>Ga0187783_10004163_pt1 | contig 10709 bp, 11 predicted proteins | sample 1015_SJ02_MP02_2_FD_132471 | JGI IMG/M metagenome (GOLD analysis project Ga0187783, IMG submission 132471) | Tropical peat soil microbial communities from peatlands in Department of Meta, Colombia - 1015_SJ02_MP02_20_MG | ecosystem: Environmental > Terrestrial > Soil > Wetlands > Peat | place...
ACCTCGCCGGCGGGACCGACCTGATCGTCAATTTGCGGCACGGACTCGAACAACCAACTGTGCTAATTGATCTATCGGCCATCGACGAACTGCACCATCTGTCGATAACCCCCACAGGCGTTCAGATCGGCGCTTGCGCCACCCTTGCGGCTCTCGCCGAGGAGCCGGGGCTCCGCGACCGCTACCAAGCCGTGGCCCAAGCCGCCGGCGCAGTTGCGAGTCCGGCAACGCGCAGCCTGGCGACGCTCGGTGGCAATCTTTGCCTGCAGACGCGATGTATCTATTACAACCAAAGCGAATGGTGGCGGCGGTCGAATAACTATTGTCTCAAGCGCCAGGGCAGTACCTGTCATGTCGCGCCGCAGGGTCAGCATTGCCATGCCGCGTTCAGCGGCGACCTCGCGCCGGCCTTGATGGTTCTCGACGCCGAGGTCGAAATCGCGGGCAGAATGCAACGACGGCGGATTAAGCTCACCGACCTGTATCGAGAAGACGGCCGCGCCCATCTGGTACTCGACGCCGACGAGATTCTCGTTGCCGTGCATCTGCCCCCGGATCCCTCGCCCTCCCGCTACGCCAAGGCCCGCCTGCGCGGCGCCATCGATTTTCCCTCGGCGGGTGCGGCGGTCGCGCTCGCCGTCGAGAACGGGCGCATTGCGCTTCTTCGCGTCGGTCTTACCGGTACGAATTCGCGGCCGTTCCTGCTGCAAGGTACCGAAGCTCTGCTCGATCGCGCGCCGGACATTGACGCGCTGAAGCAACTCGAGAGCCTGGTGCAGAAGCAAGTTCAACCGATGCGCACCACGACCGCTTCCGCGCACTATCGCCGGCTGGCGGGGGCCGCATTGGTCCGGCGGCTCGCCGCCGCGATGGCCGCAGGTCGCAGCCTGGCATGAGGAGCGATTGCGTGGCGGCTATTAAGCCATTTGATCTTGATCAAAGCGTCGGCTTTGCGATTTCGCATAATGGTGGCCTGGATCGGATCGAGCCCCGAACTACAGGCATCAACCGATGACAAGAATGATTGAGCTGTTGCGCGCGGAACATCGAGACATCGAAGAGCTGCTGGTCGTTCTGGAAGACGAATTGAATACTTTCGCTCGTCAGGAACGGCCGGATTATGAAATCATACAGGCGGTCATCAGTTATTTTCAGGACTACCCCGATTGCTGCCACCATCCCAAAGAGGACATGATCTTTGACAAACTGAAAGCACGCGATCCTGTCGCAGCCAAAACCGTCGGCGATTTCGAAGCCGAGCACCGCAATGAAGGCGAACGCCTGCAGCGCGTGGCTAACATCGTCCGCAGCATCATGCTCGATCATGACGTTTCGCGGCAGAAGTTCGACGACATCATGCTCGATTTCATCCGGCATCAGCGACAACACATGGCAATGGAGGAACGTGTTCTTTTTCCGGCTGCGGTCGACGCCTTGCGGCCCGAGGATTGGGCGGCGATCGAGTCTAAGTGGAGCGAAAAGGAAGATTCGTTGTTCAACGTAGCCATCGAAGAAAGATGCCATTCCCTGCGCGACCGCGTTTTGCGGTGGGAGCAGGAAAACCGGGAAAATCGAAACCTGACCGGGCCGAAATCACCGCAGACAAATCATCTTTATTAAGCAAACGACGGCGCGATCGGGCGACCGACGGCGCGGTAGCCGGCAAAGACAAATGTGGCCGGCGCGGGCATACAGGGATGATTCGCTATGCCATCACGCGGCCGAAACAAAGCTCCTGCCCAGGAGCGAACCCGCAGTGGTCGAGAAACGCCAACAACTCGTAGTCTCGCCAGTCAATTTCGGTGTGTACGCGCTCGATGCGCAGCGTGCTCAAATTGACGAGAAGCTGCGATAATAAGGCGCGGCCCACGCCTTGGTTGCGGTAGTCCGGATCGACACCGATCGTGTCGAGCACCGCCGTCGGCTCGAAACGCCCGAACTCTCCCAGATCGACGCGCGCCATGATGAAGCCCACAGGGTGATCGTCGTACTCCGCCATCAGCGATACGCGCACGTCGGATGCGACAAGCGCCTCTTCGAGCTTCTCCTTCAAATATTCGGAACGCTCACGCCCGGTAATTTGCCGGTCGATCGCGATCACTGCAGGCAAATCGCTTTGCTTCATGGCACGAACCGGAATCCTGTCGCGCGCCAGCGATGCGTAATCCGCCGCGGTCGGCTTGCCATAGTCGATTTCCGCCGCGTCGCCGACTCTTGTCGGAATCGTCATCCCCGTTCGCGGGCTCGTTGGTCTCTGCATCGTCATGACGACTCCTCCGCTGACTCGATCAGCGGGTCGGCGACCGACCGCTCAAGCACGAGGCGGGGCGATAAGCGAAAACCGGTGGCGTCAAAAAAACGCAGCAGTTGATGATTGGCCCAACTGGCCCGCGAGTGGAGCGAGCGGACCCCTTTTTGTCTTGCGATTTCGACCAACCGGTCGATTAGGCTTTGGCCTAGCCCACGGTCCTGGCTTTCTGGTTCGACGCCCAACACGTCGAGTACGGCAACTACGTCGTCGCGGCCGAATTCGCCGCGTAGCAGACGCGCGATGACGAATCCACGCAGAATTCCGCCCCCTGTAACGCCGATCTGAACAAAGTCATCGGGATGCGCCGCCGCATTGGCAAAACGTTTTTCAAAAAAATGGCGGCGGGAATGGCCGGTGTGTGCCCGATCGATGGCCACCACGCGTTCGAGATCGCGGGCGTCGATGCAGCGGACGTCGTCTTTGGGATACGCAACAGCGGTAGCCATGACAGAGCCTCACACGTTTTCCAGGTAATCCCGGGAAAGCCGGGCCTCGGTTTCCGAGTCCATGCTTTCCTCAATCACCGGCAGCAGCGCCATCTCTTCCTTTTGAATATGGGCAGGCAGCCGTTCGCACAGTTCTCCGCCCAGGCGGCGGAACTCATTCCATCTGGCTTCGCCGAAACTCCTTCCCACGCCGTCCCGCGCTATTGCGGCCAATTGCGATATCAGCGGCCGCAACACGGCATGCTCCTCTATGAGATGAGCACCGATGGCGCTCCCGCCAGCGGCGTCGAGGTAAGCAAACAAGCCGCGTTCCTCGAAATCGAAATGACGTTGCACTTCGGCCGCCATGTCCGTCGCCAGTTCAAAAAGCAACTGCCTCACCGCCGGATCAGCGGCGTCCGGAGATGCGGTGCCCTGACGGGCGAGCAATCGCTGCAGCCGATCCAAAAGCGCAATGTTGGATTGATGCTCATCGTGCAATTTTTGACAGACGCGATTGGCGAATTGAATCATCGCGTTCACGCATGCAGCTGCTGATACTTCGCCAGCAGATCGTCCTTGCTCTCGACCCAATCGGGATTCGGAAAAATGCAATTGGCCGGGCAAACCAATTTGCATTGCGGTTCGTCCTCGGCGCCGACACATTCGGTGCATTTCATCGGATCGATGACATACATCGGATTACCCGCGGTAATCGCCTTGTTCGGACAAACCGGTTCGCAGGCATCACACGCGGTGCAGGCCTCGGTGATCATCAGCGCCATTTGCTTGTCCTCCTAGTCGCTCACGCGGCCCTTGCGACATTGCCGAGAGCGGCAAGCTTTTCGAACCGATAGGCGCCCCACAACGCTGCTCCGATCGCTCCCGCATAGATGGAATCCGAATGGCTGCGGATATTCGTCTTCATATCCTTCATTTTTGCGATGTCTTCCTCCAGCGCGGCGACAAGCCCCTTGTCGAGAGCAAGCCCGCCGGTCACCATTACCACGCCCTGTGTTACGCCGACCGCCTTGAGCAGCTTCGAAAGCCGACCGGCCATCGAAAGGTGAATGCCTTTGAGGATGTTGGGAGCGGTTATCCCGCGCGAGACCATATTGATGACATCGGTCTCGGCAAGCACGGCGCATATGCTGCTTACGACCTCGGGATTGTCGGCCTGTTGCGACAGTGTTCCGACCTCATCCTGCGCAATGCCAAGGTAGCGTGCGATGTTCTCGAGGAACTGTCCCGAGCCCGACGCGCATTGGCTCGTCATCTTGTAACTGAGAACCTTGCCGCGCTCGTCGATGCTGATGGCGCGCCCGTGCAGCGCGCCAACGTCGAGCGCGGCCCTCGATTCCGGATCAAGATAGATCGCGCCCCGCGCATGCGTCGTCATCGAATAGAAATGCCCGGTGTGAAACGACAGCCCTTCCGCCTCGCCTGTTGTCGCCACGTAGTCGACTTCACTTGCCGGCACGTTCGCGTCCGAAAGAAGCTGATCATAGGCTACGCGCGCAAGCTCCATCGGATCGCGCTGCCGAATGCGCAAAGCTCCGCGAGCAAGCCACTGGCTCTCGTTATTTTCTACGCGGAACAAAGCCGCCTTGACCGCACCGGTGCCGACATCGATACCAGCCGCAATCGTCATGCCTGCCTCCCGTCGGTCTGCCCGAGATATGCCCGCCGTGCGAACTCCGCAGCGCCGAGCGCGCCGGTATAGATCGAGTCTGGATTGATGTTTATGGTGACTTCGCCATAGTTCTCGCGGATCAGCTTTCTGAGCTCGCGTACTGCCGCTTCGTTCTTAGCCACGCCCCCCGTGAACGTGAATTCGTTGGTGACCCCGCCGGCGCGGGAGATGATCGAAATTGCCCGCAGTATGATCGCGCGGTGCAATCCGGCAAGGATGTCTTCGCGTTTTTCGCCGAGCGAGAGCCGATCGCGCAGTTCCGCGCCGGCAAATACCGTGCAAGTCGAATTTATTCGCGCGGGACGATCGGATTTCATCGCCATCGGACCCAATTCGTGCAGACCCATGTTCATTTCATCGGCGATGTAGCCGAGGTAACGACCGCAGCCGGCCGCGCACCGATCGTTCATCTGGAAGTTCTCAACGATGCCGTTGGCATCGACCTGTATGCCCTTGGTGTCTTGGCCGCCGATGTCGAGAACGGTGCGCGTCTTCGGATACATCATGTGGGCGCCGAGACCGTGGCAGAGGATTTCCGAGCGGATGTGCTCCTTCGAAAATGGCAGCGTCACGCGACCATAGCCGGTTCCGACGAGGTAGCTCTCCTCCAGATCGACGGCGAGCGCGCGTTCGATGGCGAGTAGCACGCCGCCGAGACCCGAGAGCGCCGGATCGGCGTCGACCACGCGGCGCAGCGCGCGGTGAAACTTGTCACTGAGCTCGCCCGACGGCGGGCGATTTTCCACATCGATGATCGATTTGTCGTAGACGTTAAGAAGCAGCTCGTAAGGCAACCTCGCCGAGCGCGCCACGTCTTCGGCGTGGTTGTGATATCTGGAGCCGGCAATATCGCGAAAGAAATCGGACTTCCGCTTTGCGCCGGGTGCGTAGAGCTCCGGCGCTTCATTGCGCAACCGCTTGAACACCTCGCCGAGGGCGCCCTTGATTCCGGTCTCGACACCGGCGAAGCGCTCTCCCTTGACCAGGCCCAGGCAAGTTCGCTCGAGGTCGTCAAGCTGCTCAAGGAATTGCTCGAGCCGGAACGCCCGTTCGAGCGCGCCGAGAAAGTCATCGAGTTTTCCGTCGAGCCCGCCAACGTCGCCGAGCGCGCGGTGAAACAGCGTGAAACGGCCGTCAACCCTCGCCTCCTCGCTCGCCACTCGCGCCGCGGTGCTGTAGTTGGAGCGCGAATTAGTAATGCCGCGGCCAATCACGTCGCAATTCTCGTCGAGAAGCACCGCCTTAGTGGTGGTCGAGCCGAGATCTATGCCAACAAAGGTCTTCATCGACGATTTCCTCAAGCCGCAGCCCGCGCGCCAGCGCGCTTTTGTTCGATCATCTGGAAGTAGCTCTCGAGCCTATTCTTGATATTTGCCGCGGAAAAATACCGCGGATCAACGAGATCGGATTCGACGAAGGCCCCCGGCTTTCCGGTTCGCTTCTCGACCTCGCGCATGATCAGAAGCTGGCCGGCTGAGAAGCTGTTGCAGCTCTTGATCGAGTTGATCAGCAGGCCGTCGGCTTCATAGTCGTTGACGTAATTGGACAGCATGTCGATGCGCATCGGCAAGCTGCGATTGGTATAGACGCCGAGGCAATACTCGGCGAGCGTCTCCAAAGGTTTGTCCGGGTCGTGGCGGAAGCCGAGATCGTAAACGCCGCCGACTTTGGTGTAGCTTGAGGCCACGACAACAGCGCCCTCGTCATAGAACATCTTCCAGAACTGGCGGAAATTGGTGTAATTCGGCGGCCCTTCGACCACCAGCCGATATTTTTCTTTGCCCATATCCCCGTCGGGCGTGACCGGCCCTTTGCCTTCGGCGAGACGAAACTCCACTTCGTCGCGCAAGAACTTGTAGTATTCGATCGCATCGTCGGTGCCGCGGAACGCGCCGAAGATCGGTCCGATGTAGTAGATGCCGCCAAAATAGGCGTCGATCGGAGACGGCTTGTTCTTCGCGCTCTGCAGCACGCGAACGAGATCATCCTCCGCCAGCACGGATTTTTTCAGGTTTTCCCGCAGCCGATCGATGTCGAACTTGACTCCGGAGACCCTTTCAAGCGTCGGGATGACGTCGTCTTTGAGCTGCTTGACCATGTATTCGATCATATTCTTGGTGATCTTGCCGTCGCCCATATAAGGCGTGTGCAACATGATCGTTTCGCACTTGTATTGCTCGCGCAGCAGTTCGAACCATTTCATGAAAGTGAAGCAACCCGTATACGACAGCAACAAAACGTCGGGGTTTGGAAATTTCTTTCCGTTTGGAGCGATGTTCCCCTTGGCCATCATGCCGATATCCGACTTCACGTACGTACAGACATCTTCGGAGTGGCCGATTTTTTCCGCTTCAAGCACGAAGGCGCCGGACTGCCTGCGCAATCCATTTTGGATGGCGTTGACCTCGGGCAGATTGTTCACGAGGTCGAAGCACATAATCAGCTCGTTCAGGTTTCCCGGCACGAACGTCGAGGCCACCTTTTCGCCGGTCTGCGGCGCGTTGGTGAGACGATCGTAATGGGCCGCCATCATTTGCTTTTGCTTCACCATGGAGGCGTCCTTCTCGACCTCCTTGGCGGGCGCCGGCTTCGGCGTGGTGATAGTCGTCATCGTCCGCTCCACAGCTTGATCGAATCAGAGAACGTGCCGGCCTGCTCGCGAATCGGCTGCATCTGGCCGGAATTTTCCGCGTATTTGAAAGCGATGTAGGGAATATCGGCGTCTTTGAGAACATGCTGAAGCATGGGCCGCTCGAGCAATGCCGGATCGCAAAAGCTCGGGCAGGCGAAGATGACACCCTCGGCGGCGGAGCGCCGGACCGCGCGTACCAAGTGCTGACCCTTCTCTTTCAGATCGGGTTCGTACTTTGCGGCGGTCGATTCGGACTGATGCAAGAACGCGAGCGCAAGATTCCGCAGCGGATCTCCCTCGGTCGAAACATCGGCCGTAAGCCAGCGCGTCACCAGCAACAGATCGTCATCGACGACATAGCATCCGGCCAGCTCCAGCGACTTGATCAGGTTGAGCGGCGGCTGCTCACAGAACACGCCGGTGAGCACGATCCGGCAATTGTCGCGCTGCGGCCGCTCCTCCTTTGCCGCCCCGGCAAGATATTCGCGGATCATGGTGGAATGTTCCTCGACCGGCAGAACCAACCCGGCGCGAAGAACGAGATAGACCTCCGCGGCCGGCGCCTGCCATGGCGACTGCGCGCGAAACGCGTAAAGATCGCGCACTAGGCGGCGATTCTCGTTGTAGACGGCGATCGAGTGGCGCAATTGTTCATCGGAAATCGGCGATGCTCCAAGCTGTCCGAGATCGTGCCGAAGCTCCGCCAGCTCGTTTACATAATAGTTTCCGCCGATATCGTCTCGGTAGTTTTGCGGCACGTCGAAGTACCGGACGTAGACCTTTGGAAACATCATCTTCCACATCCCGGACAAGTTGCGAATAACGTCGCAGATGGACGGGAACAGCATGCCGTCGACGAAATCGAGTCGACCCGACACGCCGAGCTCGATTGTCGAGCGGGGAATTCGACATATGTAGCTCTGATAGTAGGCGTCGCCGTGAATGACTTCGAGCTGGTCGCCGCCGCCAAGAATCCCCAACGGCAGAAAACCCGCGGCATGAATGAGTTCGCGCGGCACGTAAATCGGCATGTAACCGATGACCTTGCGCTCCGGCGAAGCGGCCTTCCATTGCCGGGCTGCGCCGAAGGACAGGTCGTCGAACAAGGCCTGCGCTCGCGCGACGATCGCGGCGCAGCTGTGCCCATTTAGTGATGTTGCCATTGCACCGCCCTCCTCGCCACGAATGCTCCAAGACCCTCGACCGCGTCGTGCGTTTTCATCAACTCGTCGAGGTACAGACGCTCGACGGATTTGATCTTGGCCGCCACGCGCGCCGCGTAATCGGAGCGCGCAGCTTGAATCGCGTAGCGCAGCGAGCTCGCGCTCTTTGGCTTCAGATATTCGTCGAAATAGCTCAGCGCCGCACGCTCCGGATCGGCCGCGGCCTCGCGTGCCATGCCTATCGTTACCGCCTCGGCGCCGCTGACGGTCCTACCCGACACGAGCAAATCGAGAGCGCGCGCGGGGCCGATCAGTTCGGGCATCAGGCAGGACGCCGCCGGCGCAAATACGCCGAGCTTCATTTCCGGCTGTCCAAGCAGCGCATCGGGAGCGACAAATAGCAGGTGACCGGCGAGGGCCACTTCAAGCCCGCCGCCGAGACATTGTCCGCGCACCGCCACCAGGATGGTCACGGGCGACCCGATCATCCGCACGATCAGTCCGTGAATGCCGGCCAACATCGCGTCGCATTGACCGGGCATATGCTCTTCAACGCTCGCGCCATAGCTGAAATGCGGACCTTCGGCATCGATCAGCACGGCGCTGAGACCTCGATTGTCAAGATGATCCGCCAGCGCGCCATTGAGCGCATCGATCATCGCGGCGTCGATCAGGTTTGCTTTCGGCCTGCTCAGACGCAGCCGCAGCAGCCTGCCTTCTGCCTCGAGCCAGACTCTAAGCGGTAGGGACATGGCCGTTCTCTCACCTTGCCGAAGCCGCACCGTCCGACCGCGGTATACCACGGATCGATGCTCGGCGTTGCGCTGCGCCAGGCTGAATATTGTCGGTCAAGTCATCGCTCCATTTCTCATTGCCAGCAAGCGCGCGGCGCAATGCGATGAAATCGACCTCCCGGCCGGTCTCCTTGGTACCCTCGTTGAAGGCGCGGAACCCGGCGCGAGCTTCGGTCATCATGTTCAGCGCAAGCCAAGCGCGGGAATTTTCCTTGTTGTGGTTCCAAGCATCGAGCTTGGGCTTACGGAGTTCCTCGATCGTCTTGGTGGTGCAGTCCGGGAAGGTGTAGAGCAGCTTGGTGCACAGCTCTTCGATTTTGCCGTCGAGGCCGCTGAGATCGACGGTGCCGCGCTTCATAAGCTCCTGCCCAGCTTTCAACGCCTCGCCGGTTCTCGGCTTGCCGAATACAAATCGTCCATACTCGTCAGTAATGCGCCCCGTTTCCACCAGCGGGTTGGCAACGAACTTGCCGTCCACTTTGAGGGCCGGCACCACGTCCGTGATCATGCCCATGAAATACGCTTCATGTGCCGAAAATGGTTCGCACAACACGCAAGCCACCGTTGCACGTTCGGCACCGATGACCACCGGAAGGAAATCGGTCGCGCCGCCGATCGGCGCCGACCCGTGCTTCGGTCCGGCCTGGCCGAACCGCGCGAGATCTTGAGCGATGGTAAAGTCGCAGGCCATGCCGATTTCCTGACCGCCGCCGACGCGTATGCCGTTGACTCGGCAGATCACCGGTTTGTCGCAGGCGAGAATCGCCGACACCATGTCGTTGAACAGTCGCATATAGCCGCGATATTCCTGGGGATTGCCGGCATAGTATTCGGCATATTCCTTGGTGTTGCCACCGGTGCAGAAGGCTTTATCGCCGGACCCGGTGAACACAACGGCGACGACGTCGCGCGCGGCGCTCGCCTCGCGAAAGGCGAGGATCACGGCCTTCACCATGTCAGTCGTGTAGGAATTGAATTGTGTCGGATTGTCGAGGGTAATCCAGGCATTGAACAGGCCGGCAACCGGATTTCCGGCGGCGTCCTTGACCGGACGCTTTTCGTAAAGAACTCGATCGCTCACCATTTTGCGCACTTGCTCGGAAACGAGCAGATGCTCCTTTGGCGTACTGGGCGGATTTGCGGCGGCTCGGGCGGTCTCAGCGCTCATAACGTGGCTCCTCAATAGGTCGATCCAGCTCCTCAATGGCTCGGGACGAGCACCGCCCGACGCTTGAGCTCGCCGTGGTGGACCGCATCAAAGATTTGATTGATCTTGGCGAGCGGATGCTTTTCCACAAACGGCGCGACTTTGACGCGGCCGGTCAGAACCAGATCCAGTGCGGCGGGATAGAGTTCCGGCGGGCATCCCCAGTTGCCGAGAGCGCGCGCATGGTAGGCCATGAGGTTGGATAGCCGGACCTCCACCTTGTCCATGGTAAAACCGACTACGCACAGCGTGGCGCCGTGATTGATGAGGCTGAAAGCGGTTTCCTGGCCGGCGCGCGTACCCGAGCATTCGAAAATGATCCATTCGGTCTGCCGCAGACCACGCTGTTTGGCGAAGCCCTGGATCGCCGACTTGAGCTCACGCGCGGAAAATTCCTTGGAATTCAAAGTGAGCAATGAGCCCTGCTGCGCGATCGCGTCGAGCTTGTCCTTGTTGACGTCGACGGCAACCACAGTGCCACCCA
>Ga0187783_10004164_pt1 | contig 10707 bp, 9 predicted proteins | sample 1015_SJ02_MP02_2_FD_132471 | JGI IMG/M metagenome (GOLD analysis project Ga0187783, IMG submission 132471) | Tropical peat soil microbial communities from peatlands in Department of Meta, Colombia - 1015_SJ02_MP02_20_MG | ecosystem: Environmental > Terrestrial > Soil > Wetlands > Peat | place...
TGCTGAACACGGCGGCTGGCAGCACCCTATGCACGATCTCGTCGCGGATCTCCTCATCCGGTCGGCTGAAGACGGCCAGGACGTCGGCGCGGCTGATGATGCCCAGGAGACGTCCGGCTGGGTCGACGACTGGCAGCCGCTTGATACGCCGGTCATACATGATCCTGGCGGCCTCGGCCACCGATGCGTCAGGGCCGACCGTGATCGCCGGGCGGGTCATCAGATCTCCGGCCGAGACCCCTGTGGCCTTATCCTCCTCGCGAGCGTGGCGCAGCGCCGCGACAATGCTGGTCCCCGTGGCCTGCACGGCCTCCTTGACCAGCAAGTCCGCCTCTGAGACCACCCCGATCACCCGGTTGGCGCCATTTACGACCGGGAACGCGCTGATCCGGCTACGCCGCAGCATGTCGGCCATCTCCTTGAACGATGCGTCCTCGCGGACAGAGATGACCCGGCGAGTCATCACGTCCCGGACTGTCGCGTTCACTACCGGCACCTCCTTGGTCGCGGACACGTGATACCCGCGGCGACGGCCGAAGCGCCTTGCACTCTCCTGATCATCCTCGCCGCTTGAGGAGATCGCTGGCATGGCCGAACGTCATGGCCGTGGGGCTGAAGGTCCCATGCCCCAAGCCCAGGCGGGAGTGCTACGCCGTGCCGGAGGCTGATGCGTGACAGACCATCTTGCCTACTAGTGCGGCGATCTCGCGGAGCCAGCGATGGCCCGCGTCGTGGGTGTGGACTGGGTGCCACCACAGGGCCTCGCGCACCGGAACTGCCTCGAACGGACACTCCAGGATGCGGATTCCGCTGTCGGTGGGAAGGCGCTCGGCCAGCAAGGCCTGTACAAGGGCGACCCGCCGTGTGCCGGCGACCATGGCCGGGAGCAGCTGGAAGTTGTCGACCGAGACCTGTACCCGTGGCTCCACCCCGAGCATGCTCAGCTGCCGTGCCACCGTGGCGTCGAAGGTGCGCTGGTAGGCGGCCCACGGCAGGTCCGCGAGCTGCTGCAGCGTGAGCCGGTCACCGACGTCCGCGTTGTCCCGTGCGACCACGCATTTCCAGCTGTCCTGATAGAGCTCTACCGCCGGCAGGTTGCTGATCACCCCGTGCGGCATGAGCAGGCCATCGACAGTGCTAAGCAGCGCTGCCGGGTCGTCGGCGACCGCGGCGGGCGGCTGCCGGAAGGTGAGCCGGACGCGCGGCGTGCGGTCGTGCAACACGGCCGCGAGCCGGACGCCGAAGACCGCGACGGCGTAGTCGGACGCGAGGATCGCGAACTCTCGTTCCTCCCGCGCTGGATCGAACTGCGGCTGGCTGGCGAACACTCGCTCGAGCATCTCGCAGGCCGTCCTGGTGCGATCGAGCAGCACTGCGCCCAGTGCTGTCAGCTCGTAGCTACCGCCGTCTCGCGACAGCAGCTCGTCGCCAAAGTGGCGGCGCAGCCGGGCCAGCGCCGCGCTCATCGCGGGCTGGCTGAGTCCGATGCGCTTTCCCGCCCGGGTCACGTTGCGCTCTTCGAGGAGAGCGCGAAGGGCGACGACGAGATTCATGTCAAGCCCGGCTAGGTTCACGCTCTGTACCCCTCGGCTGCACGATCGGGGCGAGCGATGACGCCCCATCCAGGCTGTGGATCGGCTCCATATGAGGAATCGATTTCCCTGATCGTTGCGCGCCCTCCATAGTGAGCGCAACGAACCGGAGGTGCCGATCAACCGCATCGCCATGAAGTAGAGCCGCGGGAGGATCCCATGCCTGCTGTCAGCAATGTCCTCGTGGTGGGCGCCGGCCTGGCAGGTCCGGCGATCGCCACGCACCTGGCCGTGGCTGGGGTCGCGGTCGACCTCATCGAGATCAAGCCGACCGCGACGGTGCTGGGCTCGGGCATTACTCTGCAGGGCAACGCCTTGCGCGAGCTGCGCAAGCTCGGCGTCCTGGACCAGGTGCGCGAGCATGGCTTCAGCTTCGACAGCGTGGGCCTGCGGGCACCGGATGCGGCCGGCACGCTGCTGGCCGAGCTGCCGGACGCGCGCACCGGCGGCCCCGATCTCCCGGCGACCGTCGGAATAGCCCGGCCCGCGCTTACCAGGATCCTCATCGATCGGGCAGCGGACTCGGGCGCCAGGGTCCGGCTCGGGGTCGCGCACACCGATCTTCGCCATGACGCCGCCGGGGCCGATGTTGCCTTCTCCGACGGCACGGCCGGCCGCTACGACCTCGTGGTGGCGGCAGACGGCATCCGCTCGACGACGCGGCAGATGCTCGGCATCACGCTCGAGCCCCGGCCCGCTGGGATGGGCATCTGGCGGGCCTTCGGGCCGCGACCCGCAAGCGTGACCCGCACCGACCTGATCTACGGTGGCCCCGCGTTCATCGCCGGGTTCTGTCCCACCAGCCCGGACTCGCTCTACGCCTACATCGTCGAGGACGCACAGGACCGCAGCGCGCTGACCGCCGAACAGCGCCTGGCGACGATGCTCGACCTCGCCGCCGGCTATCACGGCCCGTGGGATGAAATCAGGGCTGGCCTTACCGACCCCGCCCTGGTCAACTACACCCGGTTCGAGTCCCACGTGCTCCCCGCGCCCTGGAACCGCGGCCGGGTCGTGCTCATCGGTGACGCGGCCCACTCCTGTCCGCCCACGCTCGCCCAGGGCGGCGCGCAGGCTCTGGAAGACGCCGCTGTCCTCGGCGAGCTGCTCATCAAGCGATCCGCGGTCGATGACGCACTCTGGGCCGCGTTCACCAGCCGGCGCTTCGAGCGCGCCAAGACCATCGTCGATGCCTCGAACCAGCTGTGCCAGTGGCTGCTCGACCACGAACAGGGCGACGTTCCCGGCCTGGCAGCGCGGGTCAACGCGCTGGTAAGCCAGCCCGCCTGACCGGCCCGCAGCGCCACAGGAGGACCTCCGATGACCGACCGTCTCATCACTCACCTGCGACACGTCGACCTGGTGGTTCCCGATTACGCCAGGCAGCTCGACTTCTTCACCGGCACCTGGGGGCTGACAGCCGAGCACAGCGACACCGGACTGGCGTTCCTCGCCGCCGAAGGGTCACCCGAGCAGTATGTCGTCCGGCTGCGCGAGGGACGGGACAAGCGTGTCGACCTCATAGCCTTCGGTGCCGCGAGCCCAGCCGACGTCGACGTGCTCGCGGCGCGGCTCGCAGCCAGCGATGTCCGGCTCATCAGCGAGCCAGGCCCGCTGGCCACGCCTGGCTCCGGGTACGGCTTCCGTTTTTTCGACAACGATGGCCGCACCATCGAGGTCAGCGCAGACGTCACAGTCAGGCGGCACCGCAAGATCGAGCCGGGCGAGTCGATCCCGGTCCGGCTGTCCCACGTCGTGATCAATTCGGCGGACCCGGACGCGACCAGGGCCTTCTACGAGCGCCACCTCGGATTCGCGCTGTCGGACACCCTCATGCACCCTGCGATGGGCGAGATGATGTGGTTCCTTCGAATCAACGCCTGGCACCACAGTGTTGCGATCGCGCGCGGCCCGCATCCGTCGCTGCATCACGTGTCGTTCGAGCTCCGTGGTGTCGATGAGTACATGCGCGGCACCGGCCGGCTGCTACGGGCGGGCGTCGAGAAGATCTGGGGACCCGGCAGGCACCTGGCGGGCAACAACACGTTCAGCTATTTCCTGGACCCGCACGGCAACACGATGGAGTACACCACCGAGCTGGATCGGATCGACGAGGACACCTGGCACCCCCACCTGTACGACTTCAGCCAGCCCGAGGTCGCTGATCAGTGGGGCACGGCCAACACTATGAACGAATTCGTCGCCCGCAAATCGTTCAACGACGTCGACGCGGGCCTTTTCATCCCGCCCCCCATCTGAGGAGGCACCGGCCGTGTTCGAGTACTTTCCTGGCAATTACGTATGGAACCTCGCAGTCGTTGCGACCATCAACAGCGGCGGGCTGATCGACGAGGTCGACCGGGCCTGCCGGCCCCTGCGGGATGCTGCCGCCCGCGGCGAGGACGCGGGCACCGCTGATTTCCTGCGTGTCTGGGGCGAGCTGGCCGACTCGCTCGCCGCCCGAGCCGAGGCGGCAGACCAGGTCGGCCACACCCGGACGGCTGGTCAGCTATACGCCCGCGCCACGAACTACCTATGCCAGGCCGAGCGCATGCAGGGCGCCAAAGCACCTGGTCGCACCGACACCTACCGCCGGGTCCTCGAACTCCAGCAGCGAGCGATAGCACGGAAGGACCCGCGGCTGTCCCGCGTGACGGTTCCGTACGAGGGGATCACCCTGCCCGCGTACTTCAGCCAGGCTCCCGCGGCCGAGAGCGGGCCAACGCCGGTCATGATCATGTGGAACGGGCTCGACTCCACCAAGGAGCACATGTACTCCTCAGGTCACTGGGCGGAGCTCGCAGCCCGCGGCATCTCAGCCCTGATGGTCGATTGTCCCGGCTCCGGGGAAGCGCTGCGTCTGCAGGGCCTGACCGCACGTGTCGACACCGAAGCGTGGGCCGCGGCGTGCGTCGACTACCTGCTGACCCGGGATGACGTAAATCCTGCCGCGATCGGGCTGGTCGGCTGGTCGCTCGGCGGGTACTACGCTCCGCGCGCCGCCGCGTTCGAGAAGCGGCTCGGGCTCGTCGTCGCCTGGGGCGGCAACCACGACTGGGGCGCGGTCCAGCGCCGCCGACTCCAGCGCGAGGGCGAGCGACCAGTACCGCACTACTGGGATCACGTCCTCTGGGTCTGGGGACAGCGGTCCATCCCGGAATTCATCGACTTCGCCGCGCAAATCAACCTGGACGGCGTCGTGGAGAAAATTACCGTTCCCTTCCTCATCACCCACGGGGAGAACGACCGGCAGATACCACTGGAGTACGCATCCCGGTCTTACGCTCAGGCAACATCAAGCCCGAAGCGGGAGCTACGCGTATTCACCGCCGAAGAAGGCGGTGCCGAGCACATCGGGCTTGATCACCTGCCCTACGTCAGCACCTTCATCGCAGACTGGGTGGCCGCCACATTCCGCGAACTCGGGGCGACGCGCTGACCTGAGCGCTGGCTCGCACACCGGGAACGCCGCCGTTTCGCCGGCGGCACATCTGCCCCGGTCGCACCTGGGCACGACCGGGGCAGATTGACTCAGGCTGTCATCACTACCTTGATCGCGCCGGTGTCTGCGGCCCGGCCGAAGACGTCGTAGGCCGTGAGGATCTCGTCGAGCCCGAACTTGTGGGTGACGAACCGCGCCGCGTCGATCTGGTGCGACTCGATCAGCCGCAGCAGCATGGCTGTCGACGTGGCATCCACGAGCCCGGTGGTCACCGTGATGTCGCGGATCCACAGCGACTCCAGGTGCAGCGTGGCCGGCTGGCCGTGCACCCCGATGTTCGCGACGTGCCCGCCCGGCCGCACCAGGCTCGTGCACAGCTCGAAACTAGCCGGGACGCCGACCGCCTCGATAGCGACGTCCGCGCCGCGACCGCCCGTCAGGTCCTGGACGTAGGCCACGGCGTCGTCCCGGCCGTTATTCACGGTTAGGTCCGCGCCGAAGTCGAGGGCAGCCTTCAGCCGGGCGTCGGCCAGATCGATGGCGATGACGTGGCCTGGCGTGTACAGCTTCGCACCGGTGATCGCCGCCAGGCCGATCGGTCCAGCGCCCACGATGGCGACGGTGTCGCCGGGTCCGACCTTGCCGTTGAGCACGCCGACCTCGTACCCGGTTGGCAGGATGTCGGCGAGCATGAGGATCTCCTCGTCCGACGCGCCGACCGGAACCTTGTAGGTCGAGGTGTCAGCGAACGGCACCCGGACATACTCGGCCTGGGTACCGTCGATCAGGTAGCCAAAGATCCAGCCACCGCCGCCGGTGCACTGGCCGGGGTGGCCGTCACGACAGTACTGACACCGCGCGCACGCGGAAATGCACGAGACGAGCACCCGGTCGCCGACCTTGACGCTCGTCACGCCGGGTCCGACCGCCTCGACCGTGCCGATGGCCTCGTGGCCGAGGATCCGACCGCTGCTGACCTCCGGCACATCGCCCTTAAGGATGTGCAGGTCGGTGCCGCAGATCGTAGTGGCTTCCACCCGCACGATGGCGTCGGTGGTGTCTTGAAGCGCCGGGTCTGGCACGGCCTCCCATGCCTTCTCGCCCGGACCGTGATATACGAGGGCCTTCATAGCGACCTCCAGAGTCGCGCTGTAGTCAATCCCCATGCTCGTTCGCTGTTGTGCGGATGGTCAGGGGCCAAGGCCCGCGCTAGGGGTACAAAGGTCCCGGCCTGCGCACAGCTGGCCCGCACGGCGGCGAGTGGGCAGAACCGCCGGCGGCTTCAGGTTGAAGCCGAGGCCACCGGGCCGAACGCCCCGGACAAACGGGACCTTAGGCCGCGGCGTCCGCTGACGCCTGCAAACGAGGCTGACCGCTAGCAGGCAGCGGAGCTAAGCGGGAGGTGAGCCGCATGGATTCGTGGCAGACAGCGGCTGAGCACTCTGGCGGACCATCCGCCACCCCGACGTCGGCGCCGGTCACGGACCTCGCCCCTCATGGCGTCTTCCGGGCGATCAGCCCCACGGAATGCTTCGAGCTGCTGGAAGCCGGCGGCATCGGTCGCGTCGGGTTCATCGCTGCGGACGGCGTGATGATGCTGCCGGTCAACTTCGCGGTTTCCGGAAAGACCATCGTCTTCCGCACAGCACCGGACACTCTGCTCGCCCTTCATGCCGATGCCCGGCTGAGCTTCGAGGTGGACCACTTCGATGAGGCCCTCGGCGCGGGCTGGAGCGTGCTTGTGCGAGGTCATGCGCACCAGGTCACGGATGAGCGTGACGTGCAGCGCCTGGAGCAGGCGGCGGTCCTCCACCCCTGGGCGCCAGGCGCGCGTGACGTGTATGTGCGCATCTTGCCGACTCACATCAGCGGCCGGAGCATCGAGGCAACCTGAGCTGTCCATGGCGAGCCGTGGGAACTCGGGTGCCTCGTCAGTCTGTGACTCTGTCAGCCGTCGATGAGGTCGGCTGGCGGCCTGCGGGCGGTCACCTGAGTGGAGCGGGCACGGCCAAGCTGAAGGATCATCTGTGGTGCTCCCGGCAGCATCAGCCGGTCGCTGACCAGTGCCCGGATTGCGGCCGACTCCAGTGGCTGGGTGTGGAGACTGGCGAAGACCCACTCGGCTGCGGCGTGCGCAAGTACCCGGTGGAGAGCTTGCCCGGCGCAGAGCCAGTCGGCGACGTTGTCTCCGGGGGTGAGCAGCACCGCGGTAGCGGCGGCGGCAGGCCCGTCGCCCTCGACCTGCCCGAACTTGCGGCCCAGATCAAAGTCGCGCTGTGCCAATCGCCCGCGGTGCGGGTCGGAGACGGCAGAGAAGGCAGTAGCTGGCACGCCATCGCGCGCTGGCGACCCGGGGCTGCGGGTCCATTTCAGCATGTCGGCGCGCGCAGCGGAGTCACGATCCTCTCCCATGCCGACCGTGTCCATGATGTCGGCGAGCTGTTCATAGCCACGGTCTCGGTCGAGAAACGACAGCGTCGCGCCTTCCTCGGTGGCGTCCTGCACGAGACTCGCCAGCAGGCCAGCAGGCAGCGGTTCGGAGGAGAACGGTCCCCGGTGCGTGTGCCGGTGCGGGATCGCCGCGAGCATCTGGCGTTCAGATGAGTCCATTGGACGCGGCGAACCGAGCCCTACCCGGGCTAGCAGCCCGCGCCGAGCTGACACCGGCACGATCTGAACCTGCGGCATGAACCCGAGAGACCGGATTGCGAGCCGCAGGCCGAAGAGAGCGGCCCCGCAGCTGATCACCATCTCCCGGCCGAGCGGGTCCACGCGCAGCCTTCGTGCGGGGTCAGCGTAGAGCTCCAGCCCATATCTGGTGACCCGGAAACGCCACGGCTGGGTGTTGTGCACGGATGGCGCACGAGCCGCGGTCGCGATCAGGAACTCAACCTGATCAGGCAGAATCGGCGTCAAATGCCGGAGCGGCTGCACGGACACGGTGATCACCTCGACTCCACTGGGTCATAACCGTCCCCGCTGCGCACGCGGGCAACCAGGGCCCGAAGGCCTACACGCGACGGGGCAAAGGTCCCAGTGACTACTTCCTACACGCCACCACTCGCCGTGGAGATTCGAGAGCCAAGCACCGGCAGGCATTCATTGGGACCTAAGGGCCGCCAGCGGCCGGCCATGGTCCCTGCCGCGGCAACGGCAGCGGCGGCAGCCTGGCAGGTAGCCAAGTCCCTCCGCACCCCCTGGCGGCCGAGATGACCGAACACCTGTACCCGCACAGCGTCGCCGACTTGGAGCTGGCTCCGGTCCTGATCTCGATCGAGCGAAATCTCGCCGCGTTGCGAGATTCCTCCGATCTGGAGTACGCACTTGTTCTCGAGCTCAACGACGACGACAGCTTCTATCACTCGCCGACCGAGCGGGCGCGCCGTATCCAGCGCTTCGCGACCCGCAGGGTCAGCCTGCACGGCATGAGTGTTTACCCATCACAGGACCAGTACGGGCTGGCCGTTTGGCACGGCGACTACAGCGTGACGCTGGCCTTCGGCAAGGCGATAACCGACTACGTCCTGAACGGCCGCGGGGCCTGAGTCCTTGGCTTGACGTCTCGTAACCCTGAAAGGAGCGAAAGATGCCCGGAATCGTGGTAGGGGTCGACGGATCGGCCAACGCCAGGTCCGCCCTGGAGTGGGCGATCGGCGAAGCGGCGGCGCGCGGCGCTGCGTTAACAGTCCTCACGGTGCATGAGATCTGGCACAGCTTCCTGACCGGCAGGCCTGTCGTCCTGGCAGCCGATGAGGACCAGCTAGTGGCTGCGCAGGCCGCGGCCAGGGAGCTCGTGGATAAGGCCATCAGCGCACTCAGCGGAGCAAAGCCGGCGTCAGTGATAGTGCACGCCGTCAATGGCTCGGCTGCGGGCGAGCTGATCGAGGCAACGAACGATGCCGACCTGCTTGTCGTGGGTGCGCGTGGCGGCGCCCAGGCAGGCGGTTTGGCAGCGCATTCGCCGATCGGCTCGGTCAGCAACAAGGTGCTCCATCATGCCAAGTGCCCTGTCGTGGTAGTTCCGGCTAGCGGCGACTAATGCACCTCTTGTGGCTCGGCCGGGTCCATGGGGCCCGGCCGTCGCCGTTGACGAAGATCCGCTAGTCGGTCAGATCCGTTCCGGGATCATGTCAATGGCCCCGCACGGGCATTCGGTGGCGCAGATGCCGCAGCCCTTGCAGTAATCGAGGTCGATCTGGTACCGCTGGCCAGGGCCAAGCTTGATGATCGCGTTGTCCGGGCAGACGCCATAGCAGTTGTCGCACTCGAAGCAGTTCCCGCACGACAGGCAGCGCCTGGCCTCGAACAGCGCGGTCGCCTCGTCGAGCCCGCCGGTAACCTCGTCGAACGTCGAGATCCGCCGCGCCGCGTCGAGCTGTGGCCGGACGGTGGCGGGGGCGTCGGAGTAGTACCAGGTGTTGAGCCGGCTGAAGTCGGCCAGCCGAGGCGCGGCCGCGACCGTGCTGGCGGCGTTGGCGGGGTCGGTCCCGTTCCCATCGTTGTGGTTTGTCCTTAGCCAGGCGTCGATGCTGCGCGCCGCTTTCTTGCCATGGCCGATCCCGACTGTGACAGTGCGCTCGGCGGGCACCATGTCGCCGCCGGCGAAGATGCCGGGGCGACCGGTCATCAGGTCTGGCCCGACCTGGACCACGCCGTCGCTGATCCTGATGCCCGGCACACCGTCCAGCAGGGACAGCTCGCTCTCCTGGCCGAGCGCCAGCACCACGGTGTCGGCGGCGAGCTCGGTGAACTCGCCGGTCGGCTGCGGGAAGCCGGTCTCGTCGAGACGCATCTTCTCGATGACGAGCTTCCCGTCACCGGCGCCCGCGATGGTGGACAGCCACATCATCCGCACGCCCTCGTCGGCGGCCTCCTCGACCTCCACGTCCTGTGCGGGCATCCGGTCTCTCGTTCGCCGGTACACCACCACGGCGTCGGCCGCACCGAGGCGACGGGCGGTTCGCGCCGCGTCAATCGCGGTGTTGCCGCCGCCATAGACGGCCACGCGCCGGCCGAGCTGCGGCGGCTCACCATCCGCGGTCGCGTGCAGCAACGTCACCGCATCAAGGATCTTCGCCGAGTCCCCTGCTGGGATGTACGCCCGGCGGCCGTGCTGGGCGCCGACTGCCAGAAAGGCGGCGTCGAAGCCGCCGTCGGCAATCGCCTTCTCGATGTTCGTGACGGCTGCCTGCTCAAACGTGACCCCCATGGCGAGGATCCGGGCGATCTCGGCGTCCAGTACGGCCCGCGGCAGCCGGTACGCGGGGATGCCGTAGCGCATCATCCCGCCGGGCTGCGGTGCCTGGTCGCGGATGGTGACGCGGTGACCAAGCAGCCGCAGATGGTAGGCGGCGGACAGACCGGATGGGCCGGCGCCGACGATCAGCACGTGGCGGCCAGTGTCCGAAGCGGTGACCGGAACGGTCCAGCCCTGGCTGAGTGCCTCGTCGCCGAGGAAGCGCTCGACCGAGTTGATGCCCACGGCCGCGTCGAGCTGAGCCCGGTTGCAGGCAGTCTCGCACGGCCGGTAGCAGACCCGGCCCATAACCGCGGGCAGCGGGTTGTCGGCCATGATCTGCCGCCATGCACCCTCGTAGCCGCCGTCTTCCGCGTGATACAGCCACCGCTGGATGTTCTCGCCCGCGGGGCACGCGTGGTTGCACGGCGGCAGCA
>Ga0187783_10004165_pt1 | contig 10706 bp, 6 predicted proteins | sample 1015_SJ02_MP02_2_FD_132471 | JGI IMG/M metagenome (GOLD analysis project Ga0187783, IMG submission 132471) | Tropical peat soil microbial communities from peatlands in Department of Meta, Colombia - 1015_SJ02_MP02_20_MG | ecosystem: Environmental > Terrestrial > Soil > Wetlands > Peat | place...
ACCGGCGTCAGTCGGGCTTGCACCGGCTGGACCGCTTCGGCGATCTCGGGCGCCACCCGCGCCAGCGCGGCGATCGAGGGGCCCACCTTGCCGGCATCCAGATCGAGGGCGAGCGTGCCGCGCGGCGCGCTCCAGGGTGTGTCAAGCCGGCCGCGCAGATTGACCGTCGCTCCACCAATGTCGCTGACCGCCAATTGGTCGATCACCAACGGCCCATTGGCATCGAAGTGCAGCTTGGCGCTGACGCTCTTGGCCTGCAATCCGGCCATCGTCGCCTGATCGACGTCGAGGGCCAGCGACGCCCCGTCGACCGGCGGCTCGACGGCTCTGGCCACCGCCGACTGCAACAGAGGCGCGAGGCCGTCGAGATCGAGCTCGGGGGCTTTGAGCGTTGCGTCGAGGTGCGAGGGTTGCGGCTCTTTGGCAAATTGATAGGCAAGCTTGCCACTGAGCGCCCGGCCGTCGACTTGGGCCTGAAGCGCGTCGATCGTGAGCCGATCGCGATCGACCGTGAGATTGCCTGCAGCGCTGAGCGCGCTGATTTGATCGAAGCGCAGATCGGAGCGTCCGGTAAGCCAGGCCATGAGCGCCTTGGGATCTGCAACCTCAAGCCGCGCCGGGCCCGCAAATGTCGTTCCTTGGGAGGCCGCATGCAGTCGGCCGCTGGCCCGTGCCTGGGCGGCACCGGGGGCACGGAATTCCAGGCTGTCGAGGTTCCACTCAGGCCCGTCAATCCGCAGGCCGGCATGCAAGGCCTGGACCGGGCTGCCGGCGATGATGATGCTGTCGATCCCGACGTCGACCTGGGCCGGCATCGGCAGCCTGAAGGCGGCCGAGAGAGCATCGCCAAAGGACACCAGCTCGGCCACCGGCGAGCGACGGGGCGCATGGGCGGCCGTCGGGCCGCGATCGAGCACGCGATCAAGATCGAGCTGACGGCCAGAGAAGGCCGCCCCGAGCTGCGGAGAGCGGCCGAATTTGATTTCAGCCGATCCAGTCAGTTTGGCAGCCCGCTCCTCGGGGCCATACTGGAATTCGATCTTTTCGAACGTGGCCTGCGCGGCGTCGGCGCGCACGTGCCCGCTGAGCCGCCAGGGCAGGCTCAAGGCATCGCGCGAGGCCGTGCCCATCGATTGCGCCAGCGTGACTAAACCCTCGAACCGCGGAATGCCGCGGTCGAGGCGAACCATGCCGTCGGTTTCCACGCTCGGTGACAGCGACCATGAGTCAAGGCCGAGGCGGATCCTCAGGCTTTCATCGGTCTCCAGCCGGCCGACGGAAAGGCGATAACCGTACCGTTCGCCCGCGATGCTGAAGCCGCCATCGCCCTTGATCGGACCTATCAGTGAGCGCAGCTCGCCGTTGAACGAGACCTTGTCGAGCACCAGCTTCGTGTCGCTGGTCGCCTCGGTCAAAACCGCATGACCGTCCTGAATGCTCAGACGCTGGATGGAGAGTTGGTCGGGATCGATCTGGGCGATCCCGAAGCGATCAATTCGGCCGCTCTGATCGACGCCGATCTTGAGATCAGGTTCGACGAGGTGCATCTGGGTGGCGCGCCACTGTCCACTCAAGAGCGGCCCGAGGCCAAACTCGATCGCGAGTTCATTGGCGAGCAGCATCTCGTCGCCGCGCCGGCCGACCCGTATACCGCGGAGCGTGAGTGAGGGTGTCGGCAGCACTCGGGCATCGATGTCGCCGGTAATGCGCACCGGCATGCCCACCAGACGACTCGCCTCGACCTCGAAGAAAGATCGGTATTGGGTCCAATCGATGAAAAGCGGACCCACCAGCGCCGTCACCAGCACCAGGATGATTGCGATGCTCAGGCCGAGCAAGGTCGACTGCACGGTGTGGCTCCCCGCCCTGTCATTTGCGTGAGGCCTGCGTGCCGGCGGCGGGCGTTGCAGGTGAGTGTCCGGTTGTTGACGGCGATTATATGTCCGAGTGTCTCATCGAGGGTCGAGCTGAACGATCTTTCCGGGGTTCATGATGTTCTGTGGGTCGAGCGCGCGTTTGATGGCTCGCATGGCGTCGAGCGCCGCGGGGCCGTGCTCGGCAAGCAAATATTTCATCTTGCCCTGGCCGACGCCGTGCTCACCGGTGCAGGTCCCTTCCATGGCAAGCGCGCGATCGACCAGCCGCTCCATGAAGGCCTCGGCCGATCGCATTTCGGCGGGGTTGTCTGGGTCGACCATGGGGGCGCAATGAAAATTACCGTCGCCGACATGACCGAGGATCGGACAGATCAGGCCGTGGGCGGTAATGTCGCGCTGCGTCTCGACAACGCATTCAGCCAGCCGCGAGATCGGCACGCAGACGTCGGTCGCAATCGATTTGGCGTTGGGGCGCAGCAACAGCGAAGCCCAATAGGCGTCGTGCCGCGCCTGCCACAGGCGGCTGCGCTCCTCGGGCCGCGTGGCCCATTCGAACGGACCACCGCCGAGGTCGCGGGCGATTTCGCCGAATCGCTCCGACTGCTCACCGACCGAGGCCTCGCTGCCATGAAACTCCACGAACAGCACCGGCTTCTCCGGCAGCGTGAGCTTTGAATAGATATTGCAAGCCTTCACCATGAGGGCGTCGAGCAACTCGATGCGCGCCACCGGAATACCCGACTGGATGGTGGTGATGGTCGCGTTGCAGGCCGCCTCGACGGAGGGAAACGGACACACGCCAGCGGAAATCGCCTCCGGGATGCCCTGCAGCTTGAGGGTAAGTTCGGTGATCACGCCGAACGTGCCTTCCGAGCCGACCATGAGTCGGGTCAGATCGTATCCGGCCGAGGTTTTGCGGGCACGGCGGGACGTGCGCATGACCTCGCCGTTACCGAGCACCACGACGAGCGCCAGGACGTTGTCCATCATTGTGCCGTAACGCACCGCATTGGTGCCGGAGGCCCGCGTTGCCGCCATGCCGCCGAGCGAAGCGTCGGCACCGGGATCGATCGGAAAAAACAGTCCCTGGTCCCGCAGATACTCGTTGAGCTGCTTGCGGGTGACGCCGGGCTCAACAACGCAATCGAAGTCCTCGGCGTGAACGGCGAGCACCCGGTTCATCTGACTGAGGTCGATACAGATGCCCCCATAAGGCGCGTTGATGTGCCCCTCGTGGGAGGTTCCGGTGCCGTAGCTGATGATCGGCAGGTGGTGCGTCGCCGCCACCCGCACGATCGTCTGTACCTCCTCGGTATCATGAGCAAACACCACCGCGTCGGGCGGCTGGTTGGCGATCCACGTCGTCGTGTTGGCATGCTGATGGCGGATGGCCGGCGAGGTCACGATCCGGTTGGCAAATCGCCCGGCAAGCTCACGCAAGGCCGCCTCGAGGTCCTGCTGATCGCGTCCGGTCGACGGCCGACCGAACGCCGTGGCCGTCATGTCCATCGGGTGAACCCTTAAAGAAATGCTCCGATCGATCGACCGCGGCTTGGCTTGTTAGGATTCCAATCGCCTGATTGCTCGGCGAGCAGACACCTCTGACCCCTGTTCAACCTCACCGCGAAAACGGTCGAGCCGCACCCGCAACCGACATCCCGGCTTAGCTGGCGCCACGTTAGCAGCCGAGCGGGGTACCCGCAAAGTGGCGAAACGCGCCAAAGACTCGTAAAGAGTTAATCGGGCAGGATCGCACATTACCGTTGACCGCTGGACGCCATCATGCTGGACCGCATCGACGCCGAGCCCGTCTTCTTCACCCCATTCGTATCGTCGGTGATGGAGGTCGAACCGAGTTGGATCGATTACAACGGTCACCTCAACATGGCCTATTACAATGTCCTGTTCGATCGGGCGGTGGACGAAGTCTATGAGTTGCTCGGGATTGGTTCGGCCTATGTGGAAACCAGTCGGCGCTCGCTCTACACGGCGGAAGTGCATGTCCGATACTTGCGCGAGCTGCATGCCGGCAACCGGGTGCGCGCGACCCTGCAGTTGCTGGACTACGACATCAAGCGCCTGCATTACTTCGAGCAGCTGGTCGACGCCCACGACGGCCAGATCTCGGCGACCTCGGAAAATCTGGCGCTTCACGTCGACATGGACGCCAAGAAGACGGTGGCCTTCCCGCCCGAGGTCTGCGAGCGGCTGTCCCGTATGAAGGCCGCCCATGCCGGGCTGCGGCGTCCCGACGCGGTCGGGCGGCGGATTGGAATGCCGGCAGCCCGGGGGTGAAGTGACCGCGGGTTTTGGGGCCCGAGACCGGCCCCAGAAAATCCGCTGGCAATTCGTGGCTCCCCCCTCCCCTTCGGGCGGTCGCAGTGCCATGTTGCCTGCGAGATTCGCGGGGCTCGCCTCCGAAGGCTGGAATCTCGGGCAAAGGCCGCGAACACGGCCGATCAATTGCAGGACCAGGATGGTCGAACCAGTCAAGCTGAGTAACGCAACGCAATTATCCGCAGCGACTGCGGGGCTGGCGGCCCGGGCGCTCGGGAACGTGGTGGCGCCGTATCTGGCCAAGCTCAACGCGGAGCAGCGTCTGGCGGTCGAGACGCTCGACGGGCCGCTCCTGGTCCTGGCCGGGGCTGGCACCGGCAAGACCCGGGTGCTCACGACCCGCATTGCCCATATCCTCAGTCTCGGCCGAGCCCGCCCCTCGGAGATTCTTGCAGTCACCTTCACCAACAAGGCGGCACGAGAGATGAAGGAGCGGATTGCCGCAATGGTGGGGCACGCCGTTGAAGGCATGCCGTGGCTCGGCACGTTTCACGCCATCGGGGTCAAAATTCTGCGTCGGCATGCCGAGTTGGTGGGACTGCGGCCTGACTTCACGATCCTCGATGTCGACGACCATGTCCGGCTTCTCAAGCAGATCATCGAGGCGGAGAACATTGATGAAAAGCGCTGGCCGGCCCGTGCGCTCGCCGGTCTGATCGACAGCTGGAAGAACCGCGGCCTGACACCCGACAAGGTCCCTGCCGGAGAGGGCGCGAGCTTTGCCAACGGGCGCGGAGCCACGCTCTACGCCACCTACCAGGAACGGCTCAAGGTTCTCAATGCGGCGGATTTCGGCGACCTCCTGTTGGAGATGATCCGGCTGTTCCGCGAGCACCACGAGTTGCTGCGCCAATATCAGCAACGCTTCAAATTCATGCTGGTCGATGAATACCAGGACACCAACGTAGCCCAGTATCTTTGGCTGCGTTTGTTGGGCCAGGGATCCAGAAATCTGTGCTGCGTAGGCGATGATGATCAGTCGATCTATGGCTGGCGAGGCGCCGAGGTCGACAACATCCTGCGCTTCGAGACGGATTTTCCTGGTGCCCGGATCATTCGACTGGAGCGCAACTACCGCTCCACTGGACATATTCTGGGGGCGGCCTCGCATCTGATTGCGTTTAACGAAGGACGCCTCGGCAAGACCCTGCGGACCGACGACGAGCCGGGCGAGAAGGTCACGGTGACCGGCAGCTGGGATTCGGAAGAGGAAGCCCGCACCATCGGCGAGGAAATCGAGGCGCTGCAGCGCGACGGCCATGCGCTTAACGAGATTGCCATTTTGGTGCGAGCCTCGTTTCAGATGCGCGAATTCGAGGATCGCTTCGTCACCATCGGCATGCCGTACCGGGTGATCGGCGGACCGCGCTTTTATGAACGCGCGGAGATTCGCGACGCGCTCGCCTATCTGCGATGCATCGCCTCGCCGGCCGACGACCTGGCATTCGAGCGCATCATCAATGTGCCAAAGCGCGGGCTTGGCGATGCGACGGTCAAACTTCTCCACGATCACGCACGCAAGGCCAATGTGCCCTTGACCGAAGCGGCACGCAGTGTTGTCGGGACCGAGGAACTCAAGGCCAAGCCGCGCGCGGCTCTGCGCGGGCTGCTCGACGCCTTCGATCGCTGGCGTGCACAGCGCGACGTCATCAAGCATACCGAGCTTGCCGAGATCGTGCTCGATGAGTCGGGCTATACCGACATGTGGCAGAAGGAGCGCTCCGCCGATGCCGCCGGGCGTCTCGAAAATCTGAAAGAACTGGTCCGCTCGATGGAAGAGTTCGAAAACCTCCAGGGCTTCCTCGAGCACATCTCGCTGGTGATGGACAACGAGGGCGGCGCCGACGCCGATGCAGTGTCGATCATGACGCTGCATTCTGCCAAGGGACTGGAATTTGACACGGTGTTTCTGCCCGGATGGGAGGAAGGCCTATTTCCGCATCAGCGTGCGCTCGACGATCAGGGCCGCGCCGGGCTTGAGGAGGAGCGCCGCCTCGCGCATGTCGGCATCACGCGCGCACGCCGGCGCGTCAAAATCCTGTTTGCCACCAATCGGCGCATTCGCGGCATGTGGCAGAACACCGTGCCATCGCGTTTTCTCGACGAACTGCCGGAAGCCCATGTGGAGGTCACGGAGTCAAGAGTTAATGCCGGTTGGAGCAGCTACGCACAATCGCGCTTTGACAATATGGATACCTATGAGTCGGATTACCCGACCCCGGGGTGGCAGCGCGCCCAGGCCGCGCAGGGAGCGTCAAGGCGCCGGACCGCCGAGTGGCGCGACGAGGCACCCGCAACGGCTCGCAGTCCGGCCGAACGCCGGCGGGGACGGCCGCTGACGATTGAGGGCGAACTGGTGGCCAAGTCGACCGGCGCGGTCTCTCCGTTCGAAGTCGGTGATCGCATCTTCCATCAGAAGTTCGGCTATGGCGAGGTGATGATCATCGAGGGTAACAAGCTCACCATCGAATTCGACAAGGCTGGTGAAAAGCGTGTCATCGATTCCTTCGTGGAGCGAGCCTGACCGCTCCTCGGCCGATGCCAGCGCGATCAGCATTTTCCGCCTGCACACCGACGAGCGTTGCGCCCGTCAGATTTCTGATCGGCTCGCCCAACGTCTCGATCCGGACGTCAGCGCCGTCGGTCTGTTCGAGATTGCAAACGGCGGTTGGAGCGTCGAGGCTTATTGCTTCAATGCGGCCGCAGAAGCTGAGATCCGGCGGCTCTTTGCCGATGCGGCCGGTGACGCGGCCGCGGAAGGCCTCACCGTCGAGCCGGTCGTGTCGCGCGACTGGGTCGCAGCAGGTCTTGCCGGCCTTTCACCGGTTGATGCCGGCCGGTTTATCGTCCACGGCCGCCACGATCGGGCGCGCGTTGCTGCCAACCGGATCAGCATCGAGATCGAGGCGGCGCTGGCATTCGGCACCGGCCATCATGGCACCACGCGCGGCTGTCTGATCGCCTGTGATCGGCTATTGAGACGACAGCGGCCGCGACGCATTCTTGATCTCGGCACCGGCAGTGGCGTGTTGGCAATCGCCGCGGCCAAGGCGTGCCGGCGGGGCGTGCTGGCGAGCGACATCGATGCTGTTGCGGTGACGGCCGCAAAGGCCAACGCTCGCGCCAATGCGGCTCACCCGATGGTGGAGGTTATAATCGCCAGCGGTCTGACGGCTTCCCGATTTCGTTGTCGCGCCCCGTTCGATCTGATCTTTGCCAACATTCTGCTGCGCACGCTCCAACGCCTGGCGCCGCCCTTGAGTCCGCTGGTCTCCGCCGGGGCTCGCCTGGTCCTCTCCGGGTTGCTGCCCTTGCACGAGAACGCGGCGCTGGCGGCGTTTCGCGCGCATGGGTTCACGCTTGAAAGGCGCATCCGCCTCGAGGGCTGGGTGACCTTAATTCTCAAACATTCGCGGCAACGACCAACCAGACCGGCGAAGGGGCCGTCACCCCGACCAGTGCGGCGAACATGGTGGTCACCACGTATTCACAAGATTCTGGCGGCGGTCGCTCCAGCGCGAGTCATGCCCCAAACATGAAACAAACAAAGACGCCCGCCGTCACACCGACCATCGGTGTCATCGCCGATACTCACGGGTTGCTGCGGGTTGAGGCGGTCGAGGCGCTCAAGGGTTCCGACCTCATTCTCCACGCCGGTGACGTCGGCAAGCCTCAGGTGCTCGATGCCCTGCGCGAGCTGGCTCCGGTCCATGCCGTGCGTGGCAACGTGGATCATGGCGCGTGGGCGGAGGATCTGCCCGTCCGTGAGGTCTTAACCGTCGAAACCCGGGTGCTGTGCATGCTGCACATCCTGGAGGACCTGGAGGTCGATCCGGCCACGGCCGGCTTTTCGGTAGTGATCTTCGGCCACACCCATCAACCGAAAATCGAACAGCGCGGCGGGGTCCTTTATTTCAATCCCGGCAGTGCCGGCCCGCGGCGCTTCAAACTGCCGGTCACGATTGGTCGTCTGACGTTTGCCGGCGGCAAGCCGACGGCCGAGCTTATCAGGCTTGACGGCAGAGAGGATTTGACTGGCGATTGATGAGGATGACCGCCACGTTGCGGCCATCGGATCATCCTCCTCACCGCGAGCGTTATCCCGCATCGAGATAGACGGGATCGAATGTTCTGTTCACAAACGTCTTTGCCAGCCGCGGGTCGATGGCGTTGCGCTACCACGCCGCGGTGCAAGGCTTGCTGGTACGGCCGTATCACCAAACGTCGGCAATGATTGCCGACCGAGCCTCCGGCCCCTACAGTGCCGGCCATGTTCGAAGCGCGATTCCAATCGTTCGAAGATAGGACGGAACCGGCCGCGGGCGCGGCGCGCATCGCTGCCTTGCGGGCCGAACTATCGCGGCGCGGACTCGACGGCTGGATCGTGCCGCATGCCGACCGCCACCTGGGCGAATACCTTGCGCCGGGCGACGAACGGCTCGCCTGGCTGACTGGATTCACGGGGTCAGCGGGTGTTGCCGTCGTGCTGATGGACAGCGCGGTGATCTTCACCGACGGCCGCTATCAAATCCAAATGCGCGAGCAGGTCGACACCACGGTCTTTGCCACCGAGCATATCATCGAGCGGCCGCTCGACGCCTGGCTCAAGTCGAACCTGCGAGACGGTCTGCGGCTCGGCTATGATCCCTGGCTGCACAGCCAGGACGGCGCCGAGAAGCTTGCCAAGGCGTGCGCGAGCGCCGGCGCCATGCTGATCGCCACCGAGCCCAATCCGATCGACACCATCTGGACCGACCGGCCGCCGCCGCCACTCGCCCCGGTCGTCGTCCACGATGTGCGATTCGCTGGGGTCCCGGCCGCTTCTAAGCTTCAACAGGTTCAGGAAGAGATCGTCAGGCTCCGTGCCGACGTCCTCGTCGTCTCCGACCCAGCAGCGATCGCCTGGACTTTCAACATCCGCGGACACGACGTGCCGCATACGCCTATTGCGCACGCATTTGCGACCGTCCCGAAATCCGGCCGCCCGACGCTTTACATCGATGGCCGCAAGCTCAGCGACCCGGTGCGGCGCTATCTCGAGGAACTCACCGATATTTGCGAGCCGCAGGCCTTCACGCCCACGCTCGCCGCCCTTTCGGCCACGCCTGCCACCGTCCGCCTCGATGACGCAAGTGCCGTAGACGCGCTGGCGCGAATCGTGTCGGCCGCGGGCGGCCGGGTGTCGCGCGGCAGCGATCCGATCAGCGATCTCAAGGGTGTCAAAAATCCGGTTGAAATCGCCGGCGCCGAGGCGGCGCAGCGGCGCGACGGGGCAGCGGTAACCCGCTTTCTGGCCTTTTTGGACCGTGAGGCGCCTCGCGGCCAATTGACCGAGATCGATGCGGTCGCGGCACTCGAGAGCTTTCGGCGCGAGACCGGCGTCTTGAAGGATATCTCATTTCCGACGATTGCCGGAAGCGGACCCGATGGGGCGATCGTGCACTATCGGGTCACCCGGCGATCCAACCGCTTGATCACGCCCGGCGACCTGCTGCTGATCGACTCCGGCGCCCAATATGAGGACGGCACCACCGACATCACCCGCACGATCGCGGTCGGCACGCCAACTGAGGAGATGCGCGAGCGATTCACGCGCGTGCTGCAGGGTCACATTGCCATCGCGTGCGCGGTATTTCCTGAGGGCACAACGGGGGCCCAACTCGACACGCTGGCGCGGCTGAGGCTTTGGGCGGCGGGCCTTGACTTCGATCACGGCACCGGCCACGGCGTTGGCAGCTACCTCTCCGTTCATGAAGGCCCGGCCCGAATTTCCAAACTCGGCACCGCGGTACTCAAGCGCGGCATGCTGCTCTCCAACGAGCCTGGCTATTACAAGGCCGGAGCCTATGGCATCCGGGTGGAAAATCTGGTGCTGGTGGTCGAGGGACCACTTCCGGCTGACGCCGAACGACCTCTCAATGCCTTCAAGACCTTAACGCTCGCGCCGATCGACCGGCGCCTCATCGAACGCCGTCATTTGAGTGAAACCGAGATTACGTGGGTCGATACGTATCATGCCGAGGTTGCCAGGGAGCTTGGCCCTCTGCTCGACTCACAGACCAGATCGTGGCTCGAGGATGCAACTCGCCCGTTGGCCGACTGATCATTCGGGGATTGCTTGGTGCATGGTCGAACTCCAGGCCACAAAGAGCCTGACGCGCCCAGCGATGTCGCGGCGTCGACCCGGCTTTTCGGCCTCCTCATTGCCATTAGCGCGATCGGACCGCTGTCACTCAACATTCTCATGCCGGCGGTTCCGCGCTTGGCCGTCACGCTTGGCACCAATACGGCCACGGTTCAGCTCACGCTGACGCTTTATCTGCTCGGTCTTGCGACCTCCCAACTGGTGCTGGGGCCGTTGTCCGATCGGTGGGGCCGCCGGCCGGTCGTTCTCGGCGGCTTGGCGCTGACCGTGGTTTCCAGTCTGGCTGCGAGCCTGTGCTCTACGATCGACGGTCTGATCATTGCGCGCAGCATTCAGGCGCTTGGCGC
>Ga0187783_10004166_pt1 | contig 10703 bp, 6 predicted proteins | sample 1015_SJ02_MP02_2_FD_132471 | JGI IMG/M metagenome (GOLD analysis project Ga0187783, IMG submission 132471) | Tropical peat soil microbial communities from peatlands in Department of Meta, Colombia - 1015_SJ02_MP02_20_MG | ecosystem: Environmental > Terrestrial > Soil > Wetlands > Peat | place...
CTTTGAAGCACTTGTGCGGTGGCGGCGGTCGGAGACCGAACTGGTCCTTCCCGGCGAATTTATCTCGGTCGCCGAGGATACCGGGTTGATCTTGCTCCTCGGCAACTGGGTGCTCCGGGAAGCCTGCACCACCATGCGGCGGTGGCAGGAGGAGTTTCCAGACCACAAGTCACTGACAGTCTGCGTCAATGTCTCTGCGCGACAATTCTCGCAGCGGAATATTGTGCTTCAAGTCAGCGAAATCGTCCGCGAGACTGGAATTCGCCCCGAGACGGTCCGGCTCGAGATTACCGAGAGCGTCGCGATGGTCGACGCGGAACGAACCGTACGCATTTTGTCAGAACTCAGAGAACTCGGCATCCGCATTGCCATCGACGATTTTGGAACCGGCTATTCGTCGCTGAGCTACTTGCACCGCTATCCGCTTGATGTGCTCAAGATCGATCGGTCGTTCGTTTCGCGTATGGACAAAAGCCCTGAGGGACTCGAAATCGTTCGAACCATCATCAATTTAGCCAGGAACATCGGCGTCGACGTCATCGCCGAAGGAGTCGAGTCCCTAACCCACGTGACGGGGCTAAGAGTGCTCGGCTGCGAACTCGCGCAAGGGTTCGTGTTCTCCAGACCCATTGATGAAGCCGGCGCCAGGAGGATGCTGCAAGCGGAACTGCGCAGCTGCCCGCAACGCCAACTCGCAGCTGGCGGGTAGTCAGGTTCCAAATCGAGCCGGCCATGGAGGCGATGCTGGCGCGGCTACTCCGGAGACCGCCCGCACTGAAGTCTTCCCATCACAGGCGTGGTGACAGCCAGGCGTTTGGTCAAAAACTCCTCGGGTGCGGCCCTCTTTTCCACCCGAGGGCTTCGAAACGTCAAAGCGTCAGAACCCGCGTGGCAGTTGGATTTTTATCATTTTTGCAAAACGTCATTTTCTTCCGGATTGACGTTTCGCGAATTGTCGGAGAGCGCTGGGGCATAGGCACCTTGACGCTTTGACGTTTTGGTAGGCCCCAACGGTCGGAGATGCCTATCGAAGAAATTTGGCCTTGTACCCGATCCAGGCCGAGAAGCTGGCAGCTGCCAATGGAGATTAAACCGTCGACCAAGGCCAAGTCTCGAAAGGTAGCCCCAATGATCGCGGGACTACCTGGGGCTACCGGAAAGCTCTCGTGATTCCAAGATATTAGCCCCGATAGCCCCGACAAAATTCGGGAGACGACCCGACCTTCAGATAACTCCCGACGAGTACAACAGCCAAGTGGGCAGGGTCGTGCCAATCGCTGCCTAAAATCAGGGTTGCGAGAGGTCCACTTATCGGCTCATCACCGACCTCGAATACATAGCGCAACGATCTCGCTGACTTCGACCTCGCTACGCCGTCTGATGCCGCTTCAGGAACATGCGCGCGCGGTTGATAGTGCGGGCCTTCAGCTCCGGCGGCTCCTTCCAGGGAAACACCGTGATCTCGGCATTCGGCGCCAGCGAGGCGATGTCGATGGAGACCTGAAGCGGGTGTGCAACGATGTCGTCGGGCAGCACCAGCATCGGCGTCTGGCAGGACTTCGCGAAGTCGCGCGACACGCTATACACGAAGTCGGGCTGCACGCGGTAAAGGTTGTGAAGATACTGCTCGATGGTCGCCATCGACTCGTCAGGCCGGCGCTCGAGGAACTCCTTAGCCCAGACGTCCCTGCCGGACTCGTACATATAATCCGGCTTATCGGGCCGGTGTCCGACCGGCTGGCTCAGAATCGCGGCGACGACGCGCTGCGGCGCGCGCTCCATGAGCTTCATGGCGAACGGGCCGCCGATGCAGTTGCCGAAGAAAAAAAACTGACGGATGCCCAGATGGTCCATCACGCCGAGCTGGTCGTCGGCGAAGGCGTCCCACGGATTGTCGACCGGGACCGGGCCGGTGGACTCGCCGTTGGTGGCGTTGCGCTGATCCATGGTGATCACGCGGAAGTCGTTCTTGAACTCCTCGACGATGTTGATCACCGCGGTCGACCAGTTGCTCATGCGCGAGTTCAAGCCGCCGCCGGGCGTCGCCAGCAGTGGGAAGCCCGAGCCAATCTCGGCGTAGCGGATGCGGACATTGCCCTTCTCGTAGAATCCAACCTTGAGGCCCGCCGGCAAACCCGGCGGGACTGCTGCTTGCGGTGCTTGCGCGAACACCTGCGGCGCCGTGGTTGCCGCGGCGGCGGCAGCCCCGATTGCAAGAACGGTGCGTCGGCTCGAATCGATCATTGTCTGCCTCCCTTGTTGTTGTCGGGGCCCCATGTGTGCGACCGATAGCGCCCAGTACTTAAGCCGTTGGGATTTTGAGCGCTGTTATACCACAGATCAGCCGGCTCGCCGCGGCAATCGTGGCCGCCGTCGCCGATCCGAATGCTTCGCAAATGTCGCGGGCGCCCTACGGGACGGCAACTGCTCCCTCGACAGCTTCGGTGCCGGCCGACTGCCACCAACGGTAAAATAGGCAATTAGCCTACATTCGCATTCTTATTCGATGACTTCGTCAGCACGCAGCAAAATCGAGGTTGGCAGCGTCGCCTTGTATGAGCGACTACGATGGCGTTACCCGCGCGCCGATCTTGTCCTGCGTCTTGGTCTCGAAATCACTGGCGTCATGGCGCTCGTGCATTTGTCCTTCGGGCGGCCCGCTGGCGCGGTTGACCATTCGCCCGCGCTGGACGGCCGGACGCGCGCCAATTTCCTTCGTCCAGCGCGTCAGATTTTTATATTCGTGGGTCTGCAGGAATGTGCGCGGGTCATTGTAGGAGGCGCCGTTCAACATGCCGTTGCCGTACCACGGCCAGATTGCCATATCGGCGATCGTGTAATCGTCGCCAGCGATGAACCGATTGACCGCAAGCTGCCGGTCGAGCACGTCGAGCTGGCGTTTCACCTCCATTGCGAAACGGTCGATGGCGTATTTGATCTTCACCGGAGCATAGGCATAGAAATGCCCGAAGCCCCCGCCGACATAAGGTGTTGAACCCATCTGCCAGAACAGCCAGTTCAGTGCCTCAGTGCGCTTGCCGCGATCCTTTGGCAGGAAGCCGCCGAATTTATCCGCCAGGTAGAGCAGGATCGAGCCGGATTCGAACACGCGCTGCGGCGTCTGCCCGCTATAGTCCATCAGCGCCGGGATTTTGGAGTTCGGGTTCACCCCGACAAATCCACTACCAAACTGGTCGCCCTCACCGATCCGGATCAGCCAGGCGTCATATTCCGCTCCGCTATGACCGGCGGCCAGCAATTCCTCCAGCATGATTGTGACCTTGACACCATTAGGCGTCGCCAGTGAATAGAGCTGAAGCGGATGCCTTCCGCGCGGCAACTCCCTCTCATGCGTCGCGCCAGCGATGGGGCGATTGGTATCGCTATAGCGCCACTTGGGGCTGCCGCCCTTCTCCCAAGCCCAGACTTCCGGCGGCATGTATTCGGGAGCATCAGTCATGTTGGGCTCGTTTTTGTCGCTCGAGAGGTTCGCCGAATGGATAGAGCTGTGGTCGTGGCCTGTCCAATCATGTGTCAATTCCGCAAGCGAATGTATTGCAGACGAGATTTGCTCGCAACGAGCCTTTCGACCCCGAACCTACCATTGCATCTTGTTATCATCGGACTCGACCGACGGGTCACTTTTCGCGACCTTGGCCCCGCAACCTGCTGAGCCAGCGGGAAACCTATGCCCGATATAGAATGGAAACCGCTGCCTGCTCTGCGGCCCGGTCCCCCGAATTTGCCAATGTTGGTGACCCTATGCTGGCGGTATTCATGGAGAACGGCACGCCAGTATGTGAGGTCCGACGGAGGGTGGTGGCGAGAAGAGGCCGACGATTTAATTATGGATGGCGGCACTGACACGCTTGAAGCAGCAAAATCAACCGTACTTCCGGACTGATTTGTGGCAAACCAGCATTAAGCATGGAACGAGCGGAGGTCCCATCAATGATGACAACGGCCATGGACTTTGGGCTTCACCGACAAAGCCGCTGCCACTGATACTGATGCCGTTTGGTCAAAAACTGAAACCGCAGCAAGTACAACGGACTATCGGAAGCCCAGTGTAGAATTGGCGGCAGCCATCGGTTATGTTTCCGAGCGTCGGACCGGCGCAAGTGCCAGGTCGGTACTAAGGGGGACAAGTGTGCTCCCATGCGCGGCAAAACCGGGAGGCGATCATGCCAAGCCGTAGTGTGAATACTTGTGCCCTCCTCTTTCTGCTGTCCGGCTTCGCGCTCGCGCAGACCGGGCGGTCCGATACGGCCGAACCGGCCAAAGAGGACCAGATTCGCTCCGCGCGGTTCCAAGCCGGAGTGGACAAAGCCGCGAGTCTTCTGGAAAAGGATCCGCGCCTAGGCAAGCTGACCCACGACCAGCGCAAGCAGGACGTTGAGTTCGTGGCCGGCAACTTGCTGTTCGCGGTGCTGCATGAAATGGGTCACGCCCACATCCAGGAGATGGGGCTGCCGGTGCTCGGCCGGGAGGAGGACGCAGCCGATTCCTACGCGGTCACCACTCTGCTCAGGGCGGGAACCGACGTTTCGCATGACGTCCTGATCTATGCAGCCGAGGGCTGGTTCCTCGGCGCCATTCGCGATCAGAAAGAAAACATCCCACTGGCCTTCTACGACGAACACGGGATGGACAAACAGCGCGCCTACGAGATCATCTGCCTGATGGTTGGGTCCGACCCAGACAAATTTTCCGACCTCGCCAACATGGCAAAAATGCCGGAAGACCGTCAGGGATCGTGCGCGGGCGACTACAGCAACGCAACGTGGTCCTGGGAGACGGTGCTGAAGACGCACCTGCGCGCCCCCGATCAACCCAAGCAGAAGCTGACGATAACGTATGGGCCCGCGGGCGACTATCCGGACGTCGCCGATGCGATGCGCGCGATTGGCATGCTGGAGATAGTGGCGGACGCTGAGGCGACGCGTTACGTCTGGCGCCGGCCGATGACGTTCGATGTCAAATCCTGCGGCCAGCCCGACCTGCACTGGAACCTTCAGACCCAGAAGATCCTGGTATGCTATGAGATGGCGGCCGACTTCGGCCAGCTTTATCGCGACTATGGCCTCACCAACGACGCATTCAAGGCCGCGATTGCGCAGCTTGGGGGGGTTGCAAAGCAAAAGAAATAGTCTTTGACGCAGGCTGCGAGCAACGCCGTGCCCCGCCCTGGTTCATAAGTAAAAAATCGCCGACAGCGTTAGGCCGGTCGTTCCAACCGCGTACTTACGACACAATCGGTAGAGATCTCAAGAGTGTAATCCGGTACAAGGCTTGTCCGTTTGGTCAAAGAACTGAAATTCCAGCAAGGATTTGATTCCGGCATCGGGCCTTTTCTTCATTGAGGAATTCCCGGACATGTCGCGTTTCGGGTCCGAAATAAATATCAAACCCCTGCGAATAAAAACAACCCGCCGCCGCGACTTTCTGCTGATTTGCCGGCCGGCATAAGCAGTATTGGCTTTCCGGTAGGCGCAGGGGGGTTGATTCCGTTCTGGGCCAAGGATCGCAAGATCGCGTCCAATATCAAATCGCGCCGGTATCAGGAGGCAGTCTCGTCATTACGCAAGCTTATGCCCGCCGGGTAGAATTACAAGCTGTTTCGCCCGGACCAGTTTTTGAAAACCAATACCGACGGCGTCTTGCGCCCGAAGGCGCTAGCGACATATTTGCTACTGCCCCCCCGCGATTCACGAGTGGATTTCGGCGACCAGAATGTTATCACTTTTATTATAGAGGTAAACTGATGGGAGACCCTATGAGAGTGACAAAACCTTTGTTGCTTCGTTGCTCCTAACGTTCGTGTCTTTGGCGCATGCGATGCCAGTCACTGTCCGCCGCTGATACTCTGGCGGCGGCAAAAAGTGGTCAGGCTAACAAAAGTACAGTCCATAGCACTGAGCTGATCAAAATCATTTTATCAGCTAGACGCGCTGATTTAGATGGTCACATGATTGTTGTCGTGAGATACCAGAGTCGAAGTACTTCGCCGTTTTGTCAAAGTTATACCAGAAAATGGGCTGACTGGAAGCTTTCCGGCAGCAACCCGAATTGGTTCAAGATTAACTGGACGACACAGGAAGCATGGAGACACGTACCCCGAACGCAGGAATGGAAGCCAGTGGATTTCAGTGCCTACTCCTCTGTTTGCGGTAGGAGCTAACGTTGGTCTGGCAAATTGGATTAAATATCTCAATGCTTGTCCTGTCAAAAATCAAATCCATGTATATTGATAACTGGCGTGGCATGCCTGAGGTCAAACATTGTGCGCTGTCAGATGTCACAGGGATAATTATGTTTGATCAAGAAGCTGAAGCAACAGCAGGGACAATCCGTAAGCCCAAAAATTGAAATTAACGCAGAAGGCCAACAATCTGTCACCCAGGTAGGCTGATCCATCCGGTCGACCCATCCGCTGGAGGACCGCGATGGCCTCATCGTTCCTACACCACCTAGCCGACTTCGCAGCTTACCAGCCCCCGGCCATTTCGATCATGCCACGCCAGATGTTGGAGAGGCTCGAGCTCCAAAAGAGGCCGCGACAGGGATTGACAGTGCTCCGTCGCGAGATCATCCTATCTTCAAGGTAGATACGGCCTGCCGCTTGCGCCCTAATGGGGATGGTGAACGTATCATCGGTCTTTCATAACCCTTTGCCCGAACGAACGGGTCAGCAACGCAAGCTCCTGACGCCTCGGTTTCGTTCAAGCAAAGGATGAAAGACTATGCGCGACTTCCGCGACGCCAAGGCTATGGCATACACGGTCAGAGCCTTCCTGGCAGACCACGGTTTGAAGATTACCAACAGCAAGAGCCTTGAACTGATCGCCAAGGCGTTTGGCGTTGCCGATTGGAACACGCTCGCTGCTGCAATTCGCGGCGAGGTCACGGCGCAGCGTACGACGCCACCAGCCGCAATCGACGCGGGGATCAGGACTCAGGCACCCCGGTTTTCTGCCGAACTTGAACTCACTGTGCAGCGCGCCCTTCGTTACGGCGATGCGGGAAAACACCAGTACACGACGCTAGAACATCTGCTGCTCGCGCTGACAGATGATGCAAATGCCTCGAAGGTGATGCGGGCGTGCGGTGTCGATCTTGTGATGCTTCAGAAAAGCTTGGCCGACTACATTGACAATGAGTTGCGAGCCATCGTGGTCGAAACCGGCGCGCTCCCCGGCGGATCCCGCCCAACCGCGGCGTTTCAGCGCGTCATGCAGCGCGCTGAGTCGCACGCCGAACGAATGGGCCAGCAGCAGGTCAATGGCGATAACGTGATGGTCGTTATCTTTGCCGAGCGGATGAGCCCGGCAGTACGGCGGCTCTACAGTCAGAATATGACCGGCGAGGATGTGGCGAACTTCGTCGAGCGCGGTATCGTCAGACGAAGTGACACTGCCGCGCCCTGATCAGGGCGGGGTTGGGCGGAATTTCAGGACTTCAGTACCTGGCACTCTTCACTGTTGGAGGCAGTCGGCGAATCCGGAAGCCGTCGGGGGTTAGCTTGCCATCCCCGCGTTGGAGCACGACTCGCGAATTTGTCGAGTCGCCCGAAGGAATTTCACCTCCAGGCGCTCTGGCTCTGTTGACAGATCAGAAGCATCTTCGCTCGCGTCAAACGATTATTGGCGACCGAATGAACCTCATCTGTTTAATGCTGACACGTCCGACAGGTTAGGCTCTGATCCTGCAAAAATCAATTTGTATCCTGCACCGCAGTCCATTGAGCTTGTGGCACGCGGTGACTGCGTCTAAGCTTTGGGATTCCGGTATTCAAAATTGAACCCGGCGCTCGCTTGATTTCCCAAACCGGGGTGCCACCTTACTGAGAAGGATGCAGCCTTCAGGCGATGTGTAACTCGGCCCAGAGGGCTTGGTGCACTGACGCAACGTAGCTCGGGTTGAATTCATGCCTACCGCCGTGATTCCAGTAGATTTTTCTCGAGCCATGTTGTTTTTTCTGACCGATCACTCCTACCAAGTATAGCTTATCAGCCAGCATCGTGGCCGCGTTGGTTACGCGAAGTCGCGCGTTCATCTCGTCTTTTGGCACCGTATTCTCAAGCCGAGCGTAGAGCTCACCGAGCGTGAACTCCCTCTTGAAACCCTGCAAGACTCGTTTAATTGTATCAACCTCCGCACCCGAGTAGAACACATTGAGCTCCTGGGCACGTTCTTTCCAGCATGTCTCGGAGAAGCTTGAGAATGAGTTCTGAAACGCATAGGTATCAAATTTTTCCTTGTTCGGAGAATGCTCTGCTGCATTTGACAACAGATTGACAATGTCCCTTGGACGTCCCCAAGTGTTGCGGACAACGAACTTACGCGAGTCTGACTTGTATATTTTCTTGTCAAAGAACCTGTCCCATAATCTCGCTTTCGCGCCCCTAGGAGACTTTGGATCCAGAATTGCGAGATTGGTTCTGAGCTTGGACTCAACCAACTCAATGATGGGATGTTTGTCGATGTCCCGCTCAACATACCAATCCAGTCTATGGCCAAAATCTCTGAGAGGTTTTCCGATTTCTCGTCCAGCGGTATCTACTGCTGCGAGAATCTCAGATCTAATGGCTGCTAAGACGAAGATATTTAGGTTCTTTTGGAGAAACACCTCGTTTGATTTAGCAACTGCTACAATTAGATCGCGAATTAGGATACTGTCACGCTCATGCTGAGCCGTCGATGAGAAAGCGAGATTAATTTCATCGACAAAAATATACAGTCGCTTATTTGGCTTGAATTTTATATTTGCCAACTCATTATCCAGGCGACGAATGAATTCCGTCGTCGTGAGTTTGGCATCGAACGTTGGGTCCCTTAGATCGAGCTGCGCATCCACTCCTCCGACACCGGCCACGCGCACACCAATTTTGCCCGCCTTCAGAACCTCAAGAATGGCCTTGAAAAGCCCCTTGTCGGATTGCCCATGAATAGCCTTGACAAGCCTTATATATTCCGCAGCGGTACTAGATAGGTAGAATGTGGGATTCGCCTCCAACAAGCGGACAATCTCGCGGTGAAGAAAACAGCGCCAAACGTTAAGTAAATCTGTTTCTTTGTGCTTTGGCGAGTCGTACAGAGCCACATTCTTTGCAAACATGCAAATTTTGTCATCCTCGCTAATCTCTTCTTTGAAAACGACGAAGGATGTCAAATTGTTTTCCGGGTTAAGCTTCTCGTTTATATATCGCAAAAGAGCTGTCTTGCCGGTGCCTTTCGGTCCGAATATGAAATATTTGTTTCCTTCTATAAAATCATCGACACGCAGTTTCGCCGGCACGTAGAATGACTCGATGAAAAATTCTTTCTTCTTAACGTCTCGGTTAAGTATTTCGCTTCGTGCGTCGGTGTTCCCGAAGTGAAACTTGTTGATTGTCATCTTGTTCGTTGGAGACAGGATCACAGGCATGCGAGAATCTCCGGAACAAGACTAATGTACTACACTGCGAGTAGCGTACGGGGCTGCTGTTACGATGTAAAGGATCAAGTTCGGGTTGAGGCATTACACAATTCGCAATCGCCCGGTTGCATCACGCATCCTGACATTCACTTTAGCTTTCAAGTCGAAGAGACGATTTGTGGCACAGAACGCAACACTTCGGATCAATTGATCGTGCCGGAACGCGAAGCACGGGGCTGCGGCCTGTGTGTGCCGAAAACCGTGTTTGGCGTCCGACACCCTCGGGCGAAATGATCGCCCTGATGAGTTTCTACGTTGGCCTATCGACGTCAACCGACTTGGCGCAGAAAACGCAATCCTTCGACACCAATTGGTCGTCCTGGAGCGCAAGATACGCGGTCGCATTCGCTTCGATAATGGCGATCGGCTATTCTTCATTTGGCTCAATCGTTCGTTCCCGTCAATCCTGAGCGCCCTTCGGATCATCCGGCCCGGCCGCAAATCGACTCGGATCTGCGAGCCCCGATCCGACGGATCAGCATGGACAGTCCCCTATGGGGCGCTCCACGGATCCATCGCGAATTGCTCAAGCTCGGTCTGCGAGTCGCTCAATCCACTGTCGCGAAATGCGTGACCAAGCGGCCGGCGCGCCCTCTCCGCAAGGTTGGCGTATCATTTTGCGCAACTATGTGCATCAAATCGGTGCAATGGACCCGTTTGCGATCCCAACCGTTACGTTCGAGTTGCCGTACGTCTTTATCATCGTCGGGCTCGTTCGCAGAGAGCTTGTCTGCGTCAACGTAACACCTCATCCAACCGCTGAGTGGATCGCACGTCAAATCACGGAGGCATTTCCTTGCAGTGAAGCTCCACGCTACCTAATCCGTGATCGGGATCAGATCTACGGCACCATTGTGACGCGCCATCTTCGAGCAGTGGGCATCCGTGACAAGCCGATCGCACCCCCAGCACATTCGGAATGTCTGCCCATCTTGTCCGAATACGCGGCCTCTATAGCAAGCCGCCCAGTGAGCCGTAGCGAACCCGATTGAGCCCACTCGCCCGGTCTAGGATACTTGCCCAAGCATCGCTGGGAGGCACCGGATGGCGAACGAGGAGCATGTACGGCGGCTAAAGCAGGGGGTCGGCGCTACCTGAAACCCTAACCAAGTAGATCTCGTCGGCGCGGACTTGAGCGACGCGGATCTGAGCGGGGCCGATCTGAGGGGCGCGTACCTGAGGGGAGCGGATCTGCGCAGAGCGGACCTGCAGGGGGCGGCACTGA
>Ga0187783_10004167_pt1 | contig 10702 bp, 8 predicted proteins | sample 1015_SJ02_MP02_2_FD_132471 | JGI IMG/M metagenome (GOLD analysis project Ga0187783, IMG submission 132471) | Tropical peat soil microbial communities from peatlands in Department of Meta, Colombia - 1015_SJ02_MP02_20_MG | ecosystem: Environmental > Terrestrial > Soil > Wetlands > Peat | place...
AATCGCGGCAGCGGCAAACGAGTTACCCCCAGCATCGACCGCGCCTGCCGCCTCCCACTCATGGGTATCGCCGATTTCCGCAGACCTACCCAGAATCGAAGCCAGGGCTTTACTCGCCTTGCTGTCGCAGCTGCTTACCGGCTCGTCTTTTACGACGTTACGCGCGCCGACGACGACGTCGAGCGCCGCCGCCGACGGCCTTCCGGCCAAACCGAATGCGAGCGCGAGGCTCACCGCAAACGTCGCGGCCCGAATAGGAAACGTCCTGGTCACGGCTTTCTCCTCACGGCGAGATGCCTTAGACGGGCTTGAAGCTCTCCCTCCCCTAGGGAAGGCCGGCGTCGCCGCTGTCGGAACCTTAGGAGTCATGCGACGCGCGATCGCTCTCGTACTCTGCTGCGTACTTTTGGGCGCCGATTCGGCAAACGATCCGTTCTTATGGCTGGAAGACGTGCATGGAACGCGCGCAATGGCGTGGGTCCGTGCCGAGAACGCCAAAACGCTGGCGGTATTGGAGAACGATCCGAACTTTCCGAGCCTCTATGCCGATGCGTTGAGAATCGCGCAAGCAAGTGACCGGATCCCCACGCCCGAGTTCGTTCAGCGCTCGATCTACAATTTCTGGCAAGACGACGTGCACGTTCGCGGAATTTGGCGCCGCACGACGGCCGCGGACTTTGAAAGCGCATCGCCGGCTTGGACGACCGTCCTCGATCTGGACGCCATCGCCAAAACTGAAAATGCCAACTGGGTGTGGAAGGGCGCCGATTGCGTTTGGCCGCGCGAGAACCGCTGCCTCGTCGATCTCTCCGACGGCGGCGAAGATGCGGTCACCGTTCGAGAATACGACATGGTCGCGAAAAGATTCGTGAGCGGCGGCTTCTCGCTGCCCCGTGCGAAGCAGGCAACGGCGTGGGAAAGCGATCGCTCGTTGCTCGTCGCACGCGAGTGGTCGCCGGGCGAGCTCACCACGTCGGGCTACCCATACGTCGTTAAACGCTTGCAGCGCGGCGCGCCGCTCGCGAGCGCGGTGGAAATTTTTCGCGGCGCGAAGAGCGACGGGGGTTACGGCGTAAGCCCGATGGCCCTGCACGATGGGGCGGGCGACGAGGCCGTTATCATCGGCCGCCCACGCTCGACGTTCAAGACCGAGTATTACCTGATGACAGCACGCGGACCGCGCGAGCTCGCCGTTCCGCTGCAGTCGCAGCCGGTCGCGCTCGTCGCCGGGCGTTTGCTCTTCACGCTTCAAGAGGATTGGACAGTTAGCGGTTCGACGTTCCCGCAAGGCTCGCTGATCGCCGTTTCGCTTGCCGCCGCGCGCGAGGATCCGGCGCATCTCCAACCCTCGCTCGTCTACGCGCCCGGGCCACGCCAAATGCTGGAATCGGTCGATCAGACCAGTTCGCGTTTGCTCTTGACGACGTACGACAACGTCCGCGGCCGCGAATGGGTCTACACGCCCGCCCCGGACGGCGGTTGGACTAAAGCGCGGCTGGATCTCCCCGACGACTCCTCGATCGTGGTGAACGCCGCTGATCTCCACGGGAATAGCGCTTATCTGACGACGACGAGTTTCTTAGTGCCGCCGGCGCTTTGGCAGGTCGACACCGCAAGCGGATCGGCGCGGGTCGTCAAAACGTCACCGCCTCGCTTCGACGCGTCGAACGATGTCGTGGAACAGCGTGAAGCCGCCTCGAAGGACGGCACCGCGATTCCGTATTTCATCGTTCACCCAAAGAACATGAAGCTCGACGGCAACAATCCGACGTTGCTCTACGCGTACGGTGGTTTCGAGATCTCGATGACGCCAAGCTACAACGGGATTCTCGGTAAGTCGTGGCTCGAGCGCGGCGGCGTTTACGTGCTCGCGAACATTCGAGGGGGCGGTGAGTTCGGACCAGCGTGGCACGATGCCGGCCTCACGATCCACCGCCAGCGCATCTACGACGATTTCGCTGCCGTTGCGCAGGATCTCATCGCCACGAAAGTAACGAGTCCGCGCCGCTTAGGAATCGAGGGCGGCTCCAATGGCGGTTTGCTGATGGGCGTCGAGTTTACTCAACATCCCGAGCTCTTTCAAGCCGTCGACATCGCCGTTCCGTTGCTCGACATGTTGCGCTTCGAGCAGATACAAGCCGGCGAGTCGTGGACCGGCGAGTACGGCAGCGTCTCCAACCCTACCCAGCGCGCGTTTCTCGCATCGATATCTCCGTATAACAATTTGAAGCCCGGCGTAGCGTATCCGGAGCCATTCATTTGGACGACGACCAAAGACGATCGTGTGGGCCCGCAGCATGCCCGCAAGTTCGCTGCCAAGCTTGCGGCGATGCATATACCCTATCTTTTTTACGAGGTCACCGAAGGCGGCCACGGCGCCGGTGCCAACCTGCGCGAACAAGCTCTCACCAGCGCCCTGCAGTGGACGTACCTAATCCGGAAACTAATGTATTAGCGAGTTAACGGTTGCGCTCTTTGGAGAGCTCGCCGGCGACGTCACGATAGAGCGAGCGCGTTGCGCGCGCCAGGAGCTCGCCGACGCGAAAGAGTCCGTCGCCGGAAATCATGATGCCCTGCCAGGCGACGGCTTCATGACGATGCACGAGCGCGTAAGTATCGTTTCCGACGTCGAAGATCGCGAACTCGCTCGATTCGGCGACCATTCTGCTCTTCTCGAGCGTCGCGCGATCGATGCTCTCTACAAGCTTCATGGAGCGGCCGGTTCGACAGCTAGCGAGCGCTTCCCGTAGCCGTTCGATGGTCGCTCAAATCCTTCATACCGCCCAGCGGCTCGCCGCGCAGCGTCATCTCGGCGTGTTGGACGCCTCCGCTTCGCGGCCGGTGGGCAGCGTCGATCTTACCGGGGCGGTTCGCTCTGCATTGGAGCGATAGGGCCCGCGCCGCGCAGCGGCAGTTCGCTGATTCCCGCGGCTTGACGAATCGCATCGATATCGTGAACGAGCGCATCGCCCAATGAATCGGCGGCCGGACAGCTAAGGTCGGGAGATTGCCAGCCCTGCCACGTAACGTGGGTCGAGCTCCCGAACGACGCGCTCTTTATGCACGAGGCCGCCTTCGCATTTCCTTTGCGTGCGGCGGCTAAATCCGCAAAGAATCTAGCCGTCGTCGCGGCGGAAAGAGTGAATGACTTCGGCGTGCCTGCAGTGGCGCCCGATCGTTGCTTCAACGTGAGCGAACCCTTTCCGTCGGACGCGACTTGGATCGTATAGCCGTAAGAGTTCGTCGACCCGGAGTTGACGATGACGGCGGTATCCGTCGGTGAAGCGGCCACGCAGGCTGCAATCGCCAGCGCGGCGCCGAGAGTTGCACGCAAGCTCACGTTAAAAGCCGCGCACGCCGTTGGGCGTGCCCCAGCCCGTCGCTGCGTCGTATGACTTCGAGCCATCAACCTGGCGATATGCCGTGGGTCCGTGACGCCAGATCCATTGCGGTGCGTTTGCTCGCGCGGCACTCGGTCCGAGCGTAAAGAGCGCGGCGACGATCGCGGCGCCGACGCTGGTGCCGCCGAACTGCTGCCAGCCTCCTCCAGCCGATTCGTAAACCGCAACGCCGGTGGCCGGATCGGCGACTGCCGCGACGTCGACATCGGAGCGGGTTACGCAAAGTTTGGTGTGCTGCCAGGAAGGTTTGGCGACGTAGGCGCTGCAGCCGCTGCCGGTACCGCTCCACGCACGTTCGCTCCAGCCCCTACCGTTCGAACCTGCGAGCAGCGAGGTTCCACCGACACAAACGACGCCCGCGTAACTGCATGGCGCCTTGGCTCCAGCCCCGTCATTACCCGCACTCGCGGTAAGAACTCGTCCGGCATGCTGATAGGCGGCTTCCCTGGCCCGCTCTTCCCCGCCGCTGTACCCGTTGCTGACGGCTGCCGCACCCAGCGCGACCGCTGCGTTGACGGCGGCGCCGAGATCCGCGTCCTTGTCGCTATTCGCCTCCACGAGCACGATTCGGCAGTTCGGACAGATCGCCGAAATCACATCGAGATCGAGCGCCTCTTCGGCACGCCAATCGTCGCTTGGATCGGCATTTGGTTTCGGGAGCGGAGCCGTGCGTGCGTACTGATTGACGATCCGCAGACACCTCTGCGAAACCGTGCAATTCGGCAATCCCATGCTCTTGCGATAGACGGCGAGGTCGCTCGCCGCGTTTGGATACCCATATGCGTCGACGATCGCCACCGTCGCACCTTTTCCGCCGCTCTTTGCCGCTTGCGATACGCCGTAGGCCGCCTGCAAATCCGCCGCGCAATAGGGCGCGGACTTGTTACAGCCTCCGCTCGTCGCCACGCGCGACGCGTTTGCATTCAAAACGGCCACGGCGTCACATTCGCGATGGCCTGCAAGCGCCGGATGACGGCAGACGTACTTCACTTCCGTGTCACCCTGAGGAGCGCGCGCAGCGCGCGTCTCTAAGGGGCGCCCGCCAGCCGCGCTCGGTGGCTGGCCCTCCGAAACCGGTGCTCCCAGATCGTTATCGTTCGGCGCGTCGTCCGGCGACGTCCGCGAGATCGGAACCCCTTGACCCTGCGCGGTTTGCGGCTGATCGGGAGGCAGCGGAGTCTGCTCCAGCGAGCTGCCCTGGCAGCCCGCTATCGCGACGGCAGCAACGAGGGCGGCGATTCTCAATATGCGTCGAGTCCTTCCGGCGTTCCCCAGCCCGTCGGCCCGTTAAAGCCAACACGGGCGGTGCAGATGTACGTTACCGAGGAGTCGCAGTTCACGCCGAGCGCCTGATCGAGATTGTTGCCTTGGGTCACGTTGTTGACGTGTCCGGCTTCATGTTTCCAGAAGTAGGACGCGCCCTGTTGATTGGCCGCGTTCTCTGCCAGCGCAAATACGCCGGCGATGATTTGCGTCGAGGCGCTGGTGCCGCCGAACAACCAGAAGCAGTTCGGGGGGTTGCAACTCCCGATTTGGGTGTTGTACGAGATCACCGGCGCGCGCAGGGAAGCCGTCGCCGACGTATCGGCCGCCGAACGCATCGTGCAGCCCTTGTCGGTTTGCCACGACGGCTTGGCAATCTTCGTGCTGCAGCCGCTGCCGGTCGCACCGCACGGCGAATCTCCGCTCGAGCCGCACTCGTCGAAGGTCCAATCGTTCCAAACCGTCTCGCTCCAGCCGCGTTTGGTATCGGCGCGAACCAGGTGCGTGCCGCCGACGCAGACGACGTAGGTGAACGTGCACGGCTGGATCGGGCCGCCCGGATTACCGCCGTAATCGCCGCCGCCGCCGTTGTCGCCGGCAGCTGCAGCGATCACCGCACCGGCAATGTGGAAGATCGGATTATCGGGTTCCTCGGGGGCGCCGCCCCACGAGACCCCGATATACTTCATCCCGAGGTCTCCGGCGGTTTTGACGGCGGCGTAAAGATTGCTCGTGTAGTCGTTGTTGGCTTCAATGAGTACGATCTGGCAGTTGGGACAGATCGCCGAAACCATGTCGAGGTCGAGCCCCTGTTCGCCGGCCCAATCTTCGTTCTGCCCCGGCAGCGGCGACGACTGACCGCTCTGATTGAGGATGCGCAGACATTTGTTCGAAGTGTCGCAGGCTTTGAGACCCATCACCTTACGATATTCTGCAAGATCCGAGGCCGCATGCGAGTAGCCGTAGGCGTCGACGATTGCAACGGTCTTCCCCGTGCCGCGCGTCGAGGACGGCAGATCGTACGCCGCCTGCAAATCGTTGGGGCAATACCCTTCGCTAAATGGGCAGCTCTCGGCATCGTTCCCGGCTTGCGCCGCGGCCACGAGCGCCGGCACGACGTCGGTTCGCATCATCGCAAGGCATCGCATTCGTTGGGGATCGCCGGAGTTCGGGCAGAGCTGCCGCACCGGATTGGAACCGACGAAGGGAATGTCGCCGTTCCCGATGGCGGCAACCGGCGATGAACTTTGCGGTACCATCGACTGGCTCATCGAATTGCTCGAGCATGCCGCGAGCACGACGATTGCCAGCGACGGTAAAACTTGAACGAACCTGCGGTGCATTTGGAACCTCCCGAACCCTTAACGCGGCAGCCTGTACTACCGTTCCCTTCTGAGGGCGAGACTTCGCATCGGAGCCCGGAGGGTACCTGTAAGCGCCCTTCAAGCGTCCGGGCGAAGGCTTCGTGTTTCTCAGCCGGTATTCAGGAACGATGAACGCCTCGGTACGTCTGCGAACGCTGCTGCGCCGCGACTTGCTGATCGTCAGTAACGGCGACGCGATCGTCGCCAGCCACTTCATCGCGCCGGCGCGCTCGATCGAACGCGCGACCGACGATCCGCTGCTGACGGAGGCCGCGCGGCAGGTGCGCGCGTACTTCGAGCGGCGACTGGCGCGATTCGATTTGCCGCTGGCGCTGCAAGGCACGAGGCTGCAGGTCGATGCATGGCGGGCGGTCGCATCGCTGCGCTTCGGCGAATTCGTTTCGTACGCGGACGTGGCGCGGGCGATCGGCCGGCCGACGTCGCATCGCGGCGTCGCCTCCGCCATGGCGAGCGCGCCGCTCGATCTGTTCATCCCCGCACACCGCGTCGTCGGCGCCGACGGCCGCATCAAAGGCGCGACGCCCAAATCGATCCGCGCGCGCCTCGCAGAATTCGAAGGCTTTAACCGGCTACGGCGTAGGCCGAGTTTTCCAGCGTCTCTTCCAAGAACCGAGCTTGATAAGCGAGGATATCGTCGACGAACGGGAATTGAGGATGACGGCGCTGCGCCGCTACGCGATAACGCCCGCCGTCGCGCTCGATGATCTTCCATCGCAGCATCAACGGCAAGGCGGCGCGCACTTTTGCGCGCAAGCCGCGGCGCACTTCGGGATCGACGAAGAGCTCCGGCGGCAGCCTCGCCAGGAGTGCTTTGACGCCGGCGCTCGCTTCATCTAGCGTGAAATTTTTGGTTCGTTCGTGCAGCCACGCGCCGAGAAGCTGGCTCGTCGTTACCGGACGAATCGCCGCGAGCGTACGCGTCATTCGCTGCATCCACGGCTCGTCGCCGTCGGGTAGACGCGCAACGCGATAGAGCATCGACAGCCGCCGCGACACGAAAGGATCGTAGCTGACGCCGAAGAGGTAAATCGTCGCGAGCGGCGCGAGCCGTTCGACGGTCCCGCGCATCGGCAGCATGCGTCCGTCGGTCGAGTACCTGCCCTCGGGCGTCAGATAAAACGTGCCGCCGTGGCGAACGACGCGTTCCATCAAGGCGAGATCGCGCTCGATGTTTTGACGCGTTTCCTCTAGAATCTCGCGCCGGTACGGCTCTTGCAAGGTCGAGAGCTTCACGACGTCCTGCGCTCGCGCGAAGCAATCGCTGCGCAACAGATCCGAGCTCTTCGTTTCGGGCGGGAAACGCGCGGCGACTCGCGCATCGAAAAGCTCCGAAAGCGGCCGCGGGCCGTGACGCCGTTGAACCGACCAGGCCAACGCGCCAATCTCACGCGCGCCTAACTCGTTCTCGATCGGAAGCATGCCCAACGCGATGAAGAGCGGTCCGGCGTTGACGCGCCGCAAGAGAAAACGCAACCACGGCAGCCGCATCGCGAGGAAGCCCGGCTCGTACATCCGCCGCGAACTTGCGGTGAAGACCGGATGGCGCCACGGCCCGCGAATCGCCACCGAGGTAACGATGGTCATCGATTCCAAGTCGTGCTGGTGATTTGCGACAATTAAGGTTGGGCCGCGCCGCCGAGGAATCGCGCCCCACCCTCGCACGCGGTAGGCAAGGCGATCCCAGCTGAAATTGACGATCACCGCTACGAATCGCAACGGCCAACCCCAAAGCGATGAAATCGGCCGCCGTCCCACGCGCAGCACGGCGAGCGATGCGAGTGCAAAGCTAAAACCCGCGAGCCCGAAGACCGCCTGATAGCCGGCCCGCGTGCCGTGAAAGATTCCGATCAGCCAGCCGCCGATGAGCGGCGCCACGACGTTTGGGAGCAGCGTCGCGATGCCCCAAAGGCCGAGGTCTCGCGCGACGTCGCGCAGTTTCGGAATCGCGTCCATCGCGAGCGCCCAGCCGCTCGAGATGACGCCGCCGAAGCCGATGCCGAACAGCACGGCAAACGGCAGCATCCAATCCAGCTTTGGAGCGAGGGCAAAGCCGATCGTCGCCAGCGCCATCGAGGCGCCCGCCAGCGAGGTGATGATTTTTCGCGGCACGCGATCCGAGAGCAAGCCAAGATAGAGACTCGAAACGACGGCGCCGGCGATTGTCGCGAAAGCATAGAGCGCCGTGCCGGCCGACGGATTCCCAACTTTCTGCACGTCGCGAAAGAAAAAGAGCACGAACGTTTGCAGCATGACCAAGCCGAAAAAGACCAGCGTGCGAGCCGCGAAAACGACGAAGAAATCGTGCCAATCGCGAACGTGCGCGTGCTCTTCACCGTCGTAAACTCCATCACCGACCGCGAGCAGCGAAAGCCCGCCGAGCGCCATGACGACTGCGGCGGCCAGAAACGTCAGGCGAGGGTCGGGCATCGACCCTGCGACGGCAAAGCCCAAAACGGTTCCAGCCAGCGTACTTGCGCCGCGCACGCCCGAAACCGCTCCCCAGTTTGAGCGCGGCACCGATTCGGGAAGCAGCGCTTGATAGGCGCAGAGCGCAACGTTCGCGCCGATCGTCGCGACGACGAGCATCGCGGCGAACCAAAGCAGCGAGTGCGCATAGGCCAAGGCGATCAGTGCGCCCACGTCGATGACGATCCCCGCGGCCACGAACGAACGCCGCGACCCGCCGCGTCGCCGCAGAGCATCGGAGAACCATCCGCCAACGGGCGGAACAACCATTGCCGCCAGCGCGGAGATGCTGGCCAGCACCGACAAGACGAAAACGTGGTTCTCGGGAGCAAGGGACAGCGTTGCTGCCGGCACGGCGATCGTCATCAAAGCGGTATCCTGAAAAGTCAACGGCAGCCACAGCGCGTTGAGCATTGCCCAGGCACCGATCTCGCGCACGTGGGTCGCGGTAATGCGCACGAAAATCGCTATTGTTTGACGGCGTCGATCAGCACGATTCCACGACCGCCGAAGTCGCGCAGCTGGTCGAGCGCAGCGACGGCCGCACCGATCGGCGTATTTGGATTCGTAGCCTCGGTGATGGAAAAGCCGGTTTGACGCTTCGCTTGTGCGTCGAGCGGATCGCGCAGTATGCGCGGCACGTGCTTGAATCTGCCGATCAAGCCGAACATCGGCCCAAGCTTATCGTCCAGCGTCTCCGGGTCGACGACCATCACGACGACGCCCTGGCGCTTACCTTCATCGTCTCGTTCGAAAACGAGGAAATCCACGCCGAGGTCGCGCGCGTGCGTTCGGATTGCGTCGATGCCGTTGCCGGTAACGGCAACGCGATACTGTCCGGGTGGATTCGCACCGAGGCCGTCCAGCCACGCTTCGAGCGCGGGCATGAACGCCTGCGTTCCGGCGACCACGTCGTGACTAAAATAGGTGCCCGCTCCCTGTGCAAGAACGGTACTCTCCGCGGCTTGCGGCCGTGCAGAAATCGTCGTCCTCCACGCGCGCGACGAGAGTACCTCGGCACCGCCGAAGAGGGGAAAATCGATCGGGTCGCTCGGCGTTGGCGAGGGACCACCCGCCGAGCCGCGGTTTCCATTCGCACACGCGGCCAGCAAGAGAGCGGCAGCGAGCGCGGCGAGACGCTTCACTCGCAGCCGATTCGAGGAGAACCTCTTTAGCCCCCGTAAGCTGTGAAATCGTGCCTCTTTCCTACGGTTCTTATCTGAAAGTCGACGAGCTGCTGCAACTGCAACGGCCGCTTTCGCGTCCGGCCGAGCACGATGAGATGCTTTTTATCATCATTCATCAAGTCTACGAGCTTTGGTTCAAGCAGCTGCTGCACGAGCTGGACGCGACCATGGTTGCACTCGATCGCGACGACCTGCTGCGCGTCGCGAAGAACTTTCGCCGAATACACGCCATCCAGCGGCTGCTCGAGCAGCAGATCGACATTCTCGAAACGATGACGCCGCAAGAGTTCAACCGCTTCCGCGACAATCTCAATCCGGCGAGCGGTTTTCAGTCGGTGCAGTTTCGCGAGCTCGAGTTCATGTGCGGCGTGCGGCGCCTGGACGTCCTGAAATGGATCGAGCTGCGCGACGAGCAGCGCACGCGCCTCGAACGTCGCGCCAACGAACCCTCGCTCTACGACCGGGTCAAATCGTTGTTGCGGCGCCGCGGCTTTGCCGTCGATTCGAGCGATGAGCTCATCGAGACGTATCGCCGGATCTATTCCAACGAAGCGCTGCACTACGACCTGTACTTGCTGCTGGAAGATCTGATCGAATTCGACGAGCGCTTTCTGCTCTGGCGCGGACGGCACGTTCTCATGGTGGAACGAATGATCGGACAGAAGATCGGGACCGGCGGTTCGCCCGGTGCTCGCTATCTCCAAGGCACGCTTGCCCATCGCTTCTTCCCCGAGCTCTGGGAAGTCCGAACCTACTTAGGTGAGGGCACGTACGCGTGAGCGAGACACTCGCCGGAACTCGCGACGACCTGGCAGCGTGGCGCAAGGAGTTTCCGATCCTTGCCGACTCGACCTATCTCGTCAGTCATTCCATGGGCGCGGCGCCGTTGGCGGCACGTTTTGCACTCGAGCGTTACTGGGAAGAGTGGGCCGCCGATGGGCCCGAAGCCTGGGAGCGCTGGCTGCCGCGCATCGCGGAGATCGCCGACGGCATCGGCGCC
>Ga0187783_10004168_pt1 | contig 10702 bp, 12 predicted proteins | sample 1015_SJ02_MP02_2_FD_132471 | JGI IMG/M metagenome (GOLD analysis project Ga0187783, IMG submission 132471) | Tropical peat soil microbial communities from peatlands in Department of Meta, Colombia - 1015_SJ02_MP02_20_MG | ecosystem: Environmental > Terrestrial > Soil > Wetlands > Peat | place...
GCGGGCGAACGGCGCGGTCACACCACGGCCTCAGGTCGCGGCGAGGCTGGCGTGATGGCCGAGGTCGGTCGCCTGCGGTGCCGGGCCGGCGGCTGGCACCGCGGCGTCAAGGGCGGCGCGGATCGCCTGCCCGACGGCCCGCGCCACCGGCGGCGGGAACGCGTTGCCGACCTGCCGGTAGGCGGCCGTCTTGCGCCCGGAAAACTCCCAGGTGTCCGGGAACCCCTGGATGAGGGCCACCATCCGGGTGGTCAGCTTGGGCCGCCCGGCCAGCGGGAAGTCGGGTCCAGGCGCGACGTCGGCGACGCCGAGCCCGTCGACGCCGAGCGCCCGCCACGCTTCGCGGGCCCGGGTGGGCCCCAGGTCGGGACCGCCGTGCTTCTTGCTGCCCCCGACGATCGTCGGCGCGATCCCGCTGGCGCGATCGCGCCAGGCGCCCGCCCCCGGCCAGCCCCGCTCCGCCATCAGGTCATGCAGCGTCTGGCCGACCGTGGGGGGTACGACGGGCGACGGCTCGGGCCAACGGAAGCGAGCCGCCCATGGCTCTTTGATGGCAACAAGAACGAAGCGTGGTCTCAGCTGCGGGACCCCGTGACTGCTGGCGTGCACAAGGTCCCACCAGGTCTGGTAGCCCAGCTCCTGGAGCTGGGCCAGCACCTGGGCCCGGTACGTGTCGAACCGGCGGGTGGCCAGGCCTCGCACGTTCTCCAGCAGGACGGCCCTCGGGCCGATCTCCCGGACCAGGCGGAGCGCCTGAGGGAACAGGTCCCTGTCGTCGTCCTGGCCGAGCTGCTTGCCCGCGATGGAGAACGGCGGGCACGGCACGCCTCCGGAGACCAGGTCAATGCCCAGGTACGCGCGCCCGTCGACGTTGTGGACGTCGTCTTCGATGATCTTCCACTCGCTCCCGCGGTTGAGGCGGAGGGTCTCGCAGGCGTCGGGATCCAGCTCGACCGCCGCCTCGTGGGCGAACCCGGCCTGCTCTAGCCCCAGCGACTGGCCGCCGGCGCCGGCGCAGATCTCCAGGCAGGTCAGTCCGGCCATGGTTCCTCCAGCCCTCGCACCATCGCCTCATTGTGCCCGCCGGCACCGGCAGCCGGGCGTATCCACGCCGAAGTCCGGCGCGATCGGCTACGCGGGCAAACTCGCCTCGAAATCGGGCACCGAGCCCGCCAGCGGCGTGGTGTCGTGGTATCTGACCTCGTAGATACGCTCGGTGAACTTCCAGCCGTCCCCGGTGCGCCGATAGCGGTCGTGATAGATGGCGTAGTTCAGGTCTGACCTACCGTCGCGGAGGCGAACGAGTTCCGACATGTAGGCCCGGCCTGACGCGGTATCGCCGTCGCGGCCGAGCTGGATGGATCCCGGGTGCGTGTTCTGCACGAAGAACTCCACGATGGCCGGTACCCGCTCGCCCCAGGCGCGGATCTGTTCCCGGCCGACGAGCTCAGCCGGGACGTTGGGCATCCGCAGCGCGCCGTCCGGCGTAAACAGCGATGCGAGGCGGTCGTAGTCGCGCATCATGGCCGCGTCGGTGAACTCGCCGCGCAGCGCCTCGATCTCGACGCGGTCGGCGATGGCCTGAAAGTCGCTCACGGGTTTCTCCTTACGGCCTGTGCCGCGTCTCAGCGCCTGGTGAAGGTGGTGTGGACGGTGAGGGTGTTGTTCATCGAGACCAGGCCCAGCCGATTCCAGGTGAGGCCGAAGTCGGCCCGGCTGACGATCACCTCGGCGTCGAGCGAGACCTCGCCGTTGCCCTGGACGGACGCCGCGGCATCGAAGGAGATCGGCCGGGTATGGCCGCACACGGTCAGTGCGCCGGTCACCGCGACACCTCGGCCATCACCAGATGGCCGGATGCCGTCCGCGGTGAAGGTGATGTCCGGATGGCTGCCGCTGTCGAAGAAGTCAGCCGAGCGCAGGTGCGTGTCGCGCCGGGTGTTGTTGGTGTCGATGGAGGCCGCGGCCACCGTGACGGTGCCGCTGACCTCGCCGCCCGGGCCGACGGTACCGTTCCCGCTGACCTCGCGGAAGACGCCGTTCACCCGGACCAGGCCCAGGCTCCTGCTCCTCAGCTGGACGCTGGACCTGCCCGGATCAAGGACCCATTCCCCGGCCAGCGCCCCGCCCCGCACGAGGGCCGGCAGCGGCGATGTGGTCATCTGTCCTGACGATGCCTGCATGATTGTTCCCCTGTCACATCGAACGGTTTTGAGGTGTCACCTAGACGACACGCCGCGACCAGGGAGTGTGACCAGTTGACCGAGACAGACTGGCTGGCGGAGGCCTTCGAGAAGAACCGGGCCCGCCTGCGGGCGGTGGCCTACCGGATGCTCGGCTCGCTCGCCGAGGCGGATGACGCCGTCCAGGAAACCTGGCTGCGCCTGCGCCGGTCAGACGCCAGCGGCGTGGATAACCTCGGCGCCTGGCTGACCACGATCGTGGCCCGGGTGTGCCTGAACGTGCTGCGCTCGCGCAACGCGCGGCGTGAGGAGCCCCTGGACTGGCACGTGCCCGACCCGGTCATCAGCCGTGCGGACGGGACAAACCCCGAGGACGAGGTGCTGCTGGCCGACTCGGTCGGGCTCGCGCTGCACGTGGTGCTCGAAACGCTGACCCCCGCCGAGCGGCTGGCGTTCGTCCTGCACGACATGTTCGGCGTGCCGTTCGACGAGATCGCCGCCATGGTGGGGCGTTCCCCGGCCACAGCAAGGCAACTGGCCAGCCGGGCCCGGCGCCGGGTGCGGGGAGCCGAGGTCCATGCCCCCGAGCCCGATGTCGCCCGCCAGCGCGAAGTCGTCGACGCCTTCTTCGCTGCCGCGCGCCGCGGCGACTTCGACGCGCTCGTCGCGCTCCTCGACCCGGACGTCGTGGTGCGCTCGGACGGCGGGACGGCACATCCGGAGCTTTCCCTGGTGGTCCGCGGCGCGGCCGCGGTCGCCGGTCACGCGCTGCGGATCCACCAGCCTTCCGCGCTGGTGCGGCCGGCGCTGGTGAACGGAGCCGCGGGCGCGGTCGCGGTCGTGGCCGGGCAGCCGGTCGCGGTCGTAGGCTTCACCGTCTCCGGCGGCAAGATCACCGAAATCTACGGGATCGCCGACCCCGACCGCCTGCGCCGGTTCGACCTGGGCGTCCTCGACGAATGACGCTCGTCTCCCTGCGGGACGAGGCGAAGGTCCTATCGCGCCGGATTATCTTCGGCGTTGGGTGCACACTGGTGTCGTGGAGGCCCAGCCCAATGCCCGCCCGTCTGGCACGTGGCGACCATGGAGCATCTGGCTGCCGGGCACGCTTGCCCTGGCCTGGTCCGGCCTGCTGATCATCGCCGATGGCCTGGTCGGCGTGATGGGCGGCTGGGACACTCCCCCGCCCGGACTGTACCGGTGGGTCCGAGCTGGGATGATCGGGCACTGGGTCCTGGTCGCGGCTAGCGCGCTCGTGCTGGCGGCGGGCCTGCGCTTCCCCCCACTTCGGCGGGCTGCCGCCATCACGGCATGGATAATCATCCCGGTCGGCTTCGGCTGGTTCGTGCTGACTGGCCGCCTCGCGAGCCGCTGACTTTCGCGATGACTGAATGTGTAGGTGTGGAGGCTATGGCGCGGCTGGGCCAGTGATGATTTCCGTAGTAGACAGCCCCATACCATAGGCAGGGTCGGGGGACGGCACAATTCAAGCGAGGAGAATCCGATGCCGCAGGCGCCAGCACGAAGGGCTACCAGCGAGTCATCGGATGTCGCCAAGCTCGTCAGGCTGCATCACCGGCGGCGCGGGTGGGCGTGGGTGGCGACAGGCAGCGCGATTGGCCTCGCGGTGTATTTGGGGATCGATGTAAACCTGTTCGAGAACCTCACGGGGACGGCGGAAATCCTCAGCGTTATCCCGGTCTTCGTGCTGCTCGCTCTGTTTCTGGCCGGGGTAGTTGTGGTAATCGCCGATACATCGCGCATTCACGGCGCCGAGGCGGCGGCCCGGGTGAGCGCGAAGGGCAGCGTTTCGCATCACCCGCTGTACGCTCACGCACATCGCTATCCGCCGCGCCATCATGGCAGCTGGGTGTTTGCCATTGTCATGCTCGTCGCGATGACCAGTATCACCGTGTTTCTCCTGCCCGCCGAAGTCAACTCGTGGGCATACGTGGTCGGCGCGGAGAACCAGGACACCTTCAATCCGGCGTCATACGCTCAGGCCTGCCGCGACTTGCCCCGCGGCGGCGGCTGTCACATTGTGACCGAAGGCTACCTGTCCAGAAGCGGCGCGGACGTCACCTGGGGCAGCCAGGTGCCACTCGGCCAGCCGTTCAGTGTCCGCGACCCGGCCTGGGCCTGGGGCAGCGGGCGGACTCTCATCAGCGGCGATGGCCCGGCAATCGGGAATATTATCGCGGGCCTGTTCTTCGATGCGGTAACGCTGGTGCTGCTGTACGCCGTCATCGTGATAGTGCGCGACACGCCGTCAAGGCGAAGCCAGCCGATGCCCGTGCCCGCTGGCGCGGATCCGAGCCGAGTCCGTCAGGTACAGCATCCCCATCGCGGTCACCACGGAAGCGGAGTTCGCCGCCCTGCACGCCGTGGTCAAGGTAGGCGCTGACGATCGCGCCGTAGGGTCGGGAGGCCGACAGCAGGAGTCGCCGTCAAAGTGCGACGATGGGCGCCTCGCCTGAAACCCGCGTATCTGGCCCGGGGCTCAACCGTGTCGGTCGCGCGGAAGTCTCAGTGGGCATGAGGCTGCGAATCGCCGTTCTGCTCATCATGGGCTGCGCCGTGCTGGCCGGGTGGGCGACCGGGCGGGCGGCGGTTGACCGGGCAGCGGGCATCGCGCACATCACCCGGCCCGCTCGTCGAGCGGACGCGGCTGCCCGGCGGATCGTGGACCCGGACGGACCTCGTGACGCCCCAGACACAGCAGGGGGTGCAGCTCGTGGTTTCCTCCGGCCTTACCGCCGCGGTAGCCGTGTCGGGACCGCATCCCACGCTGGCTGGCACCGCCGACGGCGGAACGCACTGGTCCACGCGCCCCCTGCCGGCCGGCTGGTCGCGGCTATGCGAGCAGGACTACATCGGCTCGCTCGTGACCGCGGAGCCGGACGACTGGTGGCTGCTGTGCACCGGGGGAGCAGCCGCTGGTAGCAGCACCAAGGCGCTGTTCCGGTCCACGGACGGCGGGGGGACCTGGACCTTGGTCAGCGCGCTCGCCAGCCTGAGCGGCCCGGGGCGGCCGGGCTCGCTGCCCTATTCGGACGGCACGACGATGGCCGCCGCGTCACCCGACCTGCTCTGCATCGCCGGAATCAACTCGCTCAGCGTCACCACCGATGGCGGCGCGTGCTGGTCGATGATCCAGGTCAACCCGCTGGGGTACTCGGGCCGGTTCGACGTGCTGTCCGGCACGGCGGCCTGGCTGCTCGCCCCCGGGGCCGGGCTGTGGCAGACCACCAGCGGGACCACCTGGCGGGAACTCGGCAGCCCACCGCCGCCGGGCAATGGCGGACCGCGCCATGAAACACGCCCTGGCGCCGTGAATCACCCGATCGGGATGATGAACCGAAGGCTCGGAGCAGGGAGTATGGAGTAGCACGAGCTGATCGGCCAGTAGGACGCGGGGCGGTGACCGACGGGGAGCGGCAAGACCGACGTGGTTGAGCCTGGACCGCACACGCACATCCGTGTCATCCCATGGGTGATTCGAGGACGGACGCCGCCCGGCGAGGAACTCTGCGAAGGCGGGAGGTATCACAAACAAGCAGCAGGAAGCGATCAAAAGGAGCAGACATGAGCTCAACTCAAGCGCGCAGTAATCACCTCGACATGCACCTTGAGGTCGATGTCATCCCGGTGTCCGACGTCGATCGATCCAAGCAGTTCTATGAAAGCCTGGGCTGGAGGTTCGACGACGACGTCGCTCCGTCGAAGGGGGTTCGGATCGTCCAGTTCACGCCACCGGGTTCCGGATGCTCGGTCAGCTTCGGCACTGGAATTATCAAGGCCGCGCCCGGTTCGGCCGAGGCGACGCTGACAGTCTCCGATGTCGTAACGGCCCACGATGAGCTCGTCGGCCGCGGCATCAAAGTCAGTGATGTGTGGCACGGCGCGCCGTACCCGCTGGAGGCACGGCTCCCCGGCCCCGATCCCCAGCACGGGAGCTACGGGTCGTTCTGTTCCTTCAGCGACCCGGACGGCAATCTATGGCTGGTCCAGGAGGTCACAACGCGGCTTCCCGGCCGCGTCTGACACGGCATCCGCATACGTCTTGCGAGCGGCGCACCCGCGCCGGTCGGGCGGCGGCTGAGTCGGTGAGCCGGGATGTCCTGGTGTGGGGTGCCGGGGATGCCGGGTAGCTAAGGCGGTGGCAGGAGCGCCTGCCGCACTGCGAGCTGTCTGCGGGTGTACCTGAATCCCCATGTTGACCTGGAGCTGACCGACGAGCTGGCCCGGGCCGATGCCGAGGCGGATGAGCCGGGCCAGCGGGATATGGCGAACCGGCTGCTGGCCGACCACATCGAGATGGCAGGTGGCCGGGGAGGCTGAGGTCGCCGCCGGGCCGCAGATCGTGACGGTCCAGTTCGTTCGTGTGGCTCCGCCGCGTGCCCTGCAGCTCGGGCATGCAGGCCACCTAGCATTGACCGTATGGCTCGGTTTGGGCAGCAGACGAGGCTGGTGGCGGCGAAGGGGCGCGCCGTTGCGCTCCAGCAGGAAGGAACACCACGATGACCTCCGACGCATCACCCAGGACACCGTCGTCGGAGGAGACCACCTCGATCATCCGGCAGATTTGGGACGCGGCCGCCGACAGCTATGACAGCCTGTGGGGCCATGGACTGAAGACCGACCTCGAGGCCAAGGCCTGGTCTGCTCTTCTTGCCCGGCTGTTCCCTCCCGACGAGCCCATCACCATCATCGACGTCGGCTGCGGCACGGGCGTGCTCTGCCTCCTGCTGGCCGAGCTGGGCCACAGGGTCACCGGACTCGACCTGTCCGAAGAGATGTTGCGGGTGTGCCAAGCGAGCGCCGACGCCCGGGCCCTGACCGGCCTCCGCCTCGTCGTCGGCCAGGCGGAACTTCCCCCGGCTGACATCGGCCCGGCCGATGCCGTTATCTCCCGTCACGTCCTGTGGACCCTTCCCCGCCCCGAGGCCGCCGTCAAAGCATGGGTCGAGCTGACCAAACCAGGCGGCCGGGTGCTCAGCTTGGATGGCCTGTGGTCCGGAGAGACGGCTTTCAGGCACTACCCTCCCGAGATCGACATGTGCCTGCCGTTCGGCCTCGTCCGCAGCCTCGACCCCGCCCGCAACCTGTGGCGACGAGCCGGACTAGTGGACGTCATGGCCGAAGAGCTTTGCTGGATCGATCAAGTCGAGCAATCCCAGATGCCCGAGGACCAGAGGGCGATCCACAAGCATCACACCTGGTACCTCGTCGAAGGCACCCGACCCGTCGGCTGACCGACCCCGACCGCTCCCCCCCGGGCTGCTGTCACTTGGCTGACCCGCTGATCAGAAGATCTACCGGCCTGACTCTGACCGGATCCTCGTCGCCCGGATATCCGGCATCGCCAAGCGGCAGGCCAGATAGCGCGAGACCACCGAGGACGAGACCGCCGCGGCGGTGGCCGAGCTACGCGAGGTCGCTGGTGACCGCCGCGATCGGCTGGCCGAGGAGGCGGGCATCCTGCTCGGTTTCTACCTGGGAGACCTCGAGGAACCGAGGGCCCGGGGGCGGCGACTCACTTTCTCGTCGCGGCCGGTGCCGACGAGGCCCTCACCCCCGCAGTGGGCGGAGGTGGGACGGCGCCGGGCCGAGACTGCGCGGCAGCCACCGTTTCCGGTGGCATCCGCCCGTTAAGTCACGGTTACGCCTCGGATCTACCCCGTTCAACCGGAGCGGGCCACAATGGCCGTCAGGGGAGAGGAAAGGGGTAGACCATGGCGCCGTGGCAAGTCCTGATCTGGCTCGTGGTCGCAGTCAGCCTCGGCGTCGCCGGCTGGGCAATCGGGAAGGACAAAGGGCGGCCGACAGCCGGATGGTGGCTCGGATTCCTGCTCGGCCTCGTCGGCCTGATCGTCATCGCGTGCCTGCCGCGGACCCGCGAGGCTGAGGCGCAGCGGCAGTACCTGATCCAGGCCGAGGCAGCCCGCCGGGCTGGATACCCGTATCTGCCACAGCAGCCCTATACGCCGTACCCGCCTCCGGGTCAGGGTCCGTACCTGCTGCAGCCCGGTCAGTGGCAGCCGCCACCTCCACAGGGGCCATGGGAGCAGCCGCCGCCCGAGCAGTGGCCCGGCCCCCAGCCATAACACGCACCCGATATGGCGTGAGCACCGCGCTGCTCGATGTCGCCGTGGTCGGCGTCATGGTCCTGTCCGTACGTCGCGGCTTGACGTGTCGTGCCTGGTCAGGGCCGGCGCGCTCGGAGGGACTCGAACCCGCAACCAATAAGTCGCAGGGGGTCCGGGTTCGCCACACCGCCGGAATGCCAGTCGTGCTCAGCTGAGGAGGCCCTCCCGGCGGAACTTTTCGGCGTGCTTTTGCCACCAGCTGACCAGATGGGGCTTCATCCTGCTGAGCTCTGCACCAGGACCTTCATAGACCCGACTTGTGACACGCTCGCCGGTTCGGAAGGCGTGCAGTTCGCTGACCTGGGTGTTTCCGCGGCGTGGTGGACAAATATGCGCACTAAATCCGGGCCCGAGATCCACGTCGGAGACCGGTTCCCGGGGCTGGCTCTGCACGGATGCCTAGCTGAATCCGCAGGTCATCATGGGCCTGCTGACCGACCACGGCCGCCCGAGGTTTGCGGTACCGGCGCCGGGTATGGCGCGACCGTCAGACCGGCCGCGATGAACTGCGTGCCCGCGGACCGTCTACCAGACGACGGCGGATGTGGCCGGGGAAGGGAGGCCGGGTCATGGCAGATGCGGGACCGGAGGATGTTGAGAAGCGTGCCCTGCTCGATTACCTTGACGCGCAACGCGCGATCGTGCTGGCGGTTATCGCTGGCCTGGACGAGGACGCGCTGCGGACGCCGGTCCTGACGTCGGGCTGGACGCCGCTGGGGCTGGTCAAACATCTCGGATTCGCCGAGCGTCACTGGTTCCAGCGGGTGGCGACAGGCTCGGTGAGCGAGCTGCCGTGGCCTGAGCTGCCCGGCGAGGAGGAGGGCCGGGAACCGTTCACCACCGGCCTGCCCGCCGACGTGGTGTTCGGCTTCTACCAGGATCAGTGCGAGCGCGCTAATGCGTTCGTGGCGGCGGCGCCGTTGTCGGCGCCGCCGCGGGGCAGGCACCGGGGTGACCCGGCGGGCGAGATCTGCGACCTGCGCCGGATCATCCTGCACATGATCGAGGAGACGGCCCGGCATGCTGGCCACCTCGACATCGCCCGCGAGCTGGCCGACAACCGCACCGGACTTGGCCAGCGCTACTCGCGACCGAGGTCTGGCCCATCCGGCCATTCAAGTGCGCACTAATCTGTCACAAGTCAGGTTTGAGGTTACCGACGGCAATGTCTAGAAGCTCGTCGTCAGGGTTTAGGGCATCCGCTGCTGCCCTGTGAGCTGCCCACTCTAGTGGCTTTTCGGTCCATCGCGGCGGGCGCCCTGAAATCATGGGAACATCATGACTGAGCAGTAAGCGATGCGACAACAGGTCAGTTCCAGGTCCTGAGTCTGCCCTGTCTGCCTCCTCGTCACCACGCCAGTAATGCGTCGGCGAGGTTCTGGGTGGAGCGGCGCCATCTCACGACCGTCCGTTTTCAGGCCGATGAAGCCGCTGAACAGCGGACTTCATGGGCCCGCCCAACCCGGGACGGGCCAGGTTAGGCCAATCAGCCCGATCATGCCGAAAATGGCGAGCGCGAATCCTATGCCCGCCGTGCGCTTGCCTGCTCCCCCGTAGTATTTGTACTTTCCTTCGTTCAGCACCACGCCAAGGACGGTCCCCAGCATGCCCAGTAGAAATGCCAGTGCGAGCGGGTAGCCAGCAAGTTTGTGCATGCCGTAGCCGTTGTAGTCCGTGAGCATCAGGGCAAAGCAAGCGGTGCCCGAGGCAAGACAGGCACCTTCCGGCAGGTAGCTTCTGGCAGATCGGTGCCGCACCGGCGCCCCGTGATCGTCCAGTTCTGGCTTACCGGCCTGTACCTGACCCTGGGGATCCGTCAGGCTGGACAGGCCGCCCAGGTCGGTGTCGTCTGTGGTCATGCTGTCGCTGTCTTCCTCTTATCCAGGCCTGATCCTGGGGTTGTGCCAGACCCGCACCCTGAGATCTTTCTTTCTCGTAGGCGGCTGTGTCTGGAATGTAATGTTCTCGATTGGCTGGCAGGTCACCGCTGGGCCGATTCTGGACTGCTGGCAGTACCACATACGCGAGGACTGCGATGTTGTGATCGTCACGTATCGCTGCCACCTCTCCGATGCTTCGGAGTTCACTTCATGTCGGCTCTGACCTCGATGTTCGCAGGTCGGCGGCCGTTTGCAATGCCTTGGGGTGACTGCCAATGATCGTTGTTCTCCACGTGGCACGTGGCACGGTATGCAACTAGCTACCTGCACCAATCGGGGAAGTTGATCGTGACCGTGTGGCCAGCAGTGATAGTGACCGACCTTGGCGGAAGGTCTGATCCGGGCGCGCTGATCAGATACATGCCCGCGGGTAGCTGCAGAAAGTAATGGCCAGGCGCGGAAGGTGCGCTGCGAACCTCCTGGGATGCCA
>Ga0187783_10004169_pt1 | contig 10701 bp, 9 predicted proteins | sample 1015_SJ02_MP02_2_FD_132471 | JGI IMG/M metagenome (GOLD analysis project Ga0187783, IMG submission 132471) | Tropical peat soil microbial communities from peatlands in Department of Meta, Colombia - 1015_SJ02_MP02_20_MG | ecosystem: Environmental > Terrestrial > Soil > Wetlands > Peat | place...
CTTTCTTCAACGTTATGACCAGATGCATCGAGTGGTAATTGAGCCGAACGGCACGGCGACCCTCTACGTTGGCGCGGAGAACTGGCCTTTTCCCATCTCGATTGCCAAGACTTCATCCGGCTCTTGGTATTTCGACGTCGAAAATGGGATGAAAGAGATTTTGTACCGCCGCATCGGTGGCAATGAGAACGACGCCATCGAAATTTGCTACGCCCTGGTGGCGGCGGAACAGGAGTACGCCTCTGTGGTGCGGAGCGGTGAATCTTCCAAGCGTTATGCACTAAAATTTGTCAGTGACGAAGGTAAACAGGACGGGCTTTTTTGGAAAGTAGCGAGCGGAGAGCCGCTCAGCCCGATTGGTCCTTTGATTGGCGACGCCGCATCGGAAGGCTATACCAGGCAAAAAGGGCAGACTCCATATCACGGGTATTACTTCCGAATTCTTACCAAGCAACGAGTTGGCAAGAAGGAATACGTGATGAACGGGGCGCTTGCCCAAGGATTTGCGTTTCTCGCATATCCTGCACAATACAGAAATTCAGGGGTCATGACGTTTGTCGTCAATCAGGATGGTGTCATCTACCAGAAAGATCTCGGCCCCGAAACGGAATCGATTGCCTCTGCCATGACCGAGTACGATCCGGACGACTCCTGGGATCGAGTCGACCAATAATCGTTGGAAAACTCTTTTTGGTCGGCTAACGGCCGAAGGCACGAACCTCGTTGCGGCCCGGCAGAACGTGCTTGTCAGCGTCGGCGATGCCGTGCTCGCGCCGCCAGATCTTAGACTCGGGCGCGAACTGCGGCTCCGACGGAAATGGTCGGCATAATTCGCGGTCATAACGATCGAAATTAAAGCCTGGTCCCAGCGGGGCCATCATGAATTCCGCGAACCGACGAAGCCGGCTGCCGAAAGTCCGCTGGTTGTTGGGCAGCGCCGCATAACGACGAGCGATCGTCTCAAAGTCCTCCGGGGGGCGGCCCGTCACTTCGAGCACGTCCGTGGTCGGTGCGCCCAACTCAAAGGCGCCGCGCTTGTGATCGTCGATGTAGTAACGCAGGTTGCTCATCAGATGGATCGACATTCCGGCCATTCGCGCCGTCTTCATGAACAGCCAGGTCGGGGTCGGCACAGCTCTGACCGATCGTCCGACGGCGCGGCCGATCGCCTTGGCCATGTCCTCGCCACTGAGTAGCTCCGGCCCAGTGGGACGGAAGCTTTTGCCGGCGTGCCGCGCCGGATCGATCAAGGCCGCGACGGCGACTCGCGCGATATCCTCGGTCGAAGGTGGCGCGTTGCGGCTTTTGCCGTACATCCAGGGAAACATGCCGAGATGCGCCGCCAACCCAATCGTCCCCAGGTAGGCATCCGCAAAGAAGCCCGGGTTGAGAATCGTATGTGCGACGCCGGGTGTCAGTGAGAACAGCCGAGTGACCAGCCAGCTCTGGCGGGTCAAGAGCGAGGGGTGGGAAGGACTCGCCAGCCATTGGGTCATGCCGACGATGTGTTCTAGTCGAGCCTCCTTCGCGGCGACCGCGAAGGCGACGGCGCCCTGAATCGCGTAGGGATCGTACGGCGGACAATAATACGCGCGCTGAACGTCCTTCAGCGCATCGGCGACGCGCTCGGCATCGCTCATGTCGGCGACTGCGATTTCGGCTCCCTGCCCCTTCAATCGTGCGCTGCGGCTATCCTCTCGGTGCACCATGGCGCGCACGGGATACCCGGCCTTCAGTAGCTCGGTAACAACGAGGCTGCCTGTTCTCCCGGTTGCGCCCGTTACGATAATCCTTGGGTTGGTCACGATCATCTCCTCTTAAGGTTCCCTAGGCAAACCTCCGATAATCTGGGGACGCTCGCCTCACTCTTGTCCACTGCCGATTGCTTTGGCATTTGCTCTGAAGAATTCTTCCAACGTCTGCGGATTTCGGCCGGTCACCACACGAATCGCATCGGTAGCCTGGAAGCGTTCTTCGCCTCTCCGGAAGTATTGCCAAAGATGTGTCAAATGATCGAGCGCGTGAGGGTTGATGCGTTCCTCGACCGCCCTGGCCCACTGCTCGTCGGTGATAGCCACGTATCGAATCGGCCGTCCGAGTGCCCTCCCGAGGGCCTCGGTCATCTCTCTGACCGTGGGAGTCACGCTGACCAGAGCGTACGCGCTTTGCGATGGCGCGTCAGGACTGGCAAGCAGGGTTGCGGCCACACGAGATACGTCTTCCGCGCCCACGAGTGGAATGACCGTCGCATCGTCTCCCCAGGGCAGGAAGACGGTGTTTTGCTCGGCGACGCTCCGGCTCACCAGAGCGCGCACGTTTTCGTAATAGGGGGGCGCCTGGAGGTGAACAGCGCGCACCCGCGCCCAGTCGAAGATGCGATCGGCCAGCCGATGCTGCAAATTGCGGAAGCTCGCAGCATGTTGTAGATCGCGAAAGGCGGGATCCTCGGGCGTACCCTGAAACTGCGAATTGTTCACCACCAGCTCCAGTGCCGCATCGCGAGCGGCTGCAGCGAAGATTGTGGCCGCGTCAAGCAGACCGTCAGCTACCGGGTACGTGAAGTAGGCGCGCTTGACCTTCCGCATCGCAGCCTGCACTGAAGCCGGGCTTAGGAGATCGCCCTCGACCACCTCCGCACCCTGTTTGCGAAGCTCATCGGACCTTGCATCGAGCTTGTGAACTAAGGCGCGAACTGGAATGCCTTGTTTCATCAAAAAACTTGCGACCAGGCGTCCGGTCGAACCTTGCGTTCCCCCAGCTGCGCCTGTAACCAAAATTGGATGGGTCATGGGAGTTTTTCCTTTCCGGTCATAGGATGATTTATATCATCCTATGGATTCGGATTTCTTTTCTCTCCCCACTTCTGTGCTCGGCGGTTGCACCTTCGGATGATCTGCAGCATCCTATTAGTCATGCGTTACCGGCCCGAGCATAAAAACGAGACTCATCAAAAAATCGTCAACGACGCCTCGCGGCGGGTCCGCGCCGAAGGCTTGAATGGCGCGGCGGTTGCCGCTGTTATGGGCGACACCGGGCTGACGCACGGAGGCTTTTACAAGCATTTCGGGAGCAAGGACGAGCTGCTCCTGGAATCACTGAGAGTGGCTTTTCGGGAAATCGTTGAAGCCCTGGTTCGTGCCGCTGAACAGGCCCCTGGGGAGGCATGGAAGGCAATTGTGAAGACCTACCTGCGGCCGGAAATGTGCGAACATCCTGAGCGCGGGTGCCCCCTGGCCACACTTGGACCCGAGTTGGCGCGGGTGGATAAGGGGATGAAGCCGCAGATCGTCGCGGAGTTGGTGAACTACAAAAGTCAAATGCTGCCGTTCATGCCTGGCCGGCGAACCGTGGATCAAGAGCACGCTTTCTTTGCGATTTTTTCCACGATGATCGGAGCCGTTGAAATTGCTCGCCTGCTACCCGATCCCGCGCTGCGGGAAAAAGTGCTGGGGAGCGCTAGAGATTTTCTCTTGCGCAGCTTCTGAAGGTTTTCAACGCGAGTGGGATACCGATGACACCTGCTTCACGAGTTCATAGAGGAAAGCCTGTCCCTCATAGAAGGACTGCACGCTCATGCGCTCGTCGCGACCATGGAAGCGGATGTCGTCGCGGTCCATAAAGAAGCCCTGTATCCCGTAGCAAGGGATGCCAGCGCTTCGCAAATAGGCGCCGTCCGTTGCGCCCATCACCATGATCGGTACGACCGGAACCCCTGGCCACAGTTTGTCGGTGATTTGACGCGCCGCATCCATGAGGTCGGAGCGGAGCGGTGAACTTGGACCGGGATGCGGTGCACCGAGGATTTTCACCGTGACCTGATCGTCCGCGACGACGGTTCGAAGTGTGCTCTCAACGTACTCGACTGTGTCTTCTGGCAAGACGCGGCAATTAACGGTTGCCGCTGCGAGTTGCGGCAGGGCATTCATAGCATGCCCGCCTTCGAGCATGGTCGCAACACAAGTGGTGCGCAGGGTAGCATTCCAGACAGGCGATGCTGCTGCGACGCGCTGCATCGCGTCGGGAGAGTTCTCGGCGACTTTAGCGAGGTCATTCTTGTAGGGACCGTTATCGATTTTCGACATCTCCTCGAAATATGCGGACGTAACCGCATTGGTTTTGAGCGGAAATCCGAATTTCGAAAGCCGGTCAAGTGCACCGGCAAGACGATAGATGGCATTGTCCGGTACGGGCAGGGAACTATGGCCGCCCTTGTTGCGCACTTCCAATCGGAAGTTGATAACGTATTTCTCACTCACCTGTAGATCATTCGATATTTTCTTCCCCTTGCTTTCTTCGCCCCAACCGCCTTCGTTCAGAGCGTACTCCGCTTCTATCAAATCGCGATGGTTCTTCAGCAACCATTCGACTCCGTTGTAGGGGCCACCTCCCTCCTCGTCAGCCGTAAGAGCAACGAGGATGTCCCGATCCGGCTTGAATCCCTCCTTCTTATATTGAATGAGATTAGCGATCCAAACGGCGGCCTGGGCTTTATCGTCAGCCGTGCCGCGGCCATAGTAAAAGCCATCCTTTTCGATGAACTGAAAAGGATCCATACTCCAATCTTCGCGCTTGGCTTCAACCACATCGGTATGCGCGAGAAGAAGAATTGGTTTACCGGCTCCCGTACCGTGATAGCGGACTACGAGGTTTGCCTTTGTCGGGATCGCGCCTCCAATGAAAATCTCGGAATCGGAAAATCCTGCATCTCTCAGACGAGAGGCGGCGGCTTCCGCAACCGGCGTAGTCGCACCGGTCGTATAGCCGGATTGAATTTCAACAAACTGCTTATAGATATCGTGGGCAAGCTGCCTTTCGGCATCCGGCCGCGTGGTTTGGGCGCTCGCAGAAAAACTGAGCAGGATTGCAACAAAAACCGCAACAAAAGAAGAGATCATCCCGGGCTTGAACATGCCGGGGATTCTTTCATGGGAATCGTAAACACGCAACCGTCAGGGCGATTTTTTACTATTCCGTACGTAAGGCTTCCATTGGATCTATGCTCGCCGCCCGCTTAGCCGGAATATACGCCGCCGCCAGGCCGGCGCTCATCAGCACGACGCTCGCTGCGAGCGTGGTCCATGCATCATGCATTCTGACTCCATAGAGGAAACTGACCAACAAGCGGCCCGAGAAATACGAGAGAACCAGGCCGATGGCACACCCTGTCAAGAGCATCCTGCCCGCTTGACCGAGCACCAGCCAAATGACTTGTTCCCGCAGGGCGCCCAAAGCGATCCTGACGCCCAGCTCTTGGGTTCTTTCGGTCACCATATACGCCAACAAGGCATAGAGTCCTGCCACGCATACGAGCAATCCCGAGCCAGCAAAGATCTCGAGCAATCGCTCGGCGATTCGTTGATCGCCGTACGAATCCTCAACCACTTGATCCATCGTCGAGAAACTACTGCCCACCAGCTCGGGGCTTGCTTCCCGAAGTACTTCGCGCAATTCGGGAATCAAGGCGGAGGGACTTCGTTCTGTCCGCACAGCCAGGGTCATGGAGGAGCCTTCGGTCGCCCCATAGAATCCACTCTCAGGAGTAATCTGCGGCAGGCACACTTCGATCTCAGGCTTCGACTCCTCTGGAACCGACGCTTGGCGCTGATCATCGAGCACGCCAACAATTCTGGCGGGCTTGTCATTTTGGTAGCTGAGCGGCAACTCTTCTCCCAGGATCTCCCCGGGATCCCGATCGTTTCCGAAATAGGCCCTGACAAAAGCGCGATTCACGACGATGACCGGCTCGGAACCAGGTGTGTCTCTTTGGTTAAAAAACCTGCCTCGCAACATGCGGAAGCCCAGCACACGATCGAGTTCCGGGCCGACCGCGCGAAACTGCACGTATAAGTCTTCCTCGCGACGAGCAGCCTTAGCGTTTCGAGCTAAATCTTGAGGGGACATGGAAAACAACATTGGCAATTTCTTGGCTAGTGGGACCCCGTTTATGAGCGCAGCTGCCTGGACTCCGGGTAGATGCTCGACTCTTTCGGCCAGAGGTTCGTACAACTCTGTCGTCATGTTCTTTTCGTCAAATTTGTAGGCGGGAATCGCCATGTCGACTACGATCACATGGTCGGTCCTGAAACCCAGCGACACATGCCTTAATTCATAAATGGTGCGTAAGAGCAAGCCGCAAGCAATCAAAAGAGTCAGAGACATGGCAATTTCTGCTGCCACGAGCGATGCACGCATACGATGCTGAGTCTTCGTCATACCGCCGGATAGGCCACTGTGCCTCAGGGCTGGCTCGATCGAGGTCTTGGCCGCAACCAGCGCCGGCCATAAGGATGAGCCTACCCCGCTTAGGATGCTGAGCCCGAAGAGAGCACTCGTGACCCTCCAGTCTGGTTTCATTACGACGTAGGAACCGAGTTTGGCCGTTAGTTCGTGCTCAAATAATTTCAGGGCGGCCAGAACCAAAGCGAGACCGACCAGCACGGCAGCCCCACTCAAGACCAGTCCTTCCACCAGAAGTTGTCGCATAACCCGCCACCGGCTGGCGCCGAGGGCGCTTCGCACCGCGATCTCGCGTTGCCTGGTTGTGGCACGAGCCAACAAGAGGCCCGTGACATTCACACAAGCCATGAGCCAAAGCATGACAGATGCCGCGAGTAGCACCAGCAATGCCGTCCTGACATTGCCCTCGACGATCGAATCACCATATTTCTGTAAGAGGACTGAGCGGGGTGCATCGGGCTTCCCGGATTCTTGCGCCATCCGCTCTTGGACGACATCCAGGTCGGCTCGAGCCGCGTCGATCCGGACATCATCCTTCAGACGAGCAATGACCCGATATTCTCGAGTCTTGGCCGCCGCGTCGAGGACAATCGGCGTCCATACCTGGGGCTTCTCGCTATTGAACGGAAACTGGAAGCCGCGCGGCATAACCCCGATCACCGTGTAGGAGTCGCCGTTGAGCTTCACAATTTTGCCTAGGATATCCGTCCTCGCACCAAAACCATCGCGCCACACTGAGTCGCTCAGCAAGATCGTCTTAGTGTCAGACGTTTCTGCGAAGTCAACGGCGTTCAGCCGAATGAAATCCCGCCCCAGGCGGGGGCGAACACCCAAGGTGGAGAACAGATTGGCACTAATCCGGGGTGCATTCACCTCGAGTGAGGAGCTGTCTCCGTCAAGAAAGCAAATTGGCTTGTCCCAAATATGAAATGCGATCGATGCGAGCGTATGACTGCGTTCGCGCCACTCCTCGAGCTGCAGGAATGTAGCACCCCACGACGGCCCATATTTGCCTGGTTGTTTAATTTCCACCAGTTGCGAGGGCTGGTTATAGGGCAACGGACGCAGCAACACACTATCGACGACGGTAAACATGGCCGTGCTCGACCCGAGACCAAGAGCGAGCGTCGCGATTACTGCCGCCGCGAACCCCGGCGATTTTCGCAATTGCCGCAGCGCAGCCCTCGAATCATTCGACACCGACTCAAATGCCGGCCACCGCCAGACTTCGTGGCTGTCGCGTTGTACAGCCGCCTCGTTTCCGGATTCGTGACGGGTGACAGGTCCAGTATCGGGTCTTCGAAAGAGCTTTCCGAACCATTGCACGCGACCTCCTAGGATCTGGCTGGCACCAGAATCAAGCGCGCGAATATCGGCGCGGCGCGCTCAGTATCGGCCTCACGCCCATGACCTTCCAGACCGGTTCATTATCGGCATAAACAGCCCACTCGGAGACGCGCCCTTCGCGCAAGACCGCCTTCCATGCCCCTGGAATCTTCCAGTGATTCTCTGCCAGCAGCTTCCCATTTCGGGAATATGTTCCTTCGGCAGTTCCGAACAAGGCAACCAGATTCCCGCGGTTCAAGATCTCATCGACTTGGATCGAATAATCAGGAAACAAATCGAAATAGCCGAGCCAGCCTTTTTCCATCTGTTCTCGGCCACGCACCACCTGTCCCAAGCCATCGACGAAGCAATGGTCCTCGCTCATCAGCGCAACCAGCCCGCCGACGTCCTGGTGGTTGATCCTCGCTACGAATTCCAGAACAACCTCTACCGGAGTCCTTCCCACCATGCCATCCCCCCGTTTGGAACAGTCGAAAGTATTGCACTGAGAATGGTTTCTCGGGAAGCGATGCGCTAGTAGACGGAGGCTAGGAAGTGTCGGAGTCGAGCGTTGTCTGCGGGAGCCATGCCGGTAAACTGTATGCCATTCCCGACTTGCAGGTCGCGGGTTGCGACAACGCCGTCGATGTTCACCTTTCCATCGCTTACCAGAAGCGTCAGCTTCACCTTGGTTCCCACCTCTAGCGTGAACATCATCTCGATGTAACAACCACCCAGGCTAATATCAGAAGTTTGTGCTTTGATTGGCGTGCCTTGTTTATCGAGCTCCAACCGAACTTCGACGGCGACCCTCGTTCGAAGATGCCGCCGGCGCTCTCTGCGCGATTCTGCGGGGTTGTTAGGATCGCTGCTCATCCGTTACTACCCCACCGCGATTCGAACTGCCTATCGATTCGGCCAGCCTGGACGAAGTGCATGAATGACTCCAATTTTACCGAGAAAACCCAGTAAATGCTGCAGGTGTCGCCGATCCTGTTGTTTGGTATGTCCGGCGCCACGGGGATTTCTTGTCCGCTCGGCCGTGGATCATAGCAGACTTCTCCGACGCTAGCGATCGTCCTACGGTTGCCTTAGCGATTGCCGTTGGTTATGCCACAAATGCGAGAGGGTTTGGCTTCCAAATGGGGGCATCATGTAGGGGGAGGTTGTTGCCCGGGGCAGTCGTTTGCATGCCGTCAGCCAGCGGTTTGCTGTGATCTCTCAGTGCGCTCTCTGAAACAGCTCCGCGATGTGCTCCGGAAGGCCCTGCTCGATCCTGTGGGAAAGCCAGAGCTGCAATAAGAGCTTCTGCTCTGGCGAGACGTAAAGAAACTGCAGCCCGGCGCGGCCGGTGTTGTGGCACCAGCAAACCTGGGCCCTGATGTCGAATTCGGTGGGCTCTTCTGGCAGCGAAAATCGGGCGTTCACTACGGCTCCGGCCTTCACGATGACCGGGGTCGTGACCGCCATGCCTCCTTCGCTAACATTCATGGTTTGGCAGGGAACCTTGGTCCCGCTTTCAATCTGGAGAACCACGGGGACCGTCACGGGGGAGCGATAATATCGCCGATAGTCGCGAATGATGAGCCCCAGAGCCACCTTCAAGGTGCTTCCGACCAAGCCGTCGGTCAACGGTTTGTGCATGATAAAATTCGGTTGCACCGGAGACTCCTCGGGGGCACGAGACTCCACGAGCGCGAAGGTAACGGAATTCTGGTTGGCCGGGGAGAGCCGGATCCGCTCGAGTACGTTGGCGATCTGCTTCGTCAATCCGAGATCCACGACGATCACCTCGAACTTCCGCGTATTGATGAGGCGGTTGGCCGTGGCCAAGTCGGAGCAAACATCCGCGCTTATCGCGAATTGCTGCAGGCTGTTGGTAAGTTGTCCGACGGCCGTGGAATCATTGGACAGGAGCAACGCACGTCCTGCGATTGGGGTAGGAACACTAGTTCCAGGGGCGCTCATGAGTTTTTGGCCAGGACCTCACCGTGTTTGGGCTGAAATTTTAGCATGTCCAGCCGGGTTATGAGATTATTGTCTCGAACTCTCCCAAGTTCGGATCCACTTTTGCACCTGGTCGGAAAACCGACAACAGCGCTCGATTCTCAGTGCCTCGGGCATCTGGAGTCAAAATTGAACTGACGAATCTGGTACAACGAGATGCCAAAGCGACTGTTGGGCGCGCTATTCCGAAGGTCGGCTCCAAATGCGGTTCCCCGTGGCCGGCGAATGGAAGTTACCGCTTCGGCCCGATCGGACGTCATCGAAGACGTTGCGCGCGAGGCCGGACTCGACAACTTTCCAAACGATCTTACAAGAATCTTGTATTTGGCTTCTTTGCGAGACTGCAATAGTGGCGGTTATCTGCATCCCCAGCTCTCTTCGAAAATGGGAATAGAAGTGGCGGATCAGGCACTCTCTGCCTGCCATGATCACGTTTTCCGGCGCTTGCTGACAACCCCCATCTCAGGATACGTCGATCAACTCGAGGAGTACATCCGTTACACGAGAGCCGAGCGGAACACGGTCCTAAACACCTGGCAATCCCTCCAGGCATATCGAGCCACGGTGCCGGTCGTAGTGTCGCCAGTCTATTGCGACCTTTTCTGTCTGAATATTGAAATGGCGCTGACGATCTTGCAACACAGGAAACTTGCCGCCGACCCTGGGTCTCAGGAAACCGCCTCTCGTTGGAATTGACCCGACTCAAAGGGAAGCCAAGCATTCGTTACCCTGCCGACCACCGTCGCTTCGCTCGGCATTTTGAAGCGACGCACCGGCTGACGGGACAACGGATGAGGCAACACAGTCAGCTCTCTGCCATCGACTTGACACCAGCGGCAGGTATGCCCCCCGTTGTGCCAGACAAGGTAAAAGGGGCGATCGCGGAGTGTCCGCCACGCGAAAACCTGAACGGTATTCTGCGCCGTGTCAATCTCAACCAGAGATCGTGGAGGAAGCAGGTCTGCCATGCCGTCATCCTTTGATCCGATGACCGCATAGCGGTAGCGTACCGGGTCCGTCCGAGCCAGGAAAAACCTTGGCAAGTTCTCCAGGTGTTGCGGCTGAAGCCTCAAAAGGGTTGTCTCTTCCGTGCTCAAGTTCATATCGAAGTTCAGTTGAAACCGGAAGGCC
>Ga0187783_10004170_pt1 | contig 10701 bp, 11 predicted proteins | sample 1015_SJ02_MP02_2_FD_132471 | JGI IMG/M metagenome (GOLD analysis project Ga0187783, IMG submission 132471) | Tropical peat soil microbial communities from peatlands in Department of Meta, Colombia - 1015_SJ02_MP02_20_MG | ecosystem: Environmental > Terrestrial > Soil > Wetlands > Peat | place...
ATGCAGCTGGTATTCATTTTTGTCTACGGGGCGCTTGCCGTGTGGCAATGGCAGCGCGTGGAGGCTTAATCGTGGAGATCGTTGGAACGCACTTCACCCTGTCGCTGGGCGCGTGGCGCCTGCGCCTGATCGTCGCTATCGAAGACAACGAGGAGCAGCCGAAGGAGAAAGTCCGTCCGCCGCACCGCGTGCGCGTCGTCTCCGAAGACGAATACGTCCGCTAGAAAACGAAGCCCGTGCGAATAGCGGGCCGGGCATATTTGAAGCCGTCACTTCCGACGGTGTAGAGGAAGATGTTGGGGATGAGCGGGTCGCCGCTCACGTTGAAGGCAAACTGGCCGACCAGCGTGGTAAACGTTCCGCCCTCCTGAAGCGAGGTGAGCAGCGCCGAACGCGAGACCGCATTGCCGCGCTGAGCGGCCGAAACGATCAGCTGCGCGGCGGCGTAGCCGTAGGCCGAAAATGCCGTGATTTGGCTGACTTCGCGCTGAAAGTCGGTAACCAGCTGCATCACGCTGGGAATGCGGTCGAGCGGCGGCATGGAGGAGGCGACGTAAGCGCCCTTGAGCGTTTCGCCGTACGTCGCGATCGTATCGGTGTTGAAGAAACCGTCGCTGGCCCCGAAATCGCCGGTGAATCCTGCCAGCCGCAGCGCTTGCGCGATCGGGCCGAGCTCGGCGGTTTTTCCAGCCAAGAAAACGTATCCCGGAGAGCGGTCGAGCACGGTGCGAGCGGCCTGCGCCGGATCGGTCTTATTCTGCGGAAAGAGCAGCACGTCCGAGGAGTGATGATCGGTCTTGGCCTGCTGCGCGAAACCGCTGGCTACTTCGTAGCCGTAATCGCCATCGAACGCAACGGCGATCGTCGAAACGCCTCGCTTGCCCTCCAAAGCGGCGCCGGCAAAAAGACGCCCCGACGAACTGTCTTTCGCCGGGAGACGATAGACGTTGTGAAAGCCGCGTTTGGTAACCGAGTCGGCGGTGACGGTCGGAACGATGACCGCAAATCCGACGTTCGCGTAGCGCGGCAGCGCGGCAAGAGTCATCGCAGCGGTCAGATTTCCGATTATGCCGATTACGCTGTAGTCGGCCGCGGCGACGTTGGCGTTCGACGAGGCTAGCCCGGGATCGTTGCGATCGTCAAGCGGACGCAGCCCCCAGACGTGGGAAATCGGCGCGTTGAACCGGTTGGTCTCGTCGACCGCCGCCTGAACGCCTTTGATCACCTCTTGTCCGTATTTCTGCAGTGGCCCCGAGAGCGTCACGTTCACGCCGATCGTCAGTTGCTGCAGGTACTGCTGCTGAGGAATGATCGGTTGGGCCGGGATGATTTGAGCGCGCGCCGGCACCGCGCTGCCGGCTGCGGCCGCCGCCGCAGCAGCGATGAATTTGCGCCGCTTCATACGTAGCCGCCTACGGTCGTCAAGAGAAAGAAGACCGAAAACGTCATGTTTGAGATAAAGACTCGTTCGTTGATGACGTAAAGATTGGCTCCGCTGCGAAAAAGATACTCTTCGTAGATAATCAATCCCGCGACTGAGACCACGCCCAGAAAGTACGTCCGCCCGGCGCCGGCGAGCACGCCTGCCCCGGCCAATAGCAGGAGCATCGCGCCGTGGAGCACGATCGGGAGTACGCGCCCGCTCGCTTCCCCGAAACGAGCCGGCAGCGAGCGAATTCCTTGAGCGCGGTCTACGCCCACATCCATGAGCGCGTAGATGATGTCGAAGCCCGCCACCCATATCGTCACCGCGGCGAAGAGCAGAATCGCGGGCAAGGTTATGCGGCCGGCGATTCCGACGTACGCGCCCAAAGGCGCCAAACCGTCAACCGCGCCGAGAACGAAATGGACCGTCCACGTAAATCGCTTGCACAGGGGATAGGTTAATACCAGCAGCGCGGCGACCGGCATCAGCTTCACGCAGAGCGGGTTGAGCATCCAGGCAGCCCACAGAAGCAGCGCTAGACCGGCAACGCCGGCCCACACCATGATCGCGGGCGAGAGGGCGCCGCTGACGAGCGCGCGCCGCGCGGTGCGCGGATTGCGCGCGTCGATCTCGCGATCGAAGAAGCGATTTGCCGCCATTGCCGCGGTGCGCGCTCCGATGACCGCCAAGGTAATCCATGCAAGCGCGGGCGGCGACGGTATGCCGCGCGCTGCCAAGATTGCACCGACGTAGGCGAAGGGCAACGCGAATAGCGTGTGCTCGATCCGGATCTCGCGCAGAAAAATCGCGAGCGTTCTCACCTCGGCGAGCTCCGCGCCGGGTCGAGCAAACGCTCCAGCGCGGCCATCCCCTGTCCGGACCATTCGTCGGGTTGGAGTGCGCGTTCGATGCGGTCGAGCCCGTAAGATTTCCAGCGCGCAGTAACCAGGCTGCGCGTTGCCGCGTCCATGATCATCTCAGGCGGCCAAGCCCGTGAATATCCCTCCGACGCATCCTTGCGCGTTGCGTCGATCCCGAGCTTGGTCCCGTAGGCGACGCTATACGAGCCGTGGTCCAGATCGTCCACCGGCCCCGGCATCGTTACGACGTCCCGCTCGGGGGCTAAGTTGTTCAAAACGAACCACGCCACAGCGCGCGTATCTTGAACGTCGACGTCGGCGTCGACGATGACGAGCACGCGGGTGAGCATCATCATGTGCCCGAGACCCCAGAGCGCATTCATGACCTTCTTGGCTTGTCCCGGATAGGATTTGCGAATCGAAACGATCGCCAAATTGTGAAATCCGCCCTCGACCGGCAGATTCATGTCGACGACCTCCGGAAGCATCGCTTGCAGAACAGGTAAGAAGATCCGTTCCGTAGCCTTGCCGAGCCACGCGTCCTCCATCGGCGGTTTGCCAACCACGGTCGCAGCGTAAACGGCCTTGCGCCGGCGAGTGATGCAGGTGACGTGGAACGTCGGATAGCTGTCGGCCGGGCTGTAAACGCCGGTGTGATCGCCGAACGGACCTTCGATCCGAAGATCCTCGTTATCCACGTAACCTTCGAGCACGAACTCCGCCCCCGCCGGTACCATGAGATCGACGGTTTTGGCGCGGACTAACTCTACCGGTTTGCCGCGCAGCAGGCCCGCGAAGGCGAACTCATCGAGCAGCGGCGGAAGCGGCGCCGTCGCCGCGTAGGTCAGCGCCGGTTCGGTGCCGATGGCAACCGCTACCGGAATCTTTGCGCCCGACGCGTCGGCATGAGCTCGTCCGTGCTTGTGGCGTTGCCAGTGCATCGCCGTTTCGGTCGCGTTGTACACCTGCATGCGGTACATGCCGATGTTGAACCGATTGCTGCGCGGATCTTTGGTAATGACCAGCGGCAGCGTGATGAACGGGCCGGCGTCGAGCGGCCACGTCGTCAGCACCGGCAGCGCGCTCAAGTCGGGCTGTTTCTCGATGACTTCGTGGACCGCTGCGTCGCGAACGACCCGTGGAATGGCGTTTGCCAGCGGCGCAAGCCGCAACGCGCCGCGAATCTTTCCAACCAGCGAACCGCCCTGCGGCTGAAGTTCGATCAGCTTGCGAACTCTTGCACCGACCTCATCGAGCTGCGCGGCGTCCAGCGCCATCGCCATCCGCCGGTGCGTTCCAAATTGATTGGTGAGCACCGGAAAGTTCGAGTTCTTGACGCTGGTAAATAGCAGGGCCGGGCCGCCGGACTTAACCACGCGATCGGTAATCTCGCTGATCTCGAGGTGCGGGTCGACGTCGGTGCCGACGCTGTGCAACTCTCCCGAATTGCGCAGCGCGTCGATGAACTCCCCAAGCGTGGCATACGGCATCGCGCCAGAGTTACGCGTTGGGCCGCCTCCGGACCCCTTGCGCGCTGCAGTTACTCGCTGCGGGAAGGAATCGCCGCCACGAATCTCGCCCCGCCCAGCGGGCCTTCGCCGGCGGTCACGGTTCCGTCGTGCGCGCGCGCGATCCACCGCACGATCGCCAATCCGAGGCCGGCGCCGGTTCCCTCACCGGTGCGGCGATAGAAGCGTTCGAAGACGCGCTCGCGGTCGTTCGGTGGAATGCCGCCGCCGTCGTCGTCAACCACGATCTCGCACTGGCGCCCGTTGCGCCGCGAGGCAACCGAAACGTTGCCGCGCGCGTGCGCGATGGCATTTTCGAGAAGGTTGCGAGTGAGCTCGCGCAATCGCCGCTCGTCGCCGTCTACGATGGCGCTGGCCGCGCACGTTTCCAGACGTATCCCGCGCTCTGCCGCAATTGGTTCCGTATCCCGCGACGAAGTCGCCACGACGGCCGCCAGATCCACCGGCTCGCAGTGCAGTGCGTGGCGAACCGGATCGCGCGCGAGCGTCAGCAGATCGGAAACCACGGCCGATGCCTCGAGCGTGGCACGGGCGATCGCCTCGAATGCGCTGCGGCTCTCCTGCGTCGCGCTTGCGCGGGCGGCTTGCGCGATCGCGGAGATTGCGGTCAGCGGCGAGCGCAGCGCGTGCGCGGCATCGGCGGCGAAAATCCGTTCGCGTTCGCGCGCCTGAACGAGCGGCGAGATCGTCGCGCGGGCCAGCAGGTACGACGCAGCCGCTACGATGGCGACCAACGGAACGTCCAGCGCGGCCAGGGTGACGGCGACGCGCCGCATGGTCAGTGCCAATGCACTTAAGCCTTCCGGAGTGCCAAGGGCAGGCGCAAGCAGCGATTGGTACTCGCGCCCCATGAACGCATACGCGCCGGCATTGAGCGCGAACAGGACGCAGATAAAGATGCCGAGATAAAGCGCGGTGGCGCGCGCGATCAATCTAGAAAGCCCGTTCAGAGGCTCCCTTGTCTGAAGCGGTAGCCGATGCCCCAGACCGTTTCGATGACCCCGCCCGCTCCGAGTGCCTTGAACTTCCGTCGCAGCTGGCTAACGTAAACGTCCACGATATTGCTGGAGCCTTCGAAATCGTAATCCCAGATGCGTTCGACGATCTGCGTGCGCGACAGCGCGATGCCCGCATTTCGGGCGAGAAACTCCAGCAGCCGGAATTCGGTCGCGCCGAGCAGCACCGGCTTGTCGTTGTACGAAACGGTTCGGCCGCCCAGATCGATTCGAAGACCGCCGACCGAAACGATCCCGAGAACGGGTCGGTCGGCGCGGCGCAGAATCGCCGCGATGCGCGCCATCAGCTCTTCCTCGACGAACGGCTTGGCCAGATAGTCATCGGCGCCGCAGCGCAAGCCTTCGACGCGATCCTCGACCGCGTCGCGTGCCGTCAACATCAATATCGGTGTCTGGACGCCTTCGGCGCGCGCGCTTCGGGCAAGCTCGAATCCGTCGATTCCGGGCAAGCCGACGTCAATGACCGCGGCATCGTAACAGCGGCGCAAGAGATGGTCGAGTCCGGCCGAACCATCCGCTACCACGTTGGCGGCGTAGTTGCGCGACTCAAGCATCGTACGTATCGATTCGGCTACGGGAACGTTGTCTTCGACCACTAAAACGCGCATCAGGTTCCCTAGTACTTCAACGGTCCCGGGAAAGCTACTGTCAGGGCGGCGCTGAAATACGGATGCTGCTGCGGCTGCTGAACTTCTTGCAAGAGCACGCGGACCGGGTCGATCTGAACCGCGCCGTAGTAGACGAAGTCGCGATTGATGAATGGGTTCGCATAGGCGTCGTAGCGCAGGCCCAGGTAGGCGTGCGGGACCGGATAGTATTTGAGCCGGACGTATCCGCCGGAGGTATGCTGGTTGGTCAAGTACCCGTCCGCGTCGTGGTCGTCGCCGTACCACTGCTCGGCTTGAAGATCGAGGTCGCCGTAACTTGCGTGCCCCAGCAGACCGTAGCGTTCGTAAAGATCCGCGAACGGTAAACGTCCCGTGGGCAGAACGCCCAGCGTCCCGCCTAGGGCGGTGCCGCCGACGTCCACTTCGCCCTTGCGGTACTGTGCGAGCGTGTCGCGCAGCCAGAGGCTCAGTTCGGGCTGCTTCATCCAGGTAAACTCGCCGGTAGGCACCGGTTTGCCGCCGTAGGCCGAGCCGGCGTAAAAACCGTAGTCCACGACTGCGTCTGCCCGGAAGTTTCCAAAGGTTCGCTCGGCCAAGACCCCCCAGCGCGGCGACGAGAGCGGAAGATTGTTCAAGCCGACGTGCGCCCCATAATACCCGTATTGCTGAAGGTCGTCGAGGCGCTGACCTGGTGACTGCGCGAGCGGCAACTCGATCAGCCCTCCGCGAATGAGCGTTTGCGTGTGCTGGTCGTAGCCGGCGCCGAAGAGCAGGTACGTCGCTGACGGACCGCCGCCCGCGCCGAAATTGTAATGCAGGAACATCGTGATCGGGCCGATGTTTGCGCTGCCCAACAGAATGCCGCCTTGCGAAAATCGCGGGCTGTCGGGCGCGGGCTGCTTGTCGTACTCCAGCTGGTAACGCATCGCGAAGACCGTCGTGCCGTGCGCGGGCAGCGGCAGCCGGTAGCCGTGCGAGCGAAAGTAGTTCCCGAATGCGTTGAGCTCCGGCAAGACGCTGTGACATTGCGTGCAATGGAAATGGTAGCGCTGCGCAAAGATCGGAATGGCTTGCGCGGGGGCGGTTTGCGATAAGGCGAAGAGCGCGAACGCGACCGGAGCGAGCTTATTGCGCAACGATCGCAGCTCGCATGCCGGCGCCGTAGTGAAAGAAGCAGCCGAACAAATACGTTCCGGGCTGATCGGCCGTGATTGTTTGCGACGAGCCGTTTGGTTGAAGGGCGCCGCTGGAGAATCCGCCCGAGAGCGTGTTGCCTTTCTGCTGCAATGCGCCGGCATTGAACGGCGAGCCGGTCGGGAAGCTGGTAGCGCCCGGAATCTCGGTGGCCGTGTGAGCGAACGTGTCAACGTTCACGAAGTGGATCTGCGAGCCGACCGCGACCGTCGTCACTGCGGGCGAATACCCTATGCTCGAGCCGTACGGGGTCTGCGCCGGTTGCTGGAACTGGGTCAAGCTGACGTCAATCGTTATCCCGCCGCTGCCACCTGACGATGTCGGAATGCCGCCCGCAGTGCAAGCGGCGAGCAACAGCGCTGCCGCGCTGGTATATCGGCGTATCATCGCCGTGCAACCTCCCGTTCCCCGATCGCGGCTACGATCTCGTCGCTGAGCGCGCTCGATGCGAGCAGCGTTTGCGAGAGATTTCCGTCCGCGTCGAAAACGTAGACGAATGTGGTGTGCTCGTCGTGGTAGCCGCGCCGCCCTTCGACCGAGACCACGCCGAAGGCGCGCATGATCGCGTGCACGTCCTTGCGGGATCCGCTCGCGAGCTGCCAATAGCGCGGATTGGCTTCAAAGCGGCCGGCGAGTTCGCGCATCGTGCCCGGCGAATCGTGCTCGGGATCGAGCGTGATAGTCACCAATCGGCCACGTTGGCGCGATCGCGCGAGTCTCTGCGCGGCATCGGAGAACTGCGCGTTGATCAGAGGGCAGGCATCGGTGCAGTGAGCTGCGATGAACGTTACCACGAACGGTTTGCCGCGCAGCGATGCGAGCGTGAACCTACGGCCGGTCTGATCGATTAGGTGCGGCTGCGGTGCGGAGGCCTGCGCCGGAGGCGGCGTGGCGGCGTATCCCCCCGGTCCGGGTGAGGCCGTGGGGCCCGGCGTCGCGCCGGCGACGACTTCGATGATGTCGCGCATGTTGAACTCGACGTAATGGTACGCGCAGCCGATTTGGTAAATTCCGGGCTTGGAGAGCGTGACCGTTACTGATGCTCCCGGATTGAGCGAGCCGCTGGCATAGCCGAGCCCGAGCACGCCGTTTCCGCTTGGATTGAACGACAGGCTCGGACTCGCCGGCCAGTGCGGCGGCGGCCCACTGGTCTTCGCGATGACGTTGAGCGTGTGCGGCGTCGTGTTCGAGAGGTTTTCGATCGTGATTTTCGCGCCCGGAGGGTAGGCCAGCACTTGCGAGGTTTTGTTTTGCGTGTAGCCGCTGACCGTTCCCCACACCGGATCGTCCTCGACGCCCATCCTTCCGGTCGGTATTGCGACGCCGATGGCCGACGAGGGCAGCGGCGACGGTGCGCCGCCGCCGCCGATGCCGCCGATGCTTCCCAAACCGCCGCCGTTCGTGCACGCGGCGGCCGCAGCCGCGAACAGCGTGCAGAGCCAGAATGCCGGAGCGCGCTGGATCACTATGACGGCGCCGTGGCTTGCGGACCGGGCGTTGCACCCTTACCGACGACGAGCACGTCCTGCATGCCCTCGTGGTAATGGAAGTGACACCCGATTAAGTAGATGCCGTTCTTCACCAACGTCAACGTTACCGAGGCGCCGGGCATAATTGCGCCGCTTGCGTATCCGGTCTTCAGCTCGCCGTTGCCATCTGGTCCCAGCGGGAGGCTTGGGCTCGCGGGGAAGTCCGCCGGGGGTCCCTTGATTTCTGCCACGACGTCGAGCGTGTGCTCGATGTCTTTTGACAGGTTGGTGAGCGTAATCTTCGTGCCTTTGGGAAAACCGAGCGCTTGTGAAAACTTCTGCTGCGTGTATCCGCCCAGCGTCGCGCTCCAAAACGAATCGTCGACCGTTCCGAGCCCTTCTTCCGGAAGTTCTTCGCCGATCGAACCGGTTTTGCCGTCGGGGAGCGTTACCTTCATAACCAAGTCGGGCATTCCGGGGAGTGCGTACGTCGTGCCCTGTGCGACGGTCCCGCTATTCTGCCCCGCGCATGCCGCCAGTGCGGCGGCGGTAATTGCCACGTAGAGGGCAATGAGTTTTTTTGACATCAGGCCTCCAAGAAATCGTGCGTTATCCTGGGAGCCTAACCCGGCGGGATGAAGAAAGTCTAAAGCTTTATCGAGTCGCGCAACGCCGACGCTACGTTCATGAGAGCGGGGTCGCCGGCGGCGTCAACCAAGGTTCGAGCAAATGCGTCGCGCGCGCCGGCGCGATCGCCTTCGCGAAGCAGAACGATGCCCAGGGCTAGGCGCGCGCGCGCGTACGTAGGCGCGAGAGCCAACGCCGCTCGCAGCTCGCTTTCGGCCGCGTCGTAGCGGCCTAAGCGCTCCTCGGCCAGCGCAAGATCGTAGTGGGCCAACGCGTACGACGGATTGGCGTGCAGCAGTTTACCGAAGTCGGCTCGCGCGGTGGCCGCGTCACCGTTTTGCAGTGCGACGATCCCGCGCGAGTAAAGAGCTCGCGCCGAGTCGGGTGCGAGCGCCACATAACGATCCGCAATCCGGCGCGCCTCGGCGCCGTCGCCTCGCGCGAGATCGACGGCAACGAGATTTGCCAACGCGGCCAGAAACGCGGGGTCGAGCGCAATGGCCTCATGCAACTCGCGCGCCGCATCGTCGTAACGCTGCAGGTTAGCGTACGCGATGGCGAGGTCGTATCGCGCGGTTGAACCCGCCGGCTCGGCCGGACGCAAAGCCACGATCCGCTCGAACTCCGAAGCCGCCGCTTGCCAATCGCCGCGCGCTTCGTTATCGAGGCCAATGGTGAAACGCTCTTCGATCTCCCGGCGAATGGCCAGCGCCTGCAAGGCCGGCACTGAGGTCGTTCGCGGCACCGGAGTTGCGCCCGGATAAGTTTGCGCCACCGCCGTGGTCGCCGCAGTCTGGAGGAGGAGAGCGACGAGAAGCGCAGTGCGCACGAGTCATCGGTTGCCCGGGTCGGGCGGAAGCTCGGCTTTCGAGGAAGTTGCCGCGCTTGCCGCTTGCTCGGGTTTGCACTCCCAACCGACTCTCCCGGCCGCGGTGATCGGCCCTAGCAGCGTAGGCGCAGCCGAGGGGGTAAGCGCGCCCGCGATGAGATCGTCGAGCGATGAGGCGCCGGCTACGGCCGCACGGCCGCAGAAGAGGGCGCCGCCAGCGAGAAGAACGGCAGCGAGAACGCGGAGGAGCTGGGTTCGTGACACTACTCCTATCATAGCCGGAAGTTTAAAGAATCCGTGAATCGCACGCTGGCCGGCATCCTGTTGGCCCTCGTTTGCACGCTCGCTGCCCTGCCGGCGAGCGCTGCCCAGCCACTGGTGGTTGGGTCCGTCCGCGACCGCGCGGGCGCCGTCATCGTCGGGGCGACCGTCAGCGCGGTAACCGCGCAGGGCACGGCCATATCCACGACGACCGATGCCCAAGGCACCTTTGCGCTGCATGCTCCGGGCGTGGTCTCAATTGCGATTCGATGCCGCTACTGTCAGGCTACGGTCGTAGCCGTCCAAGCCGATCGGCCGGTCGTTGCGATCGTGCGGCGATACGATGCGCTGGTCTCCGCTTCACCGTCGGCTGCGGATTTGGCGAACCTCCCCTACGCCCACGTCGAGTCGTCGATAGCGCTTCGGCCGTTTTCGCTGTTGTCGCAAAGCACCCAGCCGTATCCGGGCTCGCTTCTGAGCGACCGCGGTCTGTCGCCGAACGGTTCGCTCCTGATCGACGACGGCGCGCCGAACTACGACATCGTTGCCGGCGAATCGCCCTACGCGACGATTCCAGCGATCTTCGAGCAGAGCGTTTCGGTGCGCGATGCGACTAGCGCGTTTGCCTACGGCGATCAGGCAGCCGGCGGAAGTGTTAGCGTGCAGCCATTCGAGAATGGAACGAATCCCAACCTCGCGACCCTCGGAAGCGACACGATCGGCCGGCTCCAAGTAGGTTCCGACGCATCGGCGTTCGCGGCGGGCTCGTTTTCGAACGACGAGGAGTCGCGTCAGCGCGCGGACGTTTTTGCCGACTGGCCTCTGGGCGCGCAACAGTCGCTGCTGGTTGCGGCCGGAACCGAGCAGGGCCAGAATTTCGAA
>Ga0187783_10004171_pt1 | contig 10700 bp, 10 predicted proteins | sample 1015_SJ02_MP02_2_FD_132471 | JGI IMG/M metagenome (GOLD analysis project Ga0187783, IMG submission 132471) | Tropical peat soil microbial communities from peatlands in Department of Meta, Colombia - 1015_SJ02_MP02_20_MG | ecosystem: Environmental > Terrestrial > Soil > Wetlands > Peat | place...
AGCCCCCTCGCAGAGGGGGAATGATCGATGCGCCGAGCAAATGAAGGCACCCGCGAGGTTCGCTCGACAACTGCCTTGGTGCGATGAGGATCGACTATGCCTAGTGGCCTGAATCAATTAAAGTGCCGGGTAGAGGCTCTTCAACTTGATGCGGGCGTCAGCGGCTGTAAAGCGCCAGTCAGCTTTGGCGTTATGCATATTGCGGTCGCGGAGCCAGGCGGTGACTTGGCGTTCGAGGCTGCGCTGGTCAGGGATGCGCCGATCGAGACATTGGCTGAACAAGATAGCGAGCTCGGACTCGGCCATGTTGAGCCAACTGCCGTGCTTGGGCGTATAGTGCCATTCGAAGCGCTCGACGAGGCGCCGCGCCTCCGAGGCCGTGAAGGCTTCATACAGTGAGGCGGGGTTGTGGGTGTTGAGGTTGTCCTGCACGAGAACGATCTTCTCGGCCTCGGCAAAATGGATATCGCTAAGCTCTTGGAGAACCTGCGCGTAGTCGATGGTGGTGCGTCGCTCAGTGACCTTAACGTGTCGCCAACCTTCGAGTGGCGCGAACAGCATGAACAGGCTGGCAGTGCCGTTGCGCTCGTATTCGTAATCGTAACGGGCCGGTCGTCCGGGCTGAACGGGTAGCGGCGTTCGCGTTTCTGCGACGAGTTGCTTGGATGTTTCGTCCAAGCACACAAGCGGTCGGGCCGGATCGTGCGGGCGGGTATACACCTCCAGCACGTCCTCCATTGCGGCTACGAACCCGGCGTTGGCCTTTGGCGGGATGACCCAGTATTCCTTGAGGTGTGGTTTGATGTCGTTTTTTTTAGCGCCCGGGCGACGGTATTGAAGTGAGCGCTCTCGACGATCTGGCGTTCGACGACCTGTTCGGCCAGCAGGCGGATCGTCCAGCGAGCGCGGCCTGCCGGCGGCTTCGAGCAGGCCAGTGCGATGAGCTGTGCTTGGCGCTTACCATCGAAGATGGGTTCAATCGGCGGCCTGTCGCGCTTCTTACGTGTAAGCACCCCATCGAGCCCTTCGGTCACGAGCTTCTCACGCACACGGGCCACCATCGTGACGTTAGTGTCGAGCGCGCGGCAGATCTCCTCGTCGGCCCAGCCCTCGCCCGTATCGCCCTGATCAGCCTTCAGCAGAATGCGGGCCTTCAGAATCGTCTTCGCCTTGGCTTTGCCCTTCGAAATCAACTCACTCAACTGACGGCGCTCTTCGCCGCTGAGCTTGACGACGAATTTCTTGTTGGTCATGTCGCGCCCCCTTGTCCGATGTTCGCGACAGTCCAAGAATCAGTGTTCGTGGAACAGTGCAACAACTCAATTTAAGTAGTACAGACCACTAGCGTGGCGCCGGCCGTCAACCTTTCCGTTCACATAGCCTTCAACCCCAATGTCACCACTTCCTGGTTCACCGCGGTGATGGGCATCATCAACTCCGTCACGATGCTGGCAATCATTCTGGCCGGCGCCGCGGTGGTGCGCGAACGCGAGCATGGCACAATGGATCATCTCTTGGTGATGCCACTCAGCCCGCTCGAGATCGCCATGTCCAAGATCTGGGCCAATGCTTTGGTGATCACAGGCGCGGTTGGTTTCTCCCTGACCATAGTCGTGCGGCACTTGCTCGGCATCCCAGTGGCGGGCTCGCTGCCGTTGTTCGTGTGCGGCGTGGTGCTCTATCTGTTTTTTGCCACTTCGGTGGGAATATTCTTGGCGACCATCGCTCGCAGCATGCCCCAATTGGGCCTGCTCTACATGCTGATCGCTCTGCCGCTGAATTTGCTGTCCGGGTCCAATACGCCACTGGAAAGCATGCCGCCAATTCTGCGAACCGTCATGCAGGCCTCGCCCTCGACGCATTTCGTGGCGTTCGCTCAGGCCATCCTCTATCGGGGTGCAGGGATAGAACTTGTCTGGTCGAGATTTCTGGCCGTGACGTTGATCGGCGGCGTGTTCCTGGCGCTGGCCCTTGTGCGTTTCCGACGCGTGTCGGCACAGTCGAATTAGTCTCTATTTCCGCCCAGGCCATCATCGACGATGGCACACGCAATTCTCCTGCCCGTACCACGGCGCAGGCTACTGCCGTCGACTTCCACCACCGACTGGCCGAGGGTCGCGCGGGCTGAGCGACTCGCTTGCCGCTGCGAGATCGGAATAGGCCTCTTGCGCCGTCATCCACACCAGAAGTAATTCGATATCACCGAGCACCGAGTTTGTCCAACGAACGCTTGAGGATGAGTGCGTGAAGCCGCCGCGTTGCGCGAACCCACCCCGAAACACGGGTTCGGCCATCAATGTAAAGACGCAGTCGGGGTCCCACAGTGTCAAAGCACAGGCGCGTGATACGCGGGGCAGGACGGTTGAGAGCCCGGTGTTGCGATGATCACGGCGATACCAGCCGGCACCCGAAAAGACCAGCCGTCCTCCGAGGTTGGTGGCCTCCTTCGCGGTAACCCTGATGCCTTCCCCTGGCCGTTTATCTTGCTCAGGGTTTTGATAAATGAACCGCAAGCTTGTTACCTCATCATAAAAGTTGGTTTGCCGCCAGTCGTATAACCGGGCGGCTTGCGCCGAGACGACTTCGCCGAGTCGATTGCGCCCGAGAATGCAATATGACGATGTGGGTTCCAGCATATTCAATCGTGGATCAAATACCGCGACTAACGGTCGCCATGAATCTCTGTTCTGTTCGTTTACTGCCAACAATTCGGCAAATGTGGCGAAGGAAAGCGAGATACCTCTTCGCAATACTTCCTGTTCGCCAAGCCGCAGGAAGCCGCGAATGACATCGACCGGCCCGTGCTGAACCCTGATATTGTCGAACAGATTGCCGCGAGTTGCGGGGGGAGAGACATCAGGTTGTGGGGCAGGCATCCGACCTCCCGTGCAAAATGACCGCTATCTGCTCGACTGTTGGTGGTGAACCTATCCCGTCGCGTCGTTTTCGCACCAGGGCTAATAGCATGGCACATAGAGCGGGCGGTCGTCCCTTCGGACTGAAATCGCAGTTCAGCGCAACAGCATGAGGTCCCCACGGCCGACTGCTGCGCCGTCCTTCCCGAGGGCTCCCACGGCCGCGGCCCGCACCTTCCCTCTCCACCCTTCGGCGCGCCCATCGGTGAGAACCTGGCCATGGTTCTTCGCTTGCGAGTGAGACCTCGCGAAGCGAGCTTGACCGCAAGGACAAGCGCATGGCCATGGGTTGCCGCCGCATATCGGCTGGCAGGCGAGACAATCGAGGTAACGGCAAGCGACGCCAAGGCCGGCCGGCGCCGATCCGCCAGGCAGCGGCGCCAGTTCGCATCATGCATCGTGCGAGGGGCGGAACGCGACGTGAGCGATCCGGCACTGCACGCCCGTGACGCCCGCCACGGTATGTGCGAGACGCACGGCTTCGACGATCACCCGCTCGTCGCTCGCGCCACCCATTAACGTGACCCTGCCCGCCGAAACCCGCGCATCGATGCCGGCGATAGTCGTCACTCCGGATCCAAACCGTTGTTCAAGAGCCTCGCGGACGCGCGATAGGATCAGCTCGTCCATCAAGGCGCCGCGGGATCGATCCGTTTCCACAAACGCCTCGTGCTCGGTGAGCAGCGCGACTTGATCGACGCATTGTTGAATGGGGACACGCGCCGTGTTGAGAACGATCGAATAGAGGGTGGCATCCCGCCAGTCGCCTCCGAACAACTTCTGCATCGTCCCGTAATGCGCCGCATCATTGCGTTCAATCTCTCGTCGCGCCACCGCGGCATCGCCTATGCCCAGCCGCTGCATCAGCACGTTCTCTCGGAACGGCATAGGCGCGCAAATGCGCACACAGACGACGTGCGGCACAGAGCGCAGCAGATAGCTGGCACCCCATCCGCGGATTAGTACGTTTCCTTGCGCCGCAAGTTCGAGAATCTCTTGCGCCGTGTAGCGAGAGAGACGTTTCTTATCAACCTTCCAGCGTTCAAAGAGTGAGGTCTTGCCCTCGAGGAATCGATGTACCTCGCTCTCGCGCATCCCCGCGCGTTCGGCAATATCGCGCTCGACAATCTCGTGGTGTATGACGGTAAGACCCAACCGCTCGGCGAGCCCGGCAGCAACATCCTTACCAAGCGTCGCCATCTCGCGCGTCATCGTGATCACGGCCATGGCGCTCTCCTGAAAGCAGCGCTGCAATCCGCACTTTTCTACCATGCTCACCTCGGTGACGGGAGCACCGACGAGGGGCAAATCCAATTAGGCGCCGAATATTGCGGCGCGCAAATCGCCTGGGATCTACTCATGACCGCGCCCCTCGGTTTGCGGCACTGCACACCGGGTATTTGGCTGTCGTGAGCGAGGGCACAGGGGTAAGCTTCGGGGGCAGCGACCACTGCGGTGGCGGCGAAATCGCCACGGGGTGATCGGCCACGGCGACGGGTAAGGTCGGTCAATCGCGATGTCATCGGATGGCGCCGAGCTCTCGGAAACCGCCCGGACCACACGAAGCGGGCAGCGAGCAAGGGGAGGCGCAAGCCATGGAGCTGTGGATGCTGTCCGCCACTGAGGCAGTGACCAAGCTCCGTCGGCGGCAGGTCTCACCGACAGAGATGCTGGACGCTGCGGCCGCACGGATCGCGGCGGTGGAGCCTAAGGTCAATGCCCTGCCGATCCGCTTCCTTGACGTTGCTCGGGCTCAAGCACAAGCCCTGCGGCAGGAGGGGGACAGCCGTCCCGGCTGGTTGGCTGGGCTGCCGATCGCCGTAAAGGACTACAACGACGTCGCCGGGCAGCTGACCACCGCCGGCTCGCCGATCTATGCAAATTATCGCGCAGCCGCGGACGACCGCACCGTGGCCGCCCTGCGGGCAAACGGCGCAATCCCGCTTGCCAAGTCCAATGTGCCGGAATTCGCGGGCAGTCACACCTTCAACCCGCTATGGGGCGTCACCCGCAATCCGTGGAACCTTGGGCGCACCGCCGGGGGTTCTTCAGGCGGCGCCGCCGCGGCGTTGGCCGCGCACGAGGTCTGGTTGGCCAATGGCTCGTGCCTTGGCGGATCGCTGCGCATCCCGGCCAGTTTCTGCGGCGTGGTCGGGCTGCGGCCCAGTCCCGGTGTAGTGCCACGTGGCGACAGCCTGCCGGCATTTGACAGCCTGTGGGTCGATGGCCCGATGGCCCGCACCGTCTCCGACTTGGCGTTGATGTTGGACGCCATGGCGATGCCGACCGCGCACGACCCCTTATCCCGCTCGCCCCCCATTGGCGGCTTCCAGGCGGCGATGGGCCGCGCGCGGCCGCCCAGACGTGTTGGTTTCAGCGCCAATCTCGGGCTGCGAAGCGTCGATCCCGAAGTGGCGGCACTCTGCCAGGCGGCGGTGCGACGCTTCGCCGACATGGGCTGCGCTGTTGCCGACGAGGTGCCGGATTTCTCAGGCGCCATCGATTGCTTCCAAGTGCTGCGCGCCCTGTTGTTCGCCGACGTGCGCGGCGATTTGCTGCCCGGCGAGCGCGCGCGCATCAATCCCGACATTGTCTGGAATATCGAAAAGGGCCAAGCTCTCACCGCGACCGCGATCATTCGCGCAAAGCGCGTCCGCAGTGCGCTCTTCCACCGCGTCGCGCGCTTCTTTGATGACCACGACCTGCTCGTCTGCCCTTGCGTGGCGGTACCGCCCTTTCCGGTGGAGCAGCGCTTCCCCACCGAGATCGCCGGCGAAAAGTTGACCACGTACATAGATTGGATGTTCCTCACCTTTGTCATCAGCCTGACCGGCTGTCCGGCCATTTCGCTGCCCTGTGGCCTGACGCGCGAAGGGCTTCCGGTCGGGATACAACTGGTCGGCCGACCGCACGGCGATGCGGACCTCCTCGGGATCGCGCGCCTGTTCGAGGAAGTCCTCGAGTTCAGGCTCCGGGTGTTGCCTGCGCCAGGGGACGTCGACACCAATCCGCCAAGGATTGTTTAGATCAGCGCCCAGTTGCGGACGGCTGTCGCCCAATGAAGGACGACCGCGTTCGCAGCCATGCGTGCGGCGATGGCGTCGGACCCGGTGACCCAGGCACGCATGCCACGGACACGGGCAATCCGTGAACGGGGAGTTTCTTCAACCTTGCGACGACGACCGATGCGGGATATGGGCCGAAGGCGCCCACCTTTGCCTTACCGGCCGGAAAGGCGCCGACGTCGGACTGCTGCACGGTTGCATGCGCCGCGTGACAGGGGAGCACGCGCGGCCACGCGGCTACTCCGCAGCCGATCGTGCCGCCACGTCCTGCGCGGCCTTAGCTTCCAGGCACTCGATGAGATGGGATGTGGTCATCACGTCGCCGAAGGTCGCATAGAAGGTCGCAAGCGTCGCGTTGTGCTCGACGTCCGTGCGCGCGGCATTGGCATCGCTCACCATGATGGTCTTGAAATTGAGCATCATCGCATCGCGGGCCGAGGACTCGCAGCAGACGTTGGTTACCGTGCCCGCGATCAGCACGGTGTCGCATCCCGCGGCGCGCAACCGCTCCGGAAGGTCCGACGAGCCCTGAACGAATGCGCTGAAGCGGTACTTCTGCACGGTCTCGTCTTCGGGCCTGACCTCAAGGGTGGGATACAGCTGGTGGCCGCGCGAACCGGGTGCGAGATTGGTAATGAGCCGCTGGCGCGCCGCCGGCGTCATCATGGCAAGCCATTCGGACCAAGCGCGGGAACTCGCGTCGTCGACCGTCTGTTTGATCCAGTACACCCTACCGCCCGTACGGCGAACGGCTGCCGCCAGATCGTTTACATTGGCGACGATGTCGACCGCCGTCGGCACATAGGCAACCGCCACGTCCTCGACCATGAAGGCGTTCTGCAGATCGACGACGACGAGCGCGGTCTTGGTCGGCTCTAGGTTCTCGTGCACGTGCAGCTTGCCTCGTCGCTCCAAAGCCCGGTCGATCGCCCATTGCGGAATGTCGACTCTGTGCATGGCCTCCTCCTCTTGCAGCTTGGCGCGGCCCGGCGTTGCCGCGAGGCACACGGTGACGACGTCGCCGTCTATCTCACCATACCCGATCCTCTACCACGTCGATGCTAGCATGCCGCCGAAAACCCCGCTGCTCGAGGCCGACGCCGGATGGTCGGCGATCGAGCCTACGTCCGACGGCGCCACTTGGCATGGTCACTCGGCGTCATGGCTCGACATCTCCCGTGGGCGGCGCAACTCCGCTCGGATGGCCGGCCTTGAGACAAGCGGCCGTGTGCCCCTCTGCAATCGGCGTCGCGGGCGGAACCGAGGCCGTGCACGCCCGGTCCGCATAGCAGCAGCGAGGCGCGAAGCTGCAACCAGGTGGCAACCGCCGCATGTCGGGAGGGCTGCCGGGGATGGCGGTGATCTCGACATCGCGCGGCCGGCCGCCATGGATGGTGGAGGCAAGCAAGCCGCGCGTGTAGGGGTGGCGTGGCCGCACCAGAACGTCGCGCACGCTGCCGTATTCGACGATTCGCCCCGCGTACATCACCGCCACCTTGTCGGCGACCTGGGCCGCGACCCCGAGGTCATGGGTGACGAAGATGACGCCCATGCCGAGCTCCTTCTGCAGCTTGCGAAGCAGGATCAACACCTGGATCTGCACGGTGGCATCCAGCGCCGTGGTCGGCTCGTCAGCGAGCAGGAGGCTTGGACGACACGACAACGCGAGCGCAATCATCGCCCGCTGGCGTAGTCCGCCGGAAAGCTCGTGCGGATAAGCGTTGAGGCGCTGTTCGGGAGAGGGCACTTTGACCACCTGCAACAGTTGCAGCGCCCGCTGCATGCCGGTCCTGTGCGAGCAGCCCTCGTGACGCACGACGGTCTCAGCGATCTGGGAACCAATTGTGTAGACCGGGTCGAGCGCAGTCATCGGCTCCTGGAAGATCATGGCGATGGTCGAGCCTCGCACCGCGGTCATCTGCCGTTCGCTCAGCGTCGGGATGTCGTATGCGGCGACCCGGATGCTTCCCGACAGTACGGCGCGGCGTTTGGGCAGCAGTCGCATCAGCGCTCGCATGGTCACCGACTTGCCCGATCCCGACTCGCCGATGATACAGAGCACTTCGCCGAGCCCCAGCGCAAAGGACACGCCGTTGACGGCCTGTACCGTCGCTTCCCGGCTGACGAACCTCACCGCGAGGTCCTCGACCTCGACCAGCGGTCGGCCCAAAGGCGGCGACTTCGCAGCTGTGCCGGAGTTCGTGAGCTGCAAGGCCAACTGCACCTCCGTCAAGGTATAATTGCAGCCGCCGCCGGCCAGTCGGGCGAGATGCCAAGCCCTCTGACGGCGCGGCTGTGGCCGGACCCGGCATCTTCCATGTGGCAGGCGCAAAGATGCGAAGCGTGGTCAATCCAGGTACCGATCGCGGGCGGTTTGCGGGCGCATATGTCCTCGGCATGCGGACAGCGCGTGCGAAAGCGGCAGCCGGACGGCGGGGTGATGGGGTTGGGCGGCTCGCCCGTCAGTGGCGCTTCATCGACCCGCTCGTCGGGATCCATGCTCAGGCGCGAGTTGAACAGTGCCTTGGTGTAGGGATGCTTTGGACGGGCATAGATCGCATCGACCGGGCCTATTTCGACGACCTGGCCCAGGTACATCACCAGGACGCGGTCGGAGATGTACTGCACGACGTTGAGGTCGTGCGAGATGAACATGTAGGTCAAGTTGAAGTGCCGCTTGAGATAGCGAAGCTGGTTCAGGACCTGCGCCTCGATCGATTTGTCGAGCGCCGACACGGCCTCGTCGAGGATCAACATTCGCGGCCTCAACGCCAGCGCGCGCGCCACGTTCACGCGCTGCTTCTGGCCACCGGACAACTCGTGCGGATAGCGCGAGCCAAACAGCTCGGGCTGCAGACCGACCTTCTCAAGCAGCTCACGCGCCACCTTCCTTGCCTCGGCGCGCGGCAAGCCGTGCACGCGCGGTCCATAGGCAATCGAGTCTTCCACCGGCAGGCGCGGATTGAGTGAGGAATGGCTGTCTTGAAACACCATCTGCATGTTGCGTCGCAACTCGCGCAGCGTCAGCCCCCGCGCCTCGCCCACGCCCTCGCCGTCGAAGACCAGCTCGCCCGCGTCCTTTGGGATGAGGTGCATGAGCAGGCGGGCAAGGGTAGACTTGCCGCAGCCGGATTCGCCGACGATGCCCAGCGTCTCACCTTTGAGCACGACAAACGACACGTCGTCCACGGCCCGAATGCTGCCGATTTTGCGGTTGAGCACGCCGCCGCGAACCGGGAAATACTTCTTGAGCCCGGCGACGCTGAGCATCGGCTGGACCTTGCCGCCCCGGTCGCGCGGATCGCCTTGCGGCACCGCATCGAGCTTCGGAGCCCGTATCATAGGCGCACGTCCATCGCCTGCCGCAGCCCATCGCTGACCAGATTGAAGGAAAGTGAGGTGATGAAGATCGCCACGCCCGGCAGGGCGCAGACATAGGGCTGGACGTAAATCGCCTGCCGGAGGGTGGAGAGCATCAGCCCCCAGTCCGGCGTGGGGGGCGCGACGCCTAGTCCGAGGAACGACAGTCCCGCAGCCAGCAGAATGGCGACCGAAATCAGGCTCGAGGCGTAGATTAAGATTGGGGCAAGCACGTTGCCGAGAATGTGATGCAAGATGATCGAGCGCGTCGGCGCACCGCTCGCACGCGCGGCCTCGACGAAATCGAGATGGCGCACCTGTGTCGTAGCCGTCTCGGCAACCCGGCAGAGCGGGGGGATGAAGACCAGCGTCAAGGCGATCAGACCATTGGTCAAGCCTCCACCCATCGTACCGGAAATGGCCACCGCCAGCAGCACCGAGGGAAAGGCGTAAAAGACGTCCATCGTGCGCATGATCAGCATGTTGATGCTGCCGCCGAGAAAACCGGCGAGGATCCCCAGCGTTCCACCCAGTATGGTCGCCAGCACCACCGGCGTCAGGCCCATCAGCAGCGACATGCGGCCACCGTAGGTGAGGCGTGAGAGCATATCGCGCCCAAGCTCGTCCGTGCCGAGCGCGAAATTGCGATAACCGATCGGCTTGAGGCGATAGGCCATGCTCGTCTTCAGCGGATCGGCCGGCACCAGCAGCGGCGCAAAGACGGCGGCGAGCGCTATCAGCAGAATCACCAGGGCAAAGAACAGCGTGACGTAGTCGAAGCGCAGCCGGTAGGCGACGGTGCGCCAATAGCCGCGCACCTTGACGGCGGGCGTATCATCTGCGGCCATTTGCAAGTTCGAGCCGACCGTTGCATCCGTCATGGCCGAAGGCCTTCCGCCGCTCAAGCGCGCTTGATCCGCGGATCGACTGCGGTCTGGATCAGATCGACCACCAGGTTGGTGGCGACGAAGCACATCGCCAGCACGAGAATCGTACCCTGCAGCACGGGAATGTCCCGGGTGAAAATGGCCTTGCTCAACAGGAAGCCGGTACCGGGCCAAGTGAAGATCGTCTCGATCAGAATCGATCCGCCGACGAGATAGCCGAACTGCAGGCCCATGACGGCGAGAATCTGCGGCAGTGCATTGCGGACGACATGGCGCAGGACCGCCAACTCGCCGAGTCCCTTGGCGCGCAGCGTCAACACAAAATCGTGCGCCAGCACCTCGGCGATCGATGAGCGCGTGCTGCGCATGATGACGCCGAGGGGCACCATCGACATGGTGACGATCGGCAGGATCGCGTACTTGAGTTGCCCCCAGTTGCCGAGGCTGAAACTGTCCGATCCCTTTGAGCCCAT
>Ga0187783_10004172_pt1 | contig 10696 bp, 6 predicted proteins | sample 1015_SJ02_MP02_2_FD_132471 | JGI IMG/M metagenome (GOLD analysis project Ga0187783, IMG submission 132471) | Tropical peat soil microbial communities from peatlands in Department of Meta, Colombia - 1015_SJ02_MP02_20_MG | ecosystem: Environmental > Terrestrial > Soil > Wetlands > Peat | place...
ATGACCGGGATGAGCGGCAGCGCCGTCTGAGCGGCGAGTTGTAAAACGAGTCTCTTGGTGATGGGGCGCGACCATCATAGCATCGACTAAGGCGAAACTGTTTCCCAGGTCGGCGAGGGATTGAATGTCGCCTGTCCCCAGTAACGGCTCGTTCGGTCGTTCGATGGGGTGCACCCACTTTCGATCGAAGGACACAGTGTAGGACTGAGCCGGCTTGCCATATTCGAGCAACCCCGCTTTGCGAACCTTCGACAATTTGGGTTGATCGCTAGTGGACAAGTATGCTCCGACAGCAGGGTGGATTAGGCTGGCAGCAATGACAACTGTTACACCTTACAGGCGACAAGAATAAACCCGAACCGTCTCTCAGTCTGGATCGGACTGTCACAGTTGACAGTTTCTTGCCGAACCCAACTGGAGTACGCTGAAGTCTTCAATGCGAGCGCTCCGGTTTTCTCAAGTCCGCAGCGAAGCAAGGACATTGGTCGACTATCAAACAATCAAGAAGGAGAGGTAATAGCCCATGCTTCAGAACACATCAAGCGCATTATGCCGTAAAGCACGCCGAGGATTGATGTCGTGCGTCGTCGCGCTGACTCTAGTGTTTCTGGTTGCCCTGCCCGCCTGGAGTGCCTCCGAGTATAAGGACGAAGAAACGCTTAGGGATGCCGGTCACGTGTTGGAGGAGATGCTCAACGGCAAAAACATTCCGCCGGACCTTATCAGCAAGGCCGAGTGTGTTGTTGTCATGCCCAATGTAAAGAAATTCAGTATTGGCATCGGCGGTACCGGTGGCCGCGGCCCGATGACTTGCCGCCGGGGCAAGCATTTGACCGGAGCCTGGTCGGCGCCGGCCATGTACTCCCTTGGTGGTGCCAGCGCGGGCCTTCAACTCGGAGGCCAGTCTACGGATATTGTTCTCCTGGTTATGGACCAGAAAGGTGTGGACGCGATCCTGAAAGGCAAGACAAAGCTAGGTCAAGATGCGACCGCGGCGGCCGGTCCCGGAGCAACGGAAAAGGCGGTGGGTGGTGGAGATGACATACTCACTTACGCAAAGGCGAAGGGCGTCTACGCCGGAGTCTCGCTGGGGGGCGCGACTTTGACAGCCGACGATGACGCCAACAAGCGCATCTACGGTAAGGAGCTTGATGCAAGGAATATTCTGTTCGAAAATGCTGTACAAACTACCGATGCGGGAAAACCCCTGATTTCGCTGCTCGATTCGAAGGTTTCTGCGCACCGATGACGTTCGGCTTCGCGAGTAGGCAAGGGGAACGGCAGATCGTCTAGGCTGCTCTAGCCGGCAGGTTGGCATCGTCGATGTTGACCTCTGCTTCGAGCTCTGTTCCCCTTCCCGAGATTGAATTGAACCGCAGTACACCACCGATGATTCTCAGTCGCTCTTGCATGGTGACTAACCCCAGGCCTTCTTTCGGGAGCGCTGGATTGAACCCAATTCCAAAATCTCTGATCCGCATCGATAGAACCGGGCCGTTCGAGACCACGCTGACGTCGACTCGCGGGGATCTGCTGTGCTTCACTGCGTTGGCGAGTGCCTCTTGGGCAACACGGTAGAAGCAAAGGGAAACTCGTTCCGGTAAAGATTGCGGCACTTGGTCGGCGGCCAAACTAATTTTCGTGCGATGCTGAGCGGCCAGCTGCCGGCAAAGCTCTTTGAGCGCGGCACTCAAACCCAGATGATCCAGCTTCGAAGAGTGCAACTGATGAGAAAGGTTGTGGACGTCGGTTACAAGCTCGTCGAGCTCGCCCATTAAAGTGCGGATCGTTGACTGCTCAGCTGCGCTTTCGATCGGTATCTGGTGTTGCAGAATGTCCAGATTCACCATCAACAACGATAGCCTCTGCCCGACGTCGTCGTGTAGTTCACGTGAGATCCGTAGTTTTTCCTCTTCCTGCGCCGAAATCAAACGTGGCGTCAGTTGTTGCAGCTCTGCGTGGGCTCGCTTCAAGTCTTCGACGACAGCCCTCTTTTCCGTTATATCCTCGACCGTTGCCAAAACGAGTGTCGGCCCGCAAGAATTCAACCGGGAAACGTTCAACCGTCCCCAGATACGACCGCCATCTTTGCGGCAGTACCGTTTCTCAATCTGATAGCTTCGCACCGCACCCGTCGTCAAGGCTCGAAACTGTTCCCCTTCGTCCTGCTCGTCTTCAGGGTCGGCCAACTGGGATCGGTTCAAGCCCGTCAGTTCCTCCTGCGTGTAGCCGAGCATCGAACACAATGCCGGGTTCGCGAACAAGACATTGCCATCCAGATCTTCGAGTGCGATCCCGATGGGGGCCTCGGTAAACAGATAGCGGAATCTTTCCTCGCTCTCCTGCCGTGCCTCCTGCGCTTGTTTGCGCATCAATGCATTCGCAAAAATATTGCCCAGAACCTCCAAGCGGTCTGTCAAACTAGCAGGCCACTCTCCAGCCTTGGTCAGGCGAACCAAGACCAGCACACCGCGCGGGCCCGCATGACTGGAGGGAACCAAAGTCAGGGATTTCGCCGATCGCTGTTCGAGATAAGACCTGTCGGCCTGGGCTTCCGTCGGAAGATCGTTGAGCCGTGCCACGGTGACGGATTGGCCGCTAAGAAGCTTCTGCGTTATCCACGGCAGCTCCGGTCGATTATAGAAAGCCGGCTCTGAGCTCACCCCCGGCCGGTGAACGGAAAAAATATTGCGAACCCCGATTCCCGAATCGTCAATCACAAACCAGGAAGCTCTGTCGGCTCTTTCCGATACGAGAAGCGCCTTGAGGCCCCTTTCGATCTCCTGGCCCACCTGATCAGCCCTACATTCGGAAAGTTTAGTCGAACGCTCCGAGATAACTTTTTCGATCGAAAAGCGCCTTTCGAGAAGTGCCTTTGCCTGTTTGACACGGCGTCTTTCGAGCAACAGCATGGCCACCAGCGCGGTCTCCATCAGCAGAAACAAAACCGTGCCCAGAATATAGGAGCGATAGCGTTCCCATGCGGTCGGTTCTCGGAAGAGCACATCGCTTCCCGCCGGCAAACGCGCTTCCGGGATGTGAAATCGCTTGAGCACCCTGTCATCAAACGCGTACGTAGGAGGCTCGACCGCGGGTTTCAAGCTTTCGGGATTTTCGCCGTTCAGAATGCGCTCGGCGAAATCGGCCGCCATCCCTGCATCCGTCTTCGGGTCAACCAGTCTTCCTCCGACCGTTCCCGTGCCCAAGTAGGTCGTGGAGATGGAGTAGATCGGGGCACCTGACCAGGGAGAGATTTCGGCCAGCAGATCGCGCGGAACAAACGAGTGTCCAAGGCGGTCTTTTCTTTCGCTGACATAAAGAACCACGGTCTGCCCGGGTAACCTCGTCAGCCGGGCATGTAGTTCCTCCGGAGTGAGGCCTGTCCAGAGATCGACTGGGGTTTGCGCTGCGAAAGAGGCGATGTCAGCCGTCCATCTTCCAACCGCAGCTTCTTCTCCGACAATCATTACGATTTCTCGCACGTCGGGTTGGAGCTGGCGGATCAAATTGAGCGACGGCACGGGGGAATAATCCGTCTCCACACCGGTGACCCCCGGCGTTAGCCGATTCAGTAACGGCTCGGTGGTGGTTAGGTTGCAAAAGACCACCGGCGCATTGCCGAATGTGTCGGCGCGGTGAGCCAAGAGGAAGGCAAGCGCAGGAGACTTAATCGCAAGGAGGACATCAAAATGAATATTCTTGTACTTCTGCCGATAATAGTCCGCGACCAAGGTGTCGGGCGGATTCTCGGCAAACAGAGAGGAGTCAAAATTCTCGCTGAAGACGTTTACCGGTTGTGACCGGTCGCCGAACCTCTGACGAAAGACCTCATCCTGTACCTGAGCGAAGGGCAGTCGGACATTCTCAGAGTAAAGCAGCAAAACGTTTTTGACTGCCGGAGACGGCGGGTCGGGTGCACTGAAGGTTGGCTGCGCCGCCACCGAGAGCAACAGCAGGCATCGGGCCAACTCGTTCCATACGGAGCGAAGCTGCCGGCTCGAGGCACTCATTTGGTCTCCCCATCGAGCGGGTTATGGACGTGACAGGATACCCAATGGTCAACCAGAGAACAGTTGAAGAAAGCTTAAACCTTCATTGCGAAAAGGGAAAGAGAAAGAAGAAATTAAGAGAATAAGGACGACGAAGAGATTAAAAAATGAACCTTAAGGCCAACTGTCCAACCCGTGGATTCACCGCCGTGCTGCTGATGACACCGAAGGTTGGCGAGGCCAAATCGTTTTCGGGGTTGGCAAATTGGGGATGGTTGAAAATATTAAAGAAAGCCGTCCTGAATTCGACCCTGCTATTCTCCGTAGGCCATCCGACCGGAATGCCCTTCGACAGCGACAGGTCGAAATTGGCCTGATCCGGGCCATTCACGATGCCGGTTGCACTATCGCCGAATGCCGTTCCTTGATCGTCAGACCCGATCACGGGCGGCGTGGTGAAGCACGAGATATTAAAATAGTGGTTCAGTTTGGACTCGACCGGCCCGGCCGTAACCAGTTCGCTGCGAGGGCACCCGGTCAGCTGGGCTCGATCTTGCGGAACCCCAAAAACGTTCTTGGCGTTTGTATAAGCCACGGTCAAGGCAGCGCCCGACTGGACCACAGCCACGGCCGCCACGGTCCAGCCGCCGGCCAATGCGCGTCCGAGGCCGGCCTTGGGACTCGGCAGCGCGTAGATTGCGCTGAAAATTAACCGATTTGTCCGGTCGAAGCTGGTTCGTCCCCAACGTTGACGGGGGGAATTCTGATCGCCCAGCGTATACTGGTTCCCCGCCGAAGTGGAATTAACGTTGGCTCCGTCGGTATCGAGCGCTTTCGAAAACGTATAGGAGGCAAGAAACTGGAGGCCATAGCTGAGGCGTTTGGTCAGGCTTGCCTCCAGGCCGTTGTACCAGGACTCGCCCTCCGATTCGGTCATCTTCAAACTGTCGGCCGAGATACCTAGCAGCGGAACCCGCATTTGTACGTTTGCCAGCGTATTGTCCGTTATCCCGCGCACTGGATCTTCGAGTGAGGCATCTAAAGCCTGATTCAGCGTGCGTGTACGCAGCAGGGAAGTGCCGTGAGTTCCTACGTATCCGATCTCCAGCAAGAAATCGCGCCGTAATTCAGATTGAACGTTGACCCCGAATTGTTCGAGCAACGCCGGCCGGAAGCGCGGAGAAACCGCACTCACGGTAATCGCACTGTTCGGCGAATACAACGGAAACTGCGGGAAATCGGCAGGAGTGGGAAAGGGTTCGACGAAAGGGTTCTGGAGGGTGGCGTTCCTGTTCGCCATTCCACTCGACAAGCGTCCTTCACCGAACGGCGCTCCAAAGGCGCTCATAAAGAAAGCCTGCCCAGTGGGTCGGGAGTAGTACAACCCGTAGCCGCCCCTGATCACGAACTTGGCGGATCGAGGGAACAGCTGCCAGGCGAAACCCACTCGCGGGGCGAAGGTGTTCTGTCCCAGACCCTCATTGCCGAACGAATTCTTCGCGCGAGTCACGCCCGCAGGTGGTGTCCCGGGGAAATTCGAGGCTATGACATATCCGGCTGCGCTGCCGCTAAGCGGAGGATTGGCGTCGGCCTTGGCCATGTCAAAGCTGGCGTTTCTTCCCAGTCGGTCCGCCCACTGACCGAGGCGCTCGAACCGCAGCCCCAGGTTGAACGTTAGCGACTGGCTGAACCGATAGTCATCCTGACCATACCCGGAAACCTCCCAGGAACGATACTCTCGCTCGAACAGACCATAATCATCGCCGGAAGAAAAGACGTTGCTGAACGATGAGTGATTTTGTGCCGAACTCAATCCTAGTAAGAAATCCGGCCAAGACAGAAACTGAACGAGCGAGCCAACCCCGACGACGTCGATGTTGTCCTCGAACCGGGTGAGAGATCCGCCCACCCGGAACATGTTCTTCTTGCGAACCGTGCTGAAGTCGTCGACCAACCAGAAATCGTTTTGCGTAAATGTGCGCGGGAAGCCTGAGGCAAAACTGATGGAGCCGTTGACGTTTAAACTCGGAAGTCCGTTTTCATCATCATTCGTACCCGCGGTGACGCCGATGTCGGACCACTCAAACGGTGCCTGCGCGGTGGTGTTGCCCTGCGTTCGAACGAATCCGAAGCGAGCTTCATTCAAGGAACGGGTGCTGAACGCAAACGTATGGGCAACCGATAGAACTCGAAATTGGTTTCCGACGGTGCTGGGGAATCCTTCCAGATTGCCTGCTGGATTGAAGCCATTTCCAGGAAATGTCACGAATTGGTTGTTGTTTGCCCAAAAGAAGCGACCGAGCAATCGGCTCTTTCGAGAAGGTAAGTAGTCAACGTTGATCAGAAATTGATCTTCGCTGAAATGGCATGGCTGGCTGATCGTGGAAAATCCTTGGCTGGCAAACGGTCTGCTGGAATCGACGGTCTGCGGGGTAGGAATGAGATACGATCCGTCAGGCAACCTGAAGCCCAGCAGCGCGAGCGCTACGGGATTAAGGTTCGAACCGTCAGAATGGACGGTAACCCCTCCGAGAGCCCCATGCGTGCCGCCAAACAGTGCGCCGAGTGCTGCCGCTGAGCGGTCGTTCGTCAACGGCGGAGTGAGCGAAGTCACCGTGCATGCAGTTCTGGCCTGTCCCGCCGCCAAGCCATTCGTTTGGCGGGTGCCCTGATAGGAGGCGAAAAAGAGCAATTGATCTCGCTTGATGGGACCACCCAAATCGAAGCCAAACTGATTCTGGTTGAGTTCGGGTTTGGGTTGGCCGGTCTGGTTGAAGAAGAAATCATTCGCATTCAGCGCGTCATCGCGGAAAAATTCAAAGACACTTCCGTGGTAGGCGTTGCTGCCTGACTTGGTTACAACGGCAATGTTGGCTCCATCATAGCGACCGTACGCCGCATCGTAGAGCGCCGTCTGGACCTTGAACTCCTCGATGGCATCGGGGTTCGGAATCGGAATCCCTCCACTCGCGTTGCCGCTGCCCTGGTTGTCGCTGACACTGATTCCATCCATCTGGAAATTGTTGTCGTAGGAGCGAGCGCCATGGACGAACATGCCATCGGTCGATGCGCCAATTTGCGAAAAGCCGTTCCCGCCAAGACCAAGTTCGCCCGCGTTGCTTACGCCGGTGGAGACTCCGGGTGAGAGACCCACAATCTGGGTAAAATTTCGGCTCGCCAATGGCAGGTTGGCTACTGCGGTTTCGTTAACGACGCGCCCTAACGTTGCCGACTCCGTTTCAGCCATCAGAGCCTGGGCAACGACTTCGGTGTACTGCACAACTTTCTTGAAATGGAGATGCAGATCTAGCCGAACCGTCTCGGTCGCCGAAACCGAGACGACGGCCGGGGTCATCAGGCCATAGTCGGCTGACTCGGCCCGTATTTCGTAGGTGCCGGGCGTAAGCAATGTGAAACCGAAGGTGCCCGTGGAATTGGAGATTGCGGATTTTGTGGCGGTGGTACTTTGCTCAGTGAGCAAAACTGTCGTGCCGGGAACAACCGCGCCAGTTGGATCGAAGATGGAGCCGGTCACTGCCCCGGTCGAAACCGTTTGTCCCCTGGACACCAGCGCGGCTAGAATCACCGCACTCGCCAACCAAGCAGGACGGCGAAAGACGACCCGCGGTCGATCACCATAGGTCACACGAATCACCGCATCCGCAAGAAAGGTGTTGAGATCGTGTCGGTTGAGGCTAGCTCCGAGTACCGGACACGGGATATCGCATGATGGCACGGATCCATCCCAGCGCGTCTGTCCGCAATATAAAAATGCAGTTTCCGCAAAACGGGGGGCGAACACTAGTACGCAACCGGCCAAAATTGTATGCCAACGCCGGCTTCGGTGCGAAGGCGAACCTAACTTGTCGTGCGGATTGAAACAGTCGGCTCCTGCCTCCCTCAGGCGCAACTTGGTCGGAGGAACCACGCTGCGCACAAGCCCCAAATATTTTTCACGGCGAGACACCGCTCCGACAGGTGTTTAGCACCGATGGTGAGTAAAATCAGCACCTTAGCCAGATCGACACCGATCGAACCCACCCACCTCTCTTTGCTCCGGAGCAACGACATTCTTGCCGAGTTCCTTTAGCTTAGAGGCGTCTCCGAGCGAAAGTCGACTCGAGACCGCCACCCTCCCCCGATTCTTCCATTGCACTCACCGCACTCATTACCTCAGTAATTTCTGCTTTGACTCTCAAGTATTTCTTTAGAGTCTTGTCTGTTAGGTTCAACAGTTGTAGGGACCCTGGATCTGAATGCGCTCTTGTACCCGGAACCTAATCCCCCAAAGCCTGTCACTTGGAATGGTTCCGAGTGGCCTGGGAAAATCACTCAAACTCTTCCTTAGCTTCATCCTGCTATGTACCGCTCGTTCCGGCGCGGCGACCTCGAGCAAACCGGTGAAGCCTGTGCCCATCCGGGTGAAAGGGTCGTTTGTTATTGCTGCGATATGCAAAGATGGCATCGTTGTCGCGTCCGATTCGCGAGGTATGTTGAAGGATCGCGAAGGTCGCCGCATCGCTTACTACGATATTAATCAGAAGATTTTTCCGGTTGGGAACAAACTAATCGCCGATACGGGGTATGCATCGCTCGATGATCCGAAGCTATCCTTCCTGTCGGCGTTGATGTTCCGCTTTGCCAAGAGTCCCCTCGCACACGTTCAAATCGACCAGCTGCCGACCTCCTACTTCAAGTACGCCAATGCGGCGTTACCGGCTACGGGTGCGGCGTCGGCCAGGGTTCAAACTCTGATCTTTGCCGGGTTCAAGAAAGACAGACCTCTCTTGTGCCTCTATCAGGGTGAATCCAACCGCACGACAAAGTGCCGTTCTTCCGGCTATATGTCCAGTCCCAGACAGCAGATTGTCGGGCTGAAGAAAGTACGATCGCTGTCCTTCCAAGAGGCTGCACATTTCATGCAACAGGCCATTGAAGACTATGCGGCGGCGGTGCAGCCCGGATCGGTAGGTGGCCCGGTCGTGGTGCGAACCATCACCCCCTCAAGCTCCGCTTGGCTCGATAAGCCTCCCCGCTGGCCGAACTGGGAGACGTTTGGCGACTTGGCGAAGGACTACAAGACGGATCGAGTGCTGTTTCAACTGATGCCAGGAGTCAGCAAGACACAGTTGGACATTCTCATCGAGGACGGCGCCGCGTGGGCAGGAGTTGGGCAGAGTTCGAGTCAAGGTGTTACCGCCGCCCCGGTGATCGGTTCGTATCATGCGGATCGATGATTGCTTGAAACGGCTCGTTTCGTCGATCCAAGCATCCTTGCAAAGCATTCCTCCCACCAGATCGCTGCTTAGATTCGCGACGCCGCGTGGTAGTATCCTAGGCACAAATGGCTGCGCGAAGCTCCTTACCGTGAACGTCAAGTTTTGTTTTCGCTGTACCTCCGGAACTCTTCTAACATTGTTCCTCCTTCCGATCGTGCTGGCCTCACCATTGCTGGCACACCCACAGTCGACTGAGGAGGTTCATGCAGGTGCCGAAAACACCACGGAGAAATCCAAGCTAAACGTCTACACCAAGAACCTGCGCGCGGATGTAGATCTTGTGCTCGTGCCGGTGACGGTTACGGATTCCTTGAATCGGCCGGTCATCGATCTCGAAAAGGACAACTTCAGGATCTATGAAAATGACAATCAGCAGACCATCCGCTCTTTCTCGAAGGAAGATGCGCCCATTTCGGTCGGACTAATTCTGGACTATAGCCTGAGCATGAACAACAAGTTCGAGGCTGAGCGAGCTGCGGTGGCGGAATTTTTCAAGAATGCCAATCCTGCCGACGACTATTTTGCCATCGCTTTTTCCGACCGCCCCAAGCTGATCGCCGACTCCACTCAGTCACTTGCCGATCTCGAAGACAAGTTGGCGTTGGCCATGCCAGCCGGAAACACGGCGCTGCTTGACGCCATTTACCTCGGTATTGACAAGATGCGCTTCGCACGCTATGAACGGCGGGCCCTTCTAGTGATTTCCGATGGCGGGGATAATCACAGCTATTACAACACCCGAGAGACCAAGAAGCTGGTTGAGGAGTCCGACGTCCTCTTGTACTCGATTGGCATTTTCGACAACATGCCGGTGCCAGTTTTCAAGACGATCGAAGAGAAGTTGGGCAAGCGACTTTTGACCGAACTTACGGACCTGACCGGTGGTCGTACGATCGCCGCGGATAACCGCGATAAGATTCCTGAAATCGCCGCTACGGTCAGCCGGGAACTCCGCCAGCAATATGTTCTCGCTTACAAATCAGATCGTGATCTGCACGATGGCAAGTGGCGAAAGATCAAAGTGCAGGTGGAGGCTTCCGGCGAAGCCCAGCCCTTGCATGTGCACTATAAGCGAGGCTATATCGCTCCGGCAGAGTAGGTGTAGAGGGTTCTCACACACTACACGCCAAGATTCAGACTTCATCGGTGATGCACGGGTGCGGTTTGACACCGAGATCTTAGCGTTCGTGAAAAGGCAGCGAGCCGACTGGCCAGGCCAATCGGCTCGCAGGCGGAAAAGACTGCCCCCTATTGTCCGGGGGGTGCTGGCGCTGCCGCCGAGGAAGCCTTTTGCTTCTTGGGAGCGCCAGTGCGGTCTGTGGGCAAGCTGCTTTCGTCTACGACAGTGGTGTTTTGCACGGTGAAGTTTCCACCCTCGGGGACGAAATAGAATCTGGCTTTGCTGCCATTGCCCCGATCACTGCTTTC
>Ga0187783_10004173_pt1 | contig 10696 bp, 8 predicted proteins | sample 1015_SJ02_MP02_2_FD_132471 | JGI IMG/M metagenome (GOLD analysis project Ga0187783, IMG submission 132471) | Tropical peat soil microbial communities from peatlands in Department of Meta, Colombia - 1015_SJ02_MP02_20_MG | ecosystem: Environmental > Terrestrial > Soil > Wetlands > Peat | place...
CCATCGGCACAGCGGCGGCGAATCGCAACGCGTTCCGGAGGCCGAGGCCGGAGAGCTGGTCGCGCTTGGCAGGCTTGAGGGCGTCGCAACCGGGGCGATCCTTGGACAGCCTGGGCCAACCGAGGTCCTGCCTTTCCCTGCACCCTTGCCCGCGGTCTTCGCGCTGGCGATAAAGGCCAAGGACCGGAAAGACGATGTGAAGCTGCCTGCGGCCTTACAAAAGCTCGTCGCCGAGGATCCGTCGCTTGGCATCGTTCATCATCCCGATACTGGCGAGACATTGTTGATGGGGCAGGGTGAAATTCACCTCAATTGCGCGGTTGACCGCCTCGCCGCTGCCTACAACCTGCAGATTGCAACAGCGCCGCCAAAAATCGGTTTTAAGGAAACGATCAAGCGCAAGGTCCATCAGCATTCAAGGTATAAGCGCCAGACCGGCGGCCACGGACAATTTGCGGACGTCAAGCTTGAGATCGAGCCGCGTCACCGGGGCGAGGGCTTTCTGTTTACCGACAAGATCGTGGGCGGCGCGGTGCCGAAGCAATATATTCCTTCGGTCCAGGACGGGGCCGCAGAAGCGTTGCAAAAAGGCCCTTTCGGCTATCCAGTCGTCGATGTCGCGGTAACCTTGGTCGACGGCTCCTTCCATACGGTGGATAGCTCCGACATGGCTTTTAAGATCGCCGCGCGGCAGGGAATTACCGAGAGTCTCGCCAAGGCCGAGCCGGTTTTACTCGAGCCGATCGAGCATGTCACCGTGAGCGTGCCGAACACGGCGACCGCAGCGGCGCAACGCCTGCTGACCGGGCGCCGCGGCCAGATTCTGGGCTATGGCGAGCGGCCGGGCTGGCCGGGCTGGGACGATGTCGAGGCGCTTGTGCCGGCAGCCGAACTCCACGACCTCATCACCCAGCTGCGCTCGGAAACGCAGGGGCTTGGCCATTACCGGAGACGCTTCGATCATCTCGCCGAAGCGCGCGGCATGGCGCCCGGGTGAATGCGCGGCGGGCGCTATTTTACATCTAGCCAACCTTTAAACCCGGCCGCCAACACGTAAAGCTCAGCCGATTCGGCGCGGCTGGCGGGCGGCTTCAGACGCCGCACGGCAGCATATTCCCGCTTGAGCCGGTCGAACAGCTCCTGCTCCGTCCCGCCTTGCAGCACCTTAACGAGCAGGCTGCCGCACTCCACCAACACTTGGCAAGCGAAATCGGCGGCAAGCTCAGTGAGGCCCATGGTCCGCAAGTGATCCGTTTTCCGATGCCCCGTCGCAGCGGCCGCCATGTCGGAAAGAACCACGTCTGCCCTGCCGGAGAGCCATGCTTTCAGTATTGCGGGCGCTTCGGGGCTGGCAAAATCGAGGACCCGGAACTCCGCACCGCGCATTGGCGCAATGTCGAGAAGATCGATCCCGGCGACCCTGCCCGTGCCCTTGTCCGCGCCGGTTATCTGCACGCAGACTTGCGACCACCCTCCAGGTGCGGCGCCGAGGTCGATGACGGTCTGGCCCGGTTTGAGGAAATGGTAGCGGGCGTTCATCTCCAGCAGCTTAAACGCTGCGCGGGACCGGAAACCCTCGCGGTTTGCCTTCTCAACATAGGGATCATTGAGCTGCCGCTCGAGCCACAGGGTCGATGAAGGGGAGCGTTTGCGCGCGGTCTTGACGCGCGTTGTGAGTGAGCGCCCGCCGCGCCCGGAAGTAAAATTCGACCTCGTCACACCAAGACTCAAACCCGCTTGTCAAACATGGCCGCAGTGTTGCTCGATGCCCTGCGAGATCTTGCGCACAATCGCGGCGCAGAGGCCACACGCCTTATCCCGATCAGATTTGGCGAAAATTGCAACGGCATCGTGGTCGCGGACACGATTGTGCCTCGTCGCACATTGCCCGGCGGAAAGACAGCCGTCTAGCGCGCCTGCCGAAGCTGCCGCGAGGCCGCGCAGGGCACGCAGAAAAACGCCGAAAATTGCAAAGTAATTTTATACGCATTTCCTTTCGAAAGCACAACAGACCGTAACATCTATAGTATAGACGACAGATGTGCGCGTTATTAACGGGGATTTATGGAACAACAATTTACTAATATTGTAGCTTCCTGCGTTTCTCGCAAATTTATCGCGAATAATATTCGATTAGCGCTACAACGCGCAAATTGCGGATTGGACTCTTTAAGATGAGACGGATTTTAATTTTGCCGTGCGGAATTGGCCGGGTGAGTAAAGCGGCTTTTGCTTCAATGATCGCATTATCCTGGCCGGGCCAAATCGCCGCCGGGCCAGGCCACATCAACACCAGGGCTTCAACCCGAGCATTGGTCACGACGAAAGCCAGTCCTTGCCCGTCAAGCGGGACTAATTTGGCATCGGGCGCGATCAATCTAACCGCAAACTGCCAAGTTTCCGGAAATATTATGCTCTCGGGAACGGCTTCGCTGACGATGACGGGTGCGGTGTTGACCGTTACAGGCAATATCGTGTTGAGCGGTCAAGCTCAGCTGCTGATCACGAATGGCGGACTAACGATTCCGCAAACAACTGACTTTCAATATTCCCTGTCCCTGAACAACGGCAGCCTGCTGCAGCTGCAGAACTCGACGTTTGTGACCAACGGCACGACGGCGAATAATTATTCAATGTCTTTGAACGCTCACAATACCTCTGCTGCGGTATTCGAAAATTCGACGTTACAGGCGATGGGCGGCAGCTGGCTCCTTGGGGAATTTTACGATCAATCCCAGCTCACCGTTGCCAGCAGTACCAATCTGCCGACCGAAATTTATCCAGAGGGCTCTTCCAAAATCTCCGTGACGAATTCGAATTTTGCCGGCCTTTGGCTCGACTTTATGCCCGGGAGCAACGCCACTATAAATGTGCCTCAGTATAATGCGCAAGGAAACTTCAACTTTAATTTTGGCAATAGCACTGGATTCAATTATTCGGTGAATATGAGCGCGAGTCAGTGCCGACTTGGTCTGAATTCCTATCCAAATTCAACAATGATCATCAACGGCCACGGCACGTCGGGCGCAAACGATGTTGAATTGGTATTTGGATATTACGTCAGCAACAACACATCCGCGGTCTCAATCAATTCGTTGACGGTCGGCACCAGCACGACCCGCCAGTTCACAGACCAGGGACGGAATCTGTCTTTGAATAAAGTCAATTTGAATCCCTTATCGTGGCAGGTTTACGTCAGCCAGAGCAATGGCTATCCAGTCACAGTCAGCAACTCAAAAATCAACGAAATTGCGGCTTTTACCAACGGGCTCGTGAATATCTCGAACAGCACGTTGCAGCTTGCGACGACAGGAGCCGTCGGTCCGGGCTCTCAAATGAACATCACGGGCTCGCAAATTTGGTCTTCGGCCATCCTTTCGGAAAATGGCGGCCACATGAGCATTAGCTCCAGTCAAATTCACGGAAACTATATTTCGGCAACAGGTTCGGGTTCCCAGGTTAGCATGTCGAGCGTGACGGATTACCGGAACGGCTCTTCTTCCGCATCCTGCACCAACCCAGTCGGCCCGGATGGCACACCCGTGTGCAATCCCTTCAACCCATCGGGGCAATGCGCGGTGGTAAGCACTCAGAACGGCGGAGTGGTCACCGGCACGGCAACCTGCGTCAAGTAGGGCAGGATGGCGCGTCTTCGAATGGTCAGGTTGCTCTATGTGCAGCCTGCGCAGACGCAAAACTTGTTTTGCTACCGCAGGCCATCAAAGCGGCGAGCGTTTAACTGCGGAAATGTTCAGCATTTCTCTCGGCGCGCATGAGCTGGATCAATATTCCGTCGCGCAGCCCGCGGTCGGCGATGCGAATGCGGTCGGCTGGAAAGGCCCGGCGGATGGCTTCGAGAATGGCGCAGCCGGCGAGAACAAGGTCGGCGCGGCCTTGCCCGATGCAGCCATTGGAGGCGCGTTCCACATAGGTCATGTTCCGCAGTCTGGCCACCGTCGCATCCACTTGGCTGCTCGACATCCATAGGCCGTCGACGCGGCGGCGATCGTAGCGGGAGAGGCCCAGAAACACGCCAGCGATGGTCGTCACCGTTCCCGAGGTGCCAAGCAAATGAAAAAGGCCGCAGCGCCGCTCGCGCTTGGCCTGAGCGGCAAAGTCCTCAATTTCGTCCCCGGCGCGATCGATCATCGCCTCGAACGTGTCCTCGGACACCTCTTGACCGCCGAATTGTTCGGCTAAGGAAATGACGCCAAGATTCAGGGACACCCAGAAGCGGATGCGATTATTGAGAGCTGCGTCCGGCAATTGCGGACCCCGCTCTGCGCCGCCGGCGAGCCAGACAAGCTCGCAAGATCCGCCGCCAATATCGAACAGCACCACACTTTCGGCTGCAGAGTCGGCAAGAGAAGCCGTGCCGGCCGCTGCAAGCCGGGCCTCCGTCTCTCTGTCGACGACCTCGAGTTCAAGTCCGACTTCGTCTCGCACCCGAGCCAAAAACTCGGCGCCATTGCGCGCCGCCCGGCAGGCCTCGGTGGCAATCAACCGGCTGCAGGTCACGCCGCGCGCGCGCATCTTGTCCCGGCAGATTTCCAGCGCCGCAAGGGTACGCTCAATGGCCGCCGCACCGAGTTCTCCTGTCTTCGACAATCCCTCACCTAGCCTGACAATCCGGGAAAAGGAGTCGATGACCCTAAAGCCCCCCTGGCCGCTTGATGTCGGCGCTGGCCGGGCGATCAAAAGCCGGCAATTGTTCGTGCCGAGGTCAAGCGCCGCATAGGTGCCGGCATCCGGTTGCAAGCCGGCCGAACGGTCATCCGCAATGCCTACTGTGTCTCGCGCGGCGAGTCGCTTCGCTTGACCGCCAGAAACGGTGGCCGCAACCGCCGGCGGAGCTGCTCCGGCGGCGCTGCCTATCGTGCCTGGGGATTTGGCCCCGTCTCGTTTCACCTTGCCCCCGTGCCCGCGTAGAAATTCATTTGCAGACAACTGTAGCAAGCCGCAGCCAGAACGCCAAATGCCGCAACCCGGCGCAGGTCACTGCTGCGGCCGCAACTGTTGGAGCGCCAAATGCCATATAGTATATTTATTCGATATAATATATAGACATTGCCTAAATTGTGTTTTATGGTCGTGCGGCTGATTGCAACACGAGCGGTCGGCGACGTCCTCAACCGCGAAAGGAATCAACCAATGTTTCGATTTGTATCCTCAAGCACGACCTTGGGGGGCTCGCAACGGGGGCAGCGCACCGCCGCCTCGGCAGCAGCGCTGGTCAGCTTGGCAGCAGCGCTGGCGGGCTCAGCAGTGGCGCAGGACGCCCCCACCGCGCCGCCGCCTGTGACGATCCTCACCACGAGCCCCCTCGTAGGCAAGGGCGACTTCTTCATCTCGCCGTTCGGCGACCAGAGCACCTACGCCAACGGCCCCGAGATCCTAGACCCCAGCGGTAACGTGGTGTGGTTCCAAGCCGTTCCACAGGGCCAGGAGGCGAGCGACTTCCGCGTGCAGCGCTACCTAGGAAAGCCCGTCCTAACGTGGTGGCAGGGGACCGGCCTAGGCGGCCTGTCCAACGGCACCGACTACATCTACAACGACAAGTTCCAGCAGATCGCGACTGTCAACGCCGGCAACGGGCTTAGCGCGGACGGCCACGAGTTCCTGATCACCCCGTGGGACACCGCGCTGATCCTCGCCTATACCACCGCGACGGCGGACCTTACGAAGATTGGCGGTCCGCCCAACCAGGCGGTCATCAACGGCGTCGTGCAGGAGATTGACATCTCCACGGGCGAGGTGCTCTTCCAATGGAACAGCCAGGATCACGTACCGTTCGGCGAGAGCGAGCAGCCGCTGCCCGCGTCTGCGAGCGCAAACTGGGACTGGTTTCACATCAACGCCATCAAGGTCGACACCGACGGCGACTTCCTCATCGACGCCCGCAACACGTGGACGGCCTACAAGGTGAGCCATGCCAAGGGCGACATCATCTGGCAGCTCGGCGGCAAGAACTCCAGCTTCAAGCTGAAGGCCGCGTCCGGGCAGACTCTCGACAACGCTGGCGAGCTCTTTGCCTGGCAGCATGACCCCCAAGCTCTCGGCGACGACACCTACACGTTCTTTGACAACGAGGCCGGAGGCGGGACGCCCGAACTCGCCTACAGCCGCGCCATCACGGTGAAGCTGGACCGGAAGAACCTCACGGCCACGTTGATCAAATCCGACAACCAGCCCGAGGGTCTGAGCGCGCCGTCGCAGGGGAACGCCCAAACGACCGACCGAGGCTACCTCATCGTTGGCTGGGGCTCGCTGCCGTACTTCTCGGAGTTCAGCCCGTCGGGCTATCTCATCTTCAACGCGCAGTTTCCCACTGGCGTCAACACCTACCGAGCCTACCTGCTGCCGTGGCCGTAGCCGTGAAGCCCGGGCCCGAGCTTGCGAGCATCCGCAACGAAGCCGGCACATTGGATCATGAGATTGCGCGCGCGACCGCTTCGCGCAGCGCAGGGAGGACATCCCTGTCAAACCAGGGATTGCGTTTGATCCAGCCGTTGTTGCGCCAGGAAGGATGCGGAAGGGCGATAATTTTTGGCGCCTCGCCCGCAAATTCCCGCCAGCGGCGCATGGTCTCGTCAACGCCCAAACCCGTCGGCAACGGCCGTCCGGCCCGGGCGAAATGATACTCGTGCGCATAGCGTCCGATCGCTAAAATGCACTCGATTTGCGGCAGCTTCGCAAACAACAAATCGTGCCACGCGGCACGGCATTCGCGCCGCGGCGGCAGATCGCCCTTATTCGGGTCGTGGCCGGGAAAACAAAATCCCATCGGTACGATCGCAACCCTCGTTTGGTCGTAGAAGAGTTCGCGCGAAACATTCATCCATTGCCGCAAGCGGTCGCCCGAGGCATCGTTGAATGGCAGCCCGGTCTTGTGAACCCTGAGGCCCGGGGCCTGGCTTGCAACGAGCAGCCGCGCCGTCGAAGATATACGAAAAACCGGACGCGGCTCATGCGGCAGCGGGTCGCCGCGCGGCGCGTCCACGCAAATCCGACAGGCCCTTATATGGCCGGTCACAGCCGCAAGCCCGGAATTGGCATGACTGTGCGTCATTGACAATCCCCAGTCCCCGTCAGTTCCATCCACCAGGCGCCGTGCGGCGACAAATTGATCCTTCAGGCCGTCACCAAACCCTCGGTCAAGCGCGAGCTTGAGTTGGAATATTCTGGCCGCGCCGGTATCCTATCCCCTGCCGGGGGTCCCATTGGGCTTGGACTACGTCCCCTAAACAGGGGGCGCGCTGAGCCAGCTCTGTGATATACTTCGGCACTAGCATCCGTTCTCATCAGAGAGAGAGTATAAGGGGAGCCTGTGCATTTGCCACATTAACCCTTCGCGGACTCCAACCTGATCGATTCGCGAGATCGAGCCATGCAGCAATTCTCATTCACAGATAACGTCTACGCCGATGGGGAGCCATATCTCAAAGGATTTCTCGGGCTGGATTGGTGTCCTTCGGCTGAGGCAAAACGTAACGCATCGAATTACGAGGCTGATATAATCTACATGCTTGGCCAGCTCTACGGAAAGTTTGTGAGTTCGCGTGTCCTCATAGGGATTGGCCAGTATAAAGACAAGAAGGTGATCATTAGGCCACGGCCGATCCCCGATCCTGATTCCGCGGAACCTGAGACAAAGGACCAGGAAGAGTCCCGGCTATACAATGCTGGGGCTAAGCCCTCAGATTCAGCGGATTCGTTCCCTCAAGGCGCTCAGTTCAAGCCAAATGTGCCAGGTAAGGAACCGTGGCAAGTGGCGCCCATCGTGGGCACTGGAAAGGGGACTAACGTTGAAATCAATTTTAATCCAGGTGTTTATCCAGACGCAATGGGCCAAGGGCCTTTTGTGCTGCCATCTGACGCGGGTCTGCTGCATGAGCTTGTGCACGCAATGTCAGATGTTTCCGCAACCAGAGCATCTGGGATGAGTGGGCCTGACGGCTACGATGATCTGGAAGAATTCACAGCGGTCGTGGTTGCAAACGTCTATAGATCAGAAGTCGGAGAACCCTTGCTTGGAGGGCACAGCACCCAGCCTATGCCGTTGCTGCTGAGCGGGAGTCAGGCCTTCTACAATCGATATACAAGTTACATGCAGCAAGTCTGCGCAAATCATCCGTGGCTTGCGGGGGAACTTCGCAAGGCCACGGGCATCGTCCATAACCCGTTCGTCTGTTGCACCGGCGTCTAGGACACCGCATAAAATCTAAGTGCTGCCCATCATCGAGTAATTCATTGGATAGACCTGTCGATGTGAACCACCTTGTTAATGTCAGTGGTACTGATCCGCGTTGCACGGCCCCGACCGCCTTACACTCTTTCGGATCAAATTCTTGCTGCTCTCCTCACTGGCCAGGTTAACGCAGTTTAAGTTTCAGACTTTCCTGACCTGGTCAAAAGCGCTCGGAGGCTGGCCGTCAGGCTCAGACCAGCTTGAATTGGCAACAATTCGAATGGCCATTCGAACCGGTCGGTAATCTTTTTGCGGCACGGTCCCCACATACTTTAATGCGAGCCGAAAATTGCCTGGGATTTGCAAAGGATGACGGATGTCACCGCCGAAATCACCGCCCTAGGAGGTCGCCTTGAGCCCGTAAAAGCCCGGGGACGTCTCGCCTCGGAGGTGCGCGAAGCCCGCGAAAAGTTAACGTGGACTCCTCTGTCCGGTTGCGGCTTCGACAGCGAGTTGCTGCGTCTCTTTGCTAAAGGGCGCAGATCCTCGGCCCCGGCCCTGGCCGTGCTCGGTTTACTGGCGGCTGCGGTCGCCACCACCTGGGCTCCATTGAACGTGACGCTGATTTGGTTAGCTCTCGATTTAACGGCGCTGGGCTTAGCCTACTGGCTCGCAAGAAAATTCACCAGGAGGGCGGAATCTTTACCGAACGCCGGCCGCTGGCGATGCCTGTTTGTTATCGGGGAGATGCTTAAGGGCCTAACTTGGGCAGCCCTCGCCGGGCTTATAGGAGTGTCCGGGGATCCCATAGCGCAGAGCTTTGTTTTTGTGCTGTTCTCCCTTGCCGCGGCCATAACCGCGACGACCTTGGCCTCGATCCCGGCTGCGGTAACCGGGGCCGTGACGCCGACGACATTGGCAACGCTTGCCTTCCTGCGTCCGGCAAGCCTGTCCAGCGGAACCTTGCCACTGACGGTATTGGCCTGCGGGACCCAACTCTACTTTATGCTGCTCGCCCGGAAGTTGCATAAAGCCTCGCTTGAGACCCTCTCATTCCAAGCCGAAAAGGACGAGCTTATCGCCGAACTGGAGCAGGCCAAGGCGCACAGTGATCTTGCCCGGCACCGGGCGGAGGGCGCAAACCTGGCCAAGTCCCGTTTTCTTGCAACGATGAGTCACGAGCTGCGCACGCCGCTCAATGCCATCGTTGGATTTTCCGAGGTCATGAAGGGCGAATTATTCGGCGCCCATACGGTCGAATCCTACAAGGAGTATTCAAGCGATATCCATGCGAGCGGGCAGCATCTTTTGACGCTGATCAACGGAATCCTTGATCTTTCGCGAATAGAGTCCGGACATTTTGAGCTCAAGGAGGAAGCGGTCGCGCTTGCTCAGCTAGCCAGCACTTGCCGGCGCCTTTTGAGACTACGCGCGAAAAAACGTGAAATCACCGTCGAGCAGACCGTGGAGCCTGATTTGCCAAAGATCTGGGCCGACGAACGGGCAATTCTTCAGGTTATATTGAACGTTCTTTCCAATGCGATCAAATTTACTCCGCAGGGCGGCACGATCAAAATAAAGATCGGGCGGACCGCAGCTGGGGGTCAGTATGTGTCGGTGCGCGATAGCGGACCCGGAATTCCGGAAGACGAGATTCCCATTGTCATGTCCTATTTTGGCCGCGGCTCCCATGCCCAGACGCATGCAGAGGAAGGTTCGGGGCTCGGACTGCCAATTGCGAAGGGTCTCGTTGAGCTGCACGGCGGATCCGTCACTTTAAAATCCAAGCTTCGCGAAGGCACCGAAGTTATGGTAATTTTTCCGCCGAGCCGCTTAGTTGGCGCATTGCCGGGCAGGGGCGCGAATGGAATGGGTCTTCCACCAGCGGCGCAGCCGCAGCGGCACATCTTCACCCAAGCTGCGTAAACCTAATCGCAGGCGCCAATCCGAGCCGAAAACTGGATGCGCCAACTATCGTTCGGACATTGGGTGTAACAAGCAAAAGCGTAAGGCGAGGCCGGTTGCGGAGTGGTCAGGGTTACGGAGCGTTTGACTCCGGTTATTGCTGGCATGATCAGGCCGATGCCTCAAATAAAATCGCAACCCCCGATGAAGATGAACGGTCCTTCGGCACCGCGGGAGCCCTGATTCACGACTTTTGAGCCGCCTGAGGTGGCCAGTTGGGCGTTTCGATGCCGAACTGCTTGGCGTACTCCGCGTTCAGGCGCTGCCAGCCGCTGAACTTCATCGCTTCGCCACCAACGATGCGGCCGATGGGAGTTCCGCTGAGGAGGTGATCCAGAACATCGATACAAATGTGCCACCCGGCCGCACCCATTGAGATGAAGCGGCGATCGATGCTGTGCCACAGCGTCAGGCGCGTGCCGCCGCCAAACGCCTCGAGTTCCCACCGGAGATCGTTGCCGCCCCAGTTATACACAAGGACCTTGGGCGCGTCGGCCTGCGCCACTGTTGTTTCGAAAACCTGCGGCATGGGCGCTCCTACCG
>Ga0187783_10004174_pt1 | contig 10695 bp, 10 predicted proteins | sample 1015_SJ02_MP02_2_FD_132471 | JGI IMG/M metagenome (GOLD analysis project Ga0187783, IMG submission 132471) | Tropical peat soil microbial communities from peatlands in Department of Meta, Colombia - 1015_SJ02_MP02_20_MG | ecosystem: Environmental > Terrestrial > Soil > Wetlands > Peat | place...
ACGCCGAGCGCGCTGCGCACCTGCGCGATGGCGCGCGTCGCCGGATGGTAATGAGGCGCGAACAGATAGGTGAAACCGCTCGCCGCGAGACACGCTGCTGCTGCGTCGGCATCGAGCGGGATCGCGAGGCCGAGCGCCTCGAGCACATCGGCGCTACCACAGCGGCTCGAGACCGAGCGGTTGCCGTGCTTCACCACCGGCACGCCGCAGGCGGCGGTGAGCAGCGCCGTGCCGGTCGAGATGTTGAGGCTCCCGGAGGCATCGCCGCCGGTGCCGACGACATCGATGGCGCGCAGCCCCGCCGGCAGCGCCGGCCGGTGCGCAAGGCGGCGCATGGCCCGCGCGAGGCCCGACACCTCCTGCGCTACGACCCCCTTGGCGGAGAGCGCGGCGAGCAGCGCGCCCGCCATCGCGGGCGGTGTGTGCGGGTTGCTGAGCTCATCGAGGAAAGACTCGGCCTGTGCGATCGAGAGATGGCACCGCTCGAGCAGCTGCTGCAGCAGCTCGCGCGCGGCGCTCATGCGTGGCCTCGCGCGGCTTGCGCGACGCGCCCGCCCGCGCGGTAACGGAGGAAGTTGTCGAGCAGCGCAGGTCCGTCAGGAGTGAGGATGCTCTCCGGATGAAACTGCACGCCTTCGACGCTGAGCGTGCGATGGCGCACCCCCATGATCTCGTCTTCGGCCGTGCGCGCACTCACCTCGAGCTCGGCCGGCAGGCTCGCGGGGGCGGCGATCAGCGAGTGATAGCGCCCGACCTCGCAGGGCTGCGGCAGGCCCGCGAATACGGTGCGCTCGTCATGAGTGACCAGCGAGGTCTTGCCGTGCATGAGCCGTTCCGCCCGCACCACCTTGCCGCCGAACACCTCGAAGATCGACTGGTGACCGAGGCAGACGCCGAGCACCGGGATGCGGCCGGCGAAGGTGCGGATCATGTCCATCGACACTCCGGCATCGTACGGGGTGCCGGGACCGGGGGAGATGCACAGGTGGGTAGGTGCCAGGGCGAGCGCGGCCTGCGGGGTGAGCGCGTCGTTGCGGTAGACGCTCACCTGCGCGCCGAGTACCAGGAACGCCTGCACCAGGTTGTAGGTGAAGGAGTCGTAGTTGTCGATGAGCAGCAGGTGCGGTTTCACAGTCCCGCCTCCGCGAGCTCGAGTGCCCGCACCATGGCAGCGCTCTTGGCCAGCACTTCCTCGTATTCGCGCTCGGGCACGCTGTCGGCGACGATGCCGGCGCCGGCCTGGTAGCTGTACTCGTCGCCGGCGAACACCAGAGTACGGATGGTGATGGCGTGGTCCATGTCGCCGCGTGCGCCGAAATAACCGACCGTGCCGCCGTAGAGTCCACGGCTCACCGGCTCGAGCTCGTCGATGATCTGCATGGCGCGCACCTTGGGTGCGCCCACCAGCGTGCCGGCGGGAAAGGCGGCGGCGAACAGGTCGAAGGCGTCGCGCCCGCTCGCGAGCTCGCCGTGCACGCCGCTCACCATGTGCATCACGTGACTGTAGCGCTCGATGGAGCGATAAGGCTCGACGCGCACGCTGCCGGCGCGCGCCACGCGTCCGAGATCGTTGCGGGCGAGGTCGACCAGCATCACGTGCTCGGCGTTCTCCTTTGGGTCGGCCAGCAGCTCCGCCTCACGCGCCGCATCGGTGGCCGCATCGGCTGCGCGCGGCCGTGTGCCGGCGATCGGCCGCAGCTGCGCGTGGCGGGCGCTGAGCTTCACCAGCGCCTCGGGCGAGGAACCGACCACGGTCACTGCCCCGAGCGCACAGTAGTACATGTAGGGCGAGGGATTGATGAGGCGCAGCGCGCGGTACGCCTGAAACGGATCGAGCGTGTGCCGCCCGCAGAAGCGGCTGGCGAGCACCAGCTGATAGACATCGCCCGCGGCGATGTGTTGCTGCGTGCGGCGCACGCCCTCGAGGTAGGCGCCGCGCGCGTAAGCCGCCGCCGGCGAGCTATGGCTGCCGCGCCGGCGGCCATTCGGCAGCCCTCCGCGCAGCGCGCGCACCACCTCCGCACGCAGCGCACGCCGTTCGGCCTCATCACCCGCGTGCAGCAGGGCGATGCCGCGTGTCAGGTGATCGAACACCAGCACCGAGCGCGGCGCCACGTAGTGCAGCATCGGCACACCGTCCACCGCCGCGAAGCGCGCCGGCAGCCGCTCGAGACGGCGCACGAAGTCATAGGCGGCGAAGCCGACCAGCCCGCCGGCGAGCGGCACGCCGGCGATATCCGGCTGTGGTGCGGGCGCGCGCGTCAGCGCCAGGCGCAGACCATCGAGCAGCTCGGCGGCACTTGCCGGCGGGGAGCGGCGTTCGCCACCGATCGTGAGACCCGCGGTGTCGAGGCGCACCTCGAGCCCGTCACCGAAACCGATGAAGGAGTAGCGCGCCAGCCGCTCGCCGCCCTCGACACTCTCGAGCAGGAAGCGCGGCGCGAAGGAGCCGAGCTTCATGAACGCCGAGACGGGCGTGTCGAGGTCACCAGTGATGTCGAACGGTGGTTGCATGCCGAACAACTGAACGCCAATAACAAAAAACCCGATCCGGAGTCGTCCGGAGATGGGTTGCAGGTGTCGAAAGAGGTCTTGAGTCGCGCGAAAAAGCTAACCGTCAGCCCACTCCGTTATGAAGTGCGCCACCACCAGAGATGCGGGGTGTTGACGGTCCGATGCGACATGTTGCCACGAGTATCGCTGCGGGTGTGCGCGACGTCAAGGGAAGCCGTTAACTGCCAGCCGATATCGCGCCCATGCGATCCCGAAGTTGCTTTCGATAGCGCCGACTGAGCCGCAATCGTACCCCGGATTTCAACACGATCTCGTGCTCCCCGTCCGCCTGAAGTTCCAGCCCGTGAACCCGCTCGAGGTTCACGACGATCGAGCGGTGAATACGCAGGAACTTTGCATCACCCAGGTCGCGTTCGAGGTCCGAGAGCGACCTACGCAGGATGTGCGTGTCGTTGCCCACATGCACGCAGGCGTAGTAGCCCGCGGCCTCGATCCAGTCGATGTCGGCGACATTCAGAAACAGCACCTCGCCTTGACTCCTGACCATGAGTCGCTCTGCGGTTGGCGCTGGTGACGGGCGGTAGTGGGCAAGCTTTTCCTTGGCTCGCTTCAAAGCACGACAAAAGCGCGCATCGTCGAATGGCTTCAGGAGGTAATCGAGCGCCCCCGCGTCGAAGGCGCGCAGCGCATACTCATCGTAGGCCGTCACAAAGATGACGGTTGGCGGCAAATCGCCGCCCAACAGCTCGACTACGTCAAAGCCCCCGCATTCGGGCATTTGCACGTCGAGAAACATCAGGTCAGGCCTTGATCTGCGAATTTCCTCAATAGCCTCCGGCCCGGACGCGCATTCGACGATGGATCCAATGTCCGGATCACGGCGCAGGAGCACGGTCAGATTGCGCCGCGCCAATGATTCGTCGTCGACCACCAGAGCCCGTATCGGCACCGGCTGCTTCTCCGGGAGCCCCATTTTCATGCCTCCCGGAAAGGCAGCGTCACGACTACCTCCACTCCGCCGGGATCGGCGTGCCGCAGTTGTAATCCCGATTCCTTGCCGTGCAGGATCTGCAAGCGCGTGCGCAGATTGCGGATGCCGACGCCGCTTGGCGACGTCTCCCAGTCCGTCGGCAGGCTCGGCCCATCATTGTAGACACTGAGGCAAAGGTTGCCCTGGTGACATCTGCCGGCGACGCGCATCGACCCGCCGGCGACACGCTTGGTGATGCCGTGCTTGATGGCATTCTCAACCAGCGGCTGTAACAGCAGATTGGGGACCTGCGCGCGCAGCAGTTCTGCCGGGATATCCACGCTTACCTGAAGACGCTCTCCGAGGCGAACCTTCTGAATCTCGAGGTAACGCTGCAGATACTCAACTTCCTCCAGCAGCGTCACCTGGGCCCGGTGTGAATCCGCCGAGGCACGGCGCAGAAACTCGCTGAGCCCGACGATCATGTTCACCGCAGCGTCGTTGCGTTGATCGCGCACCAGGCCGGCGATGGAATTGAGCGTGTTGTACATGAAGTGCGGTTCCATCTGCCTGCGCAACGCCGCGAGCTGAGCCCTGGAGAGCTCCTCGTTGAGTCGCGCAGTCTCGGTCGTCTGCCGAGCCACGCTCTCGCGCGCGTCAATCAAGTAGGTAACGGTTAATATCAAGGCGTAGGCGATCAGGAACGTGAGACCCTGCCACAGGAGCGTCGTGGTCCAGGTATCCACGAACGTCGGCCACTTTCGATTGCCCCACGGATTGAAGAGTACCTGGAGCACGGCGGACCATGCTTCGGCGACCGCGCTGACGAGTGCGAAGGCCGCGACGTGCACGCTCGCCGTGCGCACGCTGATGCCGTGAACTATGGAGTATCGTCGTGCCAGGCGAATCAAAAGTGGAGTGGCCAGCGCCCACGGCAGCCAGGACACCAGTTCGGTTGCAAAAAGGGGCGGCCACGGGTGACGCCTGCCTTCCGCATGCATGATCAGCACGGCTTGACTGGCGTCGAATAGCGCGCCGGCAGACCAGATCGCGGCAATCCATTGCCAACGAGTGGAGCGCACACCGCTGCGGGTTACGTCCATGGCGGTAACTCTACGCCGATACCGTTGCGCCGCGAACTCACTGATGCGGCGAATCGCCCGGCTGGTGCAGTAAGCGGTCTTCGGCCGCAGCGTTCGTCGTCCCTACACTGGCGGCCACCTACAACGTCGCAGCCATCCTGACCGGTCAGGAAAAGCCGCAGGAGTCAGCAGATGAAAAAGGTCATCGCATCGATTCTGTTCGCTTGTGCAGGCGCGGGCGCGGTTCCTGCCGGTGCGTCCCAGTCGCAATCCCGGGACCCGGCCGTCATCGACGCCGTCAAGCAAGTCGGACAGGACATGGGGGAAGCAATGGTGGCCGGCGATATCGACAAGCTTAGTCAGATCTATGCCGACGATTTCGCCATGGTCGAGTCATCCGGCAACGTAATCAGCAAGCAGGACCTGCTACGCGATTTTGCATCCTTCCACGACAAACTCGAGTGGTTTGAAAATGGACCTGTGGACGTGCTGGTGTTCGGCAACGTCGCCGTGGCGCAGGGCAGCGTCAAGGAAAAAAGGAGCCGCAACGGAGAAGATACCAGCGGTCAGTTTCTCTGGCAGGATCTCCTCGAGAAGCGGGCCGGCAGGTGGGTAGTGGCGCGCAGCGCAGGCGCCAGAGTAGTGTCGGCCGACTCGCCGCAAGCGCAATCCCAGGATCCGACCGTAGTCGCCACTATCAGGCAATTCGAGCAGGATGTGGGGGATGCCATGGTGGCTGTCGATGTTGACAAGCTCAGTCGGTTCTACGCCGACGATTGGGCAGCCCTCGGATCCTCTGCCAAGGTTTTTACCAAGGAGAACCTACTGGGCGACTTCAGATCGGGCAAGGACAAACTCGTGGCGTTTGAAATCGGACCCATGCACGTGCAGGTGCGCGGCGACGTTGCTGTGGTTCAAGCCAGTGTCACGGAAAAGAGGATTCAGGATGGAAGAGACACTAGCGGCCAGTCCGTCTTCATGGATCTCCTCAAGAAGCAAGGAGGCAACTGGATGATCGTGCGCACCGCAGGCGCCCGGCTGGAATAAGGCAACGCCGGGCGGGCACTCACAGGCTACCGACATGCAGAAGCGTGCGCTGTGCACCTTGTGTGCGCTCCTCGCCGCAGCGCCCTGCACCAATGCGCAATCCGGCGGACAGACCGTGTCGAAGGCTGTCCTGGTGACGGGCACGAGCAGCGGTATCGGCCGCAAGATCACCGAACGACTGGCCGCAGACGGCTACTTCGTCTATGCCACCGCCCGCAAGGAGGAGGACCTCAAGGCGCTCGGCGCCCTCAGCAACGTGCAGCCGCTGCACCTCGACGTCACGCAGCCTGCGGATATCGCGGCTGCCGTGGCAGCAGTGAGTAAAGCCGGGCGCGGTCTCTATGCGCTCGTCAACAATGCCGGCGTCGGAACCGAAGGCACGATTGCCGACATGAGCCCGGAAGAGTTCGATCTTTGCATGAAGGTGAACGTGTATGGCCCGGTGATGATGATCAAGGCGTTCGAGCCGTTGATCATCGCGCAGAAGGGTCGGGTCATAAACATCGGCTCGATATCCGGAATTCTGGCCAGCCCAGTGCTACCCGCCTATGTCATGAGCAAACACGCGATCGAAGGGCTCACCGACTCGCTTGCCGCTCAGCTCGCTCCGCTCGGGGTTGAAGTCAGTGTCATCGAACCGGGCAACTACAGGTCGGATATCGTGAAGAGTATGTTGCAGAGACTCGGGCCGGCCCTGAGAGCCGAGGCGGGCAAAGACGAGTCGTTGCACTACCCCGAGCCCGATGACGTTGCCGTCGCGGTCGAACACGCCCTGTTCGAGCCTGGTCCGAAGCGACGCTATCTGGTGACCTGGAGTCAGAATCAGGCAGAGCGGACGATCCGCAAGCAGATCGAGCAGCTGGTGCAGCTGAATGAAGGCCAGCCCCACACCTATGAACGTGCGGACCTCATCAAGATGCTCGATGAGGCTCTCAGCACGTCCCGCCCGCGAACCAAGTGAACGCAAGGTACTCCTGACACAGCGTCTTGACCTGCGGGTGCAGCGCGTTCCAAAGCGTCACCTCTGCTTTTCCACTGCCGCCGGATAGCTGTTCTGCCCGCCGAAATAGCAGCGGACGGCTTCCACCTTTCCATTTCTAAACTGAAAATGCTCTACGTTCTGCAGTGTTTTGCCGTTCTTGATGTGCAAGACGTACATCACAAACGCATCGTTATCATTTCCCACGATCTGCTGCAGATCGAAGTGCTCGATGAGATTTACGTTTGGCTGCCAGCAACCTGTCTTGTAGAGGCCCTTGCTGATGTGGTCGTCATTCGGGCTCGTGAAGGTGAAGTCATCCGCCAGCAGGACGTCGAGCGCGTGCCAGTCCTTTGCCTCCCATGCGGCATAGTATTTGCGGATGGTCCTTGCATTTTGCGGCCCCGCTACAGCCGCCGCGTACGCACCGGCGATTTTCGGCATAACCACCGTTGCCGCGAGGGCGCAGGCGCCTGCCTCGAGCAGCGTCCGGCGTGACATAGCTCGTTTACCCATGACTCATTTCTCCCCAGTCAGATTGTTGGTGTATGCGGCTCGCAGATGCCGTCGGCCTTGAGGAGGACCGCGCGGCGCGTCCGGCGGAAGGTGAGCGCGCTGCGATCACCTCGCTTCCTGCCGCTACCGACCTTGAACAACAGCTCGATGTAGCGGCGCAGATGCTCGATGCTCGCCACTGCAATGTCGGGGCCGCCCTTGGCCTTGGCGAGGATAAAAGCGCCTTGCAGAACCGCCTGAAAGTGGAGTGCCAGGCTTTGCGCCGACCATTTCGCCTGAATGCCGTGAACCTTCATCGCCGCGGCGATGTCGGCCCCCACCATTGCGGCGTGGTCGCTGAGGCTCGCCTCGCACGCCTCTCGTACCTCGGCATGGGTTCCATAGACCTCTTGCACCATGGTGCCGACGAGACAGGTGAACTCCGCGACTTTCCCTTTGAGAAGCGCCTCACGAAAGTCGAGGTAGCCGAAGACTCGATCCAAGGGGTCGCGGTGCCTGTGGTAGGGCGCTGCCTTGAAGAGGGCGCTTGAGACCTCCGACCAGCGATTCGCCGCGGCCACGGCGAGCGCTTCCTTGCTCTCGAAATGATGAAAGAACGCGCCCTTGGTCACTCCCGCCCTGGCGCAGAGCTCATCGACCGAGGTGGCCGAGTAGCCTTTCTCGCGGATCAGCACAAGCGATGCATCCAACAGCTTCTCACGAGCCCCCGGCTGCGGGCGCTTCGGTTGACTGTCTTGCATGCTTGAAACATACCGACCAGTCGGTATGATGTCAAGATGGCGCTCACAGTAACGTCCTGGACGCGCTTGGTGCGCACGCAATGAAGCTGTTGATCGTCGACGATGAACCGCAGACGCGGGCCGCGGTGAGCGAGCTGTGCGGACGCACTGATGATCTTAGCGTGGTCGGAGAGGCCGGGTCCGGGCTGGAGGCGATCAAGGCGGTTGACGCGCTGCGTCCGGACGTGATGCTCCTCGATGTGGAGCTGCCGGACATGAGCGGGTTCGATGTTCTGCGCGCAACCCGGACCGAGAGGCAGGGGCCTCTTGGCATCATCGTGACAGCCAATCCCGCGCATGCGCCGATCGCGCTTGCGGCCGGCGCGCTCGACTGTCTGCTCAAGCCGGTGAACGCCCATCGTCTGGCCAGATCCATTCAGCGCGCCCGCGAACGCTGCGCGGAAACCTCGCAGGAGCTGCCAGCGAAGGCGCTTGAGTTGCGCTCGAGCCAGAGCGGCGATGGCCTGGCCGAAACCTTTCTCGTTGGGGAGCGCGAACGTCGGCTTTATCCCTTCACTCCACAAAAAATCGAATACATCAAGTCCGACGCCAACTATGTGACCTTCCGGGTGGGGACCCTGGAATATCTCAGCCGAGACTCGATCAAGCGCCTGGCGTCCGTTCTGCGCAGGCACGGGTTCGTGCGCATCGAGCGTTCACTCCTGGTCAACGTGCGGGCCGTCTTGTACGTCGAGCCGCTGGGGCATGGTGCATTCGCGTTCACGTTGACCTCGGGTCGGAGACTTCGTTCAAGCCCAAGGTATCGAGCGCGAATTCTGCAAGTGCTGCGCCTCGTTCCGCGCGGGAGCTGCCAGGCAAAGTAACCACAGTGCCGGCCGTCGGGAAGAGAGAGGTCCCTTCCTGAGGGACCTTCTTCCCCGGTCCGGATGCCCTCGACCCCACAGCCTCCTTGCCGCCCGGCGAATTGCTAGGCTTTTTTTGCCGCATGAAACTCGCGGATTGCGTGGCTCAGTGTCGATCGCCGCTCATCGTTCAGGATCGCAGAGCAGGAACGGTGACGCGCCTGAATGGGGCGTGCGATTTTGCCGGAGAGATTGCCGCGTGTCCGATCCGCTTTGTACTTGCAGACGATCTCACGCGGCTGTGCACGGCGCTGGCCTACTCGCGCGGTGCCAGGACCCTCGACTGCGCCGACCTGCTGCACGTGCCTGGGGTAAGCGTCTGGGTCGAGTGGTTCACAGACCCCTGGTGCGCTGAGCTCGAAGCCTATGGGGTGAAACAACTTAGTTCGATGCCATCATCCCGCCGCCGCGGCGCGTTAGTTCGCGCCTCTCCCGATGGGCGTCGCGGAGTCATCCGCACGTTCTGGAGTGGGCCGCAGGAGCCCGACGTGCTCGCAAGCAGCCTGGAGGCGTATTTCGATCTCGAGACGTCGCTGCACGCAGCGCCCCAGCCGACGGACGCTGAGAGCCGGCCGGCATTTACGCTGTTCGACAGCGCCCAAGAGAGCGGCGACGACCTGCTGCAGAGGTGCTTCCGCTTTCGCTACGAAAAAAGCTGGGCGGACTACTACGACCGCGCGCAGCTGTCGCCGCTCGCGCGTCAAGCCATTCTGCGGCATTCGCTGGGAACGATTGCCTTCGATGTGCCGATTCTCCTGACATTTTTCCTGCTGCTTGCGACGCGTGCAGGATTGCCCCGGCGGCCGGAACGGTACGAGCGACTCAACAGAGGCAGGAGCAGAGCGGGCAAGGCTCTGCTGCTCGATCATGTCGAGGTGCGCGCACCCTGGGTCGCGGAGTCGCCATCGGCCGGCAAGGCGGGCGTGGGTGGCGGCAGACGCCACCCACGGCTTCACCACGTTCGCGGGCACCTCGTGCGTCGCGGCAGTCAGCTGTTTTGGCGCGTTCCACATCTTCGAGGCAGTGCCCGTTCGGGGATCGTTCGTAGTCGCACCGTCACCTGGACGTTTGACCCCGCTGCGGAGTCTTGTGCGCGACACGTGGCCGGAAAGCGCCGCTAGCGGATTGAGCCGGATGCGCCTTCACCGCTCGAGGGCTAACTGCGCGCGTCGAGGAAGCGGGTTGCGAAAAGTTCTCCCCACAGCGGACGAAGTATTCACCAGCAAGGAGCCAATCTTCCCAAACCGCCGCACGTGCCTCGTGCTGACCTTACTCTCTGCCCGCATCGTAGGGGCCAACCGGCCGATGGATCGGTTGTAGTGAATCTGCAACGCGCTTGCGAGTCATGTCTTCAAGCTTGACCCGCTCAACAACCAGAAGTCAGAGGAAGCAACACATGGCGAAGAGTCGCAGCTTGCAACAGGCCGTACGTTTCGCACTCGCCACGGCGACCGCAGCGGCGGGGGTGTCCGCGCTCTACGCCCAGGAGGCGCCGGCGCCCGCAGCGACAGCTGCACCGGTCGAAGAGGTCGTCGTCACCGGATCGCGCCTGCGCGAGCCGAATGAGACTTCCATCAGCCCGATCACCTCAGTTTCCGCTGTCGACCTGCAGCAGACGGGCCTGACCCGTGTCGAAGACATCCTCAACAACCTGCCGATGGTGTTCGCGGGCGAGAACGCCACGACCTCGAACGGCGCCGACGGCACCGCCACCATCGACCTGCGCGGACTCGGCAATCAGCGCACGCTCACGCTGGTCAACGGCCTGCGCTTAGGCCCCGGCCAGGGTGACGGGCGCAACTACTCGGACATCAACGTGATCCCCGCCGCCCTGATCGAGCGCGTGGACATCCTCACGGGCGGAGCGTCTGCGGTGTACGGCGCGGACGCGGTGGCGGGCGTCGTCAACTTCATCCTCAACACGCATTTTGAGGGCGTGAAGATC
>Ga0187783_10004175_pt1 | contig 10695 bp, 7 predicted proteins | sample 1015_SJ02_MP02_2_FD_132471 | JGI IMG/M metagenome (GOLD analysis project Ga0187783, IMG submission 132471) | Tropical peat soil microbial communities from peatlands in Department of Meta, Colombia - 1015_SJ02_MP02_20_MG | ecosystem: Environmental > Terrestrial > Soil > Wetlands > Peat | place...
CGACGATCTGCAAACCGATTCGCTGTGGGACCGCGGTCAGATCATCGACCAGTTCCAGGACCTGCATCAGGGTGCGCAGGTTTACGGCGGATGGTCTTCCGGGCTGCAGGACGGCTGGGTGCGCCGCTGGAGCACGGGCATCACCTACGACGAGCATCTGTTCTCCCCGCTCATCACCTGGACCGGACCCGGCGCCGTCCCACAGGACCGGCGCTTCGTGTATCCATGGGTGCAGTTCGACCTCGTCCAGGACGACTTTCTGCGGATGTGGAACCACGACCAGATCGCGCGCACCGAGGACTTTTATCTCGGCACCGCGTTCACCTTGCGTGCGGGCTGGGCGTCTGCGGCCATGGGCTCGACTCAGAGCGCGCTGCTCTTCCAGAGCAACGCGTCCAAGGGGTTTCGAGAGGGCGGCTCAACGCTGCTCCTGTTCTGGGACTTCTCAGGTCGTGTCGCGAGCGGCGCCCTGGACAACGGCCTGATGGACGCCTCTGTGCGCTACTACGTCGAGCAGACCAAGAACTGGCTGTTCTTCGCGACCTTCGCGGGTACCAAGGGCTGGCGGCTCGATCTCGACAACCAGATCCTGCTCGGGGGGGACAACGGACTGCGGGGTTACCCCCTGCGCTATCAGGACGGCACGGCCCGCACGCTCTTCAGCGTCGAGCAGCGGTACTTCACCGATTGGTACATCCTGCGGCTGTTTCGTGTGGGTGCCGCGGTGTTCTTCGACACCGGGAGGGTCTACGGCACGGCACCGCTCGCCCAGCCGAACCTCGGGCAACTCTCGGACGCCGGCTTCGGGCTGCGCTTCGGCAATGCCCGCTCCGGACTCGGCAACGTGGTCCACGTCGATCTCGCCTTTCCCTTCAACGGCGACCCGACGATCAAAAAGGTGCAGTTCCTCATACAGACCGAGAAGAGCTTCTGAAGCCTCACCACGGCGCTGGCCGCACCCGCGGTCGGGCCCGCTTCGGCCCTGCGACGGATCGCTCGGCGCTAGGTGGGGCGCTTCGGTACCGCTCCGGCGGGCGGTGCGCCGGGTGCGCGGATTCCATTCCCTGCGGCCGGCAGCGCCTGCGGCGGCATCATGTCGACCGAGAGGGCGAAAGTGCGCTTCTCGGTGCTCTGCAGGGCACCGACGCTCACGACCTGGCGCGTCACCTCCTCGCCCCGGTCATTGCGGATCGAGATGACGACGAAGTATTCCCACGGCTCCTCGAGAGGCGGGTGGCGGATCACCCCCTCGACCCGCAGCGCCGACGTGGCCGCCACCTGGCGCTTCGCAGCTTCCTGATCGAAGCGCAGGTGGTGCAGGCAGCCCGGGCAGATGCTCAGGCTCTCGAGAATCGTCGCCTTGCAGTGCGGACACGTGCGCGTCTTACCCGGCGCCACCGGGCGAGATGCGACGTTCATGCGTTACCGAACCCCTTCGTCTCGCCCTTGCTCCGCGTTTCTCCCTCGTAGCCGAATTCCACCTGACCGCGCATGCGCGAGCCTGCAGCCACGGTGAGCGACCCGGCCTTGACGTCACCATTGATGACGCCCGTCTCGAGAAGCTCCACGCGCTTGGCGTTCTCGATGTTGCCGATCAGCTCTCCGCCGACGCTGACGACGTGCGCCTTGACATGCCCCTCGAGGCGCGCGCCCGCATCGAGGCTCACGTTGCCATCGACCTGGACGTCACCCTTGAAGCGGCCCGCAATGCGGATGTGGCCTGAGCCCACAATCTTGCCCTCGATCGTGAGCTCGGACGAAATGTGCGATTCCTTCATTTCGTGACGCGGCGCCGGGGCTGGTGCGGGCGCGGGCGCCGGCCGCCGGGCCGGCTCCGGGCTCAATGACGCCACGTTAGTCTTTTCCGGCTCCCGGTGCACGGGCGCAGGGGAGACCCCCGGGCTCGTGGAGGCGGGGCTGGTTCCGGGATTCGAGTCTTTCCAAAGCGCCATGGGGTAACCCTGTGGTAATTGGTTGATGGAACTATCTATCGTTCCGAGAGTAGGCCACTGTCTCTGAGTGCAGACAAGAGGTCCCGCACGGTAGAGTTCATGCCTACCTTGTAAAGTCTAATCCGACCCGCCAGGTGCGAGCATGTCCGGCCTCTCAGTCCGAGCGGTCCGTCAAAATCCCGCCGGCAAGGAGAACCGAAGGCTTGAGCCCAAGACTTATTCATCTTATCGCCGCCGCGCGACCGAATTTCATGAAAGTCGCGCCCCTGTACCACGAGCTGACGCGCCAGGGCTGGTGTACGGCGCGCGTGGTGCACACCGGACAGCACTACGACGCGAACATGTCTGAGGCTTTCTTCCGAGACCTGAGCCTTCCGGAACCGGCCTACCACCTGGAGATCGGCAGCGGATCGCACGCCGAGCAGACCGGCCGAACCATGATCGCCTACGAGGCGGTGTGCCAGCGCGAACGGCCGGACGCAATTGTGGTCGTGGGCGATGTGAACGCCACGGCGGCTTGCGCCATGGTCGGCGCGAAGCTGTGGATCCCTGTCGTGCACCTTGAAGCCGGTCTGCGCAGCGGCGACCGGCGCATGCCCGAGGAGATCAATCGCCTGGTGACCGATGCGATCAGCGATCTGCTGTGGACACCGTCCAGGGACGCAGACGGCAACCTGCGCGCAGAAGGGGTCCCGGCAGAGAAGATCGAATGCATCGGCAATATCATGATCGACTCCTTCGAGATGCTGCGCGGGAAGATCGAGGCAGCGGACACCCGCCGCCAACTGCGGCTTCACGAGCCATTTGCCGTGGTGACTCTGCACCGGCCGTCGAATGTCGACGAGCGTGCCAAGCTCACAGAGCTCGCGCAGGCGCTCGTGCAACTGTCCCGCGTGCTCTCCGTTCTGTTCGCGGTCCACCCGCGTACCCGCCGGCGCCTCGAGGAGTTCGACCTGCTCGAGACGATCGCCCGGGCGCCGGCGATCCGCCTTTCGGAACCTCTGAGCTACATCGAGTTCATGAGCGTGGTGATGCACTGCTCGATCGCCATCACTGACTCGGGCGGCGTGCAGGAAGAGACCACTTACCTCGGCATCCCCTGCGTCACGCTACGCGAGAATACCGAGCGCCCGATCACGATCTTACAGGGCACCAACCGGCTGCTGAGGCCGGGCGACCTGCTCGCAGCGGCGCAGGAAGCGCTCGCTGGAAAGTGGCCTCGGGGCCGCAAGCCCGACCTTTGGGACGGACACGCGGCCGAACGCGCCGCGCAGAGTCTGCGCACACGGCTGTGGTCGCGCCGCCCCCCGTCGCCGACCTGAACCGAAAGAACGGAGCGGCGCACCTACCCGAGGGACATCAGCGCCGCAGGCGAACCTGCGGTAAACGAGCAGGCATGAGAGGCTCAGGCATCGCGGAACTTTCCCGTTGCGCGCTCGAGAATGCGCTCCGGAGAACTACCGAGCGACTGGCAGCCGAGGCCGCCTCGCCGACGCCAGTGGCGCCCGAATGGACCGAGCCGGAGTGGCGCGTGGCTCGTGCGGTGGCGGCTATCCACGGCATCGCGCCGCTTCTGCGGTGGCAGCTGCGCTGGCGAGGCCCTGAGGAATGGGAACGTTTCCTCAGCCACGAGTGGGGCCTCGAGCAGCAACGCCACCGACGCATCACTGAGTTGCTCGGATTCCTGCGTGAAGGGCTGCGCAGCGCTGGAGTGCCTGCCGTTGCGCTCAAGGGCGCTGCGCTCTATGGCACCGGGCTCTACCGGCCGGGCGAGCGTCCGATGGCGGACGTGGACCTTCTGGTCCACCCCGGGGACGTGACGGGCGCCGCCGGCATGCTCGGGACCCTGGGCTTCGAGGAATCCTGCCGAGACTGGAAGAACCGGGTGTTCAGCGTGCGCGAAGGCGGCGCATTCTGGCGTCCGGCGCAGCCCGGCGACCACCCGATCAAGATCGAGCTGCACGAGCGCATCTGCGAGCGCTTGCCGGTGCGCGCGGCGGATATCTCGATGTGCGTGCTTCCGCAACACGCGAGTGCCGGACTGAACCCCTACCCGTCACGGGGCTCCCTGATTGCCCACCTGCTGTTTCACGCGGCGGGATCGCTCGTCGATCGCCTGCTGCGATTCATCCAGCTCCACGACATCGCGTTGCTTGCCGGCGTTGCGACGGATGAAGACTGGGGCGAAGTGCTGCGTATCGGCACAGGGGAAGGCAGCCCTTGGTGGGCCTTTCCCCCGCTCGCACTCACCGCTCGCTACTACCCGGGCTTCGTTCCGTCGTGGGTACTCGATGCAGCACGCACCACCTGCCCGGGGATCCTGCGGCGCATCTCCCTGCGCCAGAGGCTGTCAAACGCGTCGCTGTCCTTCCCCTGGATCGAGGCGTTTCCGGGGCTTGCCTGGTGCCGCTCGCCCGCTGAAGCCCTCGAATACGTCGCGCAGCGCATCCTCGGCGGCAGGGAGGCGGCAACCCTGCGGGGAGTCGCCTCCACGGCCGAGCCCGGTCTCTCGGCTCGTGAGCGGCGTTGGCTCGCCGTGCCTCAGGGCGTGAGGATCGTGCGTTGGCTGGTGTCGCGCCCGGCGCGGCCCCTGACCATGCGCGTGGTGCGTAGCTCTTTCGGCATCTCCTCCTGAGGAACGACGCCGTCGGGACTCCTGCCAGCCGGCCTTTCAACCGTCGACGAGCTTCAGGATTTCGGCGGTTTTCTCACGCATCAACGCCTCGCTGCCGCGCGACTCGACGTTGAGCCGCACCAGAGGCTCGGTGTTGGAGCCGCGGAGGTTGAAGCGCCAGTCGGCGAACTCCATCGACAGCCCATCGATGAGCTCTATCGCGCTAGCCATGTGTTCGTAGTGCGCGCGCACGCGCCCGAGGATGGTGCGGGCGTCGGTCGCAAGATGTCGGTTGATTTCCCCGCTCGCGGGAAAGAGCCGCATGCGCTCGCCGACCAGCGCCGACAGCGGCTCGCCGCGCTCGCTGATGAGGGCGAGCACCAACAGCCAGGGGATCATGCCGCTGTCGCAGTAGGCGAACCGGCGGAAGTAGTGGTGCGCACTCATCTCCCCGCCATACACCGCATCTGCCTCGCGCATCTTCTGCTTGATGAAGGCATGCCCGGACTTGCACAGCACCGGCGTACCTCCGTGGCGGCGCACGATGTCGAGTGTATTCCAGGTGAGCCGCGGGTCGTGCACGATACGGGCACCGGGTTCGTGCTTGAGGAAGCTCTCAGCGAGCAGTCCCACCAGGTAGTAGCCCTCGATGAACTGACCGCGCTCATCGAAGAAGAAGCAACGATCGTAGTCGCCATCCCACGCGAGACCGACGTCCGCGCCGGCGCGCAGCACCGCCTCCGAGGTCACCGTGCGGTTCTCCTCGAGCATGGGGTTCGGGACACCATTGGGGAAGGTGCCGTCGGGCTCGGTGTTGATCTTGATGAACTCCAGGGGCAGGTGCGGCTCGAGCGCATCGATCACGAGACCCGCCCCGCCGTTGCCCGGATTCACGACCACTTTGAGCTTGCGGAGCGGCGCGTCCTTGAGGTAGCCCAGCAGGTGCGCGAGATACTTACCTTGGATGTCGAGCGCGCGCTCGGTGCCTGCTCGCGCAGCCCGCTCCCGCAGCCGCCCGTGCTCGATCAGTGCCCGCATGTCCTTGAGCCCGGTATCGGCGCTGATCGGGCGCGCCTCCTCGCGCACGAACTTCATGCCGTTGTAGTCGGGCGGATTGTGGCTCGCGGTGACCATGATGCCGCCGTCGAGCTGCTCGGCGAAGGTCGCAAAGTACGCTCCCTCCGTGCCGCAGAGGCCGATGTCCAGCGCATCGCTGCCGCCGTCCGTGAGCCCGCGCTTGAGCGCTGCGGCAAGGCCCGGGCTCGAGAGGCGGATGTCGTAGCCGACCGCGACCCGGCGCGGCTTGACGAAGGCGGCGTAGGCGCAGCCGATGTCGTAGGCGAGTGCCTCGTTGATCTCGTCGGGTATGCGGCCGCGAACGTCGTAGGCCTTGAAGCAGTCGAGCTGACTCATGCGGCGGCGTCTAGGCGGTCGTTCCCTTGCGTCCATAGACGTCCTCGAAGCGCACGATGTCGTCCTCTCCGAGGTACGATCCGGACTGTACCTCGATGATCTCGAGCGGGATCATGCCGGGATTCTCGATGCGATGCTTGACGCCGATCGGGATATAGGTCGACTGGTTCTCTTCGAGCAGGAATACCTCGTCACCACGCGTGATACGTGCGGTGCCCGCAACGACGACCCAATGCTCGGCGCGGTGGTGGTGCATCTGCAGCGAAAGTGCCGCACCTGGTTTCACTTTCAAGCGCTTCACCTGAAAGCGCGATCCGTTCTCGATACTGTCGTAGCTGCCCCACGGGCGGAACACTTCCCGATGGAGGGAGTGCTCATAACGACCCCGTTCCTTGAGCTGCAGGACGAGCTTCTTGACGTCCTGCACGCGGTGCTTCGGCGCCACCAGCACCGCATCCTTGGTCTCGACTACGACGTGATCGCTGAGCCCAACCGCAGCCACCAGGCGACTCTCGGCGTAGAGATAGCTCCCGCGGGTGTCCTCGCTCAGGACGTCCCCGTGAACGACATTCCCGTGCCCGTCGGCGTCGCTCGCCTCGGCGAGTGCCGACCAGGACCCGACGTCGCTCCATCCGGCCTCGAGCGGCACGACGACGGCCTCCGCCGTCTTCTCCATGACTGCGTAGTCGATCGAGTCGGCCGGGCACGGCTCGAAGCTCGCGGCATCGATGCGGGTGAAGTCGAGGTCCGCCTTCGCGCCGCGAAATGCAGCCTCGCAGATCCGCGCCATCTCTGGCTGGAAGCGCTGCAGCTCCTGCAGGTAGCGGCGGGCGCGAAACATGAACATGCCGCTGTTCCAGTAGTAATCGCCCGACGACACGAACTCGCGCGCCCGCTCCGGATCGGGCTTCTCTATGAAGCGCGCGATGCGGAAAGCCGCACCGCTCGGCGCGCCGCGCTGGATGTAGCCGTAACCGGTCTCGGGGGCGCTCGCCACCACACCGAAGGTGGCAAGCTGCCCCGCTTCCGCGGCGGTGAGCGCGAGGCGTACGGCGCGATGGAAGGCCGGCACGTCACGGATGACGTGATCGGCCGGCAGCACCAGCAGCACCGGGTCGACCGCGTTGGCATCCGCGGCGATGCCCTTGAGCGCGGCATGGGCGGCGAGCGCGATTGCCGGCGCGGTGTTGCGTCCAAAGGGCTCGAGGATGGTGGCGCGTGGCACGACGCGCAACTGGCGCAACTGTTCTGCCACGAGAAAGCGATGCGCCTCGTTGCACACGATCACCGGGGGCGAAGCGGCCAGCCCCTCGAGGCGCAGCACCGTCTGCTGCAGCATGGTGCGTACGCCGGTGAGCGGCAGCAGCTGCTTGGGATATAACTCGCGCGACAGCGGCCACAGTCGGGTGCCGGCGCCCCCCGAGAGAATCGCTGGAATCAGCATGGCGTGAGCCCCCGGCATCGGCCGTCAAGCCGCTATCAGCAGCTTACCGCGGCCGACGGCGTAGTAGGTGAGGCCGAAGCGGCTCACCATCGCCGGGTCGTAGAGGTTGCGACCGTCGAAGACGACGGGCGACTTGAGAAGCTCGCGGAGCCGCTCGAAGTCGGGGCTGCGAAATTCCTGCCATTCGGTGACGATGGCGAGTGCGTCGGCACCGCTTGCGGCCTCGTAGGCGTTGCGCGCGAGCGCGAACCCGGCCGTGCCGGCGTACAAACGCTGGGCCTCACCGCCCGCCACTGGATCGTACGCCTGCACCCGCGCGCCGGCCTGCAACAGCAGCTCGATGAGCGTGCGCGATGGCGCCTCGCGCATGTCGTCAGTGTGCGGCTTGAAGGCGAGCCCCCACAGCGCGAGCGTGCGTCCCTTGAGACCCTCGCTGAAGTGCCGCTGCATCTTGCGGAACAGTATCTGCTTCTGCCGTGCGTTCACCGACTCCACGGCGGCGAGAATCTGCGGCTCGTGTCCCGCCTCGTGTGCGGAGCGGATGAGCGCCTGTACGTCCTTGGGAAAGCAGGAGCCGCCGTAACCGGTACCCGGATAGATAAAGCTGTAGCCGATGCGCGGATCGGAGCCGATGCCGATGCGGACCTTCTCGATGTCGGCGCCGACGCGCTCGGCGATGTTGGCGAGCTCGTTCATGAAGCTGATCTTGGTGGCGAGCATCGCGTTGGCGGCGTACTTGGTGAGCTCCGAGGAGCGGATATCCATCACGATGAGCCGGTCGTGATTACGGATGAACGGCTCATACAGCGCACGCATCAGCTCCGTGGTCCGCGGGTTGTCGGTGCCGATGACCACGCGGTCCGGCTTCATGAAATCGGAGATCGCCGCGCCTTCCTTCAGGAACTCGGGATTCGAGACGACATCGAACTCGACCTTGGCGCCGCGGGCGGCGAGCGTGTGGTCGATCTCGGCGTGCACCTTGTCGGCGGTACCGACCGGAACCGTGGACTTCGTGATGACGATGCAGTAGCGGCTCATGTGGCTCGCGATCGTGCGCGCGACCGCGAGGACGTAGCGCAGGTCGGCCGAGCCATCTTCACCGGGTGGGGTGCCGACGGCGATCACCTGGAACAGCCCGTGCTCGACCCCCTTCACCGCATCGGTGGTGAACTCGAGGCGTCCGGCCTCGCCGTTGCGCTTGATGAGCGCGTCGAGCCCGGGCTCGTGAATCGGGACTTCGCCCCGGTTCAAGCGCGCGATCTTGGCGGCATCGATGTCCACGCAGACCACGTGATTGCCGGCATCCGCCAGGCACGCACCCGTCACGAGACCCACGTAGCCGGAGCCGAAGATGGTAACGCGCATTGAGTTAAGTTCTTGAGTAGTAAGGAAGAAAGTACGGAAGCCTAAAGGAAGGCCGGGCGCGGCTCAAGCGTTGTCGTGGAAGGCGCCGGACCGCTCGCGCTACGCGACTGGATTTTGTCCCTGCGTCGGCTTTCCGGCTTCCGAGAGGCGCCGTTTGGCGGCGAAATCGGCCACCTTGGCCGCCGGGGCGTGCGGCAGCAGCGCCTTGCGCGTCCATACGTAGTCGCGGATATCGACCTCGGTCTGATACTCCGCGACCGACTCGGTGAGCAGGGCCAGCGCGCGATGGCAGTCGAAGCTCGCGAGCGCGACCAGCAGCTCGTTGAGCACCTGCTGCATCTTCGCCCACGGCAGGTGGTGCTCGATGGCCCGCAGGATCATCGGGTGATCGGTACCGGTGACGTTGGTGCCGATGAGGAGCTCCTCGAACAGCTTCTCGGCGGTGCGCAGCCCCGTGTACTCGATCTCGATGTCGCCGTCCGGATTGTTGGTGTCGCGGACCGTCACCCCCATGAGATTCACCATCCGTCGCGCGAGATCGTCGATGCGTACCGGGCGGCCCATGTCGAGCACGAAGACATCGCCACCCTTCGCCATGGAGCCCGCCTGCAGGACCAGCTGTGCGGCCTCGGGAATCGTCATGAAGTAACGGATGACGTCGGGGTGGGTCACGGTGACCGGGCCGCCACGACGGATCTGCTCCTGGAAGAGCGGCACCACCGAGCCCGACGAGGCGAGCACGTTGCCAAAGCGCACCATGCAGAGCCGCGTCTGCGTGGTTCGCTCCTGCAGCGCCTGCAGCACCAGCTCGGCCAATCGCTTGGTAGCGCCCATCACGTTGGCCGGGTTCACCGCCTTGTCGGTGGAGATCAGCACGAAGGTCTCGACCCCGGTCTCCATCGCCGCTTCCGCGGTGTACCAGGTGCTGATCACGTTGTTGTGGATCCCCTCGACCACGTTGTGCTCGACGATGGGCACGTGCTTGTAGGCGGCGGCATGGTAGATCGTCTGTACCCCGAAGGCCGACAACACCTCGCGTACGCGATGGCGGTGATGGGCGTTGCCGAGCAGCGGCACGATCTCGACGCTCAACTCCTCGTGCGCGGCGATCTCTTCCAGCTCGCGCTGGATGTTGTAGAGGGCCAGCTCCGACATCTCGAACAGCACCAGACGGCTCGGACCCAGCCGCACGATCTGCCGCGACAGCTCCGACCCGATCGATCCACCGGCGCCCGTCACCAGCACGCACTTGCCACGGATGCACGATCCAAACAGCTTGGGCCGCGGTGGCACCGGGTCCCGTCCCAACAGGTCGCTCACATCGACATCCCGCAACTCGCTGATCTGCGCCTTGCCGGAGATGAGATCCGACAGGTTGGGGAGCGATTGCACGTGCACGCCGAGCGGCTCGAGCGCGGTGAGGATCTCGCGCCGCCTGCGGCGCGAAGCCGATGGCAGGGCGAGGAGGATCCGATCGATGCGGCGCTGCCTGACCAGGTCCTGCAGGGATTCCGGGCCGTACACGGCGATGCCGTTGATGCTGCTGCCCTGCAGCGATTTCTTGTCGTCGATGAAGGCCACCGGCTCGAAGAAAGGATCGCCGAGCAATGCCGAGCAGACGCGCGCCCCGGCGTTGCCCGCGCCGTAGACGGCGACGCGGGCGGCCGTCCCACTGGCGCCCGAACGCCGCAGGAACAGATACCGCGCCGCGAAACGGCTGCCGCCCACCCAGGGTAGCGCGAGCGCCCAGTAGATGGCGAACGCCGACAGCGGGATCTCGTGGCTGGCGATGAAGCGATCGAAGCCGGCGAGCACCAGCACCGAGAGACTCACTCCCGCGATGACAGTGACCATGGCCTTCGGACCCATGAAGCGGATGACAGCGCGATAGAGGCCAAAGACCGAGA
>Ga0187783_10004176_pt1 | contig 10695 bp, 7 predicted proteins | sample 1015_SJ02_MP02_2_FD_132471 | JGI IMG/M metagenome (GOLD analysis project Ga0187783, IMG submission 132471) | Tropical peat soil microbial communities from peatlands in Department of Meta, Colombia - 1015_SJ02_MP02_20_MG | ecosystem: Environmental > Terrestrial > Soil > Wetlands > Peat | place...
CGGCGCGCCGGCCGATCACGCGGTGCTCATCACCCGCACCGGCAGCGAGGTGGCGATCCAGGAGTCGGCCGCCCCGATCTGTGACCGCGGCGGACGCGTGATCGGTGCGGTCGTCGTGTTCCACGACAACACCCGCGAGCGGCGGCTGAAGCGGGCGCTTTCCTGGCAGGCGAGCCACGATGCCCTTACCGGCCTCATCAACCGGCGCGAATTCGACAACCGCCTGCATGCGGCGCTGCTCTCGGCGCAGCGCGGCGAGTGCTCGTACGCGCTGCTGTACATCGACCTCGACCAGTTCAAGCTGGTAAACGACACCTGCGGTCACCAGGCCGGGGACCGGCTGCTGCGCGACGTCACCGGGCTGCTGCAGACGCGCGTGCGCGCCACGGACACCATCGCCCGCCTCGGCGGCGATGAGTTCGGTGTGCTCCTCGACGGCGTTTCGCTCGAGCAGGCGACCCGCATCGCCGAAGGTGTGCGCCAGGCGATCCGCGATTTCCGCTTCGTCTGGGGCACGAGCGCACTGTCGGTCGGCGCGAGCATCGGCATCGTGCAGATCCGCGCGGAGACCGAGAACGCCACCACGGTCATGAGCGCTGCGGACATCGCCTGTTATGCGGCCAAGGACGCCGGTCGCAACCGCATCCACGTCTACGAGGCGGACGGCGTCTCACACCGCCACCGCGAGATGCACTGGGTGGCGCGCGTGACGCGCGCGGCGGAAGACAACCGCCTCGAGCTGTACTTCCAGCCGATCGTCTCGCTCTCCGCCCCGGCCGAGCGGGCGTTTTACGAGCTCACCGTGCGGCTGCGTGATGACAACGGTGCGCTGGTGCCGCCTTCCGAGTTCATCCCCGCCGCCGAGCGCTACAACGTCATGTCGGTCATCGACCGCTGGGTGGTGGGCCAGGCGATCGCGCTGCTGCGCGAGCGGCAGCAGCATGGACAGCGGCTGCCACTGCTGGCAGTCAACCTCTCGGGAACCTCGCTCAACGAGCAGTCGTTCGTCGAGTTCGTCCTGCGCAGCGTGGCGGATCCGGTGATTGCGGGCGCGCTGTGCTTCGAGATCACCGAGACTGCCGCGGTCACGAGCCTCGCCAACGCACGCTACCTCATGAGCGAGCTGCGCGGGCGCGGCTGCCGCTTCGCACTCGATGATTTCGGCACCGGCGTATCGTCGTTCGTATACCTGAAGACCCTCCCGGTCGACTTTCTCAAGATCGACGGGCAATTCATCACGCATATCACCACCGATCCGGTCAACCGCAGCATGGTGGAGGCGGTCGGCAAGGTGGGCCGCGCGCTCGGCATCGCCACCGTGGCCGAGTGTGTCGAGACCGAGGCGGTGCTCGCCGAGCTGCGCCGCATCGGCGTCGATTTTGCGCAGGGCTACTACATCGCCCACGCCCTGCCGGTCGCCCAACTGCCTGCATAGCGCCCACAGGCGTTGCCGCCTGCGGCCGCGCGCCACGCGATGCGCGCGCTCGTGCGCACTCGTCCCAGGCGCATGGTGCCAGCGCAGGTGCTTGCGTAGAATGCGCGCTCCCTCAAACAAGCGGCCTGCGGAGCTGACACGTGTCGACTGACTCTTCCGTCTCCTGCGCGGTACACCGCCTCGGCCTCATCACCGCTACGCTGTCGACGCTGGCGCTGGCGGCACCGGCTGGCGCCGCGCCAACATCCGAGGCGGTTGCCGCACAGCTGCGCGATGCGGCCATGGGGGGGCACTCGTCCGCATATGCCTGGGTGAGCGAGCTCACCACGCGGTTCGGTCCCCGCCCGGCAGGCTCGAGCAACGAGCACGCGGCGGCGGACTGGGCGGCTGCGCGCCTCAAGGCGCTCGGCTTCGACAACGTGCACATCGAGAGTTTTCCCATCACCGCCTGGGTACGCGGCGGTGAGAGTGCCGCAATCACCGCACCGGGCACGCAGCCACTGACCGTTGCCGCGCTCGGCGAATCTCCGCCCACGGCGGCCGCGGGACTCGACGGTGAAGTCGCGCTCTTCGCGACTCTCGCAGAGCTCAAGGCGGCGTCGCCCGGCACGCTCGCCGGCAAGATCGCCATGGTCAACGAGCGCATGGTACGCACCCAGGACGGCGCCGGGTACAGCGCAGCGGTCGAAGGACGCGCCCACGGACCGGGCGAGGCGGCGCAGCGCGGGGCGATCGCGTTCCTGCTGCGCTCGGTGGGAACTGACAGCCACCGAATCGCGCATACCGGCACGACGCGTTACCTCGACGGCCGCGTGCCGGTGCCGGCGTTCGCGCTGTCCGCGCCCGATGCGGACCAGATCGAGCGGCTCGTGAAGCTCGGCGAAAGGGTGCGCGTGCACCTGTTCTCGGGCGCTTCCTACGTGCCCAACGCTCACTCGCAGAATGTCATCGCCGAGGTGCGCGGCCGGGAGCGGCCGCAGGAAGTGGTGCTGCTCGGTGCACACCTCGACAGCTGGGACCAGGGGACCGGCGCGATCGACGACGGGACCGGCACCGCCATCGTCACGGCGGCGGCGAAGCTCATCCACGACCTGCCGCGCAGGCCGCGGCGCACGGTGCGCGTGGTGCTGTTCGGCTCGGAGGAGGTGGCGCAGCCAGGACCTCCGGACGGCATTTTCGGCGGTCACGCGTACGTCACGAGCCACGGGCGCGAGCTGGCCAACCACGTGCTCGCCGGAGAGAGCGACTTCGGCACCGACCGCGTCTATGCCTTCGCGCTGCCCAAGTCCGTGAGCGGCGGCGAGTTCGCCCGGACCGTGCTGCGCGTACTCAACCCGATTGGCATCATTGCGTCTTCGGGACCGCCGACCGAGACGGGCGCTGACATCGGGCCGTGTGTCGAGGCCGGCGTGCCGGCACTCCAGCTGAGCCAGGACGGCACCTACTATTTCGACATCCACCACACCGCCGACGACACGCTCGACAAGGTCGACCGCGCGCAGCTCGATCAGAACGTCGCCGCCTGGGCGGCGCTCGTGTGGCTCGCGGCCGATAGTGCCGTCGATTTCCGCCGCCAGGCAGCGCCCGAGCCGAAATCCTGAGAGCCGCTTCGCTGCACGAGGCCGCCCAGGGCTGGCGGCCCTCGAGGAGAGCCGATGAGCGCTGCGCAGCGCGAGGCCCAGTCAGCACTCCCCGCGCCTGCGGGACCGCTGATAGTGGCCGCAGCGGCTCGCGGCGCGGGCCGCCCGCTGCAGCTGTCACTCGTGGTTCCGACCTACAACGAGTCGGCCAACCTCGCATCGCTCATCGGCCGGCTCGTGCAGCGGCTCGAGCCGACGCTCGCAGATCGCTACGAGATCATCGTCGTCGACGACGACAGCCCCGATGGCACCTGCGCAGTGGCGCTGCGACTTACCCTGGAGCTGCCACAGCTACGTGTCATGCGGCGTGAGCGTGAACGCGGTCTTGCCACTGCGGTGGTGCGGGGATGGCAGGCCGCACGGGGCGAGGTGCTCGGGGTCATCGATGCGGATCTGCAGCACCCGCCCGAACTCGCACCGGCGCTCTACGCCGAGATGGAGCGGGGCGCGGATCTCGCCGTTGCCAGCCGTTATCTCGGGGGCGCAGGCGGCCGCGCGGCGAGCGGACGCCGCCTGCGATCGCGCATCGCCCAGGCGCTCGGGCTGCTGCTCGTGCCGGATGTGCTCGGACGGGTGAGCGATCCCATGAGCGGCTATTTCATGGTCCGACGCCGCGCCATTCAGGGGATCGAGCTCACGCCCCGCGGCTACAAGATCCTCATCGAGATTCTGGCGCGCGGACGCTTGCGAGGCATCAGCGAGGTGGCCTACGCCTTTCAGAAGCGGCTTGGCGGCAAGAGCAAGGACACCGGCAAGGTCTACCTCGACTACCTGCTGCATCTGCTGCGGCTGCGAGCCGCGGCCAGAGTTGCGCCCGAAGCCGACACTCGGCAAGCTTCGGGCATCGAAGTGAGAGATCCGGTGAGCGAGCAGCTACTCGTGTCCCGCGCCGCAGGTGTGTGCGAGCTGCGCTTCAATCGCCCCGAGAAGCGCAACGCCATCACACTCGCGATGTACCAGGCGTTGTGCGCCGCGCTCGAGGAGGCGCAGGCGGACGAAGCGGTACGCGCCGTGCTGCTGAGCGGCGAAGGTGCGGGCTTTTGCGCGGGCAACGATCTCACCGACTTCCTCAACAGCCCGCCGCTCAGTCCCGAGCACCCGGCGATGCGCTTCCTGCGGCTGCTGCCGACCTTCGCCAAGCCGCTGCTCGCCGCGGTGCACGGCCAGGCCATCGGGATCGGCGTGACGCTGCTCCTGCATTGCGACCTGGTGGTGGCGGCGCGCAGCGCACAGTTCTCGCTGCCGTTCGTCGCGCTCGGAATTGTGCCCGAGGCGGGCAGCTCGCTGCTGCTGCCGCGCCTGGTGGGTACGCAGCGCGCCGCCGAGCTGCTGCTGCTCGGCAAGCCGTTCGATGCCACCACAGCGGCGAGCCTCGGGCTCGTCAACCGCGTGGTCGAGGAGAGCGCGCTGCTCGCCGAGGCACGTGGCCTCGCGGCCGCGTTGGCACGACAGCCGGTCGGGGCGCTCAGCGCCACTCGCCGCTTGCTGCGCGGCGATCCAGGCGAGCTGCTCGCGCGGATCGAGGAAGAGGCGCGCATCTTCGGCGCGCAATTGCAGTCGGAGGAATTCCGCGCCGGCATCCGCGCCTTCCTCGCCGGAGGTCGCGCGAGCTGAGCGCCGTATGCGCCGGCGAGCTCAGCTCATCACATGGCGGTGTACTCGCTCGATGGATTCATCCCGGTAGTCGACCCCTCGGCCTTCGTCCACCCGCAGGCGACGCTGATCGGCGATGTCGTGGTCGGCGCTGGATGTTATGTCGGCCCGGGCGCCTCGCTCCGCGGGGACTTCGGTCGCATCATCGTGAGCGCGGGCTCGAACGTGCAGGATTGCTGCGTGCTGCACAGCTTTCCGGGCAAGGACACGCTGCTCGAAGCGGACGCCCACGTCGGCCACGGTGCGGTGCTGCACGGCTGCATCGTCCGCCGCGGTGCGCTGATCGGCATCGGCGCCATCGTCATGGACGAGGTGGTGGTGGAGGAGGAGGCGTTCGTCGGTGCCGCGAGCTTCGTGCGCGCCGGCTTCGTCGTGCCGCCGCGTACGCTCGTCACCGGCGTGCCGGCCCGCGTGGTGCGCGAGCTCAAACCCGAGGAGCTCGCCTGGAAGGCGAACGGCACGCGCGAATATCAGGAACTTGCGGTGCGCTGTCTCGCGAGCCACCGTGAGTGTCAGCCGCTGCGCGTGGCCGAGGCCGACCGCCCGAGGCGCGCGGCTTCCGCGACGGTGCCGTTGCACACCATCGAGCGCAAGTAACCTACGGTGGCGTCGGATCGGCCGCGTCGGGGTTGATGACGCCGAACAGTGCCGGCACGCAGGCGTAGAAGAGGCGGATCCGCTCCGCGCGCACCCGCTCGAGCAGCTTGTGAGCCTCCTCGTCGCTCACGATGAACTCCACTTCTACGGTCAGCGTGCCGGCGAGCTCGAAGAAGGTGCTCTCGTGCAGCACGTGATGGCGTCCAAACCCGGCCATGGCGCGAAAGGCGGAGCCGCCACGGATGCCAAGGTCATTCGCCTGCTCGAGCAGCCACTCCCACGTCAGCCGCCGCTTGTGGCGCTGACCCTCGTGTACGTAGAACCTGAGGAACGAGCCTTGCATGTTGGAGCTCCAGGTGGTGGTGCAGCGCAGTCGACCCGTCAGCTGCGCACCCACACCACCGTGCCGATACCGGCGAACGTCATCAGCACCGAGCCGAGCAGGTGGGTCCCGGCCGCGGCGAGGGCCCAGAGCGCGCGCCCCTGCTGCAGCAGCGTGACGACCTCGGCGGAGAAGGTGGAGAAGGTCGTGAGGCCGCCGCAGAAGCCGGTGATCACGAACAGCCGCCACTCCGGCGCCAGCGCCGTGTAGCTGCCAAAGATGGCGATGGCGACGCCGATCACGTAACCGCCGATCAGGTTGGCGGCGAGAGTTCCGGGCGGGATCGCAGGAAACTGCGCATTCAGCGCCGTGCCGAGCCACCAGCGCAGCAGCGCACCGAGGCTCGCGCCGACACTGATGGCAGCGACCGCTTTCCACATGACCAGGACTTGTACCGTACCGTGCGAGCGCTGCGCAACGGTTCGCGTATCCTTGGCGCCCGGTTGAATCCGCCGGCCGGCTGACTCGAAAGGTATTCCATGCGCACTTACTCGCTCGCGGTGATCGCCTGCGGCCTGCTCGCCGCGGGTCTGGGTGGCTGCTCGCGGCAGTCGCCTCAACAAGCCGCCGACGAGCAGCTGCGGGCGATCTACACGAGCGAATGGCAGTGGCGCACCGAGCAGCAGCCTGACAACGAGGACGGTACACGCCCGGTCGCCGACCACCTTCCCCGGGTCGATCCGGCGACCGAGCAGATGCGGCTGAGGTACTGGGAGGCGGTGCAGCGGCGGGTGGACGCCATTGCGCGCGCGACCCTGTCGGCGAAGGAGCAGGTGAACTACGACATCTACCGCTATCAGATCGCGGTACTGATCACCAACCAGCGCTTCCGCGACTACGAAATGCCGGCCAACTCCGACACCACCTTCTGGACCGACATCGGCTACACCGCCCGCCGTCCCTTTCGCACGCTCACCGACTACGAGCACTGGATTGCGCAGATGCGCGACATCCCGCGCTACTTCCACGAGCAGATGGAGGAGATGCGCGCTGGCGTCAAGCGCGGCTTCACACCACCGCGCATCACCATGGAGGGCCGCGACACCTCCATCACCGCAGTGACGCAGGCGACGCCCGAGGAGAGCCTGTTCTATACCCCCTTCAAGGAGATGCCGGGGATCGCGCCGGAGAAGCAGGCGAGCCTGCGGGCCGAGGCCGTCAAGACCATCCGCGAGCGGGTGCAGCCGGCCTACGTGGAGCTGCTGAAGTTCATGCGCACCGAGTATGTGCCGGGCATGCGCACCACGATCGCGGCCGCCGACCTGCCCGACGGCCGCAACTACTACCGGGCCAAGATACGCGAGTTCACCACGCTCGACATGGACCCGGACGCCATCCACCAGCTCGGGGTCGCGGAAGTCGAGCGGCTGCACGCGGAGATGGTCGCGGCCATGCACGAGACGGCCTTCCCGGGCGATTTCCCGGCGTTCCTTGCTTTCCTGCGCAGCGATGCGCGCTTCTACGCCAAGACCCCTCAGGAGCTCCTCAATCACGCCGCGTGGATCGCCAAGCGCTTTGACGGCAAGGCCGCGCAGTTCTTCGGCTACCTGCCGCGCGCCCGCTTCACCATCAAGCCGGTGCCCGATGATCTGGCACCGTTCTACACGGCAGGCCGCGGCGGTGCCGGGGTGTATCTGCTCAATACCTACGACCTGCCGAGCCGGCCGCTCTACAACCTCACGGCGCTCACGCTGCACGAATCCGCGCCCGGCCACGCCTTCCAGATCCCGATCGCGATGGAACACAGGGATCAACCGAGCTTCCGCCAGCTCACCTACATCTCCGCCTACGGCGAGGGCTGGGCGCTCTACTGCGAGCGGCTCGGGCTCGAGATGGGCATGTACGACAGTGCCTACGACCGCTTCGGTATGCTCGGTTATCAGATCTGGCGTGCGGCGCGGTTGGTGGTCGACACCGGCCTGCACGCGCTCGGCTGGTCACGTCAGCAGGCCATCGACTATCTCAGTCAGTACACGGCGCTCCCCGAGCACGAGATCGGTACCGAGGTGGATCGCTACATCGCCTGGCCGGGACAGGCGCTGTCGTATTACCTCGGTGAGCGCGTCATCCTGCAGCAGCGCGCGCGCGCGGAGCGGGCGCTCGGCGAGCGCTTCAACCTGCGCGCCTTCCACGACGCCGTGCTCGAGCTCGGCTCGGTACCGCTGCCGGTGCTCGAGGACCGGGTGTCACGCTTCATCGCCGCGGGCGGGCGTGGTCCTTACCCCGACATGGAGTAGCCGCCGCCGTTGGAGTTACCATAAGAACGTCCGGGGGCGCTCGCCAACAAGGGGGATCCTATGAAGCGTTCGACGTGGCTCGTCGGGATTGGTGCGACGCTGGCGCTGCTGGCGGCTCAGACCGCAGCGGCGCAGGCGACTTCCTCACATAGCAACAGCCAGCAGGAAAAGATGAAGACCTGCAACGCGGACGCCGACAGCAAATCGCTCAAGGGCGACGATCGCAAGGCCTTCATGAAGACCTGCCTGTCGAAAGAGGGTGCAGCAACGGCCAAGAGCGGCAACAGTCAGCAGGAGAAGATGAAGAGCTGCAACGCCGACGCTACCAGCAAGGGGCTCAAAGGGGACGATCGCAAGGCGTTCATGAAGACCTGCCTCAGCGGTTCGTAGCTCATGCTGATCACCGCCGGTGTGCGCCCGAGGTGCACACCGGCGAGCCGCTTCTGCGCTCACCCTGAGCCGCAGCGGCTGCCGCCGAGCTGATGACCGCCAGCCGAACCGCGGCCGTCGCCGGCCTCTTCCGCCACCGACGCGCCGCGCCGATCTGACATAAGACGGCCGCGTTCGGTCCTAAAAATTTCTTACTTTTCAGCCCGTTGATTCCACTTCATGACATGCTACAGTTTTGTGACCGACAGTATGGTTCGATTGAGGCCGGCACAGGGATCTCAAGTCAGGCATGGCAGTACCCAGCTTTTCGGCCCTCGCGAAGCCCGCGCGCGAAACGCAAGCCGGGCGTGTGTACTGGATAACCGGGCTCTCCGGCTCGGGCAAAACCAGCGTGGGCAGGCAGCTGTGGCGGCGGCTGCGTGCGGCCGGACGCGCAGCGGTTTTTCTCGATGGCGACGATCTGCGCGGGGCGATCGCCGAAGACCTCGATCACCGCGCCGAGAGTCGCCGCCGCTCCGGCATGCGCAACGCCCGACTGTGTCGCCTGCTCGCCGCGCAGGGCCACGACGTCGTCTGTTCGACGATTTCGCTGTTTCATCAGGTGCAGCGCTGGAACCGCGAAAACATCCCGGGTTATTGCGAGATCTACCTGCGTGTGCCCATCGAAGAGCTGCGGCGCCGGGACAGCAAAGGCCTGTATGCGGGGGCGACGCGCGGCGATGCCTCCAATGTCGTCGGCCTGGACGTGGCGGCCGAGCTGCCCGAGGCACCGGACCTGATTCTCGACAATCACGGCGCGCTCGACTGCCTCACCGCGGTAGAGCGCATCTGGGAAGAGTGCGTCATCGGCGAGCGCGTGGCGACCCCCGCCGTGCACTTCACGGGCAAGGCCGAGACGCTCGAGGCGCTCGCGCCGCGGCTGCGTTGTGCGCAGGTGCTGCCGCAGGTCCGCTTCTCGGTCGCTGAGTGGCACGCGAGTCGCGCGCGGGTGCTGGCAGCCATCGCCGCCGCCCCCTGGAGCTCCCGAGCGCTCATCGTTCGCAGCAGCGCGCGCGGCGAGGACGGAGCGGCAACCTCCCAGGCTGGACGATACGACTCGGTACTCGGCGTGAGCGGCCAGGCGGCGCTCGCGCAGGCGATCGAGCAGGTGCGCGACTCCTTCGGCGAGAAGGCAGCTGGCGACGATCAGATCTTCGTGCAGCCGATGCTCGAGCGCGTCTCCCTGGCGGGCGTCGCCTTCACCCGGCGGCCGAGTGGGGGTCCCTATTACGTCATCAACTACGACGCCTACTCCGGATGCACCGATCGCGTGACCGCCGGCGTCGCCGACCACCTCGAAACCTTCTTCTGTCTCAAGTCCCGCGCGGACGCCTGTCCGGAACCGCTCGTCCCGGTGATCAACCTGCTCGTGGAGCTCGAAGCACTGCTGGCGAGCGATGCGCTCGATGTGGAATTCGCCGTCGATGGCGCGGGGCAGACTTATCTGCTGCAGGTCCGGCCGCTGGCCCTTGACCCCGCGGCACGACAGTCAGACCTGAAGATCGATGCGGCCCTCACCGATGTGGCGCGCAAGATCGAGCTCCTCGGTCGCCCGCATCCCTACCTGCACGGCAGTCGTGCGATTTTTGGCGTGATGCCGGACTGGAATCCGGCCGAGATCGTCGGGCTGCGCCCGCGGCCGCTGTCGCTGTCCTTGTATCGTGAGCTGGTCACCGATGCGATCTGGGCATACCAGCGCGACAACTACGGCTACCAGAACCTGCGCAGCTTCCCGCTGCTGGTGAGTCTGCACGGTCTGCCGTACATCGACGTGCGCGTCAGTTTCAACTCCTTCATCCCGCAGGATCTGTCGAAGGGTCTGGCAGGCCGGCTGGTGAACTACTACATCGACTGCCTGCTCGCCCAGCCGCAACTTCACGACAAGGTCGAATTCGACATCATCTTCTCGTGCTACACGCCCGATCTGCCGCAGCGCGTGGACGCCTTGGCGCGTAGCGGCTTCGCCGACGCCGATATCGCCGAGCTCACTGGCTCGTTGCGCCGTCTCACCAAGCGCATCATGCACGGCGAAACGGCGCTGTGGCGCGGTGATCGCGCCAGGATCGACCTGCTGGCGGAGCGTCTGCCGACGGTGGGGGCGGCGAAGATCGACAAGATCAGCCGCATCTACTGGCTGATCGAGGACTGCAAGCGCTATGGCACCTTGCCATTCGCGGGCCTGGCGCGCGCCGGCTTCGTGGCGGTGCAGCTGCTGCGCTCGTTCGTCGCGGTCGGCGTGCTCGATGCCGACGAGCACGCGAAATTCCTCGCCAGCCTCGACACCGTCGGCTCGCGCATCGGCCACGATTTCGCCAGCCTGCC
>Ga0187783_10004177_pt1 | contig 10694 bp, 7 predicted proteins | sample 1015_SJ02_MP02_2_FD_132471 | JGI IMG/M metagenome (GOLD analysis project Ga0187783, IMG submission 132471) | Tropical peat soil microbial communities from peatlands in Department of Meta, Colombia - 1015_SJ02_MP02_20_MG | ecosystem: Environmental > Terrestrial > Soil > Wetlands > Peat | place...
AATGCGTCCCATGGTTCGACCCTGGCTCGGTGGTTTTCCGGCATCAAGGCTTGGGATGAACGAGTTCGGGGTGGTTCAAAACCTCGCGTGCTTGCTCGAGAAACAACTCCATGTTTCGAGCTTGGAAGACGTTGCGGCCAAAGAACACGCCGGCAGCTCCAGCACAGACGGCATTGCGGACGACTTCGAGAGCCTCATCGTCGGAACCGCAGCGGCTTCCCCCGAGGACCAGGATGGGGATAGAGCAACCTTCGATCACCGACCTCATCGAGATCGGATCGCCGGTGTAATCGGTTTTCAGCGCATCCGCTCCAAGCTCGGTAGCCATGCGAGTGTGCAGCTTGAGCCACTTTGGTTCGCCGGGATTCTCTATGCTCTTGCCGCGAGCCAGGGACTCGACGATCAAAGGGATGCCGATGCGCTCGCACTCGCGCGCCACCTCGGCGGTGCGGGCGATCTCTTTGCTCTCGAAATCAGCGTCGCCGGTGCCCACCACCATATAGGTCAGTACCGCGTCCGCGCCGTGACGCAGCGCATCTTCCGGCCGGGCCAGCAACGAGCTGCGCAGTTTGCCTTCCCCGTTGTTGGCGATGGCCGACCACACCGTGGTCCAGTCAATGCGGGCCACGAGAGCCGGCAGAGGAGCGGCGAGCGGAGCGTCGGCAAATTGCCGGATCAGGCCAAGATTCAGAAGGATCGCATCCACTTTGGCTTCGGCGAAACGTCGAATCTGGCCGAGAGGGTCATCGGTCCCGGGAATCGGTCCTAAGACCAAGGCGTGGTCAAAGGCGACGATTAACGCGCGATGTCCCGTGCCGCCCAGCACGCGTGAGAGCCTGATGCGTTTGCCGCATTCGCTCAAAAAGAGGACTTCCTTTCTAAAGCTTGACCAAGGTAGTGCGGTTATGATCGATTGTCAATGCTTTTTGTTTGAATGTTTCTGGTTGGCGAGCCTTGAGGAAGGGGATTCCGGTTCCGCGACGATCACCTGGAGTCCGGAATCTCGGAGCGCTTTGATGTAGGTCGGATCGGTGCCGGAATCGGTGACCAGGACATTGAGATCCGTAATCGGGCCAACATAGGCGAAGCACTGCAGGCCGAATTTTCCGTGATCGGCGAGAGCGATTCGAGTCTTAGCCGCCTTCGAAACCATCTTCTTGATTTGCGCTTCGGCGTGGTTGGCGGTGGAGATTCCGTAGGCAGGGTCAATCGCGCTGATACCCAAGATGGCCTTGTCCAAGCGTATTTCCGACAACGCACGCTGCGCCCACTCGCCGGAAAGATAGAACGTATCCTTCTGCAGGTCCCCGCCGGTGCACAGGACCGTCACACCGGGACTGCGCTGCAGCTCGCAGACAATGGTTGGAGAGTTGGTGACAACCGTCAAGCGATGGCGGTGAATCAATTGTCGTGCCAACTCGAAGACCGTGGTACTGCCCTCGAGAAAGACCGTATCCCCATCGAGTACGAGGGATTCTGCGGCGCGGGCAATCTGCCGCTTTTCCTCGCTGTGGCTGCGCAACAGGGCGCCGTAGGAGGGCTGGAAATTCGTGCTCGACATGCGCGACACAGCCCCGCCGTGGGAGCGGACCAGTACACCTTCCTGTTCGAGCACGGCCAGGTCACGACGAATGGTGGCCGCCGTCACCTTCAATCGGTCGCACAGGTCGGAGGCGGTTACGGTTCTTTGGGTGGCCAGCACCTCGCGAATTTGAAAGCGTCGCTCTTCCGCCAGCATAGCGAAAGAGCACATTGTAACCTGAGCGCGACCAGGAAAGAGCCAGCAGCTACCACCAATCGTTCACGTACGCATAAAAAGGTTGACAAAACGCTAGCAAAGTGACTACATTCGCGCCAGCTTGAGGTTTTTCGAGCGCCTGCTGTCCTATCGAAGCCACTTCATGGAATGCGCCGCGGATCCGACCATTTCCTTTCCATCGAGACCTGCCTTTCGTCGTACGTGGGATTTGCCCGTGGCATGCAAGAAGCAGCGTGCCGCCGCTGCCGGGGAACCTGCCGGTTTTCACCACCGGGGGAATCCGGGCGAATGCGAGAGCTAATGAAGTGAAATTGCGGAGCTGGTTTTTCCGATAATCGCGGAAGAACTCTGGGATTGAACGATGGCAAGTACTTCGGCAACCACCGGCCCCAGCACTCCCAAGCTGCGTCGCGCTCTTGGGCTCTGGGACCTCATTCTGTACGGGATTGTAGTCATTCAACCCACGGCTCCTATGCCCGTATTCGGGGTGGTGAGCGAGAGGGCGCACGGCCACGTCGTCACCGCCGTTCTGATTGCGATGTTTGCCATGTTGTTTACCGCCATCAGCTACGGTCGCATGGCCAGAGCCTATCCCAGCGCCGGCTCCGCTTTCACCTATGTGGGACAGGAGATCCATCCCGCCCTCGGCTATGTGACCGGCTGGGGGATGGTGATGGATTACCTGTTGAATCCCCTGATCTGCACGATTCTGTGCGCCCAATTGGCCCTCAACTTCTCGCCCGGGGTGCCGTACGCGGTTTGGGCGCTCTTTTTTGCCGGCTTGTTCACCGGCCTCAACCTGTTTGGCATTCGCACTTCGGCGCGCATCAATGACACTCTGGCGATCGCCATGGGCATTGTGATTGCCATTTTTTTCGTGGTGGCCGGGCACTATGTCTTTGGGCATCCCCACGGAGAAAGCGGATTTTTCTGGCGGCCGTTTTACGATCCCGCCACCTTCGAATGGAAGTCCGTGCTGGGAGGAACGTCTCTGGCGGTTCTTACCTACATCGGATTTGACGGAATTTCCACTCTCTCGGAGGAGGCCAAAAATCCGAAGCGCGACATCCTGCTGGCCACGGTTCTGGTGTGCCTCATCACCGGGTTACTGGCGGGATCGGAAGTCTATGTCGCGCAACTGATCTGGCCTCCTTCGCGGCCCTTCCCCGACGTTACCACCGCCTTCGTACACGTGACCGGTGTGGCCGGCGGTACCTGGCTGCTGCAATTGGTGAACGCAACCCTGCTGGTGGCAACGATCGGTTCGGGGATGGGATCTCAACTCGGCGCCGCCCGTCTCTTGTATGCCATGGGCAGGAGCGACGCGATTCCCAGATCTTTCTTTGCTGCCATCGATTCTCGACGGCAGATTCCGCGCAACAATGTTCTTTTTTCCGGCGCGCTGGCGCTCGCAGGTGCGCTGCTGTTGAACTTCGAACGCGGGGTTGAGCTGCTGAACTTTGGCGCGCTCATCGCCTTCATGGGGGTAAATGCGGCTTCCCTGGTTCGTTACTACATTCGGGCTGAGGAGAGAGGATTCTCCGATCTCCTCCCGCCGGTCTCGGGATTTGTGATTTGCCTGCTGCTGTGGTGGAATCTGAATCCCTACGCCAAGATTGCGGGCACCCTTTGGATGCTGCTCGGAGTCGCCTACGGGGCATTGCGGACGGAGGGGTTTCGCAAGAATCGCATCAACTTCGATTTCGGCGCATCCCCGGAACCCTAGCGCTTCACGGGCGGCTCGAATCGGGGCCGGGCTCATCTCGGGTGGCCGGGAACGCCGACGGGCGATCCCCCACGGCTAGGGGTTCGACTGATATCGACGGGGCGGCGGCAGGGTAAGATCGCCATTCACAGAAATGGACGTCTTCGTTTCCGCCGGAATGCCGTCCACGCCCTCGACCAGGAGCCGAACCGTGTAATTCCCCGGCCGGTCGTAAGCGTGGGCTACCTGTCTCCCCTCGTCGGTCGTACCATCGCCAAAATCCCAATGATAGGCCAGAGCCGGCACTCCCTTGGAATCCACACTCGAGACGAATTGGAGATCCTCGCCAACCCGGGCGCGCTCCGCAACCTGAAGCCGGATCGAAGGAGCGGCCGCGGGAATTGAGGTGTCGACGATCTTGATCAGTTCGACGGAATGGGCGGGTTGCTTGAGCTCGAGGGAATCGCGCTCTGCCGAGAGGCGATGTGCGGGTTCAAAAATGTCCTCGAAGTGATAGGCGTGGCCGGGGGAAAGCCGGAGCAGGGAAAACGGCAAACCATGCGACCTGGGCTGTTCCGTCCAATCGAAGACCGCGAGAATCGATTGCCGGGCATCCTGCTCGAGCAGAAATATGCTGGGTTGCTCGTCCTCGGCGCGATAACTGAGAAGATCCAAGGGAGTCGCGGTCCGGCCGAATTTCGCCATTGCCAGCAGATCGCGGTTCTCGACTAGCGCGACGCGGTCCTGGTCGGCAGCCAAGGTTGGAAGGTCGTCACCGATTTCGTACATTCCTCCAGAAATCGCAGAAAGCGCAATCGAGACTCGAGCTTCGTTGAGCGTAAGAGGAGCCTGAATCTCCCTCTCCTCGAGAAGCTGTCGTGATACCGTGAATGCATCCGGATCGCTGATAAAGAAGTTGCGGTGCATGTAATAGCGGGCGGCGATACCGGGAGCGGCTTCCTTGCTGCGCGCAAAGCTGTGGCCGGTATCTTGAGAGATGCGGCCGGTATCGACCAGGCCCACCGGGTTCAGCATGGGGCTGCCGTCCTTATCGAGCAGCACGTCATTCCCGACCGCTTCGCGGATCACTTGCAGTCCAATTCGTTGCGCTTCGAGAGCCGTGGTGTTGGGCCGGAAATAAGAGCCCTCGATGGCGGAGTTATCCATGAAATCGAGCTTGATGTACTGGACACCCCATTCTCGAGCCAGCGTGTGGTAGGTTTGCCGCAGAAACTCCTGCGCCCCGGGATGAGTCGCATCCAGCACGTAGACCGCTTCGCCAGGCACCTCTTCGGCGGTCGTAATCTGAATGGGCTTCCCGCTTAGGTTGTGCACCAGCCAATCCTTGTGCTGTTCGTAGATCATGCTTCGCGCGCCGACTTCAAAGGGTGCGGTCCAAACGCCTAGGTTGAGGCCCAGCCGACTGATGCGCTGCGCCAGTGACCACATCCCGTGGGGAAACTGAGAAGCATTCGGGGTAGCGTATTCTCCCCGGGAGTAGCCGTAGCCAAGATCGATGTGAAAGTAATCGTAGCCTAGGGGTTTCAGGTGCTCGGCTAACCAGAGGGCGTTCGTCAGCATCGTCCCCTCGGTGATCTTCGTGTAGAAGGCAGTCCAGCTCCACCATCCGAGCAAGTTATCTTCCGGGATGCGGCTGTGGTGCTGGTCGCGGATCGCGGCTCCATAGTTCGCCAGCTGCGCGTGGTAGTCTGACCCGGCGGCAAAGGTGAGACGCTCGGAAGACAAGCTTCCACCGTTCGCAAGGGGCAGGTTCAATTCCACGATGTTCTCCCGCGGTCCGTCCCGCAAACCCGATTCCTCATCGGTGGCTTGAATTTCAGTCGTGCCCGTCGAATCTACGGTGAAGCTCGCAATCGTCGGGTGGCTCGGTCCGGGATGCGTTTTCAAATGAAAAATGGTGAGCAGGCGGTCTGAGGTGAGGGCTCCAAAAAATACGCTTTGTTGGCTCTGTTGGTTGTAGACGAGCTGACTGCCCACCGCTCGCAACATGCCGTCGGGCGCCTTGACCAGATCGTAGATTTTGAGGGGTGGCCAGTCTTCGCTGAAGCTGTCGGACAGAACGCGATCGGAACTCGGATCCGCCTGAAGATCGAGGATCCGATCCCCCAGAGCCTCAACACTGCGGATGCTTTGAACCTCAAAGGACCGTCCGCTGTGGTTCGCGAGCTCGACTTGGATCTCGCCGAAAGGACGGGTCTTGTAAAGGCGAAGGGTGTAGATCAAATCAGGACGATCCGGCAAGCCGGTCGAGGTAACCACCACTTGGCGCCCCGGGCCGAGAACATCCTCGAAGTCGCGTTCGCTGACCTCGTGCTTGGGATATTCGGCGGACTTGATCCAATGATGATCCAACTCGGCCCCCACCCCAGCCCGCATCACGGGCGACTCGGTTCCCTTGGCGCTGATCGTAAAGGAACCATCGGCGGCGCGGATCCGGGCCAGCAAAGCGTCGTTCGCCAGCTCAGTGTCGGCAGAGTACGCGAAAGGAGCGAGCATAATAGAGGTAAGGAAGACCCAAAGAGGGAAGTTCTCTAAACTGGGCAGCACTCGGGGCCGCCGCGCTTCCCGTGCCGGGCAAGCGTCCTCTCGCCCAGATGAAACGGGGGATTTAAGTTTATTCGATAGTAAACGAACAAAATTCTGCATGAAGCGCCACAAATCTATTGGCCCACCAGGCCGCTTGTCAACAAGATTCGTAGGCGTGACCCTGCGGCAAAACTGCTGGAGCTTCCTTGGGCCGCAGGCAGATCCAGCCCGGTTTGACGAGAATCGAATGCGACGCCGAGCAATTGAAGCAGGTCCTGCTCAACCTGCTCATGAATGCCATCCAGGCCTGCCGCATGGTGGAAGCGTGGCAACGATCTTTCTCGATGAGAATGATGACGATCGCCTCGATTCGGCTTCCCTCTGGACCACGGTGGCGGAGGCAGTCCTCGTCAGCCCTCTGCAACTCTTCCCCCTCCGGCTTCTTCCGAAATCTCGATCACCGCAATTACTCGAACATGCCCGGACAACCTTCCATCCGCTCAATCTCACTCGCGAGCGCTACTGCAAGTTGAACCCTGGCACCTCGCAGATTCCTTCCCAATTTCGTGTCAAACAGCGTCGATTTCAAGGTCACCGCTGGTTCCTGGGACTACTGAACACGATGGATGTAACAAACGAACTGGCTGCGAACTATCCCGACCTGCGATGTGTGCCGCAAGCTTTCCGGCGGTACTTCTACTGTCAACGAGAGCACTTTCGAAGGGTTCCGCATCCCTGTTTGGGAGGCGCGAAATCGGCGTTCCAGCTGACCGCCTGAATGTTGGTCAGACCGGAAGCCTGGTTTCTCCTTGCTGTCTCATTGACTTTCTGCTCGCCCGATCCCTAAGATGGCGCGCATGCGATCGATAGGCTTGCGATCAGGCATGGTTCACGGGCAACGATGTGGCTCTGTGCTGGTGCTGCTGCTGGCGGTGTCGAGCAACATGTTTGCGCAGAGTCCGCCCACGGTGGTGGTGAATTGGAGCAAGAAGACTCACAATCGCACCACGCCCACGCTGCAAGCCGTGGTCAATCCCATGCTGCGCCGCGGTTCGCCCATCCATGATGCCTCGTTGGTGTTTCTGCGCAGGCTGAGATGCGACTACGTCCGCTATGCCTTCTGGTTTCCTTATCCCAAGCTGGTGGTTGCCGAGTTACGGGTTCCCGAGGCCAGCCAGACCTATTGGGACTTCCAGTACATGGACCCGCTCGTCGAGGATTTCCTCCAGGCCAGCGAGGGTCGTCCGAGTGTCTGGAGTTTCAGTACGATTCCCCAGTGGCTCTTCACCACGCCTCAACCCGTCGCCTATCCCGACGATCCGAATCAGGTCATCTGGAACTATTCGCAAGGCAAGGAGTTGCTCGATGTGCGGTCCCTGGCCGATTACTATGCGCGGCTGGCGAGCTGGTACACGCAGGGCGGTTTCACCGACGAATTGGGGAAGTTCCACGCCTCGGGCCACCATTACGACATGCACTACTGGGAGGTCTTCAACGAGATCGACGGCGAACACGAACCGACGCCGGAACAATATGCCGAACGCTACGACGCCATCGTCGCTGCCGTGCGCAAGATTGTGCCGGATATGAAGTTTGTGGCCCTGGCTCTGTCATACCCGGAAGGTGCGCCGCGCATGTTCGAGTATTTTCTCGATGCTATGAACCACAAACCGGGAATACCGCTGGACTACATTTCTTTTCATGTCTATGCGGCACCGAGCGCCGACCAAACTCTCGATCAATGGCAGTTCACTTTCTTCGATCGGGCGAATGAGTTTCTGGCCGCGACCCGCTACATCCTGCGGATCCGCGATCGTCTGTCTCCGTCCACCAAGATCATGATCAACGAGGCCGGCTCGATCCTTCCGGGCGACATGGTTCAAGGCGAGCCCAATCACGTCGAAAAGCCAATTCCGCCAGCCTACTGGAATCTCAGCGGGGCACTCTATGCCTACCTGTATGTGCGATTGGCGCAGCTTGGCGTGGATGTGGTGGGCGAATCTCAACTCGTTGGCTTCCCCAGCCAATTTCCCAGCGTCAGCATGGTCGATTGGACGAACGGCAAGCCCAGCGCGCGGCTGACGATTCTCGAGTTGATCAAGAATAATCTGGGCCCCGGCGACGACTTTGCAGAAACCGAAGTACGGAGCAATGGCATACCGGCCGACGCGGATGCGATCGAAGCGCAAGCCTACACTTCGGGCAATCAACGGAAACTCCTGCTGATCAACCAGAGAAATCGCGAGGTTTCGGTGGAACTGCCAAAGGAATGCGTGGGGGCAACACTAGAAACGATTGGAGGAGCCTCGCCCGATCTCGTAAAGCAGGAAGTCGGAGATAGCAAGCTTCGCTTGCTGCCATTCTCGGTGTCGATTGTCACGCTGAAGGAAGCTGTTTAGGAATCCTGCTGCGGCGAACCTGCTAACCATAAGATAGCCCTCTCAGTCTATCCCGATAAGCAAAGGGCTATCGATGCGCTTCATCGCCGCAGCTCTGTTTCTTCTGATTGCCGCGGCCTCCCGTGCTCAAGACACCACCCACGCCTTCGACTACGACGCCAAAGCTCCGCTCGATATCCAAGAAGCCGGCGTCGAGCATCGCGGCGACGTTGCCGTTCACGATATCTCTTACGCCAGCCCCAAAGGCGGCCGGGTTCCCGCCTACCTCGTCGTGCCGGGCGACAAGGGTCCTTTCGCTGCAATCCTGTGGGGGCATTGGTATTGGCCAAACTCTGGCTTCTTCAATCGCAAGGAATTTCTGGATGAAGCCGTGGTTCTTGCCCACGCCGGGGTCGTTTCCCTGCTCACCACCGGCCCGGGGGCTCGTCCTGGCCACGTCGACGACAAGAATCCTCTCAGCGACCAGCAAGCCACGGATTTGATCCAAGCAATCGTGGATATGCGCCGCGGCGCCGATCTGCTGTTGGCACAGAAAGACGTCGACCCTCACCGCTTAGCCTATGTTGGTCACAGCTATAACGCGGAAGTCGGCGGGTTCCTCAGCGGAATCGACAAGCGCTTCAAGGCCTTCGTGCTCATGGCCGGCACGCTTTCCGATGAGGTCGATGAGCAATCCGACGAGTACAAGCAGTTTCGACAAAAGGTGGGTCCCGAGAAGTTCGATGCCTTTGTCGCAAAGTATCAGTGGCTGGACCCGGGCAAGTTCGTCTCCAGGGCGGCTCCCGCCACCGTATTCCTCGAGTACGCCACCCAGGAGGACTTCCTCACCCCGTCGCGCGCCAAGCAGTACGCCGCAATCGTCAGCGAGCCGAAACAGCTCAAGATCTACGAAGCGCCGCACGCTCTCAATGCCGAAGCCCGCCGCGATCGTATCAGCTTCCTTACCGACCAACTCAAACTGAAACCTCTCCCGCCCGACCAGATTGCTGCCATCCCTGATCTGCCCCAGCCACCCAAACCAACACAATAATCGCGCGCGGTCGGCAGCATACCCGATTGCAGCTCGCTGACGGTCGGCCCTCCTTCACCGCGGAGCGGTCCGGCGCTCCATTCGGCCGCGAGCTCAGGCCGCAGGCAAGGGGCTTTGATCAAGGCCGTATGAATCTGTGCCTGAGATCCCTGAGCTGCGGGCTCCGCTTGGACATTGGGTCCACGAAAGCACGACCAGCACGACCGACATGGCTTGACAGCACAGACCTGCGGAAGCTATTTTGATCACACTTGGGGTGTTCGGCAGTGAAGCAAGCTCATTGGATACTCATTCTTTTGCTATTGGGAACGGTTGCGTGCGCAACCGCTGTGCCAGCGGTGGACGATCCTGAAACTGCGTTCGATGAAGCCGATACTCCGATAAATGTAGCGCTGCTTGCCTTACTTCCCGCAACGCTGAGCCCGCCTGCTACGGACTCGATCCCTCACGCGAAAGTGTTTCTCTGGTCTCAGGGCTGGGGAGTTAACACCTCTATGTCCGGGCACTCACCCGCGTCGAAGCGACGCAGTCCAAACTCCCTCCAGATACTGCTTTGTACGTTCCTGATCTGAGAATTGCCCGGGTTCCTGACTGGAAACCCGCTCCTGCCTGGCACAGGAGCGCCGGAGAAGGCTCGGCTTGCCGAGCAATCACGCTCCCATGCGCGACGAGAAACGTCTAGGACTCCCACGACGCAGGCCTTTTCAGCCAGCTTCCGGGCAGATTGAGGTGCCGAGGAATACTGGGGTTCTAGATGACCGCGTGGTCGACGACGTCGCGACTGCGAAGCAGTTGAGTGAGACGACTGGCAACGCACAGATGCAGCCAGAGTCGATTGCCATCGTGAACCTACGCCTCTTACCCGATCGATATCAGGGAGGGTCATTTTGAAATCGCTTTCATCGCTTTCGTCTAACATCGAGCCCGTTCCTACCCGGATCGAACTTACGTTCGGTCCCCGTTTAGCTTCTTTTGCGCTGATCTGCGTGATCTACTTCGCGAGCTGCCAAAAAGCCCCCGGTCTTGAACCGATCGTTGGAGCCGTGGGATTGGGCTTGGTGGGCTTGGCCGCGCTCGTCACCTTCATTGTGGTGAGCGGTGCGGTTCTTATTTCATTCGACGCAGAGTCTCGGTGCCACCTCGGATCCCCGATCGAAGGGTTGAGTTCCTGGTGGACTCGTCATCCCTCGATGCGGAGGAGGTGGCCTGGCGATATCTACGGAAGCAGAACCTGGATGGAGGAGGTTAATGTAA
>Ga0187783_10004178_pt1 | contig 10693 bp, 6 predicted proteins | sample 1015_SJ02_MP02_2_FD_132471 | JGI IMG/M metagenome (GOLD analysis project Ga0187783, IMG submission 132471) | Tropical peat soil microbial communities from peatlands in Department of Meta, Colombia - 1015_SJ02_MP02_20_MG | ecosystem: Environmental > Terrestrial > Soil > Wetlands > Peat | place...
ACGGCTGCAGCCCAGTCGGTCTCACTTACCATCAGACCCTCAGAAGCAGTTGCCCTTGTAGGCGAGTCGGGCAGTGGCAAGACCACAATCGCCCGCTGCATAGCTGGGCTGCACGTGGACGGCTCGGGTGAGATGATCTTCGATGGGCAGCCGTTGCCGTGGGGCGCTAAGAGCCGCCCGGAAGAACTGCGCCGGAAGATCCAGATCGTGTTCCAGAACCCTTATGACTCTCTCAATCCCCGGCAATCCATCCAGCAGCAGGTTGCACGCCCGGCAAGGCTGCTGCGCCACATGAGCCGGTCAGAGGCCAGACGGGAAGCACAGACCATGCTTGGACATGTTCGGCTCCCGGCCAAAGTCGCTGATCGTTACCCGAACGAGTTGTCTGGCGGTGAGCGGCAGCGCGTTGCTATCGCCAGAGCATTGGTTGCCCAGCCAAGCCTGCTGGTATGCGATGAGATCACCTCCGCCCTCGACGTCTCCGTTCAGGGCGCCGTCCTGGAACTGCTGGCCGACCTGCGGGCGCAGTTGGGCCTCGCGTTGCTGGTCATCTCCCATGATCTCGGCGTAGTGGCAAGCGTGGCGGACCGGGTAGTGGTACTCCAGTCGGGCCGAGTTCGCGAACAGGCGGCAACTCGCGAACTGCTCCAGACGCCTCAGGATGAGTATACCAAAATGCTTCTAGACACGGCACCACGTCTTACTTACCCCGAATTAGAAAACTGACTGCAGCGACGCGAAACCAGAGAGATTCCGAATGTCTCGCCGACCATAGGACAGGCCGTTTCCCAGCACAGCCCGAATCATCAGCATGAAGGTACGATCGAGAGCAGCCCAATGAGGCCCCCGTATGGCGCGAGAAAGAGACTATCCACGTGCCGGGATTTGACCGCAATAGCGCGATCCAGGTTGGTCAGGCCATCGGCATGCTGCTCGAAGCCGGGCCGGAGCCGGGCCGCCCGCTCGCCGACCGTGTCCACCACTCCCGGCTGAGCAACCTGAAGGAACTGCATCCGCAGCCTTGGCGGCCAGAGCCGGATGAGCGCGGCGAGCACAGCGCGGTCGGCCCAGTCCAGGCGCGGCCGCGGATTGGCGCGGCGCAGCACGGCGACCTCGTGCCGGAGCACCAGCAACACCGCGTTCTTGGAGGCGGGCGAGCAGGACCAGCCAGCCGCACAACCGGGTGAAGATCAGACAGAGCAGACGGCGGGACACGGCTGATTATCATGGCCGACCGCCGGCCCCGGTGCATCGCTGCAGCTCACACGCTAGGCAGACATCTGGCACCCCATAGGCCCTACTCGGATTGGCTGACCTGCGCAAAGTTGACATCACGGCCGGGCGTCACCCCGGCCCGGATGGCTTCGTGCCGGTGTGTCAGCTGTGCCGGGCTGAAACGGGCGGTGTTGTCAGTCTGCCTGGGCGGTTGCGGTAGCGGTGCACCAGGCGGGGCTGGCGCCGACGCGCACCTCACCGGTACCCGGATCGCGGCGCACTGCGGAGACCCGGCCGAGGGACACGGCTCCGGGCTGTTGCGGGAGGCTGACCACCTTGTGCCCCGCATCGGTCAGCCAGCGCACGACGGATTCGCCGATGCTGTCCTCGACGACTGTGTCGGTGCCTTGTGAGTGGACTCGTGGCGCATCCGCGGCTGCCTGCGGCCCCATGCCAAAGACCAGGCTGTTGATCATGGAGTGCAGGACAGCCGCCTCGATGCGGTAGCCGCCCGAGCCGCTCGCTGCGAACAGTCCTTCCCCGTCACGTGCGGCGACGATGGTCGGCGCTCCGAAGAGCGGCATCTTGCCGGGGGCGATGCTGTTGGCGCGGCCGGGCCTGGGGTCGAAGTCGAGCATGGCGTTGTTCATGATGATCCCAGTGCCGGGTACCAGGATCAGCGACCCAAAACCCGTTTCCAGGGTGGTGCACAGCGCGGCAAGGTTGCCCCACCGGTCGCCCGTGACCACTTTGGTGGTGCCCCCGGCCCCGCCAACGGATCTCTCACCGGACGTGCCATGCTGGGCCTCGCCGTTGTAGGGCCATGGATCGAGGGCGGTAACTGGGCGGGGCAGGGCGCGGTCTTCGCGCAGCATCGTGGCGCGGGCTTGTCCGAACGCGGGTGAGGTGAGCCCGGTGACGGGGCTTGCAACCACCTCGGGGTCGCCGTAGTAGGTGAGGTTGTCGGTGAAGGCGCAGGCGAGGGCCTCGGCCACGAGATGGTAGTACTGCGGGGCACTTGGCCCCCATCGGGTGAGGTCGAAGTTCATGAGGATGTTGAGGGTCTCATAGCCGACGGTGTCGGCTCCAGTGATGTAGTCGACACCGTGGAACCGCTGCGGTGTTTCACGATTGACTCGCGGCTGGTATGTGGCGAGGTCCCCGGCACGCAGGTGGCCGCCGCCACGCTGGAACTCGGCGTCGATGGCGTCAGCGATCGGCCCGGTGTAGAAGCCAGCTTCGCCGTGCTTGGCGATGAGGCGAAGCGTGGCGGCGAGGTCGGAAAGGTCAAGCACGTCGGCTGCGAGGTGGAGGCCGTCGGCGGCGGTCGGGGGATGGCCGCCGGGAAGGAGCATTCCGGCGAGTTCGGTAAAGCCCGCGATGTCGCGGGCGTGGGAGGCGATGCTGGCCATCAGGTCGTAGCTGACCGGCAATCCTCCCATGGCGAGATCGATCGCCGGTTCCAAGAGCTGTGGCCAGGGCAGGCTTCCCCACCGCCGGTGGGCGGCAGCCAGCCCGGCAACGGCTCCGGGGACGCCGCATGCCAGGTGACCGATCTCGTTGGCGCGGTCTTTCACCGCGGGGGCGCCGAGGTAGTTGGGCTCGCTGGCAGTATCGATCGAGTAGCTCGTTGGCGAGACTGCTCGGGGTGCTCGGATGCCATGGTCGACCGAGTAAAACTGGTGACCTTCATTGAGGTAGATGGCCATGTGCCCGTACCCGCCCACGCCGCACATCTGGGGCTCGGCCACAAACGCCACGAAGGCCGCGGCGACCGCTGCATCTACGGCGTTGCCGCCGGACTCCAAGACTGCGGCGCCTGCGGTCGCAGAATATACGTTCCCGGCGCCAACGGAGCCAGCCGTTGAGCCAATCTCGGTGCCGCGAAAGCACCCGCTACTCAGTCGCACCGAGTGCCTCGTTACCGCAGCCCGGCGCAGTGCTCCCGCTCACGACAGCCAGAAGGTCTTCAGGTCGAACCGGTTGAAGCTCTCGCCGCTCTTGGACGGAATATCACCATGCACATTCGGCGTGTGAGCCTCGATGATTGGCGCGAAGTAGGGGATGATGTAACCACCATTGTTGTAGCTGATGGCCTGCATCTCATGGGCAATCTCAGTGCGCTTGGCAACGTCCGTGGTGGCGAGCGCTTGCTCATACAGGGATGTGTATGACGGGTCGTTGTAGTGGGTCTCATTGAACGGCGAGGTTACCAGCATGGAGCTGCCAACCTGGTCGAAGAACGGGTTTGAGTACCAGTAGTCTTGCGCGAATACCCACTTGAGGTAGTCCGGCCCGTAATAATCGGTAACAGTGATCGACTTCAAGTTGACGGCGACACCAGCGCCTTTCGCCTGCTGGGCAAAGACCTCTGCTGCCTGAACAGTGCCCTGGGCTATCGGGCCGGTGACCAACTCGGTGGTCAACCCCTCTTGGCCCGCCTGCTTGAGGAGGAACTTGGCTTGGTCAAGGTCTTGCTGACGCTGGGGGAGGGCGTGATCGTAGACCGGATCCCAGATCGAGAACAGGTCGTTGCCGATAGTCCCGTAGCCGTCGAAGACCACGTCGAGCATCTGCTGGCGGTCGACGATCAGCTGCATAGCGCGCCGCACCCGAACGTCATTGAACGGGGCGACGTCCACCCGCATTGTGAAGGGTGTCCATCCGCTTCCCGGTGAGATGACGACGTCATTGCCAGAGCTGCGGATTGCCCCGATAGACACAGGCGACAGGAGGTTGATGATGCCTGCCTGTCCCGATATGAGCGCATTGACCTGGCTGGACTCGTCGGCGTAGTCGTCGAGCACCAGCGAGTCGAGGTAAGGCAGTCCGGACACCCAATAACTGTCGTTACGGTCAAACACGCTCTGCTCGCCTGGTGTGAAGCTCTTGAACTTAAACGGCCCAGTGCCGACCGGCTGACGCACGTCGAAATCGGTCGGGATAATGTAGAAGCCAGTCAACGCTCCCTCGATGACCGAGAACGGTGTCTTGCAGGGCACGCGGACGGTCCAATTGTCCAGCTTCTTGATTCCGCTGACGTCCACAGCCCCGAGCGACGAAGCGCTCTCACCCGGGCTTTTCGGGTTGAAGACCTGCTGGAAGGTGTAGATCACGTCATCAGCGGTCAGGTCCTTCCCGTTGTGGAACGTCACTCCCCGCTGCACCCGTATCGTCCACTCCGTAGCATTGGTGTTTGAACTGAGTTCTTCAGCCAAATACAACTGCGGCTGGTCGGCGACGGAGTATTGCACCAGAGGGTCAAACAGCTGCGCCACGCGGACATAGTCCGTGTTGTTCACCGGGTAAAGCGGGTTGAGGGTGTCGTTCGCGTTGCCGCCCGACAGCGCCGCCACCAGCTTCCCGCCCCGCTTCGGCGCACCTCCGCTGCTTGCTGCCGTTCCCGGCGTGGCGGAAGAGCTTCCAGCGCCACAAGCGCTTACCACAGACCCGGCTGCCACGGCCGCGCTGCCAGCCCCGACCAGCTTGAGGAAGCCACGCCGATCCAAACGAGATACAGCCGGGAAGATGCCCCTGCCACCATCAGCTTCGCCCATGGCTCCAGGTCCTTTCGGGTGACCCAGCCTGGCAATCGCGTACGGTTCACGATGTGAACGTGTTGTTCATTATGTAGATGATAGCCGAGGAGGGCGATTTAGACATCATCTATCCGGGGATCGTTCAGTCTCAGAAGCATCTCAGGTTTTGTCCAGGCCCTTCACGGCTCGCAGGACAGTCGTCAACGGCGTCGAACAGCGTGTGCCTGGGGGTTGCCTGCCGCAAGAGGCACACTCGGCAGATCGCTGCACGATGACGCCGCTGGTAGCCGCGCTGCCACGACGAAGGAGGCGGTGCGCGGGAGACGACTCATCAGTTCGGGCCACTTCGTCGGTGAGGCTGGAGGGTGCGCGGGAGCCAAGCCCTGGGCCGCCGCCCGCCGCGCCGGCATCTTCGGCCACCGCCTCGTTCTCCCTGCTTGAGTGCTGCTGGAGGCGGTCTTGCCCCGCTATATAGCACCAAGTTAGCATCTAATGGATCCATGGATCCATCCTCAGGATGATGTACGGATCGAGGGGAGAGCGACGATGGAGCCCGACCATCGCAGGCTGGACCAGGTTCGCCAGCGATCAACGCAAGCGGGAAACCACCTCATCGACGAGTTCCTGGCCGGGCGGCTGACCCGCCGCGACTTCCTGAAGCGAGGGACCGTCGTCGGGTTGTCGTTGCCGGTATTGGGCGCGGTTCTCGCCGCGTGTAGTTCCTCAAGCACGACGACCACCGCCGCGGCGCGGCCCAAACGAGGGGGGACCCTCAAGGCTGGACTGACCGGCGGAGGCAGCTCGGACACTCTCGACGCGGACAACGGCCTTGTTGACCTCGACTTCGCCCGTGTCATTCAGCTCTACGACCCCCTCGTGAACATCAGCCTCAGCGGGGGCTTGGCGCTGCAGCTCGCCGAGTCAGTCGAGCCCAACGCCGACGCCACCGAATGGACCATTCGCCTCCGGCCCGACGTCACCTTTCACAACGGCAAGAGCCTGACGTCCGAGGACGTGATCTTTACCTTCCAGCGGATCCTGAACCCGAAGCTCCCTCTCGCCGCCGCCTCCTCGCTTGCGGCGATAAACATTGCGAACGCCCGGGTGCTCGATCCGCTTACCCTTCGCCTTCCTTGCCGGACCCCCTTCTCAACCCTGCTGCAAAATCTCGCCGACTACGACGTCTACATCGTCCCGGTCGGGTACGACCCGCGGCGACCGATCGGAACCGGTGCCTTCGTCTACAAGAGCTTCACGCCTGGCGTGCAGAGCATCTTCACACGAAATCCGAACTACTGGCGGCACGGAGAACCGTACATCGACGAGCTCATCATCAGCGATTATGTGGATCCGGCTGCCCAACTGAACGCTCTGTTGAGTGGCGAGGTTGACTACATAGATCAGCTCTCGTTCAGCACTCTCCATTCAGCAGAGGCAGGCGGCGCCGTCATCGTCACGAGTGGTGGTGCCGCCTTCAACAACATCGTGATGCGGTGTGACCGGCCGCCTTTCAACGACAACAACGTGCGCCTAGCCATGAAGTACATCGTCAATCGACCCCAGATGCGTGAACTCATCTATGGCGGGCATGGCTTCCTTGGCAATGACGTCCCGTGCATCACTGATCCACAGTACGATCATGCTCTTCCCCAGCGCGAGCAAGATATCGATCGCGCGAGGTGGCTGTTGAAGCGAGCTGGGTATGATCATCTAAACCTTCAGATGGTGACGGCACCCCTGGCCGGCGGCATCATCGCACAGGCTGAAATATTTACTGAACAGGCTGCGGCCGCCGGTGTTCACATTTCGATCAGCCAGATCAGTACAACGGAATTCTTCGGTCCTCAATATCTGCAGAGGACCTTCACGCAGGATAACTGGCTTTATGGTCTTTACTTTTGCCAAGTGGCACTCTCAGCAGTTCCCAGCGCTCCGTACAATGAGACCCACTTCAATGATCCGCGTTACACAGCCTTGTTCAATGAGGCACTGCGCACCGTCGACCATGCGAAGCAAACGGAGATCGCTCACGAGATGCAGCTCATCGAATACGAGACTGGTGGCAACATCATTCCTAACTTCACGCCTTACTTCGACGCTCATGCCTCGACGCTGGGGGGAATCGAAGGTTCGAACATCGGTCTCCCCTCGTGGGCCTACTGCTTCAAGACTTGCTGGTTCGCGTGATCTCGGGAGATCGAGTGATGCACCTTCACCGCGAGACCAAGATTCCGATGTCCGATGGCACGCAGCTCTCGGCACGCATTTGGCTACCAGACGGCAGCGAGTCGAGTCCCGTGCCGGCGGTCCTCGAGTACATCCCGTACCGAAAAGGCGACTGGTATGCCCGTGGCGATTCCATGATCCATCCGTACTTCGCCCAGCATGGCTATGCCGCCGTTCGCGTCGACCTTCGGGGAAGCGGTGACTCGGAGGGACTCCTCCTCGACGAGTACCTGCAACAGGAGCAAGACGACGCTTGCCAGGTCATCGCCTGGCTGGCCGACCAGCCATGGTGCTCTGGGCGAGTGGGCATGATCGGTTTCTCGTGGGGAGGGTTCGCCGCGCTGCAAGTAGCTGCACTGCGCCCCCCGGGCCTCGAGGCCATCATCCCGTGCCACTCAACGTACAACCGCTATCTCAACGATGCGCACTACCTCGGTGGTTGCGTTCTCGGATCGGAGATGCTCTCGTGGTCCACCACAATGGCGGCCTATCTCGCTCTCCCGCCAGACCCCGGCACGGTGGGGGATGGTTGGAGGGGAATGTGGGATCAGCGGCTCGAAGCGATGGAGCCGCCGGTCCACACATGGCTATCCCACCAGCGCTATGACGACTACTGGCGCCATGGTTCCCCATGCGAATCGTATGAGTCCATACGCTGCGCCGTCTATGCAGTGGGAGGTACAGCTGACCCCTACGTCGACTCGGTGCCGCACCTTCTCGAGGGCCTGCGGTGCCCAAAGAAGGGTCTCATCGGCCCGTGGGCGCACTACTACCCGTTCGCCATCGAGCCTGGGCCTCGGATCGGCTTCCTGCAGGAGTGCCTGCGATGGTGGGATTACTGGCTCAAGGACGTGGACAACGGGATCATGGATGAGCCCATCCTGACGATCTGGATGGCCGATCCGACCTCGGCTGATACGAAAGACGTCCTCTGGCCTGGACGATGGGTCGGCCTGACGGGTTGGCCGCCACTAGGCCGCTCAAAGTCCCGAATGGTGCTGGGCGACGGCACTCTGCAGCAGGAGGAGGACGCGAAAGGGCCCGAGTTCGGACATGCCGACGCCAGGCCCGCCACCGACCTCCAAATCATCGGGAATCAGGCGGCAGGGCTTGAATGCGGCCTATGGTGCCCGCTCGGGTTCCCGTACGACCTTCCGCCCGATCAGAACCGGGAAGACGGTCTGAGCTTGGCCTTCACATCCGCGCCGCTGTCGCATGGCATCGTGCTTCTTGGCTGGCCGACCGCCGTCCTCAGCCTACGTGCTGACCGTCCAGTCGCATTGGTGGCTGTGCGCTTGTGTGACGTCAGCCCTGACGGAAGATCGACTCTGATCTCGCGCGGTGTCCTCAACCTCACCCACAGGGACAGCCACAGCGATCCCACCCCGCTCGTCCCCGGCCGTCTCTACGAAGTTCGGGTGCAACTACGAGCGACAGCACAATCGGTGCCCATGGGCCACCGGCTTCGCTTGGCCATTTCTCCCACCTACTGGCCATGGGCGTGGCCCTCGCCGGAGCCGGTTCGGCTCACCGTGTCGACCGCGCAAAGCGCTCTCGAGCTCCCCGTCTATGACGGACAGGGCGACGTCGAGGTTCCGCCATTCGGGGCCCCGGAACATGCGCCTCCGCTCGCTACGGCCATCGTCACGACGTCCCCGAGCGACTGGCGGATCACCCACGACGTGGTTACCGGCCAGCACGATCTCGAGATCCGGATGGCTCCCCTTGCCGGCGATGCGGCGGCCGGTCGCATCCGGCTCCTCGACTCGGGCCTCGAGATCGAGGAACTGCAGGATGACCGTTACACAATCCTGGAGCACTACCCACTGTCGGCCCGCGTGGATTGCCACCGATCCTGCCATATGGAGCGCGGCCCCTGGAACGCTCACGTCGAGGTGGATTCGTCCCTGACGTCTGATTCTGACTGCTTCCGGGTGACCCACCGGCTGGAGGCCACGCATCAAGGAACCGTCGTGTTCTCGCGCAGCTGGGATCGCGTGATTCCGCGAGATCTCCTGTAATCACGCCTCCAGCCCCGCGATCATCGACGACCTCGACCGCTGGCTCACACCCACATCCGCGTGAGCCCACGCAGCAGCCCACCGTCCGCCGTGCAGACCATGCCGGGCAGCAGGATCTTCGTAGCGCCACAGCTAGCCGTTTGGCGGTCATTCCGCTTGAGGCGCCAGGGGAGCTCGCCTCCATACCGCCCGCTCGCGTTGGTAGGCACGAGGACGGGCCGGGTGCGGCGAGTCGAGTTCTCTGCCGAGGCGGTGTCCGTCAAAGATGGCATCCGCCAAGAGTCGCGGTGCCGCGCAGTCGCCGACACGATAGACCGCCTGCACCTGCTCGCGGCCGAACGCGGCCCAGCTCTGGAGCAGCTCGTGGTAGAGCTCGTCTCTTGAGCGCCTCGCTGTAACGAGCACGACCTCGTCTGCCGCAATCTCTTGCTCGACACCGAACCGAGAAAGGCACACCGAGTTCTCGCTCACCACGACCAGCTCCGCATCCACGATCCATGTGACGCCGAGGCGGGCCAGCTTCTTCCGGACCGGTTTGCCCTCCAGGGTACTGTCGAGAAACGGTGCGAGGACAGGCAGCGGCGTCACGACGGTCACGTCGGTGCCGGCACACGCGAGAACCTCGGCAAGACCGACGCCCATGAAGTAGCCCTCACAGTCGTAGACGACGGCCGAGCCTGGGCGGTGCGCTGTGCGTCGGAGCACCTCTTCTGGGCGGACGACGTTCGGGAGGTCAGCGCCGGGAATCGGAGCATGGCTGACGTGGCTTGTGCCATCCCCCCGCCATTCTGCCCCGGCCGCGACGACGATGATGTCCGCGCCGTAGCGGGCTGCTGAGCCCGCGTCGAGTTCGAGCCCGGTGCTGACTTCTACGTTGCGGAGCTTCTGGAGCTGGATGACCCGCCAGTCGACGAGGCGTCGCCATTCTCCGAGGTGCGGCAGCGTCGCGGCCAGCGAGGCGTAGCCGCCGAGCTGCTCGTCGCGTTCGACGAGATGGACGCGGTCGTAGCCGCGCCGGCCGAGCACGATGGCGCACTCCATGCCCGCCACGCCCCCGCCGATTACCAGTACCTTGCGGTCCGCGTTGGCCGCTTTCGTGAACCGCTCTGGATGCCACCCACGGCGGTGTTCCTCTCCGGCCGTGGGGTTCTGGGTGCAGGCGATGCGCCCAGTCCCGACCGCCCGGTTGATGCAGATGTTGCAACCGATGCACTCGCGGATGTCGTCGTAGTTGCCCAATTCGATCTTCCGCGGCAGGAAGGGGTCGGCGATCGACGGGCGTGCGGCACCGATGATGTCCAGCGCGCCGGTGCTGACGATGTCGGCCATCTGGTCCGGATTCGTGAACCTGCCCACCCCCACCACAGGTTTCCGGGTCACCTCATGAACCCGCGATGTCCACTCGAGCTGCCAGCCAGCCGGCGAGAGGCGGGACGATGCCATGTCCCGCCATGGCTCGGCAGCGGAACTCACATTGACGTCCCACAGATCGACGAGCGGATCTGCGAGGCTGATGAACGACAGCGCCTCGTCGAGCCGGACGCCGCCTCGCTCGCCCGAGTCGACCGAGATCCTGGCCGCGACCGCCAGATGCCCTTCCACCGCCGCCCGGACGGCCTCGAGGGTCTCGATCCAGAACCGTGCGCGCCGTTCCAGGCTGCCTCCATAGTCGTCGGTGCGCTGGTTGTAGAA
>Ga0187783_10004179_pt1 | contig 10692 bp, 10 predicted proteins | sample 1015_SJ02_MP02_2_FD_132471 | JGI IMG/M metagenome (GOLD analysis project Ga0187783, IMG submission 132471) | Tropical peat soil microbial communities from peatlands in Department of Meta, Colombia - 1015_SJ02_MP02_20_MG | ecosystem: Environmental > Terrestrial > Soil > Wetlands > Peat | place...
CCGCGATTCACCTCGCCGTTCTGCCACGTGACCACGATGTCGGGGTCGACGTGCGCCAACACGCCGTCGATGTCGCGTCGCTGCCACGCGGCGAGCATCTCATCGCGCAGCCGGCGAAGCTCCTCATGAACCGCCGCCGTATCGGCGCTGGCCGCCGTCGCCGCCGCCGCGGGCGTGTTCTCGGCCGGCTGCGCCCGGACGCCCGGAGAGGGCGCCAGCAGAACGAGCACGGCCCCCAGTGCTGCTGATTTGCACGAGCGAATTTTCATCGTGATCCTGCCCTCTCGTTGGTTGCTCAGGCTTCCGGGACGGCAGCTGCAAAGCGCAGGAATGCCGCCAATGTTTCATCGCCTGCGCGCAGGCCGCCGGCAACGTAGTCCATCTGCCGCAGGCGCAGGTCTCCGCGCAGGAAGTTGCGGACGGCGACGCGCTTCGCCTGCACGCGCAGCCAGTCCTGCACGAGGGCCGCAAGCTTCATGCCGGATCGCTGCGCGCTCACGATCACACTCACCCTGCAGGCGCACGCATTCGCAGGCTCGACCGCGACGACGCCGAACGTCTGATCGCGCGCGAAGCGCGCGCGCACCAGCAGCAGATTTCCGTTCCACGCGGCGATGCCGAACTCGACGCGCGAGCCGGACACCCACCGTGTGGCGCGCTCGAGCCAGCCGCGGCCCTCGACCGCGTATTCGTAGCTGACCTCGAGGCTGAAGCGACTCACGACGTGCAGCTGCGGCGCGGCGAGCAAGCGCCGTCCGTGCGCAAAGGGGAGGTGCCGGGCGTCGAAGCCGTTGGCGCCGATCATGTACCACTGGGTTTCCAGGTACCAGGTGAAGGGCGCGGCACTGAGCAGCGTCACCTCGCCGAAGGAGGGCAGCGGAAATGTGGCCTGAGTCCCCAGGAACACAAACACCGCGCCAAAGCGCTCCTCGACGGGATACGCGGTGTTGCGTAAGTCCTGCGATTGGCAAAGGCCGCTGCGATCGAAGCGGAAGCGATGGTGGGGACACTCGATGGTGTCAGCGACCACGCGGCCAGCCGTGAGATCGGTGCCGAGGTGCGGGCAGCGGGCCGCCAGAGCACCCACCCGCCCGTCATGGCCGCGAAACAGAACCAGCGACCGTCCGCACAAGGCGCCGCGCCTCACCGCACCTCGCGGCAGAGCGGCGGAGGCGCACACCACATACCAGGATTGCGGATGACGCGGAATGTCCTCAGGATATGGCGCAGTCAGTGCATGCCCGGGTGACAGTGCGCCAGAGGCGACGGGGTCCACACGGCCAGTATCCCGCATGGAAACAGCCACGTCTCTCACGCCAACCGTTCCAGACTCTGCACGCCGACCCGCCCCCGCCGCCGCCATCCCCGCCAGACTAAACGTGTCGATCGCGCTCGGTGCCGGCGCGACCGCGGCAATCCTACTTCGGGCTGCCAGTCATTGCGAGTCCTGGATCGCCGTCGGGGCGTGCGCCATTGCCTTCTCTTTCGTCGGTAACACCGTGTTCTCCTGTCTGCATGAGTGTGTGCACGGCGTATTTCATCCCGACCGCCGCATCAACTACGCCTTCGGGGTGGTGTGCGCCGCGCTCTTCCCCACCGGCTTCTCGCTGCAGCGAGCCGCCCATCTCGGGCACCACCGCAACAACCGCAGTGAGACCGAGACCTTCGACTACATCTACCCCGGCGACAACCGCGTACTGAAGACGCTGCAGTGGTACGGCATCATCTCCGGTGTCTACTGGGCGGTGGTGGTACTCGGCTGGCTCGCCTACCTGCTGCTGCCGTTCGCGTTCCGCCGCCAGTCGCTGCAGGAGAAGTGGTCGGCGATCGCCGAGCACACGAGCGGTCCCGCCTACGCGCGGGCGTTCGCCGCCGCCCCGCCGCTGCGCTCGAGGCTCGAGCTGCTGTTCACGATCGCCGCGCAGCTTACCCTGTGCGCCGGGCTGCATCTCTCCGTCGCCGGCTGGCTCGCCTGCTATCTCGCCTTCGGCATCAACTGGAGCTCGCTGCAGTACGCCGATCACGCCTTCTCGCCCCTGCACGTCACCGAGGGGGCATGGGACCTGAGGGTCCACCCCTGGGTGCAGGCGCTGTTTCTCAACTATCACCTGCACCTCGCCCACCACCGCCACCCGGGCCTGCCGTGGATCCATCTGCCGCGCTTCGTCGATCCGCGCCGCGCGCGCCCGCGCTTCCTCACCCACTACGCGCGCATGTGGCTCGGGCCGCGGCGCGCTCTGGAGCGTCGGGCGTGAGGCAGGCGCCCGGCGGGTCGCTGCCGCCGCTCGGGCCGCACCTGCGCCGCTTCGCGCGGTTGTCGGGGTTGATCGCGGCCGAGTTCGCCGTGGTGTTCTATGGCGCAGACTGGCTCACCGCACAGCATGCGATGCGCATCCACGCCTATGCGAACGCGGAGCTGGCGATTCCACTCATCCCAGTGATGGTCGTGCCTTACATGACCATGTACGTCATTTTCCTGTTCGCGCCCCTCGTTCTGCGCCGCACTGCCGACCTCGACCGCTTCGCCGCTGCGCTCGCGCGGGTCATCGCGATCGCGGGCGTCGCCTTCCTGCTGCTGCCGGCGGAGCTCGGCTTCGCACCGGTGAGCACTGCCGCCTCCGCGTGGAACTCGTGGCTGCAACTCGCAGCCACTGTGAGCCGCAGGTATGACCTCGTGCCCTCACTGCATGTCGCGCTGTTTACGGCAGCTGCGGCCAGCTATGCGGGCCGGGTGTCAGCGCCCGCGCGCGTGTTGCTCGGCATCTGGCTGGCTGTCGTCGCGGCCTCTACCGTGCTGACCCACCAACACCATCTGCTCGATGTCGCCGCCGGGCTCGCCCTCGGCCTGTGGGGCGCACGCGTCGCGGCGGGGAAGCGCGTGGCGCTGCCCGCCCGGCGCACCACGGTTGCCGTCCTTGAACGGGAAGGGTCCAGATGCTCTCCATAGCTCTGCTGTCGCCCAAAGGGCGGCTGTACCGCCATCGATCGGGTATCTTCCGGCGCTCGCTGCGCTACGCACCCCTCACGTTGCCGACGCTCGTGAGCCTGGTGCCGCCGGAGATCTGCCATCGTGTCACGCTGATCGACGAGGGCATTCGCGACATCCCGCTCGATCTCGAGGCCGATCTCATCGGCATCACGATCATCACGCCGACGGCACCGCGCAGCTACTGGCTCGCCGACCACTTCCGTGCAAGGGGCATCACCGTAGTCCTCGGCGGCCCGCACGTGACGCTGGTGCCGGAGGACGCCGCGCCTCACGCCGACGCGATCGTCGTCGGATATGCCGAGGAAAGCTGGCCGCGCCTGCTGCGGGATCTCATCGACGGCCGTCTCGCGCCGCGCTACGACCAGATACCCGACCTGAGTCTTGCCCATCTGCCTCCGGTGCGTCGGGACCTCGTGCCGCCGCGCGACTACATCACCACCGACGTCTTCGAGGCGACGCGCGGCTGCGCGCACGCCTGTGACTTCTGCGTGGTGCCGAGCGCCTGGGGGCGCCGGCAGCTGCAGAAGCCGGTGGAGGAAGTGGTCGAGGACATCCGGCGCACGCGAGCGCGCCGGCTCATCTTCATCGATCTCAACCTGGTGTCGGACCGCAGTTACGCGGCGCGCCTCTTCGGCGCGCTCGTGCCACTCGGGGTGCAGTGGTACGGGCTCGCGACCTCGCTGCTCGCGAGGGACCGTGAGCTCCTCGAGCTGTGCGCGCGCAGCGGCTGCCGCGGGCTGCTGATCGGGCTCGAATCGATTTCGCGCCAGGGGCTGCGCGAGGTGCACAAGGGGTTTCAGGATCCAGGCGACTTCAAGGAGCTCATCGCGCTCTTCCACCGGCACGGCATCGCCATCCAGGGTTGCTTCGTGTTCGGCTTCGATGACGACACCCCGGAGGTGTTCGAGCGCACCGCCGAGTTCGCCGTGGAGGCGAGGATCGACCTGCCGCGCTTCGCCGTGCTCACGCCTTTTCCGGCGACGCCGCTCTACCGCCGCTACGAGCGCGACGGCCGGCTGCTCACGCGCAACTGGGAGCTCTACGACGGCCAGCACGTGGTGTTTCAGCCGCGTCACATGAGCGCCACTGCCCTGATGCGCGGCACCGAAGCGGCCTGGAAGCACGTCTACCGCTACCGCTCGATCGCGCGGCGTATCTGGCGCTCACCCGCCGCGCGCACGGTCGTGCTCGGCGCGAATCTCGGCTATCGCTTCTACGCGCATCACCTCGACCGCTTCTACAACTGCGACTGGGGACTCGTGCCGCGGACCGCCGAGCCCGGCCCGCCAGCGCCGCCGCGCGCGGCACGCGGCCAGCCGGCGCGGGTCGCCTGACCGTGCGGCTCACACTCATCCATCCGTGCATCGGCCGGCACGCAGGCGACACGCGCTATATCCGCAGCTGGCAGATGGAGCCGCTCGCGCCCGCGGTGCTCGCGGGGCTCACGCCGGCCGACGTCGAGATCCGCTTCTACGACGACCGCCTGGAGCGCATTCCGTATGAGCAGCCGACCGACCTGGTCGCCATCAGCGTCGAGACCTACACGGCAATGCGCAGCTACCAGATCGCGAGTGAATACCGCCGCCGCGGCGTCGCGGTCGTCATGGGCGGATTTCACGCGACCCTGTGCACCGAGGAGGTCGCGCGTTACGCCGATGCGGTAGTGGTCGGCGAGGCCGAGGGCCTCTGGCCGGAGCTGCTCGATGACTTCCGGCACCGCGCACTGCGTCCGCTCTATCGCGGAGCGGCGCGGCCGCAGCTCGCGGCGACGCGCTACGACCGCGCGATCTTCCGTGGCAAGCGCTACGTACCCGTGACGCTCATCGAAGCGGGCCGCGGCTGTCACTGGCGGTGCGAGTTCTGCGCCGTCCAGGCCTATTTCTCCTCGACGCAGACGCGCCGGCCGGTCGACCGCATTCTCGCGGAGATCGCGGTGGCGCGCACGCGGCGCAATTTCTTCTTCTTCGTCGACGACAACATCACCTCGAACATGGAACAGGCGAAGGAGTTCTTCCGCGCGCTGATCCCGCTGCGCATCCGCTGGGTCTCGCAGGCGAGCATCAACGCCGCCCACGACGAGGAGTTCCTCGAGCTGATCGCCCGCAGCGGCTGCCAGGGGCTGCTCGTGGGCTTCGAGAGCCTCAACCCGGCGACGCTGCGACGCATGCGCAAGGGCTTCAACACCATGCAGGGCGGCTACGAGGTGGCGCTCGCGAACCTGCGACGCCACCACATCCGCCTGTACGCCACTTTCATCTTCGGCTACGACGACGACACGCGCGAGACCTTCGCGCTCACGCGCGAGTTCGCCCGCCGCCACCGCTTCTACATCGCCGCGTTCAATCATCTCACGCCCTTTCCGGGCACGCCGCTCTATGAGCGCATGCGCACCGCCGGTCAGCTGCTCTACGATCGGTGGTGGACCGATCCGCGCTATCGCTACAATCACATTCCGTTCCGGCCCAAACGGCTCGCGCCGCAGGAGCTGCAGCAGCTGTGCATCGAGGCGCGCCGCGACTTCTACTCGCTCGGCAGCATCGCGCGGCGCTTCAGCGATCCGTTGAACCGCTCGAGCGGCTTCATGGCGCGCAATTTCCCCCTCATCAACCTGATGCTGCGCGGCGAGGTGCGTCAGCGTGACGAGCTGCCGCTCGGCGATGCTGGCTGGCGCGGCACTCTGCTCGAGGCCGGCGCGGTGTGCCCGGCACAGGCGGCATCGACGCGGGCGCTGCGACATGCAGTTTGAGCTCGCGCGCAGTGCCGATGAGCCGGCACTGCGACGGCTGCTGCATGCCGCGCCGCTCGCCGGTGACATCCGCCTGACGCTCGAGCGCGAGCCGTGCATCGAGTTCGCCAACGCCATCGAGGGCGAGCGCACGCAGATCCTCGTGGCACGCGCGCCGCGCGAGCCGGCGGTGGTCGCCATGGGAGCGCGCACGCTGCGCATGAGCTTCGTCAACGGCCGGCCGACCCGCATCGGCTATCTCGGCCTGCTGCGCGTGCTGCCGCAGTATCAGGGGCAGGCGGTGCTGCTGAAGCGCGGCTACGCGGCGTTGCACGCGCTGCACGCCGACGGCGCCGCGACGCTCTACCTGACGACGATCGTCGCCGACAACCATCCGGCGCGCCGCCTGCTCGAGGCCGGCGTGCGCGGCTTTCCCACCTACCGCCCGGTGGGCGATCTCGTGACACTGGTGCTGCCGACGCGACATCGCCGGCGACGGCCGGCACGCGGCGGCGTCAGCGTCACGAGCGCCACTGCGAGCGATATCGGGGAGATTGCCCGCTGCCTGACACGCTATGGCGAGCGCTTCCAGTTCGCGCCCTGCTGGACGCCCGCGGAGCTCGTCTCTGCGGTGCGCGCGCGCGGCCTCGCCCCCGGGGACTTCCTGCTCGCACACCGCGCCTCGCGCGTGGTGGGCTGCGCGGCCTGCTGGGACCAGCGCGAGTTCAAGCAGGTGGTCGTGCACGGTTACTCGCCGCGGCTGCGCCGCGCTCGTGTGCTGTGGAATCTGCTGGCGACGTGCAGCGGCGCGCCGCGACTGCCGCCGGTGGGAGCGACGCTCGCCTTTGCCTACCTGTCACACCTCGCAGTGGACGAGGATGACGCGCAGGTGTTCGAGGCACTCATCGGCGCGTGCCTGCGCAGCGCCGCGCGGCGCGGACTCGAGCACCTGGCGTTCGGGCTCGGCGAGCGCAATCCGCTCGCGGCGACCGCCCTGGCGCGCTTCAGGTCGCGCCCTTTCCGCAGTCGCGCCTACCTGGTCCACTGGTCCGATGGCGAAGCCGCGGCGCGCGCCGTCGATTCCCGGCCCATGCATCTGGAGGCGGCCATCCTGTGATCGGCGAGTTGCTGCCGCGCGCGGCCCTTTCGGGCGATGACGTCGCGGATATGTATCGTCTCTTCATGACGCATTTCGAGCGGGTGAGCGAGCAGCGCTTCCGCGCCGATCTCGAGCGCAAGGACTGGGTGATCCGCGTGCGCGACCGCGAGGCGTTGCTCGGCTTCACCAGCCTCGCGTTGCTGCGCGCGCAGGCCGGCAGGCGCGAGCTCAGCGTGCTCTACTCCGGCGACACGATCATGAAGCCCGAGGCGCGCAGCACGACGCTGCTGGCGCGCACCTGGATCGACAGCGTGCGGCGCATCGGCGAGCAGCACGCCGTTGCGGAGATGTACTGGCTGCTGCTCGTTTCGGGCTTCCGCACCTACCGGCTGCTGCCGGTGTTCTGGCGGGAGTTCTACCCGAACTGCCTGCAGCCGACGCCGCCAGAGGTGCGCAGCGCCGTTGCCGCGCTCGCCGCCACGCTCTTCGGCGCGGACTTCGACGCGCGCGCGGGTGTCGTACGGTTCGACAGCCCGCAGCCGCTGCGCCCGGAGCTCAGCCGCATTCCCGAGAGCCGCCTCGCGGACCCGCACGTGCGGTTCTTCGCGAGCGCCAACCCCGGCCATGGCGATGGCGATGAGCTCGTGTGCTGGGCGCGTCTCGCGCGCGAGAATCTCACCGCCGCCGGCGCGCGCATGTGGGAGGCGCACGAGCCGCTAGCGCTCGCGCGCAGCGTATGAGCGGGCTGCTGAACGCCGCCTGGGTCGGGGCGCAGTCGCCCGCCTGGCTGGCGTTCCGTCAGACGCTGCGCCGCCCGCAGGCGGTGCAGCAGCGCAGGCTCTTTCACTACCTCGCTGCCAACGCCCGCACCGAATTCGGCAGACGGTACCGCTTCGGCAGCATTCGCTCGCTCGCCGAGTTTCAGGCGCGCGTGCCGCTATCGAGCTACGAGAGCTATGCGGACGCCATCAGCCGCGTGCGCGCCGGTGCGGGCAACGTACTCACCGCAGCCCCGGTGCGCTGCCTGCAGCCCTCGAGCGGCTCGACCCGCGCGGCGAAGCTCATTCCCTACACCGCCGATCTGCAGCGGGAGTTCAGCCGTGCAGTGGCGCCCTGGGTGTGCGACCTTGCGCGCACCGCCCGCGGTGTCCTCGGTGGTCCGGCCTACTGGTCGATCACGCCACTCGTTACGGGCGAAGAGTGCGGCGCCGGCGCCTCGCAGAGCGGTGACGTGCGGGTCGGTTTCGAGTCGGACAGCGCGTACCTCGGGGGGTGGCTGCGGCGCCTCGCCGAGGGGACGCTGGTGCCGTGTGAGGACCTCAAGCATGCGGCGGACATCGGCGAGTTCCGCCGCCGGACGCTGCTGCGCCTCCTGCGTGAGCGCGAACTGCGGCTGATCTCGGTCTGGCACCCGAGCTTCCTTACCCTCCTGCTTGATCGGCTTGCCGCCTCCTGGAACGAGTTGCTCGCGGATCTCGCCCGCGGAGTGCCACCGGCGGCAGGGCTGCCGCGAGAGCCTCCCTGCCCGCGGCGGGCGAGAGAGCTTGCACGGGCCGATCCCGGCCAGCCGCACTCGATCTGGCCACGCCTCGCCGTGGTCAGCTGCTGGGCTGATGCGCACGCCGCGACGCTCAGCGCGTGCCTGCGCTCGCGGCTGCCGGGCGTTGCGATTCAGCCCAAGGGACTGATGGCCACCGAAGCGGTCGTGAGCCTCCCCTTCGCTGGAGGGCATCCGCTCGCCATCCGCTCGCACTTCTTCGAGTTCATCGACGAGAGCGGCAACGCCCGGCTCGCCTGGGAGCTCGAGGCCGGCGAGTGTTATTCCGTCGTGGTAACGACCGGCGGCGGCTTCTATCGCTACCGGCTGCAGGACCGCATCCGCGTCGAGGGGTTTCTGCAGGCGACGCCGTGCATCCGCTTCATGGGCAAGGAGGACAGCATCTCGGACCTGCGCGGCGAGAAGCTGAGCGAGGGCCTCGCCGCCGGCATTCTCTCCCGGCTGCTTCCCGCGCACGCGCCCGGCGCGCGCTTCGCGCTGCTCGCCCCGGAGGTGGAGGCCGGTACACCTCGCTACGTTCTCTTCGTCGAGTCGGCGACTGCCCCTGCAGCTGCGCTGTGCACCGAGCTCGAGAGCGCGCTCGCGGCAAATCCCCACTACGCCTGCTGCGTGCAGCTCGGTCAGCTGCGGCCCGCCACCGTCGAGCACGTCGCCGCGGGTGCAGCCGAACGCTACCTCGAGCGGCTGCGAGCCTCCGGCCAGCGGCTCGGCAACATCAAGCCCGCGGCGCTCAGCCCGCTCGGCGGATGGCGCACGGTCTTCGCCGGCTAGGGCGGCGGGGCGGCATAGCGGCGCGGAAAGACGACGCAAAAAGTAGTGCCCTCGCCCGGAGCGGTCTCCATCTCGAGGCTCGCATCGAGCAGCTCGCACAGCCGCTTGACGATCGAGAGGCCGATGCCTTCGCCGCGGGCGGCGCGCCCGGCCGGGTGTCAGGCGGCTGCCCGGCCCTGCTGCTCGTCGCCCGCGTTCTCGAGCACACGCGCCACCGCGTGCACGGTCGCGGCGATGCGCACGGCGCTCTGCACCGCCTCGCGCTCAAGGCCGTGCTGGCGCAGCTGCCGCTCGTGCGAGGCAACGCAGCTGCCGCAGCCGTTGATGGCCGATACCGCGAGCGCGAGCAGCTCGAAGTCCACCTTCGCGATGCCGGGGTTGCCGATCACGTTCATGCGCAACCGCGCCGGCAATCTCGCGTACTCCTCATCCTCGACGAGGTGCAGGAAGCGGTAATACACGTTGTTCATCGCCATGATGGCGGCCGCCGCGTGCGCCGCGTTGACATGCGCCGCATCGAGATGCTGCGCGGCGAGCGCCTGCAGTCGTGCGGTGAAGGCGGCGTTGCGCGAGGCGCTGGCCGCGGCAAGCGCGACCGCCCAGATCTGCCGCTCACTGAGACCCGGCGCACCCGCCGGGCTGAGCACGGTGCCGAGATTGAGCTGCAGGTCCCGGGCATAGCCCGGGAGGGACTCGCGGATGCTCTCGAGGGTATTCATCTCAGGCCGCCTTCAGGGTCTCATCGCCCTTCTGCCAGTTGCAGGGGCAGAGCTCGTCGGTCTGCAACGCATCGAGCACGCGCAGTACCTCATCGGGGCTGCGGCCGACGTTCAGGTCGGTGACGTACACGAAGCGAATCACGCCCTGCGGGTCGACGATGTAGGTGGCGCGCTGCGCCACACCCGCCGCGGGATCGAGGATGCCGAGCGCGCCGGCGAGCTCGCGCTTGATGTCAGCGAGCATCGGGAAGGGCAGCGACTTCAGCTCCTCCTTTTCGCGCCGCCAGGCGAGGTGCACGTACTCGCTGTCGATGCTGACGCCGAGCAGCTGCGCATCGCGGGCGCGGAACTCCTTCTCGAGCTTGCCGAACGCGGCGATCTCGGTCGGACACACGAAGGTGAAATCCTTCGGCCAGAAGAACACCACCTTCCACTTGCCGGGAAAGCTGTCGTGGGTAAAGGACTGAAAAGCATTCCTGGTGTCGTTCGAGACGACGCCGGTGAGCGCAAATTCGGGGAAACGCTGGCCGATAGCTGCCATGGGAACTCCTGGGTACAAAGAGAGGGCGGAACGCCGCCCGGGCAACACGCCAGCATGATGCGGTCGGTGCTGCTATCATTCCAATCGATTGATTTTATGAATCCGATAGACGCTATTTATCTCACGAGGGTATGGAGCTCAAACTCAAGGACCTGCGCTACCTGGTAGCCGTCGCCGACCTGCGGCATTTCGGCCGCGCCGCGGCCCGCTGCTTCGTCAGCCAGCCGACGCTCTCGGCGCAGCTGAAGAAGCTCGAGCAGGATCTCGGTGTGCAGCTCATCGAGCGTGCG
>Ga0187783_10004180_pt1 | contig 10692 bp, 11 predicted proteins | sample 1015_SJ02_MP02_2_FD_132471 | JGI IMG/M metagenome (GOLD analysis project Ga0187783, IMG submission 132471) | Tropical peat soil microbial communities from peatlands in Department of Meta, Colombia - 1015_SJ02_MP02_20_MG | ecosystem: Environmental > Terrestrial > Soil > Wetlands > Peat | place...
ATGCGTGGTGAACGGCCGCGCCGCCGCGCCGCCGGCGATCTGCTGCATCATCGGCGTTTCCACTTCAAGATAGCCGCGCTCGTCGAAGAACCGGCGCAAAGCGCGAAGCACCTTGGCGCGTTTCACGAAGACCTCTCGGCTGTCGAGATTGGCGAAGAGATCGACATAGCGCTGGCGGTAGCGCAGCTCCACGTCGGCCAGGCCGTGATATTTCTCAGGCAGGGCCAGCATCGCCTTGGCAAGAAAGGTCAGCGTCGCGACGTGGACTGTTAATTCTCCTGTCCGCGTGCGGAAGAGATAACCCGTCACGCCGATGTGATCGCCCAGGTCGAGCAACTTGTAGAGCGCAAATCCCTCATCACCCACCGCGTCGAGCCGCACGTAGATCTGCAGCCGCGCGCCCTCCTGCTGCAGCGTGGCGAAGCCTGCCTTGCCCTGCTGGCGGATGGCCATGATGCGTCCTGCGACAGCCACGCTGGGCCGCTGAGCCTCCAGCTCCTCGGCAGTTGATTTGTCCCACTGCCCGCGCACCTTGGCCAGCGTGTGGGTCGCCACGTACTGGTTGGGATACGCGGCGCGGCCCAGCTCTGCGACCTTCTTCAGCTTGTCTTGGCGCTCATTGAAGAGCTTGCGCTCGAATTCCGAATCGAACTCCATCCACGCTCTTTCTGAAATGATCAAAGTCCAACCGCCAGTATAGCGGCTGCGCGCCTGGTGATTTGCCGCGTCGCGCGCGGCCGCGCCGCTCGTGTATAACCACTCGTGGTGCCTTACCACAATCCCATTCCCGAGAAGAAAGACCGATCCGGCGGTTCCGGTCAGCAGTCCCGGCAGCGACGACCGGCCTCGGCGGGGCAGGGTCTCTTCGGCGCCTGGGTGCAGGCCGAGAAGCTGTTGCAGATTGCCTTCATGCTTCCATCGGCGGGCTTCATCGGCTGGCTGGCCGGCTACGGCCTCGACCGCTGGCTGCACCAGACCTGGATCGGCACCGCCGGAGCAATCTTCGGGATCATCGCCGGGCTGGTGGGCGTCGTCCGCATGGCCATGTTTTACGGGGCAAACTCCAAAGACGGGAACGGCGACGGAAACGGAAATGAGCCGGGCGACACAGGCGGAGCTTTATGACCGGTGAGATCGAAGGGCTCCCTGAGATCAGCGATGAGCTCGTGGAGGCCCTGCTCAAGCGGGCCATCCGAAAGACGCTCATCATTGGGATCCTTGCGTCGGCCGTCCTCTGGATTGCTTCAGGCTGGCGAAACGCGGCCATGATGGCAATCGGGACGGCAATCTCCGCGGCGAGCATTTACGAGTGGCGGCGCCTGGCGCGGTGGATCGCCGCCAAAATGGGAGGAAAGCCGGCGACGCGCAGCTCATTCATTCCAGTAGTGTTTTTCCTGTTTCGCCTGGTGATCTTCGGCGGGGTTCTTTATGTTAGCCTGAAATGTTTCAGAGGGTCCGCGATCGCGCTTCTGTGCGGACTCAGCCTGGCGGTCCTGGCGCTGGTTTGGGAGGCGCTGGGCCTCCTTCGCAACTGACCTGGGCGCCTTCCGACACCGGCAGAATGTTTGCCGCCAGGCGGCGATTCGGGAAGCAGAAAGATTCTCGTCTTCCATGCAAGAACTTGGCATCACACATTTCTTTAATCTGTTCTTCGGCGCATTTTTTGGCTGGCTGATGCAACTCGTCGGATTGCATCCAGCTCACCCTCATGCGCCCATCAACGATGTTTTTGCGCTGGAGATGCTAGTGGTCTTCGGCCTTATCGCGTTCTTCATCGTGGTGCGGTTGACGCTCTCAGCAGAGAAACCCGGGCCCGCGCAGCAAGTAGCGGAGCTGGTGAACGAGTTTGTCGGCGGCCTGGGCGACCAGGTGATCGGCCACGGCTACGAACGGTACCAGGCCTTCGTCACGTGCATCTTTCTCTTCGTCTTGCTGAACAATCTCATTGGCTTGCTTGTCGGCCTGATTCCCGGGGTGGTTACGCCTACCGGCCAGCCCGCGGTACCACTCGGCATTGCCGTCCTCACTTTTCTCTATTACAACTACCACGGCGTTCGCGTGCAGGGGCCGGTGAACTACCTGAAGCACTTCGCGGGACCGTTCTGGTGGCTGGCGTGGTTGATGTTCCCCATCGAGGTGGTTTCACACCTGGCGCGCATGATGTCGCTCACCATTCGTCTTTATGCCAACATGTTCGCCAGCGATATGTTGACGCTGGTTTGGTTCTCGCTCGTGCCGATCGCGGTGCCGGCAGTCTTTCTCGGTCTTCATGCGTTTGTTTCGCTCATTCAGGCATTCGTGTTCATGTTGCTGGCGATGATTTATCTGTCGCTGGCCGTGGCAGAAGAGCATTAAGAGCAGGGTTCAGGATTCAGGGATCAGCGGCCGGTTGGTGGCGCCAGCCTGATAAGTTATGGAGTCGGCTTCTGACCACTGACTACTGATCACTGACCACTCATCAAGTTTCCGCCGGAGAGCGCTTCCGCTCCGGGCAAACGGAAGGCCGCAAGCGTGAGGGGGCCAGCACGGTGAGCCTCAACCACCCACTGGCGGTCAATTTCAAGGGAAGCAGGAGAAACGATGCGGAAACTTCAATATCTCTTTATGGCGCTGGCTGCGGTTAGCTTTGCCATGCCGGTCTTTGCGCAAAGCGGCTCAGCGGTGGTGGACCTGGCGCCCGTGGGCGTTGGATTAGCCATGGGCCTGGCCGCCGGGTTGTGCGGCATGGGCCAGGGCCGCGCGGTGGCCTCTGCCGCCGAGGCTGTTGCGCGCAATCCTGGGACGCGCGGCGCCATTCAGATTTTTCTGATTCTGGGCCTGGCCTTCATTGAATCGCTGACCCTGTTCACCATGGTCATGCTCTTCCTGAAAGTGAAGTGAGAGCGGAAACGGAAGAAGAGAAGCGGTGCATCGCAGGGATGCGCTGCTTTTCGTCTCTTGCGGAAACTGGCGGAAATCGGGCGTAACTGAAGGCACGAGCGAGCAGCGGCAGACTATTTAGGATCCTCGCGCATCATCGCAATCGCTTTCTGGTAGTTCAGCTCAAGCGAAAGCGGCGCAAAATGGCTCTCGTCGTCGCTGACGTCGAAAACCCGTGTCTTCCAAAAAACGCGCCCTCTCATCTGCATCTTGAAGTGCACATACCGCCATTCGCCGCCGCCGATGTCGGCTTGATCGATGGCGATCCATCCGCCCTTGTTGAGCCGCCCAAGGATTCCCCAGCCAAAGTCAACATCCTGCTGTAGATGACCTTCGAGCCGCGTGACTCGCTCGTGGACCGGATCAATCAGGATTTCGCCGGCCATTTCAGTGAGTACTTCGGTTTCGAGGCCCGGGGGCGAAAAATTCGGATTGGGGCGGAAAGTGAACCTTTCCAGTTTTCCCGCAGGGCCGTCGACTGGGCCCTGATACTCGTAGAGAAATGCCGCCGGCAGTGCGCGCAGCACCAGCAGTGCGCGATTTTCGTCATCGTCTTCAGCCTGCTTCCGGTGCCGCTGCTTGCCTGGGTTTGCGAGCAAGTCGTTTAGCCGGGCCTGTTCTCGCTGCTCATCCGCGGGGTTCAGCGGTTTGTCATTGATCTCGAGCAGGCGAGCGACTTCGCCATCCCTGGTTTCAAAGATCTCTTTCGTAGTGGTCAACCTCGGCGTGGCCTGGCGCAGCCTGAAGCGCACCGGGTGACTTTCGTCCTGCTCCGCCTTCAACTCGTTCCCGAGGGTTCGATCGACAAGTGCCACCGCCTCGGCGCGAGTCAGCGCAGAGCCGTTGCTCGCAACCGGCTGCGCACAGGCGAGCGACGCCACAGGGAGCAGCAAGAAGAAGTAGCGGAATCGCTGCACGGGAATAGTTTAGACGGTTCGGCGCTTTGCTTTCATGGTTCCGGCGCCGTCCGGGCACGTTTCAAGTTTCTACATCGGATGCTGCTCATGCATAAAAACTGGCGCAATTCACGGTTGTGAATTGAAGCAAGGCCGCCGGGTTGCGTATAGTGCGGGCAGAGCCTCGTGATGGATCGCTTGCGGCGAGTCAGGGGCGAAAGGCCATCTTCTCCGGCGCAGTTGGCGCGCGCAGGCGATTGAAATCGGAGCTCACTCAACCGGCATTCCCCGGAATGCGGCAATCAAACCTTATGGAAGGATCGAAATTATGGCAGGAGAGAATGTTCCCGCACGAATCGGCAAAACCATCGTCATTTGCGGTGAAGTGAAGGGTAGTGAGGATCTTGTCCTCGATGGGCATGTGGAGGGGACAGTAAGCTTGGCAGAAAACAGGCTCACAATCGGCCCCACGGCGACCATCGCTGCCAACCTCACTGCCAGAGACGTCCTGATCATGGGCCGCGTGCAGGGCAATATCGTGGCCAGCGGCCGGGTGGAGTTGCGCGCAGGATGCAACCTGGAGGGCGACATTCGCGCCGCTCGTCTGGCCATTGAAGACAATGCTGTTTTCTTTGGCAAAGTAGACCTGACGCAGGGCGCCACAAAGGCGCCAGACGGCGCAAACGGACCTCGAACCACGAGCAATCTCTAACGCTTCTCTCGACCTTGTTATTTCGCCTGTTAGGCTCTTCAAGCCCGGGGGCTGAATCACCTTCGGCGGGCTGTTTCCAGGTTTTTCTCACCTGGCTGCGAGGAAAATCAAGGTGCTGCGCCGTTTATTCGACAGGAAGCAGGAGGGCGGCCCGGCGATTTCGGCTCCGGGCCTCACCGGCCCGCGTATTCCGCGCCATTCTGGCGCATGGGCCGTCCTGCGCAAGCGTCTCCAGGCCGAGCCCGGCCTGCGGCTCCTCGATACCGGCTACACTTCGCCCACCAACATAAACTTCCTCACCAGCCTGGGTCACAGCGTCTATATGGCCGATCTGGTTTGCGATGCCAACACCGGAAACTGGAAGACCGGCGAGGACGAAGAGGGCAACCCCATTTGGAACGCCAAGGGTTTTCTCGAACAAACGCTGAGCTTCACAGGGCGCCTGTTCGATGTGGTGCTCCTGTGGACGGCCCTCGACTACCTGCCGGAGGCCTTCGTAGTCCCGGTGGTGGCTCACTTGTACAGCTCGATGAACCCCGGCGGACAGGTGCTGGCATTCTTCCACACCAGGACGCAGGGCGAGGAGAGCGTTCACTGCCGATACCATGTCACTCCCGGCGACGACGTGGAAATGCAGCTTACTCAGCAGTTCGCCATTCAGCGCGCCTTCACCAACCGCAGCATCGAGCGCCTTTTTGCCGGGTGGTCAGGCCATCGCCAGTTCCTGGCCAAAGACAGCGTCTCTGAAGTCATCATGACGCGGTGAGAAAGGCAGGGAACAAGGTGACAAGGTTACAAGGTGACTCGGGAATGCCTGCTTGTCCCCGCCTTCTCGTCACCTCGTCACCTCGTTCCCTTGTTCCCCGCCGTAAAACGGCAGCCATGGTTGAGCCTCGCCGAAGGGCATGTCGGCTCCAAAAGCATCGTCAAAATCTGAATTTGGCAGGTGGCGGCTACCGAGTTTGTATTTGGCGCGGATCGAATCGACCAGATCGCGGATTCGCGTGCGGTACTCGGCTGAGACGAAGGCGCTCTTGCTGTAGCGCTTTTCATAAGCGGTCAGCATCTGGGGAAAATGCTCACGAACGAAATCGAAAAAAGTCGGCAGCGAACAGGGCTTCAGGAAAAGTGCGCCGGCAAACAGATAGCATGCACCGGCCTCAGATGCCGCGCGCGCTACCGATTCAATCGAAGAGCGCGAGTCGGTGATGCCCGGCATGAGCGGCGCGCAATTCACGCCGGCGCGAATGCCTGCGCGGCGCAGCTCACCGAGGGCCTTGATCCGCAGATCGGGGCGGGGTGCGCGCGGCTCCAAAATACGCGCAAGCTTCCGGTCGGTTGTGGTTACTGTGAAGCTGACGGTAAGCTGGTTCGCTCTGGCGACCGCCTGCAGCAGGTCGATATCGCGGGTAACGAGGGCCGACTTGGTGACGATGCCCACCTTGAATCCGCCGTGCTCGGCGAAGGCCCCGAGCAGTGAGCGTGTGATTTCAAGCTTTCGTTCGAGTGGCTGATAGGGGTCGGTAGCCGTTCCCATAGCGATCTCGGTTCCCGGTTTTAACCGCTTCAACTCCTGAGCGAGAAGCCATGCGGCATTCTCTTTGAAGTAGATTTTGCGCTCGAACTCAGCCGGCCCCATTTCAAGGAATTCGTGGGTATAGCGCGCGTAGCAATAGCGGCATCCAAACTCGCAGCCGCGATAGGGATTGATTGCGTGAGTGAACGGCATCCCGCGCCGCGACGTGACTTTGTTGAGGATGGATCGGGAGGCCAGCGGACGATACTCGGTCAAACAACCGGTCGAATCCAGCGGCGCCTTGGCGGCAATTCGAGCTAACGGCCCGGCGGGGGAAACCTCAAGGATGGGGAAGAGGGGAGCAATATTCGCCATTTATTCGCCTTTTCAAGAGACTACGCTTGCTTTCCTGCCGAGTCAAGAGATAGTTCTCGAAATGAGCTATCGGCCTTTAGCCGTTAGCGAGGAGGAGTTTATGAGCGCGTCGAAGGGCACGCGGATTACCTGGCTCGGCCATGCCACCGTTTTGGTCCAGGCCCCCAAGGGCACCAACATATTGATTGATCCGTTCATCGCGCACAACCCCAAATACCCGCAGAACTTCGTTCTTCCTTCGAAGATCCACTACATCCTGCTTACGCATGGGCACGGCGACCACATTGCAGATGCGGCGCCGGTAGCCAAAAAACACGGATCGCACGTTGTCGCGGTATACGAGTTGGCGGACTACATCGCCAAACAGGGCGTCGCGGAATATACAGGTATGAACCTGGGCGGCACGGTGCAACTCGACGAAGTTGCGGCGACGATGGTCGACGCCAAGCACTCCGCTGGCGCGCAGGACGAAAAGGGCATGCATTACGTGGGCGTGGCTGGTGGATTTGTGCTGGAAGTTGCCGGAGGTCCGGTGCTCTATCACGCCGGCGATACGTGCGTTTTCGGCGATATGCAGCTCATCCGAGAGCTCTACGAGCCGCAGGTCGCCATGCTGCCCATTGGCGGCCACTACACCATGGGACCGAAAGAAGCCGCGCTTGCCTGCCGCCTCCTCGCGCCCAAAACTGTGCTGCCCATCCACTGGGGCACCTTTCCGCCACTCAAAGGCACGCCGGAAGAACTGGCCGCCCTCGTCGAACCGGGAGTCAAGGTGGAGCACTGGAAACCGGGAGACGTGTTCGAGGCGTGAGGCCGGCTGTCAGGTTCCAGGTGCCAGGTTACAGGTGTCAGTAAAATGCGCATCCGCGATCGCTGAAACCTGAAACCTGAAACCTGAAACCTGAAACCTGACACCTGCCTTTATTGGTCTCTCGTCTGCTTGATGGCGCGCGGCGAGGTGCCAATGCCGCCGGATTCGTCTGCGTTTCGTCCCAGGCGCATGGCGGCGGGTGACGAAGCTCCACGGCAGTTACGCAAATCGCGCAGGATCTCCTGCTTCTCGCGCGCATACTGGCCTGCCAGCCGCGTCAGGGCATACGTGATGATGTCGCTGTGATGCAGTTCCGCGGCCGATGGATCTCGGCGCATGTTCAGCCACAGCCGGTGGACGAGTTGCACATCTTCAGGGCTGAGCGCAGGCGCATGCGGCCCGATATAAAAGATCTTCACGTTGCCATCGGGCGCCACCACGCAAAAGTTGAACTGGCGCTTGGGCTCGGGCAGCGCTTCCCAGGCCTGGCCCATGTGAAAGGCCTGCTCTTCGGCGGTCAGTGAGCTGGAGCTTCCGGAGACCACCGACTCGACCTCCAGCGAGCTGGCTGTCTGGGCCAGTGCCGGAAATACTTCGCTGGCGGGCACGACGAGCAGTGAGACCTTCTTGCCGAAACTCTCCGCAACCGACACGGCCTTGGTGAAGACCAATTGCTCGTGTTCGCTGAAGCTCTGCTGTTCGGCGCTCAGATACTCAGGGCCGCCGACGCCCATCAGCCTGACGCTGACTACCACTACATCACGCTCTTCGGTGCTGGTGCGCGCCAGTGTCCACTTCAAAGCCAGCGGGTTGTTCACGTCGCGCATGGTTACCATCACGCCGCCCGGGCGAATCGCCACTGACTCGCGGCTCACCGTCTCCTGGTGCTCGAGTTGGAAATGGTCCTTCATCTCCTTCGCGGTCCGGGCATGTTTCCTCAGGTTTTCCCGCTCTGAGATCGTGAAAACAGCGAAGAACCCGATGGCGAAAGCAATGCCGCTGACGGTTGCCACCGACTTGGTGAACAGGTTTACCGTTGCGGTCGTCAGCAACACCATGAACACGCAGATAAGGCCGACGGGAATCTCGGTCTTGCCAATTTTGAGATTGGGGGGAACCTTCCAGCCGCGTTCGCCTTTGTATTTCCAACGCAACACCAGCATCGAGAGGCTGTTGAATGTAAACGACCAGATGACGCCGAAGGCATAAGCCTCACCCAGCATGATCACGTTTCCACGGCTCACCATGATCGTGAACATCTGGAGGATGAAGACCAGGTTGACGATGCGGTAGCTGGTGCCGAATTTGGAGTGGGGCTTGCGGAACCAGTCAGTCAGCACGCCGTCTTCAGCTACGCGCATCAGCACGCCGGTTGAGCCGATGATCGAGGTGTTGATCGCGCCGGAAAGAATGAGGAAGCCGACCAGTACGACGAAAATGCGAAAGAGAATGCGCCAGAACATGGGACCGACCATGTACATGGCGAGGCCGGCGATCAAATTATTCTGGTAAATCTGCGTGCGCGGGCCGGTTGGGATCAGCATGGATGCGAGCAGCGTGGCGCCGCCGGTGAAGATCAGGCTGTAGATGGCGATGACGATCGCCGCGCGCTTCAGGTTCCTGAGCTTGGGATGGGCGATCTCGCGATTGACCTGCGCCAGGCTCTCCTCGCCGCTCATGGCAAGAATTGAATGACCGAAGGCCATGATGATGCCGAAAAGCCCGAAAATGGGCAGGCCGGTTCCTTTGAGGAATCCGAGTGCATCGTCGCTGAAATGTAGATGGGAAGGAATCGGGGATGGCGGCAGATGGGCTCCGCGAATGCCGACCGTGTAACAGCCCCAGACCATCAGGATGACCACCATCACCGTGGTGATCTGCATGACGCGGAGGGCCTTGTCACTCGACTGCTCGATGCCCTTGATGTTTTGCCACCAGTAATAGATCGTGACCGCGGCGGCGAGCAGCGCCGAAGTGTAATTCATGTTGAACTGGATGGGATTGCCGCTCGCGTCCATCAGCGCTGGGGGCAGCCAGTGGCCCTGGTTGGCAACAGTCATCAATTCATTGAGCAGGCCGGTGATGTATTGGCCGGCCGAGACGCCCGAGATGGGCCCGGTGAGAATGTAGTCGAACATCAGCGCCGATACGCTGAGCTTTGCGAACCCGCCGCCGAGGGCTTCTTTGACCACGCGGTACACGCCGCCGCGCGTGAACATCGAACAGCTCTCGACGTAGACAGCGCGCACGGCAAAGCTGAAGAGCATGATGCCGAGAATGAACCACGGCGCGGCTGCTCCCACGGCCTGCTCGGCAATGCCGCCGGCGTAAAAAGCTGAAGAACCCAGATCGTTGAGGACAATGGCGGCGGCGCGCCAGAAGGAGATGAACGTGAGCATCACCGAAGACGCGACAATCAGTCGCACGCGGTCATTCGGAGGAGCCACGATCGTTCGGGTAGAGGCCATTTCTTGAGCGTGGGCCGGGGCAGCCGGTGGTGCTGAAACGACCGAGCGAAACCACCGCTCTGCGATGAGTCTAGGTCTCAATCAGAGGCGTGTCAACGGCGAAAATAAGGTTCCAGGTTCCAGGTGTCAGGTTTCAGTGTGTGACCTTCCAACTGGAGACATTCTCAATTACTCAAGAAAGGTGTGACATATCCTGCTATCTTTCCGTGAGTTGACGGTGTGGAAGAAGTCGATGCAATTAGCGACCTGCATTTACCAACTGATCCAAGCGTCTCCACGCGAGGAACTTTACGGGCTAGCCAGTCAGCTAAGACGCGCTGCTGTCTCAGTTCCGAGCAACATTGCCGAAGGTCAGGGGCGTTCCGGTGTCAGCGAATATCGGCAGTTTCTTTGGATTGCCCGAGGATCGAATTTCGAGCTTCAAACACAACTGGATATTGCCAAATCACTCAAGATGGGTAGTCCAGCGCTCCTCCAGGAGTGCGAAGCACTTTCACAAGAGGTTGGAAAGATGCTTTTTGTCCTCTTGGACAAATTGAGACCCAAGGCTCGTGTTAGCGCAGTCTGAGACCTGAAACCTGACACCTGAAACCTGTTCTTAGTCCTTCCCGAAGAGCTCTTTGCCGTCTTCGAAAAAGCTGATCAGGACGACCACCGCGGACCCGGCGAGCCCGACGAAAAACATCAGCTCCATCAACCGGATCATAAGCACGCCAAGGATCATGCGTCTCATTCTAGCGCACGCAGATGTTTTACACTCGCCCCTATATGTGGAAGCGCTGGGTTGCCGCGGTCTTATCCGCCGGCCTGCTCGAACTGCCGTTTCCGATCGCCGGACCGATGCCGCCCTGGCGCAGCGTCTTTGCCTGGTTCGCGCTCGTGCCGCTGCTGTGGGCTATTCTTTCCCACCCTGGCGACAAAAACAGAAACGTCGCAAGGGTGGGGCACCCCAACCCTGATGAGCGCCACCCCCTGCGCAGTGCGTTCCTGTTCGC
>Ga0187783_10004181_pt1 | contig 10692 bp, 7 predicted proteins | sample 1015_SJ02_MP02_2_FD_132471 | JGI IMG/M metagenome (GOLD analysis project Ga0187783, IMG submission 132471) | Tropical peat soil microbial communities from peatlands in Department of Meta, Colombia - 1015_SJ02_MP02_20_MG | ecosystem: Environmental > Terrestrial > Soil > Wetlands > Peat | place...
ACCTTCTCCAAATCCCACAATCACGTCGGGCGCATTTTCACGATAAGGTCCGCCGTACGCCTTCATCGCGTCGAAGGCGCGGAGAATAGCTACCTGCGACGTTTCGGGATCTATTAGGCCCTGGAGCTTTTCGCACAACTCGGTGCGCAGTCGTGCCGCTTCACCGCCAGACTCAACCGTTCCCATGCCCTCGCGCCCTTTGATATTCAGATAAATGCCGTTGAGACCCAAGGAATAGGCGCGTGTCCTCGTCCAATCAACGTCCTGAAACCAATCGGCCGAGGGCGTGCCCTCTCTTAGTGCGAGGTAGCCGTTCTGGTGCAACCAGCTGTTGAGATTAACGCCATGCTCAAAACCCTTGAAACCATGATCTGACACGATAAGCAACAAGTCGTCGCCAGACATCGCAGCTACGGTTTTTCCGATCAGTTGATCCATTCTTATGTAGAGGTCCTCAATCGCGCCTGGCGCGGCGGCTTGGGTGATGCTCGTGCCGTGCCTGTCAGAGAAATGTCGCCAGAACATGTGTTGGACGCGGTCGGTGATGTCGAACACGCACACACAGAGTCCTCTGGCGGTCTTGTCCAGCGCGTCAAAGAACATTTGTTCTCGTTCTCGATGGATTGAATAACATTGCTCGAGGAATGCATCTTCGCCAAGAAAGCCGTCATTCAAAGCCCAAGTGTCCTCGGCAAGACCAAGAGTTGCGTAAAGGCCGTTCAATTTTGCCAAATAGGTCGAATATGTCAGCGGATGCGAAATCGGCAACGCCGGGTGCATCGGGTGAATGTTTACCGGCGTCACATACAATTCCAATTCAGGTTCGATCGAGTTCAGATAAAAGCGGCAGATTCCTTTGACGCTGGGTCCCGCGCCCGCACAAAACTTCAGTTCTATCCACTCCGAATATTTCCCTTCAGAGACCAACACCTGCTGGCCGTTTACGCGAATCTCGACCGCTCGTTCGGCGGCACGCTTAACAGTAAAGGACGCGCGAAGCTCTTCTCCGGTGTCCGCTCTCAACGTATTCGGCGGGCCTGGGATGTAAGAATGAAAGCTTCTTCCGCGTTTCGTTAACGGCACGACGACACGATTGGTCGCCGACTCGCGAGTTACCAAGCGCGTTGTGTGGAAAGAGAAGGTACCTTGCGTCCCTTGGATGTCCGGCACACACATTCCAGAAAGTAAGACGCCCTGAAACTTTTCTGGCGGAAACGTGACGGGCACCCGGATAATCGCGCACGATACTCCAGCTTTCGCCAGATAGTGCCAGAAGGGAACGCCCTTTCTGAGTTTCGAAATCCTCGCGCGGCTGAGCGGGATTCTATAGCGTCCGAGCTTGAGAACCCGCTTTGGCCCCCGTATTCGAGCAGAGGAAAGCTCAGGAAGGTATCGACGCCGGTCGGGCATAACAAAATCGTAGATGTTGTGTTTGCCCGGATTTACCCCCGTCAAAAACGAAGACCAGGCAACGGGAGAGATGGGAGGGAGAGTCGTAGCCAAAGTATGAAAAGTACCGTGCTCGCGAAGCCGCGCCAGATTCGGTAGTTTTCCCTGCTTGAGAAACTTCTCAGTTACCACCGGATCCATGCCGTCAAACCCGAGAATGACAATTCGCTTGGCCCTAGCCTTGCGGTATGCACGTCGATGTCGCATGAAGCGGAAGAACTGGCGGATCGGCCAGGTGATGAAAGCGAAAATCGCCTGAAGCGATGCCAAAAGCCACGTTAGAAACGAGGAAATGACCGCGAATCCCGCGCCGGGGCCCACGTAGGCATGCGCCGGCGGTGCAAGGAGCAAGAAAGCGACCGCTGCGACGATAGCAAGCGAGAGAGTTCGTCGAACTGTAGACGCTTGTAAGTTGGGCCACCGCGCTTGCTTCATATTTCCGTCCTCAAAGCTCCTCTAAGCAGCAAAGCGGCAACAAGCGTAAAAACGGCGTATAGCGGAATCCATCCCACTTTCCAGGGGCCCACACCGAACGACCGCAGAGGATATTGAATTCGAATCCGTTCCACAAATCCACCACGCGGAAGCGGAAATTCTCGAGGGCTTATCATGTGCTGCCAGAGACCACCCGCCACTCGCTCGGGCACGATAGCGCCGGTGTCATCGCTGCCGATCACCACTCGTTTTGACACTTCACTCCCACGCAGCGCAATCTGAATCTCATAAGATCCGGGTTCGCTGCCCTGCACTCTCCAATCGACTTCGCGCTCCGAAGGAATATGCACTGCTGGGGCAGTCTCCGCCAACCCATCAGGTAGACGCAGGGAAGCGTTCTCCACCGAATCCGCAGAACGAAAATTTGCGCTGAGCAGGAAGTCGCGGTTTGGCGCCACCGGTGCATGTTCGAATCGGTCTTCCAACTGGCCCAAAATGAGCAGGAGTGGTACGGCGAGAACCAGAACAGGCACCATCACGTGGCGCAGATAGAGGCAGATACCGCCGAGTAGCCTGAAATATGCCCGAAGCACCACATGCGGCTGGTCAGAGAACAGACGCACTTCGAGAAAATGGGCGCCAATCAAATTCTTGGTTCGTCGAATCGCCCTTTGGTTGGAGGTCCAACGGATAACAACCAATGAAAGCACGGCAGTCAAAATTGAAAACACGGCCAAAATCAGTAACGCTGGTAAGGGCTTCAGCAAGCGAAACACAAGATCAAAAAGCTGATCGATCCCAAACAGCAGGTTCGTCATGAAGTTCGACATACTGCCAAATGCAGAGACCACACGGCAAGCGGAATGAGCTAGGCGGCCTCACTCGATGTAGCCAAGACCCTGCAAGCGCTTCTTGATCTCCTCCGGCGTGGCATCCTCTGCCGCGTCACTTCCCAGGATTTGGCGGATCTCTTTCTCGACAACGTGTTGGACAAACTCTTCGACGGAGGAATAGCCCGCGAGATCGGCACACTGCTTGGCTTTGGAGTATAGCTCATCGTCGAGCTTGACGTGATTCTTGAACATTTGTTGTCTCCACTGGCGTCAGCGATCCGCGAAGCTCCGTCTGCCATGCTCTGGTCTTCGAATTTGTAATCCCGTAGAGTATAGCGCACCGCGCAAACTGACATTTTCGATATACGCACGCGTCGAAGAAAATAGCGCGTTCTCGTCCATCGGCCGAAATCCTCTCGTCGTCCGATGATGGATAAGGAACAGACCGTAGTTGCTGGCGTCCGATAAAAGGAAATGAAGCAATTCACAAGATGGATGTTGGCCGTCATGGCGGTAGCTCTATTGGCTGTCGCCATCCTTGTATCGCGTGCGATTGTCACCAAAACACGATATTCACCGCATCAACGCAAGGTCATCATTCTCGGAATCGACGGCATGGATCCGTCGCTCCTTCATAGGTTCATTACCGCGGGCGAAATGCCACACTTCGCTGCGCTCGCGGCACAAGGAAGCTTCTTGCCGCTTCAAACGAGTATTCCACCGCAGAGCCCCGTTGCTTGGTCGAATCTGATTACCGGAATGAATCCCGGCGGCCACGGCATCTTCGATTTCATCCACCGCGATCCTGCTACGCTCACTCCCTATTTCTCGAGCGCACGAGTCGAACCCCCTGCGCACAGCATTCGTCTCGGCGGTTGGATTCTGCCGATCTCCCAAGGCAAAGTGAAACTTCTCCGCGAAGGCAGAGCATTCTGGCAATACCTCGATGATCGAGGTATTCCGACTGTTGTTCTGCGCATGCCTGCAAACTTTCCCCCGGCCGTCTCCAGGGGAAAAACTCTGTCAGGTCTGGGGACGCCCGACCTACTCGGCGGTTACGGAACTTTCTCGTTCTATACGGACAATCCGGCTTTTCCTCCGGGCACCGTCGACGGTGGCGTCATGTTTCCTGTGCGTGTTTCCGGCGATCATGTCGAAGCACTGCTTCATGGCCCGCCAAATTCCTTCCGCAACGGAAATCCTGAGCTCACGATCCCATTTACGATCGACCGCGATGCGCACGATCCGGTTGCCCGCTTTTCGATTCAAGATCAACAATTCATTTTGAGCGTCGGTCAGTGGAGTTCGTGGATTCGCGTCACTTTTACGTTTATTCCCGGCATCGAACATGTCACGGGCATTTGTCGTTTTTATCTGAAACAGGTTCGCCCGCAGTTCGAACTGTACGTTTCACCCGTTAACCTCGACCCCGCGGACCCTGCGCTGCCGATCTCGACGCCGGAGGGCTACTCCCCGGACCTTGCCGAAGACGTCGGACTCTTCTACACGCAAGGTATTGCCGAAGACACAAAAGCACTTACCAGCGGAGTCCTCGACGACAGCGAATATCTCGATCAGTCACGCTCCGTGTTTCAAGATCAGCGACGTATCTTCTTGTATGCACTCGCCCGTTTCCGTTCGGGCCTCTTCTTCTACTATTTTTCAGGCGTCGATCTGAACAGCCACATGTTTTGGCGTGCCGATGATCCGAAGTCCCCTAATTACACCGCAGATCTAGCCACCAAGTACGGTCACGTCATCGAGGACTACTACCGCGAGATGGATCAGACGCTTGGGCAGGTTCTCAAGATCGCTGATGCGGACACGACTGTGCTCGTGGTCTCCGATCATGGTTTTGCACCGTTCCGACGATCGTTCAATCTGAATGCTTGGCTCGTCGAAAAGGGCTATCTTGTGCTGCGTCACGACGCGCAACCTGGTCCCGACGCAAACATTCTCGCCGACGCGGATTGGTCGAAGACTCGCGCGTACGGGCTTGGCCTCAATGGCCTATACCTCAACCTGAGCGGACGGGAAAAGAACGGCATCGTGAGCGCGGGTCGCCAAGCCGCAACGCTCGAGAGCGAAATCGTGAGTCAGCTCGAAGCCGAGCGTGATCCTGCGGACGGAGAGCAGGTCATTAGTCGGGTGGACCTCGCCTCAAAGGTTTATTCTGGTCCTGCATCCCCGTATGCTCCCGATATGATCGTCGGATACAACACCGGTTTTCGCGTCGGTTGGAGCAGCGTGCTTGGCGGTATTTCCGCAGAGGTGTTGGAGGATAACAGAGATCCATGGAGTGGCGACCACTGCATTGACTACACAAAAGTTCCCGGCGTGGTCCTGAGCAATCGTAAGATTGTGGACCCTCATCCTGGCCTCACAGATATCGCTCCAACGATACTCGCCGAATTCGGCATGCCGCGTCCTACTCAGATGCAAGGGCACGACATTTTTGCGGCCTCCACGGCGCAACAGATCGAGCCGGACAGCAAAGCGCGATGATGAGTTAGATTTGCCTCTTCCGGCTTGTAACCTCCCGCGGCCGTAGGACCACCAGGATCTCAGTGCGCGCGCAGTGACCGACCTTGCATAGTCGAAAGCGCAGGATAGCCTGCGACATCCAGCAGTGTCGGCGCGATATCCAGCAGGCGCGCCCCCTTGTATTCACCATAAGCGCCCAAGTTGGGAGCGCACAGCATGAAGGCGCCAAACTGGGCATGATTGCAGGCGTCCGGGCCTGTGTCATTTTCCTCCACATGCAGATGCCCGTGTCCCACGCTTCCGATCGAGCGCCAGTAGAGACCGCCGAAATGCACGATGAGATCAGGTGCGACGTTGCGAACCTTGCGATAAATCTCTTCCGGTTTGAAAGCCTGTGAATTCAGTGGACGCCCCTGCGGATCATTGAGCGCTTCAATCATGCGTTTGACTTCATCGCGGAAAGCATCGTAGTTCTTGGCCGGAATAACGCCTCGCGGCTCTCTCCCTTCGACGTTAAGAAAGATTCGCGCATAGTAACCGCCTTCGCTCCAAACCTTGGTTTTCGCCCAATTTACTTTCAGTTGCGCAAATGGCGTCACCCTATCTGGCAATTCGCTCAACACGAGCAAGCCTTCCCGTATTAGCCATTCATTGATGGCAAAGCCTCCATCCAGACGCTGCGCGCCGTGGTCAGACACTATGAGCAGCACATCACTGTCTCCGAGTTTGTCGGCCACTATTCCGATCTGTTCATCCAACCATGCGTAGTAAGCAGGAATTACGTTTTCATGGAGGTTCCCTGGTTGGTAATGGATGTGATCGCGGTCGAAACAGTCCCAGAAGCCGTGGTGTACGCGGTCGAGGCCAATATCGACATAATGGAAATAGTCCCATTCCTTTTCGGCGAGCAGCCAATGCACGACTTTCCACTGTTTGCGGCTCATTTCAAAGATCTGGTCGCGAAGCCAAGCTTTGTCGTCAGTCCGAAAGTTGGGGACATCCACAGAATAGTCGCCGACGAGCGCACGGATCTCATTCCCGATTTCCGCTGGAAACGTGAACTCATTTTTCGTTGGATCAGGGGTGAGAAAACAGCCGATGCGGATACCTGCGATCGGACGCAGTGGGTAACCCGGAGGCAGCCCCATCACAATCGATCGTTTTCCTTGGCTCGCAAGGTGATCCCATATCGCCGTCTCGCATATGGAAGAGGAATTGACGAAACTTAATCCACCATACGTATGATTAGTTCGGTTCCGGAAACCATAGACGCCGAGCGAGCCTGGGTCTTGGCTCGTAGCCATGCACATCCAGGCGGGGACTGTTATCGGCGGAATGACGCTCTCCAGGCGTCCCCACGCCGCCTTCGCCATAAGACGACGAATATTCTTCAACCGCTGATCCTTGAAAAGAATATCCGGAGCTGCGCAGTCGAGACCCAAGACGCAGATTCTCGGGTGAGAGCTGCCTGCCATGCTTCTTTCACTCCCCTTCCATACTGACCGCAAGTTGCTAGTGAGAATCGCGTGCAAGTCCGAGATATCATACGCTCGCACTTGGTCTGCAGAAACGACAGGAGCTGGTCATGGACAACAAGGAGTTGGGTCGGCGCCTACAAGAGTTGCGCCGGCGTAAGAAATTTTCGCTACGAGCACTGAGTCGGTCCACGAAGGTCGCGGTCAGCTTTCTTTCCTCAATTGAACAGGGGAAATACAACGTTTCGGTGGCCAAGCTGAAGATCATTTTGGACGCACTCGGAACGGGATTAAGCGAGTTCTTCAGTCAAAACGTCCAGCAAACAAAAGTAGTTTACAGAAAAAGCGAACTCATCGAGATTTCCGGGCACGGTACGGGCATTTCCTATCGGGAAGTAGCCGCAGGGCGGCCGGGGCGCGCGCTCCAATTTATTGTCGAACGCTATGAACCTAAAGCTGAAACCGGCCCTGGCTTGCTTCAATACAATGCTGAGGAGGCCGGCGTTGTCTTAAAGGGAAAACTGGAGCTAATGGTTGGTTCCGAAGTCTATGTACTGGGTCCTGGCGATGCATATTATTTCGACAACAACCGTCCGCATCGATTTCGCAACGTGGGAAAAGGCGAGCTCTTGGCAGTCTCCGCCAACACCCCGACGACCTTCTGACGGCCGCAGTCGGCTTATCGCGCATCGGACCCTCCATGCGAGCTCCTTGAGAATTCTCGTCGTGAGTTCAATTGCAATACCGATAGCTCAAAGCAGGCACCAACAGGGTTGACTCTAGAACTTTTGAGTAATGAGACGTCCAGTATTTTGCCGATTGCTGCTTGGACAGCCCGGCATACAATACAAGCACCTGCCTAACGGAGTCCGCCAAAGTGCCGAAATGGATTCTAATTTGTCACGAATGCTCCAAGGAGTTCACACATACCGTTGTTGATCACGAACTCAGCTGGTGGGAAGCCAAGCCGGAGGTGCCGAACGAGGGTACATCAATGCCATGTCCACACTGCTCAAAAACTTCTATGTATCGCCGCCACGAACTTATCTACCGGAAAGATCATGCAAAGGGCTCGTGACTCTAGTTCGGCGGGTTCGCGAGAGGGGCCTGTGTGAGTTCGATCGAGGTTCTGCCTTGTTGGACGCGGCAATCTTTATTTTTTGAAAAGAGCTGTAACAGCCTTTTCATGATTTCAATCACTGAACTGTTCCCATCCGTTGAGAAGCGCGTCTGGCAGCACCGAACGGCGCGGTGACACTAATATGTGTCCCCGACGGACCAGCCGTAGCACGTAGTTCCCCGCCCAACTGCCTGACTCTCTCGCTCATTCCGAGTAATCCCGTGCCCGGCACCAGATGAGTATTGTCCGCCGTAAATTTTGTGCCCGCATCCTTCACGTCGAGTCGTATCAGGCCCGCATGCCGTCTGAGTTCTACGGAGGCTGTCTTGCTTTCCGAATGCTTGTGCACGTTCGTCAGGCATTCCTGAATGATGCGAAATATCGCGATCTCCGTATCCGAGTCGAGTCGACCAAAATTTTCCGATATCGTCAGAGCCACGTCAATTCCGCTTCGCTCGCTAAAGCCATGCACATACCATTCGACCGCGGATGCCAAACCGATCTCGTCCAGAAGAGGCGGATGAAGCAGGTACGCAACGGTCCTAAGTTGACTTGTGAGCTCCCTCGAAAGTGAGGAACTTTCGTTGACGAGCTTTCTAGCTGATTCAGATAGTTCGGGAGTTTCCTCCAGTCTCGAAAGATTCATACTCAGTAGAGCAAGTAGCTGGCCGGTGCTATCGTGCAGTTCTCGGGCGATTCGCCGCCGCTCTTCGTCCTGCAGTTTGATCAGATTGGCATTCAGTTTCCTGATTTCTTCCGATTGACGATCCACCGCTTCCTTCATGCGTGCGCGTGCTGAATTTGCAAGCTCCGACCGCTCAATGGCATGTTTCTCGGCGCGTCTAACCCGAAGCAGAGCCTCGATCGTGGCAACAAATTCAGACGGATCAAAAGGTTCAGCTAGATACCCATCGGCTCCGCCCTGGAGACCCTTGACGCGGTATTCGGGATCTATGAAGGTCCCTGAAACATGCAAAATCGGAATGTGACTGGTCACCGGATTCAACTTCAATTCGCGGCACACTTCGAAACCATCCATATCCGGAAGATTGATGTCCAACGTGATCAGGTCGGGATTGTTTGCCGCCAGTTGTAGCGCTTCACGCCCACTCTTCGCCTCGATTACGCTGAATCCAGCGTCGAGAAGAATACGTTTGATCGAATACCGAAGAATTTCATTGTCATCCACAGCCAGGACGGTTCCGCGAGATTCTTCGACCATTGTTTGCCTCTGAGTTGTCTCCGCCGATCCGTCGGACGGTGCCTACTGATAAGCGCCATCACTCAATTCAGGAATGGCGAGGCCGGCCAAAGCGATCGCTTCGGCAAAACTGGCTCGTACAGCTTGACGAGATCTTCCCTGTTTGATGATGACACCGATCGCTTCAGACAGAAGATCGCGATCGTGCTTATCGAGGTCGCGGGAGGTGTGAATAATCACGGGGATGCGCAATGTCCTCTCATCGTCCTTGAGTTTAGCGAGAACCTCAAATCCTGTGAGATCTGGCATTGCCAGGTCAAGAACAATCAGAGACGGCTTCCTCTCGCGGGCAAGGCGAAGACCTTCGTTACCGGACGCTGCCTCTATGAAACGAAAACTGCTAGCATTCAGGACGTTCTTCAGGACATAGCGGGAAGCTGCGTCATCGTCTACCAACAAAACGTCGAACTTCATGCTCTTTTCGCCAGACCTTGATTCGAGCTGACGCAAGAGCCATTCGCGATTAATGGGTTTGGCGTGAAAGGCGTCTGCACCCAAGGCCAGGGCTTTTGCCTTGTTGTCGACGACTGTCACGACGAAAACCGGCAAATCCTTGGTCGCTGCCTCCCTCTTGACATCATCAAGCAGTTCCCAGGATTGCTCGCCCTCAAGCAAGACATCCAGTACCACCGCCACAGGCCGAAACTCCCGAAGTGCTTCCCGAGCTTGCTTCAGGTTTCTCGCCGGAATGGCCTGGTACGGAGTTCCCTTCAGATACTTTTCATAAATAAATAGGGCTTCGGAATTATCCTCCACCACTAGAACTGGCAGCTTACTGGCATCCAGTTCGGGCTTTGGCTCAGGGGCGTAGGTAATTTCCGTCGCACCGTGGAACTCGCACGGTATCTGGGCAAAAAATGTCGAGCCGACGCCGAGTTCGCTTTTAACGTAGGCATTGCCTCCGAGGAGCTGGGCCAATTTACGCGACAAGGGCAAACCAAGCCCCGATCCCTTGGCTACCTTTTGAAGTCTCCCTTCTACTTGTGTCCACTCTTGAAAGATGGCTTCCTGGTTTTCGCGGCTAATGCCGATCCCAGTATCTTGTACGGAAAGCACGATGGTATTGTCGTGACCGAGTTTTGCCGAAACGCGAATTTCGCCTCTTTCAGTGAATTTGAGGGCGTTCGAGATGAAGTTTCTCAGAATCTGCGAGACTTTGGCCTCATCCGTGTAAAGAACCGGCGTCTCTGTAGGCTCCTCGAAAATCAGAGATACCGAAGAATTTTGCTGCAGGAGCGGACGCAGCATGCCTCGCAAAGCTGAAAATAAAGAAGCGGCAGTGAAGTGATTTGGCCGAATCACTACTTTTCCAGCTTCAACCTTCGCGATATCGAGCAGGTCATTTACTAGCTCGGCCAAGCTATTGGCGGCGTTGCGTACAAATCTTACTTGTTTCTCTTGTTCGGCATTCAAATCTCCGTCGATTCGGTCGAGAAGTATCTGCGTGAGAGCCAGAATCGAGTTTAGCGGCGTACGGAATTCATGGCTCATGTTGGAAAGGAAGGTGCTTTTCATTTCCGATGCGCGCTGAAGGAACTCGGCCTTGTCATTCAATTCGGCGTAGAGAGCGACGACTCCGCGATTCGTTTCGTCAAGTTCGCGGTTCACGTGTGCGAGCTCCATCTGCTTTTCTCG
>Ga0187783_10004182_pt1 | contig 10690 bp, 10 predicted proteins | sample 1015_SJ02_MP02_2_FD_132471 | JGI IMG/M metagenome (GOLD analysis project Ga0187783, IMG submission 132471) | Tropical peat soil microbial communities from peatlands in Department of Meta, Colombia - 1015_SJ02_MP02_20_MG | ecosystem: Environmental > Terrestrial > Soil > Wetlands > Peat | place...
CCAAACCGAAACAGATTACAGAGGAAATCATCTTAATGGGATCCATCCTGTCCCCCCGCTTTGCCCCTGGTCCTCGCCCTTAACGTTTCCGCAGCAACTTCCCCGCCACTAGTGTGCAAAAGACACAGTCTCCAACTAATTACACGAAGTTCCCTGCGGTGGACACAGCGGGACTCCGCTGATGATCCAAAGGTCCCGAATCCTGGTTTGAGCATTAAGGCGGCGCCGTTATCCACGACAAAATGCACAGCGCAGAACCACGGCGGCCGGGCAAGTGGTAAAATAACCCCGGGGAACCGTATCATGCGATCACACCCAGGGCGGTGCATTCAGGGGCTAGAGCGCATCCAAGAAGTATTGAGAGCAGAATTTGATGACCTAACGCCACCTGATTGCGTATTCGTGCTGTCGCAGTTGCTTTGGTCTTTTCACGAGGCCACAGACAGAAGCCTCAAAGGGGCAAAAGAAGAGCTGCGATGAGGACGGGGCATCGTGGACGGCCTCGCGCCATTGATCTCCTGAACCGAACGACTTTAAGTCGGAACTGCCCAGCACGTCGCAACGTTCCCTCTACGAGTGGCCACCTCGATGTTCGGAGGCGACAATGGACTGGAACCGCATCCAAGGAAATTGGAAACAAGCGAAAGGTCAGATCAAAGAGAAGTGGGGTAAGCTTGCCGATGACCATCTGACCATGATCAATGGACAGCGCGAGCAGCTCGAAGGAATCATCCAGCAGCGCTATGGACTAGCCAAAGATATGGTGCGCAAGGATGTCGATGCTTGGTTGAAAAGTCAGCCGTAGTAATTTACCCGCAATCGGAGCGCGAAGCTCAGCGAAGAGGCTCATTTCGCGCTCTTTTTGCATGAGGCGGGACGGATCGCGCGAAAATCGTAGAGAAGGGGCAAGCGGTGCCCATTCGAGACGTGCCAATGCCCTTCGCAATCGTCATTTAAAGATCATTGGCCCCGATAAAGATCATTGGGCCCGAGTCGCATGAAACGCCGCCGCAAATTGCAACCCCTGGCGATCAACCCCTTGGTGGTTGACTTGTCGCACCACAACGAAGTCGCCGATTTTGGCAGGGTCAAAGCCGCGGGATACGCTGGAGTCATCCACAAGGCGACGGAGGCGATCGGCTTTGTCGACAAGATGTGCGCCCTCAGGCGCGGCCAGGCGATGAACGCCGGTCTGTTGTGGGGCGCGTATCATTTCCTGCGGCCGGTTTCGATTCCGGCGCAGGTCGATTTCTTCCTCAAGATCGCCGCGCCCGCCAACACGACGCTGCTCGCTCTCGACCACGAGGACCAGCGCGTTCCCCTCGTTGATGCCAAGGAATTTCTGCTCCGGGTCGAGCGCTCGGTCGGCCGCAAGGCATTACTCTATTCCGGGTTCCTCATAAAAGAACAGCTCGGCAATCGCATTGACGGTTATCTCGCTGCGCATCGCCTCTGGCTCGCGCAGCACGGCCCACGCCCGGTGACGCCACGCAACTGGCCGAGCGCTTGGCTGTGGCAGTTTGCCGGCGATGGCGTCGGCCCCAAGCCGTACAGTGTACCGGGGATCGTCGACACCGGGATAGACATCAGCCACTTTGATGGCGACGCGGTGAAGCTCGGCGCCGAATGGGCCGGCTCAACTGCCGTGGGGCCTGCAACTGCTTAGGCCTTTGGCAGTTCGCGCCGACATGGGCCGGAGGCGATTTCAATGTCAGCTACTGACCCAAAAGCGCACATTGGTCGGTCGCATCGACGCCGCGTCGCGCACTGGATGTAAAAGTGAAAAAGATTAAAGTTCGTTGCCAGAGGCGAAGCTTTTGCCGCTTACGGTGGTGACTGCGCGCCTATGATGGCGATCGTGAACCCCCTTAGCAATTTGTGTGCGGCCCGACGCGCGCCAATCACATCCATATGGCCACGGATCCGCTGAGCACCCTGAATCCGGCGGCTTAGTAGCCAAACTGCCATTGGTGGTCCCTACACGAAGTTTCCCGGATGGCAAGGTAGCAGCCGCGATCTCACGAGCGAACCCGGGAGCGATGAACGCAATTACGACCATACAAACTGCTGCCGCTATAAGCGCGGTTATCTTCTTGATCATTTTGATCCCAATTTGTTGCTATCAACTAGCGCAGGAATATTTCGGATCGTTAGACCAAGCAGCGCTTGTAGATGTTGCCGCGCGCCGGATCGGCAACTGGGCTGAACGCCGGATCGCAGCCGAGTGGCACCCGCTTCGGTGGGACCACCGCTTCCGTCGACGGCGAACTATGCGACAGTCTTTCGGCAGGTGCCTGGGGCAGCCGATCGCCTTTGTTGATTCGATTAACAGAAAACAAACGGTTGCTGGCAGGCGCATAACTGTTCATTCCGCTCACTCCACCGGCAGCAGGGCCATTCATCGCAACTGCTGCAAGAGCTGTCCCAAGGATCAGCGTGACGCCCGCGACGCGCGATAGCATCGAACAAGTTGTCTTTATGCTGATTAGCTTCTTCATATCCATCCCCGTTATCATTAGCTGTTGTCGCGCGCGGACTAAAGCCGCAAAGGAACGGCCACTCCATTGTACCGATGTACGGATTTGGCGATGGAAGGATCGGAAAATTATACTTTCGTTTAAAACACTACAGTCCGAAAATGCTGTTTGTGATTCGAATCGGACATTTGTGATTCGAATCGGACATTGAAGTGTCAATAATAGGGGGCAGGAACACTTCGATTGGTGGGCCGTAAGCCGGTATCATTCGCGTTCGCGCGAGGCTGCCGCAAGGTGACTTATGGGTCAATTCGTTGTGCTGATGCTGGAGAATCGCTCGTTCGACAGCCTCCTTGGCAAGCTCTATCAGAAGTCCGGCAGCTTTGAGGGGTTGGCCGGTAATGAACAAAATCCTGATGTTGACGGCGCGCCGATGAAACTACCATGCGGATCCCCAATCCTGATCCCGGTGAGCTATGGACCGATATCAACACGCAGCTATTTAGCAACTCCGCCCCAGCGCCTGGTCAGACGCCGACCATGGACGGCTTTGTCAAAAATTATCTCGAGCAACAGCGATCAAACCCTCAGCAGGCCTACGATCCGAAAAGCGTGATGCACTATTTCACGCCGGATCAGGTACCGGTGCTGTCGGCGCTCGCTAAGCAATTCGCGGTCTGCGACCACTGGTTCGCGTCAGCGCCGAGCCAGACCTGGCCCAACCGCTCGTCCATTCCGCCACCGCCGACCGCCATGAATACAATAATCCGCCGTACTTTCCCGATGTACCGACAATCTTTAATCGCCTCGAAGAAGCCGGCATTAGTAGTTGGAAGATCTATTTCCATGACATCGCGCAAGCGCATACGCTTTTGCAGTTGTTCTTGCTCGGCAGCCACTTCCAGTCCCACCGGCAGTTCCAGGCCGACTGCCAGACCGGACAGGTGCCGGCCTATTCCTTCATCGAGCCCCAATATTTTGCCGATTTCGGCCATCCCGAAAACGATCAACACCCGCCGTCGGTGATCACACTCGGCGAGCAATTGATTGCCGACGTGTACAATTGTCTGCGCTCCAGCAAGGTCTGGCGCAAAACCCTGCTCATTGTCACCTATGATGAACATGGCGGCTGCTACGATCACGTGGCGCCGCGCCGGCCGCGGTGCCGCCCGAACCGCCTCTGCCGGGACAGGCCTTCGCTTTTGACCGTTATGGCGTACGCGTTCCGGTGGTCGTCGTGTCGCCCTATGTGGCACCGGGCACGATCTTCCACCAAGCAAGCGGGGCGCCGTACGATCACACCTCAATCATCGCCACTATGCGCAAACGCTTCAGTTTGAGCTCGCCGCTCACCGCGCGCGATTCTGCAGCGCCAGATCTCGACGGCCTTCTGTCACTGATGAAGCCCACGAACCTCGGTCCACTCCGAGTAAATGCGCTGCCCTATGCGCCGTCCCCGACCACAGCCGCGGTCGCGCGGACCAAGCCGCTTAACTCCATGCAAAAGGCGCTAGTCGGGCTTGCCGCAAATCTTCCGCCGGCGCCCGGTAGCGATCTACAGAATCAACTGGCTAAACTGAAAGCGCTGCCACCGCAGCCCGCGCCGGCGGTTGCATTTTCCAGCGTGCACGACGCCCGGGACTACGTGAAACGGCAGGCGGGGAATTATTTCCAAAGCCATTGATGGAGGGGGAATTATTTCCAAAGCCATTGATGGAGAATGTCGCCTTTGCCGTCAAGTGACGCGGTGTCCCAAGTCAGCTAAGGCTCGCGCCATTAACCGATCGCGCCGCCGCCGCCTCATAGCGTTGACGAGTAGCATGGGCCTTCATGCTCCGAAAAAAACGCCCAACGTCGCCTGAGAGAAAACTGACCACTTCGTGGTAATAGGATTAAAGGATACTCGAAGATTGTTTTATGATGCCGCATTGTTGGCTCCATCAGTCAGTTTTCGATGGACCAGGTAGTGCAGGTGAGCGGCGTTTCGATTGTACGGAGATTTGGTTGCAGTGCTCCTTTTGGATTAGCAGCACGAGACGCCGGTATAATTCAGACACTCTGTGTGCAACAGCGCAAGCAGAGGCCCGCAACGCCTGTTTTGGTTAATTGCGGAGATTACCAACGGTGGTACCAGCCGTAACGATGTCCACGGTACCAACGGGAATGTCGTCCGGGGTAATAGTTATAATAACGGTGCGGCCAGAGCTGCGCGTCGGCGTGCGAATCGATTGTGGCTTTCTCCTTCGCATCCTTCTCGGCGTCGGCTTGGTTTTTGCCATCGGCCTTCACCGCAGTGCCTTGCTTTTCCGGCGTGGCCGGCGACGCCGCAACGGGTTCAGGTAAATCCTCGGGCTTCGCACTCGCATCGCTCCCTGGACGCGGCCATGAAAAATCATCGGCGCGGCCAGCCGGTGCTATTAAAGTTTCACCGCGGCTCAAGACTTTTGTCGCGATCGGGTCGGACGTCGTTTGTGGGTGGTCTGCCGCCCCGAGAAGTTCGCCGCCCTTGTCGCTGCCACTTGCAGTCAGCGGCAATACTGGACCGACATCGGGCCGTGCACCGGCCGATTCGGATTTTGGCGTCGTTTCCGGACCCGGCAGGGCCACTGGCGCGACATAGCTCGGCATCACCCGCCGGAGTTCGCGGTCAACATAGCTTGCAAGTTTTACCGCTCCGGCCTTGGTGAAATACACGCCGTCGGCAGTACGCAGCCGCCGGGTTTGACCCTCAAAATCCGGCCCCTGCATCGCGTAATCGCCATCTTCATCGACAAAGCCGTCCCAAATGTCGACGTAAATAATTCCGGCTTTCTCGGCGCGCTGGCGGTAAAGCTCGTTCAGGTAGCTGATGTCGTTGGTCGCCTTGGTGCTACGAATTGCCGGTAAGCCTACCCAAATAACCGGCACGCTCCTGCTCTTGAGCGCCGCAATCATTGCGTCGATGCGCTTGGTATAGATTGCCTCCCATTGATCGGTTTGGAAATCAAAGGAACCGCCTGGTGCCGCCTGCTGCGACATGGTTTGCGCCGCAGTATGCGGCGGAGCTTCGGTGTCCGCGGGCGCGGCGCCTTTATCCTGCGAACCCTGGCTCGCCGGCTGATTTGCTCCTTGGGCCGGTTCACCATTGCGCTTTGGCTGCGCTGGAGCTTTCTCACGCAGCGGCACCCTGTCGTTTAGCCCTAGCATGACCACGATGGCATTCGGTTTTTCGTACGACAATGCGTCCTTTGCTGCTTGCGGCCAATCCAGCGCCTCGCTCTTCGCATCGTAACGAACCAGTCCAGACGTTGCGCGGATTTTACGCTCGACGCCAATGTCCGGTTGCTCGGCGTAGCTTTCATCCAATCCATAACCCAGCCAATCGGCCATCGAATCGCCGATGACCACTACCGTCCGGCTCGGCAGCGTTTCCAATTTGCGCGGCAGCGGCGCCTTCGAGTAATCGACGGCTGGCGCTGGACGATTGTGGCGTTCGCCAGAGAACGGGGCAAAAAAATCGCGGGAGGGCGATCGCCGGTAATAGCGATCCGAGGGGTAGCGGTCGTCCCAGCCGCCCGATGGGCGACTGTCCCAGCCCCAGCCACCTGATCGACCCCAGCCGCTTGAGGGGCGATCGCCCCAGAAAACTTGAGCGGAAGCCGGTTCGCAGGTTGCAGAACCCGCTACGATTACTAGCGCGATCGCAAATAGAGCCGTCGACTTCGTTTTGCCCAATGCCATGAGATGCGTACTCAGCGGACCATCGCACTCGAGCCCGGATCCCTCGCCCGAGGCGGTAAAGGGACCCTTGTTTCTATTTAGAAAACATCGGTTCGAGAACGGTTCCGACTTAGCACGCTGCTGGCAGCGCGACTTGATCTACCTCAATTCCTGAAGCGACGTCCGCTTCAGGAGTAAAGCGGACATGCAGCGGACATGCCGGAATGTCAGCCTATGATGCTATGGACGGCACCCGCTCTGCCGAAGTGCTATAGAACTAGTTGCGTCAAAGCCAGAAGGATTCAAAGGAAGTGAGGCCAGGCAACGACGACCGCGTTTTGACGTTTTGGAGGAGTTGGCGAGGACATGACGATGTAATGTAGCCAAGGTCGATCCGGGGATCGGTAGAATCCCCTTGGGTCATCGCATCTTGAACGCGAGTTTACGATTGGGACCCGATCCGCGCAGAGCGTTGCGGCCGGCAGCCACGTCGGCCACACAAACAGGCCTTGGCCTTTTCTTCAGTGACGGCGTCCGCTTTAAGCGAGCAGACGAGAGCGTACGTTTCGCCTTATCGGAGCGTCACATATCCTTCGTGTCTCATTCTTCGCCAAACGTATCTTGTGGGAAGATCGAAACCGCGCGACTAAGGATAGGGTTGAGGTCGAGTCGGCAAAATGGCCTGTCGCCCGTCGTTCGCGGCTATCACGCTACCTGACAAGTCAATTTTCCGACGGTAAGAACTAAGCGCGGGGAGAGAACCCTGGGCACCAGCGCGATCGAGATGTGTCAAATTCACCTCGCCGGCTAGCCGTTAAACTCGGTTCTTTGAGCCATGTTCCGCGCTCTGTGTGGCCGCGGCCATCGGAGGCTCAATAGCAGCTCGTGTGTCGGCCATTAATCCAGGTTCGTACGTCGTTGCCGCTTAACTATCGCCAGGTGATCAGATCGTTGAGGGCGTAGACGTAGGGCCCAAGACAAACGGCGATCAAAGTGATCGCGGCCCAAGGAATGATGCGGTACTTCATTGCTATACTCCATTTCTGGTGCAGATCATCGATGCCAATGTACGACCGGAGTAGGCCCACGTAGCGCGCTTTATAATGCGTGCGAAGCAGGTCGGCTTTTCCCCAGGGCGTTTTTTTGCCCGGGACTCGACTGCAAGCTGTACGGTGTCCAGGAGCGTCTTCAATTCAATTGGATCAACGCCGTCTGCGGTCATAAGATCGCGGACGATGGGATCAGCCAGCAGGTCTTCGACTGACGGTTCGAGTGTTGGTTGACCGCGCGGTGTCATTTTAAACTCCACTTCGGAATCTGCAGCCCAAAGACCCATCGACCGGTCAAGGACGCGCGCAGCGCCTCAGACCGAGTGCATTTCCGGCGCCAGCGTCGGTGATTTCTCGGTGTGCTGCTTAAGCGGCCGCATGCCACTCAAGCTGCGCAGCAGGAGATAGAACACCGGCGTGAGGAACAGTCCAAAGAAGGTCACGCCCAGCATGCCGAAGAACACCGCCACCCCCATGGCATGACGCATTTCAGCACCGGCGCCGAACGACAACACCAAAGGCACCACACCCATGATGAAAGCAAAGCTCGTCATTAGGATCGGACGCAGCCGCAGCCGCGCCGCCTCGATCGCCGCGTCGAGCGGCCGGCGTCCCTGAAACTCCAATTCGCGTGCAAACTCCACGATTAGGATCGCGTTCTTGCAGGCTAGGCCGATCAACACAAACAGACCAATCTGTGTGAAGATATTATTGTCGCCACCCGTAAGCCACACGCCGGTGATCGCCGAAAATAGGCACATCGGCACGATTAGAATGATGGCAAGCGGCAGGATGAGACTTTCATACTGTGCGGCAAGCACCAGAAACACCAGAAGCACGCACAGCGGAAACACCAGCAGAGCGGTATTACCGGCAAGAATCTCTTGGTAGGTAAGATCGGTCCATTCAAACTGCATGCCCTTAGGCAAGCCCTCTTCGAGAATCTTGCTGATGGCTTCCTGGGCCTGGCCAGATGAATAAGCAGGGGCCGCGGCGCCGTTGAGATCGGCGCTGCGGAAGCCGTTGTAGCGCAGTGCGGAATCGGGCCCGGTGGTCGGCGTGATGGTCACCACCGCGCCAAGCGGCACCATCTTGCCGGACGAATTGCGCACCTGTAGCCGCAGAATATCGTCGACTCTGGCTCGAAACGGAGTGTCGGCTTGCGCAATGACTTGGTAGGTCCGGCCGAAGCGGTTGAAGTCGTTAACATAGATCGAGCCGAGGTAAGTCTGCATGGTGTCGAAAATGTCCTGCACCTCGACGCCCAATTGCATTGCCTTGATGCGATCGACATGGGCTTCGAGCTGCGGCACGCGAATATTGAAATTGGAGAACACGGCCATCAGCTCCGGCGTCTTCGCCGCCTTGGCCTGAATTTCACCCATCACGCGATTAAGCGCCTCGTTGCCCTGATCGGTACGGTCCTCTACCTGTAGTTTGAAGCCGGCGATGGTGCCGAGCCCGTTGACCGGCGGGGGCGGAAAGATTGCAATCACGGCATTGGGGATGCCGGCAAACTTGGCCTGCAATTTCTGCGAAATCGCAAATCCCGAAAGGTCGGGCGCGGTGCGGTCCTCGAACGGCTTGAGCGTCACGAAGACGATGCCGGCCGACGGGCTGTTGATAAAGCCGTTGATCGAAAGCCCCGGAAAAGCGACAGCACTCTGCACGCCCGGTTCTTTCATCGCGATGTCCGACATTTCGCGGATGACTTTTTCGGTGCGGTCGAGCGTTGCGCCCTGCGGCAATTGCGCGAAACTCACGAGGTACTGCTTGTCCTGCAGGGGCACGAAACCCGACGGTACGACATGGAAGACGATGAGGGTTGCCACCAGCAAGAGCCCATAAATCGCAATCGCCCCGAGCTTATGTGAAAGAATGTTGCCGACGCCCCTGCTGTAATTTTTGGAACCAGCCTGGAACACGCGATTGAAGCGGCGGAAGAACGGTCCCAGCACCCGTTCCATGAGGCGTGTCAAAATATCCTTCGGTTCACTCTGCCCTTTCAGCAGCAGTGCCGATAGCGCTGGAGACAGTGTCAACGAGTTGAACGCCGAGATGACCGTGGAAAAGGCGATCGTCAGCGCGAATTGCCGATAAAATTGGCCGGTCAGTCCGCTGATGAAGGCGATTGGTACAAAGACTGCGCAGAGCACGAGCGCAATGGCGATGATTGGCCCGGTGACCTCACTCATCGCCTGCAAAGTCGCTGCGCGTGGCGAGAGGCCCGCCTCGATATTGCGCTCCACATCCTCCACTACGACGATCGCGTCATCGACCACGATGCCAATGGCGAGCACCAGCCCGAACAAGGACAGCGCGTTAATCGAAAAGCCGAACAGATACATAGCCGCGAAAGTGCCGACAATTGAGGTCGGCACCGCCAGTAGCGGAATGATCGAGGCCCGCCATGTCTGTAAGAACAGGATCACGACCAGAACGACCAATGCCACTGCCTCCAAGAGCGTATGCACCACTGCTTTAATCGAGTCGCGCACGAAGATGGTGGGGTCGTAGACGATGCTGTAATCGAGTCCGTCCGGGAAATTCTTCTTTAGCTCCTCCATGGTCGCGCGCACGCGATTGGAGATTTCGATCGCGTTTGAGCCAGGCGCCTGGAAGATCGGAATGGCGACCGCTTGCTTGTTGTCCAAGAGCGAGCGCAGACTGTATTGCGAGGCATCGATCTCGACGCGCGCCACGTCGTTTAGACGCGTTACCACGCCATTCTGGTTCTTGATCACGATCTGGCCGAATTCCTCGGCATCGGACAGACGGCCTTCGACGTTAATCGGCAGCTGCAATTGGCCTTTGTCGCTATAGGGTGGCCCATTGACGAGGCCTGCCGCGACCTGCACGTTCTGTCGCCGCACCGCATTGACGACGTCGTCGGCACTCAGGTCGAGTTCGGCGATCTTCTGTGGATCAAGCCAAATCCGCATCGCATAATCGCCGGAGCCGAACAGCTGTACGCTGCCGATGCCCTCGATCTTGGCGAGCTGATCCTTGACGTTCAGGGTCGCATAATTGCGCAGATAGAGCATGTCATAACGGTCGTCCCTCGACAGGAGATGCACCACCATGGTGAGGTCCGGCGAGCTTTTTACCGTGGTCACACCGAGATTGCGCGCCACATCGGGCAGACGCGGCAACGCTTGATTGACGCGGTTCTGTACGAGCTCCTGCGCTAGGTTCGGATCCGTGCCGAGCTTGAACGTGACGGTGAGTGTCAGAGTGCCGTCGCTTGCCGCTTGCGACGACATGTAGAGCATGTTCTCAACGCCATTGATCTGCTCTTCCAGTGGCGTCGCCACCGTATCAGCGACGGTCGCCGGATCGGCGCCGGGGAACTGGGCCGTCACCTGCACCGATGGCGGCACGACTTCCGGATATTCCGAAATCGGCAGCCGCGGAAGTGCGATCAGACCGGCGAGAAAGATGACCGCGGAGATGACGCCCGCAAAG
>Ga0187783_10004183_pt1 | contig 10689 bp, 10 predicted proteins | sample 1015_SJ02_MP02_2_FD_132471 | JGI IMG/M metagenome (GOLD analysis project Ga0187783, IMG submission 132471) | Tropical peat soil microbial communities from peatlands in Department of Meta, Colombia - 1015_SJ02_MP02_20_MG | ecosystem: Environmental > Terrestrial > Soil > Wetlands > Peat | place...
CGCTCGCAGCCCGCCTTTCGGCAATGTGCGGCTCCAAGAAGCGCCACCGACGCATTTGGCATTCTCCCGGATTGGCCGCGGGTTGCCCACGGTTGACGCGCTTTCGAGCGTCCGTGGTTCTAGGATGCAATCAATTGGTTCGTTGCCGCCTTTGATGGCGCCGATCCCGAGGAGCCCCCCAGGCAACGGCAACCCTCACTAACAATGAACAAGAAATCAACGGCTTGGTTTGGCTGGGGTAGGTTTCGCTGCGAATTCCCGTGCCACATCGTCAAGACGGTGCAGAGTGCGCCGGCAAGCGGCTCTCCACTCGTTTTTTGTCATATGCGTCGCCCGATCCCAGAAGCCCATACAGTCTTCCAATGTACCTCCTCCCCCTCCCGGCAAGATTGGTGCTGCCTGACTTGGACTCTCGGGGGCAGAATAGCTGAAGTAAGGGCTGACGGTTGTCGCACTCACCGCGGGCCGACCCGTGCCGAAGGTTATGAGCGTACCGGGCGGGGAAAGAGGGGCAATAGGTTGCATTTCCCCCTCTGGGGGCTCGACTGCCGATATCGGGGGTGGGGTAGGCGCGGACGGCGCGGGTGTGGGCGGAGCCGATATGTTCGTGTTCAATAGCAACAGCAGGGCCCCGGCCCTGGTGGTCGGCGGGTCCGCCGATTTCGGCGCCGTCGAGACCGCCGACCGTGAACCCGTCGACGCAACGGGCCCATTCGATCTCGTCGACAGCTGCGGTAAGCGCATCGGCGTTCCCTGCAGCGTCGGGGCGGCACGCACCGCTGCCGATCCCATCACTCCGGCATGCATACCCGCACTGCTACCCCGCGAGCCACCGCCGCCTCGCTGCGCGCTCGCCGAGTCGATCGTGAGCGCCAACGCCGCCAGAGCGACAGCCAAAACCAGCGACGGCTTGCGAAGCGTGCTCGTGAACATGATGGTCCCGTCAGATACCCTTGGCGAGCTCAGCACCGTCCCTGCGCCCCAGTCGGGCGCCCAGCGAGTTGCTGATGCTCCTCGCCGGAGCCGACGGAGATATCGAAGATAGCCCCCACTCCGGCGCGGGTTAGCCGGCCACCGTGCGAGCAAACGGCAACCGTTCTTCCTCATCTCAACCGGCGACCGGTTCAATGCGATCGTGTTCCCCACTCCAATCAGAGACAATCGGGGCAAACCCCGAAGTGAGCTGTCGTCCGGGGCTGACCGTAAAAATCTGCGGGGCGACGGCTTGTTGCTCCCGTTGAGCCCACGCTGAGCGATCTCGTCATCACGAAATGCAGCGGCATTGCTGGAGCAGGAGCAGAGGATCGAACAAGTCAGCCAACGCCCCGAGATTCACCGTCATGGTCGACGTGTCTTACCTTCAGCCGTTCCATGAGAGCGGCTATGGCCAAAACGCCGCAAGATGCATGAAAGGAAAGCAGTTTCTTGCTTACTCAATGATCTCGTTCGCCTTGGTAGCGGTGATCAGATGGGAGACGGCGAGAAGCTCACCACCCGCGTGCGCCTCAATACTATTTGAGCAGCGCGGAAACATTGAAAGCGGCAATGGGTCTGCGCAACCCCTTGAGCGAGAGTTGGCCCGCAGGTTCGGTCGCAGCCAAGCTCTCGACAATTGCTTGCACCTTGGAATCGATCAAGATTTGACCATCACCAGCCTGACTGCAAAGACGCGCCGACAGGTTGACGACCGTGCCGACTGCCGCGTAGTCGAAGCGGCCCTCAAAGCCAATGCGGCCCAGCGTGGCATAGCCGTGGGCAATGCCGACGCCGAAACCAAGCTCATAGCCCTGCCGTCGCCAGTGCGCAGCCAGCTCCGCCACGCGAGCGCGCATTTCCATGGCCATATTGACCGCGCGCTCGCACGGGTCTGGGCACGGCAGCGGATCATTGAACCAGACCATGACGCCATCCCCAGTAAAACGCTCCAGCGTGGCTCCATACTTATAAATGAGCTTGCCGAGGGCTTCATGGTATTCGCGCAGAAATTTGATCACCTCCTCCGGTTCGGCGGTTTCGGCGAATCCGGTATAGCCACGCAAGTCGCAATGGAGCACGGTAATTTGCTTTCGGTGGCTGTCTAAAAGTTGTTCGCCTCCGGAAGACAAAACGAGCTCGGCGATTTGCGGCGACAGGAATCGCCTGAGCCGGCTCATACGCTCGATTTCGGCGAGCTGATCGGTTACCCGCTGTTTGAGCGAATCATTCCATTGGGCGAGTTCGTCAGCCTGCGCTGCCAGTCGTTTGGACTGCTCGTGGACAGTGTCATGCAGGTCTTTGATGCGCAAAGAGGAGCGCACGCGCGCTACCAGGGCCGCCTGGTCTACCGGCTTGGTCACGTATTCGTCGCCCCCCATCTCTAAGCCGCGGACGATGTCCTTGGTATCGGCCCGTGCAGTGACCAGAATGATGGGGATGAACGGGAGACATCTATCCGCTTTGAGCTGGCGACAAACCTCTAGGCCGTCCACCTTGGGCATCATGACGTCGAGGAGTATGAGATCCGGCAACTTGCCGCGCGCGAGCGCTAGCGCCTCCTCGCCATCGGCAGCCATGGCGAGATCATAGCCGTTGGCCTCAAGGCGGCGCGCAAGGATGTCGCGATTGGCCTCGTTGTCATCGGCAATCAGAATCAACGGCGGCTGGCGCACGATACGCCTCAGCTCGGCAAATATTCGCGTACTTTGGCGAGGAGCTGGCGCGGGCTGAAGGGCTTGGCGACATACGCGTCGCAGCCGGCCGCACGCGCCTTAGCCTCGTCGCCGCTCAAAGCGTAAGAGGTCACCGCGATCACGGGAATGGCTTTGAGTGCGGCATTCGCCTTGATACGCCGTGTCGCTTCATAGCCGTCCATAACCGGCAGCTGGATATCCATGAGTATTAGGTCGGGACGCTTCGCCAGTGCCAGTGCGACGCCATCCTCGCCATTGACGGCTTCGATAATATCGTAGCCCGCCTTGCCCAAGAGGTCCCGCAAGATCGTGCGGTTGTCCTCCTGGTCCTCGACAATGAGAATGCACTTGCTCATGCGATGCCCTCATGCTGCACAGTACGAACGGGCAGTTCGAAGTAAAATGTGGATCCTTTGCCCAATTCAGACTCCACCCAAATGCGCCCTGAATGCAATTCAACAATGCGCTTTGCGATAGCGAGGCCGAGCCCGGTCCCGGCCTTCGTCTTGGTATTCGAGCTATCGACCTGATGAAACTCGTGAAACACGCGTCCTTTTTCTGCAGCCGGGATCCCTGGCCCGGTATCGGAGACGGCGACCGAAAACGTGCCATCGACGGCTTTGGCAGCAATTCGAACCTCACCTGCGTCCGTGAACTTGATGGCATTGCCGACGAGATTGAGGAGGACCTGGGCGATGCGCCGCTCGTCGCCGTGACCGACGGGCATGTCGTCGGAGACCTCGACTTTGAGCGGTAGCTTCTTGGCTTCCGCCAGGGATTCCGTCGCCGATACCACGGTGTCGACGACGTTCTTCATCGAGTAGTCCTCGCTGCTCAGCACGAGCTGCCCGGCTTCAATCTTAGAAAGATCAAGTACATCATTGATGAGTCCGAGCAGATGCGTGCTGTTTGTCTCAACCCGCACGAGTACTTCCTTCACCTTGGATGGCAGTTCGCCGTAGAGTCCATCCTGCATGAGCTCGGTGTAGCCAAGGATGGCGTTGAGAGGCGTTCTGAGCTCATGACTCATGTTGGCGAGAAACTGCGATTTGTGTTGGCTGGCGACCTCGAGCTGCCGGGACTTTTCATCTATCTCTTGGAACAAGCGCGCATTCTGAATGGCAAGCGCCGACTGCGAGGCAAATGACTGCATGAGCTCGATGATGGCCTGGTCGAAGGTACCAGGCTGGTGACGCCGTACCATCAGGGCTCCAATGATGCGCTCCTCGCGCAACAAGGGCACCGCGAGCAGCGCGCGAACATCAGCCTTCAAGAGCGCCTCTCGCAATGGAGATGCGGGTTCAACCGCGAGATCTGCGACTTGGATAACCGAACGCGAGGACGTGCTGCGGCCGACCGGGCTGCTATCGTGGAGCCGCGGGCGCGCTGCGCGTACGGTCTCTATTAGGTCGGCGCTCATTCCATGCGTAGCTGCCAGCGAGAATTCCTCGCTCACCTCATCGAAGGTGTAGATTGCTCCCCCACCGGCGTTGGCCAGTCGGCAGGCATTGGCGAGGATGGCCGCAAGTACGGCCTGCAAATCAAGCGTCGAATTGATCGCGTGGCTTACTCCGATCAAAGCGCGCAGCTGATCGAGGGCTTCGGAGAGCTCTCGAGTACGGTCGGTGACTTTCTGCTCCAAGGTGGCATAAGAGTCCTTGAGCTGAGCTGTCATCTCGTTGAAGCTGTCTGCCAGCCTCTGCACCTCGTCGCCGGTGTGGATTTCGATGCGATGGTCGAGATCGCCGGCGCCAATGCGCGCCGCCCCTTTGGCCAAGGCACGGATCGGCACGGCCATACGCTGTGCCAGCCATATGCCGGCCAGGGCCGCCAATCCCAACCCGACGCCGAGGACGACGATGGTGCGGCGTAAGGATTCATACACAGGTTGCAGGGCCTCGCTCGTCGGCAGATCAACGAACACCAGCCAGCCGAGCGTGCTGATTGGCGCAAACGCCGTGAGCACGTCACGGCTCGAGCGATCGCGCGAGATCGCCGGAACATCGATGTTGGCGTCCCGCAATCTCTTTCGCGCCAGATCGACATGCGGAAGCTGGCTCAAATCCGTCTTGCGCAGCACGATGCCAATGTCCGGATGCGCGATGAGCAAGCCGCGCTCGTCGACCACGTACGCCACACCGGCTTTACCGACACGGATGCGGGAGATGACGTCCCAAATGAATTTCAGGTTGACCTCGGCGACCGTGACGCCCGCGTTGTGGCCAGCGCCCGCAATCGCTAGCGTGAGATAAGGCTCCGATTCCTTGCGGAAATACACTGGACTCAAATAGCGCTTATTGGCTTTGGCCTCGACGAACTTCCGATCTTTGCTGAAATCCAGCCCGCTGGCCAACGTATCCATGGCGAGTCGTGAGACCTTGATCTGCTCACGACCATCGCCGTCGAGGTAGCTGACCTCGGTGATGGCCGGGGCCTGCCGCAATAATCGCAGGAAGTCGAAGCGGCGTTGTTCGAGACCGCTGCCCGAAGGCAAGAAACCGGTTGCCCAGCCAACTTGACCCTCGATCTCTTTCACGAATTGTTCAATGACGGCAGCCGCACCATAGGCCTTTTCACGCTGCACCGCGATCAGCGCCTCCCGGCGTTCGCCATAGGAGTAGTACATCTCGATGCAGGCGTTGATGAACAGCGAGCCGCCGACCAGCGCGACAAGCAAAGAAGCGTATTTTCGAAACAATCCACCCGTCTGTTGGGCGCGGGCGGAGCGAATTTTCGCCGCGAGTTTACGCCACCATAGAAATACGCCGGAGGCCGCGTTTCTCCAGCTCATGCCAACGGACGGAACAGAGGCCTGTACGTCACGCCATCTTGACCGCAACGATGTCGATGCGGCCGCTACCGCCTTGTCAACGCGCGCGCGAAGTGCCGTCATCTAATAACCTCGTCGGCGTGGGCGAGGAGCGCCGGCGGGATTGTGATGCCAATTGCTTTCGCAGCTTTCACATTAATCACCTGCTCGACCTGCTCGAAGCCCACGCCGAACGGCCAAGCCGCTAGGCCGCCCAATGCGAGGAGATCCCGCCGCTTCATTTTATCACCTCGGCGCGGGCGAGCAGCGAGGGCGAAGCGGTGATGCCAGGCGCTTGGCCTGTCTTGAGATTTGTCATGAGCTCGACTTTCGCGCCCTCATAGACCGGCACGTCGGTTACTTCTCCCCCTTTGCGATCCGACCGGGAGTTACCCATGACGCAATACCCATCGAAGCTGGCAAGGTAGCTCATTAGCCCGCCTGTGAAGACAAAGTCGCGATTCCGATAGATCGCGGGCACCTAATGTCGCAGCGCCAGCTCCACATTTTTATCACGGCAGCTGGTGAGGAACGAGTCCATACCAAGGAACAGAGACGGTCCGTTGGTGATCGCGTTAGGGGCGCCGGTCCGTCGGAGTTCTCCCGCTCACTCAACCTGCATGATGCAACGGTATCCGGTCCAGAGCGGAAGTCCAGCGGTTGCCGCTCCGGCGGCAGATCGATTTGGGGAAAGATTGCGCCGCGTTGTTCCGTCAGAACCGCCAGGAGCCGTTCAAGCGTGGCTGCTGGGTAATTCGCGCCTTCGGTTTAATCACGATGTCCGAAACTTCGGGTCTCTCATGGCCCTCGCGCGCGGCCACGCGGGAATAATCGCGACACCCAGCCATATCCGCCAAGGTACCGCTTGCCCTCCTGCTTCAGGCCACCTCTGGCGGGTTTGTGCCTCTCAGGGAATATACCGGGTTGGGGGTCTGAGCAATTGCGACAATATGGGCGCCGGTCCGCTCGATCACGTCATGGAGCGGTGAGGGAGGTACTACATCGAAGAGACCGAGGCACCGGAGGACCGGCCGGATTCGCGCCTTTGAAAATTCACCCTGGCCCCGATGTTCGAGTTCCTCGGCTCACTCGAACAACGATATGGTCCGCAACGGCTGGTGAACGTTACGGGATGATAATCCCTGAGATCGTCAGAACAGGACCAAGTTGCACCGTTCGCTGCACCTTCCCGCTGCTCGCAAAATGGCGTGAAATGTCGTGCGTGTAAATTTCGCCCCTGTAACGTTGCGCCGATGCGCGAGCGGAGAATCCACGATGGGAAGGATAGGCATCGCCATTTCCGGTGGCCCAAACCCGGCCGAGATCGTCGACCTCGTGGGGTTGGCCGAGAGCCTGGGTTATGAATCGGCCTGGGTCGCGGAAGGCCATGGTGGCGACCAGTTCGCGATTCTGGCAGCATGTGCCATGCGAACCTCGCGCATCAAGTTGGGCACCAGCATCAGCAGCGTATTCGTTCGCACCGCTCCGACGATCGCGATGGCGGCATCGTCGCTCGCAGACCTGTCTGGCGGGCGCTTCATGCTCGGGCTCGGATCGAGCCACAAGGTACAGGTGGAGCCCGAGCATGGCGTTGTCTACGAGAAGCCGCTCACGCGCATGCGTGAGACGGTTGTGGTCGTGCGCACTCTCATCCGAGAAGGCCGGGTGCGTTTCGAAGGCGAGACCGTTCGTATCGAGGATTTCGACCTGTGGTACGCGCCGCGCCATCGCGACGTGCCTGTCTATCTGGCGGCGGTCTTCCCGAAAGGCATTGCATTGGCCGGCGAGCTCGCCGATGGGGTGATCCTGACACGCAGCACGCTCCACACGGCCTCGGCCGTTCGGCGGCAGATCGCCCTGGCAGCCAGCCATACTGGGCGAGATCCGGGCAGAATCGAGATCACGAGTCTCCTGCCGACAGCCGTCGGCGCTACGACGGCCGGCGCACTCGCGGCGCTGAGGCCGGGGGTGGCGCTCTATGCAGGCTATTTCCCTCGCTACAATCGACTGATGGCGGAGCATGGCTTTGCGGCAGAGGCGGCTGCCATTGCCGCGGCTTGGGCGCGCGGCGATCGCGAAGCTGCAGAGCGGGCGGTGAGTGACGCCATGGTCCTGGAGACTTGCATCGCTGGAACTCCTGAGGAATGCCGCGCCCGCGTTGAAGCTTACCAGCGATCTGGCGTGGATGTCCCTATTCTGAGCCCGTTCGCCCGTGGCGCCGACGCCAAGGCTCGCTTCGAGGCCGTAATTCGCGCCTGTGCCCCGCAACTGCGCTGATAACAGCTTCACTCGGTTTGGTGCCATAGCGAGGGGCGATCGTTGGTCCAGTTTCGTCCACACGCTTGGGAAGCTTACCCACCCCGCAGGATTTCGAGGAGATCGCAGTTCCGGCACACGACCCGACGGAGGGTGTGCGAGGAGAGCGAGGGCGTGGGCTCTTCGCCGCCCACGCCTAACAGCCTGACCGCCAGGAGCAAACATCTGTTTCAGTTTGCAGGCTGAGGGACGGAGGCAGCGTGCGCTTGTCGGAGTTGACGGAGTAGCTCGCCGCACCGGTCAACGTACGCGAGCATACTGTCGTAGTCGCGGACGGCACGGGCGAGGTCGTTCGGATTCCCTTTGCGAACATACAGCGCAACAGCATCTTCGAGCGCATACGTATGCTCGAGGATCTCAGAGATCGTCTGCCGAAGATTGTGCTCGCTGTTCCTTCTCGTCATGGGGGTCAACGTAGGAACAAAAATAGTACATTTCAAGATATTACTTGCCACATTTCAGCCGCCCTCATCGGAACAGAAAGGGAACGCGCCGATAGCGGAACCCGCTGCAAGCTGAATCTGAAGTACTGCGGAGGCCCCACGTGGTCCCGCTATGACGCGGCGGTTAAGGAACCCGCAACCACTTGCCGGCTTGCTGTTGCTCTGAGGCCTAGGTGAACCGCGCGCTCGGGCTCAACTCTTCACGTCGAGCAATTCGACATCGAAGATAAGAGTGGCGTTTGGAGGAATGACATTACCCACGCCGCGAGCCCCATAGCCGAGCTCAGGCGGGATAATCAGCGTTCGCTTGCCGCCAACCTTCATCGTGGCAACGCCTTCGTCCCAGCCGGCAATGACTTGCCTCCTGCCGATCGCAAATTCAAACGGTTTGCCCCGATCGAGCGAGCTATCGAACTTCTGGCCCTTCTTGCCGTCTTGATAAAGCCATCCCGTGTAGTGCATGACGCAGATCTGACCGGCCTGGGGTGTGGCACCAGTGCCGATCTTGCTGTCCGTTATGCGTAAGCCTGAGGGTGTCGTGATGGACCTCCCGATGACCTGAGCCGTTGCTGTGGTCGCTGCACTTGAGTCAAGTATGAAAAATAAAGCGAAAAGGCAACGTGCAATTGGAATCGTTGCGCTTGCGTAAGCTCGCATCCTCGTCCTCCTCTGGAGATGTGCCAACACGTTTGGCTCAGGATAGACTCCTTCGTTCCCGCTTTTGATGCGGCACTCGCGCCCACTACGAGGTGATTTGATAGGTGCCGCCCGGCACATTTCTACTAGCTGCAGATCAGCGCAACATCCACACGAATCCGGATACTGCATCGTCGCAACGGACTCGTCATTTAGCGCGAACCGGTTTGGCCTGCCTCTCAGCCGGGGTCCATTCCCTTCGCTTTGATGACCGCAGCGCCTGCGGGTGAGATAAGGTACGTGATGAAAGCCTTCGCCGCGTCGGGCTCCCTGCTGTTTGCTGCGACGGCCGATACGTAAACGACTTCTCTTTGTATTTCCGATGGGAGCGGACCGATCACGTCTAGGCGGGGATCGGTAATCACGTTGAGAAGAAAAACCGCCAGATCAGCATCCCCGTTGGCGACAGCTTCGATGATCTGCGCGGGTGCAGGCTGTGCCTTTGTCTTGAGCGTCATGGTCTCAGCGATGCCAAGACGCTCGTAAATACCGGAAAGTTGCGTGCCGGTTGCACTCGCCGGTATTGACGCAATCGATTGCGCCTCAAGTAGCGTCTGCTTCAATGCCTCAGCCGTGCTGATGTCGGGTTTGAGACTGCCTGCGCGGACAGCAATGCCGATACCGACCCGAGCGACGTTGAGCACTGGGCCAGGCGCAAAATGTGCACGGGCAGCAGAATTCTTCATGACGTCCTGCGGCACAACACCAAGGTCGAAGGACGTGCCAGTGGCCATCTTGATCAGCTCCGGAGTGGTACCGTAGCGGATAACAAGCTTGTGGCCGGTCGTGCCCTCGAAGTCCGCGGCAATCTCCTTGAAGGGGGTCGCGATGCCCCCGCCAGCTATGACCTGCATTTCGGTGGCACGCACAGTAATGCCTCATGATCGACAAGCGCTGATCCGAGCACCAATTTGAGTGAAGACTTGGTCGTCTTGGTCATGATGCCTCGGATTCAACGGGGTGAACCGTGTCCCCACCCATCCATATCACTGTTTGACTTCTCTGCAAGGCAAACACGCCACCAAGTAGGCTACTCTTACGGCTCAGGGAGGCCTGCTTGAGGGGCACGAGCCGAATTTTCTCGATCCGCCGTAGGCGGCCTCATGACGAGCTGCCCGGTCTCACACGCGCAACCGATACGTCTGGCGGACGGTCCGGCATTGTTGAATCGCAGCGGTATCCTAGAACCATGTGCCGCCAAGGGGCCGCCTGAGAGTCACCATTTTTACCTTCGCCCGGTGGGTTGTCTCGCTCATAGCTGATGATGCTTGAGGTAACGAGGTTGACAATTTCCATGTAGGTCGCGTGAAAATACTATGTCCTCAAAAGATCTCAGTGCTTTCGCATTTTCGCGTTTCTGCATCCTTGCCATTGTGCGGTTTGGTGGCGTCGAGCCAAATTGGATTGGGCCTCATCTCGAAGGTATCGCCCACTTGAATTTCGGCAGCAATTCGAGCTGCTCCCAAGCCGCCGAGCGCAGCGTCACTGCGATCCCCATTACAAATGGATTGGCGACCAGCTACGGCTTGTGAGGCTCCACCCATTTCCTTGGCGCGATCGCGGTACCCATTGCAAAGGATATCGGGTCGCAATCCTCATCGCATGTGTCAGCAAAGGCATGCTGCATTGCAAAAGGAGCGCGCGCCTGAGCCCTGGGTGGACCGCGGATTGCAAGTCCAAGTTGCGATCGGCCCGCGGCGCGGCAGATCGCCTGTGGCCGTGGAGAGGTCCTTTGCTCATCTTGCAATCTACTTCA
>Ga0187783_10004184_pt1 | contig 10685 bp, 7 predicted proteins | sample 1015_SJ02_MP02_2_FD_132471 | JGI IMG/M metagenome (GOLD analysis project Ga0187783, IMG submission 132471) | Tropical peat soil microbial communities from peatlands in Department of Meta, Colombia - 1015_SJ02_MP02_20_MG | ecosystem: Environmental > Terrestrial > Soil > Wetlands > Peat | place...
CTCGCTAGTCCCGTGCGTCCGACACAAATCGGCCGCCTTCACCCCAGCCTCGTGTCACTCGGAATGCGCGACACGCGCTGCGTGAAGACCCGCTCGCGTTCTGCAGTCGGGCCATGAACGTGATCAATGATCCCCTCGGAGAGCGCATCATAAGTGACCTCGAGGAACGATCTCCCATAGATCACGTCGGGTTCCAGATAAGCTCCTTCTCCCCACTCATTCCAGGCATTGATGAATATTAGTGGCTCCTGTTGCTCACGACGGAGCATGGCCTCCCGCACGAGGAAGCGCAACCATTGAGCATAGGCCTTGGGGCTCTCATTGATAAAGATGTGCCCTTTTCTCTGTCGTCGGCCAGTGTTATCCCATCGAGGAAATATACCTCTGTAGTGGATATAACTGACCGCCGGATGATTGATACTGCGCATTGCCACGGAGATATAATCCTCAAGACCGCCCTTAAAGTCGGGATTTACCCCGTAAACCCGCCTCGGGTCTATCAACATTCGATCGGTATGCGGTGGTGCGAATTCGACCGCGGCGTCGAATCCGTATGGGCGAGGGTCACTGATGCCAAAGGATTGAACGGCGCATAAGTGCAAATGGTTAATTCCGTCTGCTTGCGCAGCGCGTCGCCAAGTCTGTACCGTCCCGATGGGATCTTTCATATCAGCAACCCGATATACAAGCAGAAGCGGTGAGCCGTCGACGCGAATGTAGCGGGGATCTTTTAGCATCGGCAGGACGTCCATAATGAATCTCGACGCGTCACCCTCCTCGTAAGTTTGGGCAATGAGGATTTCGTCTTCGGAGCCATCCCACCGGCGGCTCCAGGTCTCGTTCGCCCAACAAACGCAAAATGGGAAATTAGGCCCGTGATCGGATAACCAGAGATTGAGCGGTCTCTCGAGAAGCCGTTTGCCGGCGAACCAGTAGTAGTAAAAACAAAAGCCGTGAAGTCCATATTGTCCGGCGAGTTCGGCCTGTCTGTGAAGGACCTCCTTGACCCGAAGATCGTAAAATCCAAGGTCAGAGGGGAGTCGGGGCTGTTGGTGATACCGGAAGTTCTGAATCCCTCGGACCACATTAGTCCATTCTGTGAAACCCTCGCCCCACCAGGCGCTATTCTCGGGGATGGGATGGAATTGCGGAAGATAGAAAGCGATCAGCTTCACCGGGAACCTAGCAGGGGGCGTGGAAGGAGGTCCCGTTCGCGCCGAGGAGGCATCAATACTCTCTGCTGTTAGGTTTGCTACGCGATGTGGGGCAACTAAGGTTTGATATAGCCCATCAAGAATCTTGGCGCCTTTCTCCCAAGTTAAATGCTCCAAAGCGAATTTGCGGGAATTTTGTCCAAGTACTCTCCTCAAGTTTGGAAAGCGGATAAGCAACAGAATGGCATGCGCAAGTTCTTTGATCGAACCAGTGTGCAACTTTAGAACATGCAACCCATCTTCCAGAACGGCGCCAATGTTGCTGTTGGGCAGGATGACAGGACGACCCGACACAAGATACTCGGGTAGTTTAGATGGAAATCGATAGTCGTTAAAGGGATCGCTTTTTCCGGGCTGAACAAGGATATCGGACATAGCGACTAGCGGGGGAATGTCAGTGCGTGGGATAAATCCCAAATCAATCACATATTTATCAAGCTCGCATCGATCGTTGAATTCAAGATCTGCATAATTCCATCCGGTGCGGATGAGCTTAAGCTGCAATCCGCGCTGTCGCAGAAGTGCCACTGCCAAATAGAGTCGTTGGATATCTTTGACGTTAGAAAGATGGACGTTGCCAGAGTATAACAAAACAACATCGCTTTCCGCTAGGCCAAATCGCGTTCGCACCTCCATGCGGTCTATCTCGGCTATCTTCTCGAACGGAGCGTCGAACCCAGGCCAAAACACGAATCCTGGAATATTTTCTGGTTTAAACTCCATGAGTCGATCTATCAAGCATGAATAGCCACTGGCGCGCCCGATGAATTCACGATACTTTCTCGGATGAGACCGATAGGGTTTGCTCAGCTGTTCCACGAGATCGTCAGGAAGTGACTGGAACTCGGAGTAGCTAAGGTCCGGCAATTCGTCCTCAACGATTTGTTCCTCGTTGTCCTCCATGTGAACCACATAGGGACATTTGAACCGTGTTACTAGCGTATTCGTGATTGTTCGAACATGCTCGCGAGGTGACCATGCATGGACGATATCGGGCGCGGTGCTATTGGCAAAATGCGATCCGTCCTTCGATGCGGAGTCGTAGTCCATTACACGGAAAGTTGGGTCGCCATGCTGTCTGGCGGTTTCGGGCGAGTCTGGGACCAGGACACAGCATTCGTGGCCAAATTTTTGCAACTCTGTCGCAAGACTGAAAACATGCATGGCGCTATTGCCTTGGAAGTTGCAATGAGCAATCAATGCAATCCTCATGACGAGCATTCCTTGTTAGGTGAAGGCGATGAGGCGCTTTAGATCCAGGGCCGACCACAGTAAATAGCAGTGCAGTCATGCGCTGTAATGGAGTTGGCTGAGGATATTATAAAAGGGGTCTCCCTTTCTTATGGCGTCCGCGTGGATGTCTTGGAACAGACTCGTATCCATTGCGTCGTCGGCATCGATCAGCTTGTAGTCATTCTCGACACGCATCATGAGGGCCGGAATGGCGATATTTCGGTAGCCGAGTTTTGACGCTCGAACTGCCGCGTCTCCAAAAATATAGTGAGGAGTTGAGAAGCAGGGGTCAAAGCCGCCGAGCGCGTCAAGCGCAGCGCGATTTGTCATGATCATTGCGGCAGGCAACGCAGAGACCTCGCGAGCGCATGCAAGCGAACCGGCGTAGCCGTCCTGCCCTAGTTTTAGGTGGCACATAGCGGGCGATAGGCCTTTTTCTGTGATAAGTAATCCAGCCGCGGCTACTCCATCGTCGTTGCGGTACACGTGAGGAGCGACGAAGGCAACGTCATCGCGCTCGGCGTAAAGCAAGAGATGGTGAAGCCACTTTTTGTCCGTTACCTCGATCAGGGGGTCAACAAACATCATATAGCGACCCGACGAAACGCTCATAGCTTGGGTCAGTGCTGCCGCGAGAGGGGATGGAGGCAGAATGGCGGATGAGCCGATTTCGGTGCTTTGCCGCACTTCGCGCCCACGAGCTAGAGCGCTCGTCTCGGTCAAATCCGAGTGCATCGCGAGCACCATAATGTTTTCGTCCGTTTGAAATGCCTCTTTCAGCATTTTGATACACTGTGAAGTTCTTTCGGCCGTTCGATCGCCCCTGATAACAATATCAACTGTCGGATAGGCGTTCCGCGGTCGTGGGACGATGGCGAGCCGATACGGTAGATGTTCGTGCGGCTTGGCCTTCCCCTGGAATCCTGTTCTTATAAAATGCGCATTTACTGCTTCGGTCTGAAGTGATTCGATGATTGGCTTTGAGTTTGGATCATTTGCAATGCCATTAAGGCTTCCGCGCACGTGGTAGAGAATCTTCGGCACATGTGCAATTTTCCTAGTGCGTTCGCTTACGCGCAGCATGAATTCAAAAATTTGCAAATGACTGAACCAAAAATTCGAGCTCACCAATAATGCAACTTCCCGCCGAATCGCGACGAACTGATCAACATACATTACGCCTGATAATAAGGTTGGCGACCAATCCGGTTTGTAGAAAATGGTCTCGAGTGAATTTTGGGCTGTGATATACGTGTGGTCGCTGTAGACTACATCGGCGTGCGCTTCGAGGAGCGCGCTCACAGCCTCTTCTATCGCATCGTGCATCAATACGGCGTCATTGCCGAGCAATATAAAAAATTGTCCGTTCGCTGAACGCAGTGCGGGGTTGTCAGTGTGTGAAATCTTACTATCTTTGCCAACCGACTCGCATCGGATGCGCGGATCGAGCTGTACTATCCGCTCGATCATTGGATCGATCGTTTGCGTGGATGAGCCGTTGTCGAGAATGATTAGCTCCCAGTTCGAGTGCGTCTGTGCGCGTACGCTGTTAACCGTCTCAGCGAGGTGCGTTTCGGTGAATTTGTAGGCAAACAGCAGCAGCGAGACGAGCGCTCTAGACGCCGCAGAATTTTGTTTAGGTCGCCGTTTTGGTAGCGCGACGCGCGCGGGCGTCGGAATACATGTCGTATTTCGAGCGAGGAGCTTGGGATCAAGGCTTGATCGGAACTCAACGTAGTCGGTTAGTGGGTCGATCGTTGTCTCGCGAGCGAGCGCGCTTGTAAGTCGGTGAACGGCTCCGTCGAACAGAGGATGCGGATGCCGGCGCGCGTCGCGCGGCTGCATCAGATAATGTACCAGCGGGTTGATTCTTTTTTCCGCTATCTCCGGATACAGCCACTTATAGTATTGACAATCAAACATGGGGTGCGGATTGCGACCTTCCTGGCCGCCGGTTTCTACAAAATGTCGCAGCGGTCCTATTCGGGACGCTGCAACGCCCGGGTTATTCTGTAGATAGAAGAGGGGATCGAAATGGGGATGCGAAGTGCGGCCCTGCTTATCCCCGATCAGTATGAAATGGCAGAACTCGTCCATCCCAGTTGCAACAATGTCCGAATTGTGCGCGCGATACCAGAGGCGATCGAATAGAGGGTGCGGCGAAATGCCTTGCCGGGAGCCGTACTGTAGATAGTGTGCTAACGGATTGCGGAGGGCGGCGCGAGAGTTCTTCACTTGAGATAGGTAAAACTGCGTACTAAATAGCGGATGAGGGTCTCGACCTTCGCGCGCGCCATAACGCAGATAGTGGAGGCGCGGCTCCGCTCCATTTAGCCTTACGTCAGGATACCGAGAGAGATACCATGCTCCGTCGAAAAGCTGATCGATACTTTCGGAGTGGTTGTCTTTGAATGCGGGGCGAAAGCTTGCAGCTATGTGAATTCTTCCATCAAAGCTTTCGTACGAGTGTTGCGATGTCATGCGGTTTTCGGCACGCCCGTATTTCATATAATGAACGAAAGGATTAAGCCTCGATTTTGTGACGTCGGGGTAGCGAGATATGTAAAATGATGTATCAAAATTCGCTCGAGGCTTACGACCCTCTTTCCAGCCGATCGATAGGTAGTGGCCGATAGGGTCGAGGCCTGCGTGCGCTACGTCCTTGTAAGTACGTAAATAGTAGTCACGGTCAAAATCACTAGATATTATTGTGTAATCCTCAAAAGAGTGTCCAATTCTACTATTACCTTGCGGTATGGATGTGCGTCCCTCGTCCTTTCCATATTTTAGGTAATGCAGGAAAGGGTCCGTGCCTGAGGCTCTCACATCAGGATAATTTCGAAGATAAATGTTTGGGTCAAAATCAGCCCGTGGCATGAATCCACGCTTGGATCCAATCTTAAGGTAATGAGCGACGGGATGAAGGTGAGACTTGGATACGAAGGGGTAGTTTTCTAAATAAAATTCCTGATCTAAGGCTGAGTGAACAAGTTTATACTTTGCACTATATCTGATAAGAATGTTATTTTTCATAAGCCGAACGAGTTTAAGAAGCGTACCCATCGTCAAAGTGCTGTTTCTTTCATCAGGCAGACGGTCCTGGGCAAATTGAGATCAATGCGTTCCCGTGATTGTTTGACACTGCGGGCGCCGTGTGTTCGGTGCGGGTCGATCTCGATGTGGCAGTTACAAAGGGAAGGTCGCTCTTTGCAAGGAAAGAATGTGCAACGCGCGTGAAACCGTCGATCCGCGGCCGAGGCGGGCTAGTGAACCCATTTTATCGTGTGACCGTCTGGCGTCGCCAGTAGGTGATGCAGCGCGGCGTTGGAGCGCGGACCAGGTCCTCGCATGACCTTGCAGCGGAGGCCGTCGCGTCTTCCCATAGATGGGAGCCTTCCTGTCGGCGCCTTGGTAGATTTCTGGCGTGTATTTCGTACGACAGACGCGCCGTCCTTTCCGGGATAGGACTCAGACCAGCAGCGCTCTTGTTGAGCCATTCAAAGTCAATCTCCACAAAAAGGCCAAAAACATGGCGTCGGAGCCGATCCAGAATCGCGTCGATAGTAACGCCTCTGCTCGGTCGCCGGGACAAATTAGCCCAGTCAGGGCGTGGCGAACACGACCCCAATGCTCTCGATTTTGCCGGGTGGTTCCGCGTCGGCAAGGGTTGATTTAAGTTGCGTCATGAACTACAGCGTTCTCTCATCCTGGGGCATTCATCATATGAGAGCGTCACCTGGATATGTATCTACCGTAGACCGCTTTCCTTGCGGCAAGGCGCTGCTCGACGAACGACGTGATTCGAGGATCAAAACTGAGTGTCAAGTATGGTCTCAGCGCATCTGATGCGGCAGGCCGGCCCACCCAAGATAGCCGACTACGCCTCGATCAGGCAACGGGCTCAAGTGGGGCAAAAAATCTCTTCAGGATCGACATCGCTCCCCAAGGTTAGTATTGTTACTGCAGTTCGCAACGGCGAAGAAACATTGTCTCGGACGATCGATTCCATTCGAAACCAGACCTATCCCAACATTGAATATATTGTGGTTGACGGTGTTTCAACAGATAGGACGCTTCCAATTATTCTCAATAATCTCGATGTGATCAGTCGATGGATCAGTGAGCCTGACAGAGGCATCTACGACGCCTTCAACAAGGGGGTCGCACTCTCGACTGGCCAATTTATCGGATTCCTGAACGCGGACGATGCCTATAGCCTGAATCAGATTGAGGAGGCTGTTGCAACGCTTGAAAGGACAGGATGCCTTTGGGCTTTCGGCGACACCTGGATGTACGGGTATTACGGTGAAGACATCTTCCTGAGAGGAGATCCGGACTATTATCGCGTGGTTCGCCTTAACATGCCAAGTATCCAGCAGATTACTCTCCTCTCCCATAGAGCAATTTTCGATATTGTTGGATTATTCCGAACAACTTATCGGATCGCAGCGGACTATGATTGGTTGATTCGCGTCGCTTTGGCTGGCATCAGGGGGGCTTACAATCCTGCTATTATTGGACACATGTGGGCCGGAGGGATATCGACCAGAAATCAGAAGCTTTCCATCCGCGAGAGCTTCCTGATCAGTGTTCGTAACGGTCACCCCCTCCTTGAAGCGTGCCTGTTCTGGTGGATGCGCTACCGTTTTATCAAACATGGACCGCCTCCAGAGTTTAAAGAAAAAATCGATGCCATCCGTAACAGGCTCCAACGGGTTTTCGGCTCCGCCGCTGCGGCGCCTCCTGGAATGCTTCTATGGGAGGATCTGGCTGCGAACGCGTCAACTGAACCGCCGCGTGCGAACACGGCCAGCGTTTTCGCGGCGGGACGCCATGCCGGAATCGTGATGAAGGAAAGCGCGCTACTCTATCTGGCGCAACTTGGTAGAGGATTCAAGACCTATGCTATCATTGGGGCTGGAGCTGGGGCCCAACAGGCGGAGGCGATTTTCTCGCTTCTCTACTTAGAGCGCGTGGTGCCGGGACAGGCCGAAGTCTTAGTAATAACTGAACTCGCTGGACATCTGTTGCCATGGAAGCGCATGAAGGCGCGTTACCTTGCCGTAATCGGAGATGTCGAAGGAATCGGCGTCGTGCCGGGATGCTCGATTCTCGGAGCACTCCCCGGCCTTCTGGTACTCCGCCGACGAAATGACTGATGCGCGCCGATTGTGAGGTTTTGGCAAAGCCGCTGACGAATTCACGTTCACGAATACTGTTCGTGAACGACTGTGGCTTCGTCGGTGGTGCTGGCATCGGCGTGCGGCGCCAAGTGCAGTCGTGTCTTCTCGCGGGGTTCGAAGTCCGCGTTCTTTGCTGGATGGAGGGAGGAGGCGATGACTTGCGTATGGGGCGGGCGGGCTCGTTCTCGGGCACCTGGCTCGGTATAGATCGGCGGCCGGACCTCCACGTGACGCGCGGCTTGCGGCCACTAACCATAGTCGAGCGGGCTTGCGATGCCGTCCTTCTAAGCGATCCCGACCTAGTAGTCTTCGGCAACCTGCATTGGGCGAGTTGGCCACTACAGCTTATATCCGCGGTTCGTGATACGGGGATCCCGACCATTGCGTACCTGCACGATATCCATTGGGTGTCCGGACGCTGCGCGTATCCAGGCACTTGCGCTCAATATGTGAGCGGGTGTGATGCTGAATGCCCAACTCCCACGGAATATCCTCCACTTCCAGCCAACCAAATTGCGTCAGCTTGGACGGCTCGCAGGGAGGTCTTCACGGGGTCGGGTCGCGTTCCAATTGCGACAAACAGCACTTGGACGACCGAGATCGCCGACCGCGGCTTTTCCGGTGAGGCTGACGTTAGAACTATCTGGTTAGGTCTGGACACTAGCCTGTTCGAGCCGTTCCCCAAGTGGATAGCGCGCAAGCTTCTGGGCGTGCCCGAAGATGCCGTGATCGCGATCTGTGGGGCGGTTGACCTCGGAGAGGAGCGCAAGGGAGGCGAGATGCTTCGGCAATGCGTCGCGGCGCTTGCGAGAGAGCGGCAGGTAATGGTGTTAGGATTCGGACACAACTCGCAGTTTTTTGAGGGGATCCACGGGGTTGGTAGCGTACTGGATGAGCGGCAAATGCCAATATTGTTCAACGCAGCTGACTTTGTGATAAACGCGGCGAAGGAAGAAGCGTTTGGGCAGACGCTTATGGAGGCCGCCGCTTGTGGTTTGCCCATCGTCGGGACTGATGTGGGTGGCGTTAGGGATATAGCCCGACCTGAGACGAACGCATTGCTTGTCCCGTACGGAGACACTGAGGGGATGCTGGACTGCGTGCGGCGTCTGGACATCGATGTCGGGCTGAGGCGTCAAATGTCGCATGCGTCACGCGTAATCGTTAAGTCAGACTTCAGCCTCGAGCGGCAAGCCGAGGCCTGGACCGCAATGGTAGACGAACTGTTCGATCGTCAAAATTGCAACGCTAGCTAGATGACACCTTTTCTCGTCTTCGACGCGCCGAATGAGGCTTTCTTTGAATGGTTGCCGCTCTTCAGGAATGTGCACCAGCAGGCGCCATCAATGATTGTGGCGCTCGACGCAGTGCTCTTCCCAACTGCGCGATGGGCGCTCCCCGGAGCAACGCTGCGACCGCTTGCTTCCGACCTGCGCGGTCCCTGCCCGTCTGCGGCCTCTCTCCACGCTCTGCTGCGCAGCCTTCAAGAGATTGCTCCCAATCCAGTTTGCGTACTCGACGGCAGTGGCAGCTACGTAAAAGACCTCGTGCGTGCCTTTCTGCCGCTTCCTAGAAGACTAGAAGTGCTATTGGCTGATACAAATGGACGCTTTAAGACAAGCAACTCGTCTTCGGAAGCCTTGTGCGCTCGTGGAATCGTTGATTTGGAGACGGTTGGACAAAGGCTAGGATATCTTACAGACCGTGCGGACGCCATGCTGTCTCCGCCGCCCGCTGATCTGAGCCAAGTACTCGAAGTAATCCAGACGGAGCCTTGTCAGACCGCTTCGTATGTAGTTGCGGCGTTCGACTAAGTCCGAGCTGTACTCAATTCTGGCGTGATCGCTGCGGCTTATATCAGAAAATTGGTATCGGCCAGACGAAAGCATTTGGTAGATATCGCTTTGTGCGAAGTTAATTGCTCGCCGTTTCGCAGTGGAACACCTATTCGGCGTGTCCCCTGGATGGAGGTTTGTGCGCCGGATCTGGCGTCACTCATATATGGTAGTTGCGGCGTACTTACCAACAACCCCGCTGTGGCGCATCTGAGCGCTCAAATCGGGCGCGCCTGCCTAGCCTTTTGGGCTGGGCTAGGTTGGCGTGACCATGTACCCCGTATTGGTCCAGGCGTCGTACTCGGAGCGGATGTTCCTGTCAGTCTCAGCGGAGACTTCCCGCTGGGGCTCGCGCCTCTTAAGACATTAAGGGAAGCCGTCAGTCGTGTCCTTTCTGGGGACTGCACCACACGTGACGCTATCACTGTGCAGCCTTCGCGCAAATTTCTGATAGAATATTTGGAAAAGATCATTGATCAACAGGATGAGTTGTCCTCAGCCGATGGAGAGTCGTCAACATACGCCAATCATGCGAGTATTTTCAAGGTGGAGCTTGCTTGTCCCTGGCGCAATGAAGAGGAAAGATAAATGGCAAGGTTGTCAGTTGTCACGCCGTCTTTCAATCAAGCCGAGTTTTTATTCTGGAATCTTTCAAGCATTGCTTCTTCCGAGCATGATGTGGAACACATAGTTCTCGATGGTGGGTCGAGTGACGGAAGCGCCGAGTTGCTCGCCTCGTTCGATCGTCATCTTGCCCACTGGGTAAGTGAGAAGGACAAGGGGCAGTACGATGCAATCAATCGCGGTTTGCAGCGTAGCACGGGCGAGATCATGGCTTGGCTCAATTCTGACGACATGTACTTTCCCTGGACAATTGGCACAGTTCTTGAGATTTTTGATCTTTTTCCCGAGATCGAGTGGCTGACGACCCGCTACCCGACGGCAATTGACAGCCGCGGCCATATGATCAAGCTCAACAGTACCTTTGGTTTCGAGCAGAAGAGCTTCCTTGCGGGCTTTAATCTTCCCGGAGCCGAATGGGAGGCCGATGTCTACATTCAACAGGAATCGACCTTTTGGCGCCGTTCGCTCTGGGATCGTACCGGCGCATATGTAGATACATCCTATCGCTTCGCGGGCGATTTCGATCTTTGGGCACGGTTCTTCACGAAGGCTAAGCTGTACGCGGTGGATGTTCCGCTCGGAACGTTTCGAAGGCA
>Ga0187783_10004185_pt1 | contig 10683 bp, 6 predicted proteins | sample 1015_SJ02_MP02_2_FD_132471 | JGI IMG/M metagenome (GOLD analysis project Ga0187783, IMG submission 132471) | Tropical peat soil microbial communities from peatlands in Department of Meta, Colombia - 1015_SJ02_MP02_20_MG | ecosystem: Environmental > Terrestrial > Soil > Wetlands > Peat | place...
GCCCTTTGTACCCATCATCAGGAAGTGCTCCTAAACACTGTCCTGGATCCCTAGAGTCTCACAAAACGACGGGACCCCGATGACGTTTTTCAACAAAATAGGCCGTTTGCGGGCTGCCAGCAAGGAGCCGGTTTGCTGGGGCGCTAACCGGGCTGAATCCCGTGTAGCGCGAATCGGATCTGAGTGGCGATCTCCTCCATGAGGCTATAACGGCGCGCATACATGGCGCGCTTGTGCGATGCCTGCTGTGCGTGCGAGCGCCGTGCCGCCTGCAACGGCAGCGTGAACCAGCCATCCATACCAGCACTGCCGCCCGCCTCGAGCCAGGTGCGATCGTAATTGCAACTGAGGGCGTGCCAACGCCGGACGTGTAGCAGGTGCTTGCTGCGGTGAACCTGAATCTGCCCTCCGGCCGCAAGTAGCCGCTGCACGCCGAGCACGCGCACTAGTTCCTGCGTCGCGAACACCAGCAGGTAGGTCGGGCGCATGCCGTGCAGTGCCTTGGTCAATCGGCCGTACATTTCGCGGGCGCCGCGCGCGCCCTGCAGACATCCCACATAAGCCCGCCAGCCGTCGGTGGCGCTTTCGAACGACAGCGCCACCGAGCTGATCGCCTCCCCCTGCGAACCTGCACACAGCGACAGAGCGATCTCGCCCTCCTTGCGGAAGCGGCGGTTGGTACCCAATCGCAGTTCGAGCGCCTCACCGCCAACGGTCACCTGCGCGAGTCGCCGGCCGCCGGGGGTCGCCACCGCCTCGCGCAGTGCGGCCGGTCCGCCGAGCAGCAGCTTCCAGGAGTGCTCGATCACGCGCATGCGCTGGCGGCGATTCCAGCGCATGGACAGGTACGGGCGCAGGGGTTTCAACGGCAGCAGCGGCTGCAGACGTACAGCCGCCGCCAGCGGCGCGCGTGCGCAGCGCTCGAACCAATGAAGGGTGGCACGCGGCTCGAGCGCTGCCAGCACCGGCCAGCGCAGACGCTGCTTCAGCAGATCGACACGCTGAGCACGTCGGTAGGCCGGCCCGACATAGCGCAGCGCGCGACGCGCGGCCCGCAGACTTTCGACAACTTGTCGCATCAAAGGCAACTCCCGTTGGGTGTCCCTGTTCCGCAACACGCATGACCACTCACCGCCGCCAGGACCTTCAGCTGGCTGCAAAATACGCGGTTGTGCTTCGTCGGCGCGAACTCCATCGACACTAGCCGCGGCCCTAAGTTCCGCGCGTCCCGTTCGAATAGGTAACGGCCTTCGGCCAGGTCGACGGGGTTTGTGACCTCCGACGGGAGCGGGTCGGCCTCCCGTTCTCCTGATCTTCTGTCGCGACGGCGCAAAAATGCGCGCCGATAGCCGCCTTACTGACCCAGTCCTTCAGAGTCTCCTCAAAGGCGATTTCGACATGATTACGTCGGTCCTCGGCCCGATTGCTCTAATGTCTGGTGCGCGTCGGCCACCGATGTGCAACCAAGAAAACGAAAGACAGGATGCGCGTGGACAGACGACCCTGAAGGTTCCGACGCCTCAACGCGTCAGCGTTTCGCGCGCCACTTGACAAGGGGCCGGTCACTGGGTGTCCGCTAAATCGAAAATTTAAAACTCTGCTCGGATGGCGGGAGTTGGCCGACAGTACCCTTCCGCGCCGCCGCACCCCCTGACTGGCTGGAGTCGACCCCGAGCGGTCCTAGAGCTCTCCCGATACCAATGGGATGGACGCCCCCATCCTCAACGGCATCAATCGTGCCAAAGTGGAAGTGTTCTGCAACCACTGAGAGAGAATGGGAGCGTCCCCGATGAATGTTACAGCTGTCGTAATTGATTTGGCGAAGAACGTACTGCAGGTGCATGGAATCGATGCGCGAGGGAAGGTCGTCTTGCGCAGGCAGCTGCGGCGGGATTTGGTGATGGCGTTCTTTGCACAGCTGCCGCCGTGCCTCATTGGCATGGAAGCCTGTGCGAGCGCGCATCATTGGGGTCGTTCGCTTGAGCGCTTCGGGCACACGGTGCGTCTCATGGCAGCGCAGTTCGTCAAGCCGTACGTGAAAGCGAATAAGAACGACGTGGCAGATGCGGAAGCCATCTGTGAGGCCGTGACCCGCCCGAATATGCGCTTCGTGCCGATCAAGAGCATCGAGCAGCAGGCGGTCCTGTCGCTACACCGCGTACGGCAGGGGTTCGTCAAGGCACGCACGGCCCAGGCGAACCAGATCAGGGGTTTGCTCGGGGAGTTTGGTCTGATCATCCCGAAGGGTATCTGGCACATTGCTCAGCGTGTACCCGAGCTGCTGCAGGATGCCAGCAACGAGCTCCCACTGGCCTTGCGCCAGCTGATCGACCGCTTGACCTGTCATCTGAAGGAACTCGACCGACAGGTTCGTGAGCTCGAGCGCGAGATCCTTGCCTGGCACAGAACCAGCGACCTCAGCCGCAAGCTCGAGCAAATCCCCGGGATCGGACCACTCGCGGCCACCGCACTGGTTGCGTCGATCGCCAATGCGAGGAGCTTTGACAATGGCCGGCAAGTCTCGGCTTGGCTTGGGCTGGTGCCGCGACAGAAGTCCAGCGGCGGAAAACCCACGCTACTCGGGATCAGCAAGCGGGGTGACGTGTACCTGCGCACCCTGCTGATCCATGGAGCCCGCTCGGCCATCCTCGCGGCCAGGCGCCGCAATGACAGCAAGAACGGCTGGCTGACCGCTCTGCTTAACCGTCGGCACCCTAACATCGCCGCCGTGGCACTAGCCTACAAGAACGTCCGAACCGTGTGGGCGTTGCTGGCGCACGGTCGAGACTTTAGACCCGACTACGTGCCGCTGCGTACAGCCGCCTAATCGCTCGTTACGAGGACAGGATCACCCACCACAGATTGCTCAGGCGATCACGCAGTGATGGCAAAGCAGGTTAGACCGGGGTTGGCACAACCCAAAATGACCGGGGCACTTCGAGTGCGAGATACCGATTGGGAGCCAGCCCGCCGAACCCATCAGGGACAGCGGCAAATGCCGCACAAAAAGTCCGGATGTACGGGTGCACGAGCTCCGCCATCACGAAACCTCTCCCTGCCAGCCATCAAGACTGAAAGCCTGGCAAGGCTGGGGGCGTCCATGTACGGTCATTGTTCCGAGGTAAAGCGGACCATCGCAGAGCTGCGTTACTCACGACCGCCCGTAGGCGGCTTAGAAGATGTACGTGCCGCCGATGTTGAAAAACCGGCCAACCGCTCCTGCCTGGTGCATGGAGGGGTTGTAGGCCGCGGAACTAGCGCTACCGTACGTCTGAAGGTCGAGCGGTGGGGGCGTGCCGAGGAGGTTCAGCACTGCGGCGTGCGCGCTGAACTGCCTCGTGAAGGCGTACTGGCCATACAGGTCGAAGCTCGTGAAGTGTGCCACGTTGCACCAACTGCCGAGCCCCACCGGCGAGACGCCGACAGGGAAGCGGTAGTAACTGGAGTTGAGCGCCGCCGCGCAGGTGGTAGTCCCGTTGCTCGGATCGGTAATGTTGAAGGACCCTACATAGTTCGCCGACAGTGTGATATTCGCCCGGCCACGGTCCCATGCGAGCGATGCCGTAGCCCGGTTTTTCGGGTTTCCGGTGTCACCGGAGACGATCGTGGGCCCGTGCGTGCCGGCAAGATCAACCAGATGGGGGGCGAAGCCGAACAAGTAGTGGATGAGGTGCGTGTAGTTCAGCGAGCCGCTGAGACGCCCGGCGTCGCGAAGGTCGATGTGCGTCGTGAGATCCACGTCCACACCGTTCACATGCGTCTGCGAGAAGTTGACGTAGGGGAACAGCTGGTAAGCGTACGGGCCCACCGGCGTTGGCTCGGGGGTGAGCACCGGCCCGCCTGGCCCGATTGACGTGACCTCCGGCAGCACCTGCACCACGCCGCGCACCAGCGGGAACATCGAGGGATCATCTCCGAGGAAAAGCGCGCTCACTCCCGACTCGATGTCCTCGTTGATCCGGATGTCCCAGTAGTCGACCGACAAAGCCGTCGCTTCAGTGGGTTTCACGATGACACCGAAGGTGTAATTGGTTGACTTCTCCGGCTGCAGGTCTTTGCCGGCGACTTCGACTCCGGCCGGGTAGATCAGGCACTGGCTGGGGAAATCCCCGACGTGCGTCCCAGTTCCGCTCGGACAGAGAACGGGATCCGTGGCCGGATAACCGCTGAAGCCCAGGGTGCCGGTAACGCCGGCCTCAGCCGGGTTCGGGGCACGGAAGCCCGTGCCGTAGGTGCCACGGAGGGTGAGGAGGCTGACGGGGGAGTACTTGAGGCCCAACTTCGGGTTGATGGAGCTGGCGTAGCCGGCGAAGTGGTCCCAGCGTACGGCGCCATCGAGCTCGAGTCCGCGGATCAGCGGGGCGGTGACCTCCAAATAGGCGCCGGTGTTGGTCTCGGTACCGATGGCGAAGAAATCGAAACCGTACTGGACACCGGAAGCGACCGCCGGGGCCGCCGGCGAGTCCTTGGTTAGGTGGTAGAAGCCCGTGCCCACGGCGAGTGAGAGCGGGCCGCCTCGCAACTCAGCCACGGCGCGCACGGCCCGCAGATCAATCACCTGGAGGGCGTTCGTGTCCGTCACCTCCTCGACTGGGGCAAACAGCGATGCCCCGTTCGTGCTCCCGAACACGTACCCATTGTTCAGGGCGCTCTGCAGAGCCTCGCCGTCGAGGTAGCCCATGCTCCGTTCGTGGAGCGCGGCGTACATGAGCCCGCCCGTGAGATCGAGGTCCCAGCCCGCCGCGGTGCCTGTGACAGTCGCAAACAGCCGCCAGGTGTCGGTGACAAACTGCCCCTCCGTTTGGCCGAGTTCAGTCAACGGCACGACGACCTGCGTCGGCTGACGAAAGGTGTTCCCCGGGTAGGTCGCCGGCACCGTGAAGCGGATGCCGTAAGGGGGCACGAGGATCGGCGCTGGCAGGCCCGGTGCGTATGTCACGTTTTGGTATGGGGAGGTACTGACAGAGGGGTAAGGGAAAACCTGCTCCGCCTCGCTGCGGAACAGCGTGCCGGTGAGTACCACGCGCCAATCGCCGACGAGGTTCTGGGTGTACCGTCCGAGCAGGTTGAGGTTCCCCGTCTGCGGCTGCAGCTCAAGGCGCGGCGGGTAGTAAGTGCACTCGTTGGAAATGAAGGCCTTGTAATTACAGGCGCCGAGGAATACCGCGCTGGGGTCTAGCAGGCCGACAGCGGGGTTGACGAGGTACCCACCGAGCGGCGCGGCGTATGGTGCCTGACCGGGATTGGTGGTTCCGGCGCCCCAGGAGTTGTTGTAGCCGCCGTAGGGCGTCCAGTCCAGGGTGTTCCAGACCCCGGAGCGATTGATGGACAGAATGTTGTCCTGATGGCGGTACTCCACCGCGAGGTAGGCGTTGTAGCCGTCCGCGGCGAGGTCGCCCCGGCCCCCGATCAGGGACAGGTGCCAGGTCGTGCCGTCGTCGTGACTGGTCGTGCCACCCTCGACAGTTGCCTGCAGCCCGGTGAAGGATTTCCTGAGGATGACGTTGATCACGCCTGCGATCGCATCCGAGCCGTATTCGGCCGAGGCGCCGTCCTTCAGCACGTCGATGCGATCGACGGCAACGAACGGGATGGAGCTGGCGTCGACGAAATTGCGCTGCCCATCATCCGACAGCGGGTACGGGACCATCCGCTCCCCATCGATCAGAGTAAGGGTCGCCGCAACAGTGAGTCCCCGCAGTGCAACCCCCGAGGCGCCGCCCGCGTAGGCAAAGAACGACTGCGAGAGCGTCCCCTGGCCATTGGCCGACAGGTTGCGAAGCACTTCCGATACAGTCGTGTAACCCGACTGCTGAAGGTCCTCGGCCGTCACCACCTGCATCGGACTCGGCGTCTCGAAGTCGGCCCGCTTGATGAGCGTGCCGGTGACCACTACGGTTGGGAGCGCGGCGGGCGTCTCCGGCGCGGACGGCTGCTCCTGTGCCGGTGCGGTTGCGGGGACCGCGGCGGCGACGATCGCCGCCACCGCGAGCACGTGTCGGCCCGCTCTCGTACCGAGCACGCAACCCATCGCGCCCGCAGTGTGTTTGCGCGGCCTCACCCGCAGCCTCGTAATGAACGGTTCGTGCCGTTTTTCCTTGTTGTAATGTCGGACCGGTGCGCAACCCGAAGGCGCCGGCTGCTGCTCGCGCGGCTGGAACGATCGTTTCAATGCTCTCCGGACGAGGAATGGAACGCACTCAACAGGACCGCATCGCTGCTGACTTCGCCTTGCAACACTAACAGTCGACTGCCGTCGCGCGACCAGCTGAAGTCGACGATTCGCCCCGTCGTGAAGTGCGTAAGCTGTCGGCGCTCGCCTCCGGCAAGCGGCTGCTCCCAGATGTTCGAGGTGCCATCCTCAGTAAGGATGTATTGGAGATTCTTGCCATCACGTGACAGAAGCGTCCAAAAAAAGTTAGTAGCAGTACCCTCCAGGTCTGTCAGATTGATCAGCTGCAACGGCGGGCCGCCGTCTGCTGGCAGGATTGCGAGTTTCACAGCCGGGGCCGGTGTGAACTCCTCATAAGGGTAGGCGAGCGTGCTCCCGTCAGGCGAGAAGCTCATCCTGCCGCCGACGCCGTCGCCGAGTATGGGCGCGATCTCCCGCGGCTCCCCACCTTCGGTTGCGACGCGCCAGAGCGTCTGGCGCTCACCCATGTCCACGTAGTAGACGTACTTTCCGTCCGGGGAGCACGCCGTTCCGTTGAACTCACTGGTCCGAGACACTGCAAGTCGAGTGAGACCCGAACCATCGGCATCGAAGCGGAGGAGTTCGGTCGCTCCGTCGTGGGCGGCAACGACCACTACAAATCGGCCGCAGACCGTGGGCCACCAGCTCACGATCTCGAGCTCCGTAAACTTCTCCCGCTGTCGGCCATCAGCAGTGAACGCCCACAGGCTCCCGCCACCGATCGCGAGCAGCCGCCCATCAGGCGCTTCTCTGACGCCGTCCAGCCCCTGCGTCAGCTCGGCGAGCTGCTGCGGACGCGACGGTTCTGCTGCCGGCACACTCCAGAGGCTTTTCCGCTCCGTTCTGACGATGGTCGCCAGCGCACTAGCGCTGCCGGCCAGGTCGGGGCGCGGATCGTAGTCCGACGAGTCATTCGTGAGCCGCACGGGGACGGCCTGGGGATAGGAGACGGACCACAGTTGTCCCCGCTTCTGACGGTCGCCCAGCACGGTGAGAAACGAATCCCCTTCAGGCAGCCATAGTGCCCGCCCGATGAAAGACGGGCTCGGTTTCAGCTGCGCAACGCGGCCGCTCGTTACATCCACCGTGTAGAGCGCGTAGCGAGGAGCACCGCCGAAGTGCTGCAGGGGAACAGCGATGGTTCGCCCGTCTGGTGACCACGTGGCGCCCGGCTGGAAACCCGCATACGTGTTCGGCACCGTTGCCAGCAACCGATTGGTGCTGCCGTCCACGCTCGCGATGCGCACCTCGACGGCATTGCGGCTCGGAATGCCCCGCGTGTACACGAAGCTGTGGCCATCGGGGGAGAAGCTGACGGGTGAATCGATGTCCTTTACCAGACGGCGCGCAGGCCCCCCGCCCGTCGGCATCGCGTACAGGTAATGGAACCCCGGGTCGCTGGGATCAGGACGCACGAAATACAGGGTTTCTCCGCTGGGCGAAAAGCTGAGCCCCTCGTACGCGGTACCCTCCCCGGGAGGCAGAACCTGCACGGCGTTGCGGTCCGCCACCGGCCGCACCCAGAGACCGACGCCCCCTCGCTCTCGCTGTGCATACGCCACGTAGCGGCCATCCCGCGAGATAGCGACGTTCTCCACCCGGCCGCTGTCCGTGAGCGGCTGAACCTGCATGGTCTCCGCGTGCAGCCTGCGCGGATGCGGGTTAAGGGAGTGCAGTGCAACATAGCCGGCTGCGAGCAGCGCGACGGCGATCCCGGTCCCGCCGGCGATCGTCATCGTCCGCCCGGGTTCTCGGAATAACGGATTCCGCGATCGGGATTGGCCCTCGCTGGCTTGGTTGACCGCCTCCAGGTCCGCGCGCAGGTCCGCGGCCGTCTGGTAGCGGCTATCACGATCCCTTTCGAGTGCCTTACCGATGATCGCGTCGAGCCTGGCGGGGAGTGCTGGATTGAGCCGACGGACCGGCGCAGGAATCTGCCGGAAAATGACATCGTGGAGTATCGGCTCCGTTGCTCCCTGGAATGCGCGCTGCCCCGTTGCCATTTCATAGAGCACCAGGCCGAAGGAAAATATGTCGGTTCGCGCATCCAGCTTCTCGCCGCGCGCCTGTTCAGGCGACATGTAAGCGGACGTTCCGATAGCGACACCGGTGCGGCTCAGAAACGCCTCAGGGGTCGACAGCGGCCGCAAGAGCCCACCGTGCTCACACTCTTTGGCGAAACTGCCGACCGGAGATTGCGGCTCAGCCTCCGCGATTTGCTCGTATGAAGGCTTCGCCAGACCGAAATCCAGGAGCTTTGCCTGGCCCTGCGTGGTAATGAAGATATTCGCCGGCTTAATGTCGCGATGGACGATTCCGTGGCGATGCGCGGCATCCAATGCGCCGGCAATCTGAAGCGCAAGGTTAAGAAGCTCACGAATGGCAAACGGCGCGTGGCTGTTTCGGGCGATCAACTCGCGCAGCGTGTGTCCCTCCAGCAATTGCATCGCGAGAAATGGTTGCCCAGCGTGCTCGCCGAACTCGTAGATGGAACAGATGTTCGGGTGCTCGAGCGCGGAAGCCGCGCGGGCTTCGCGCTCGAAGCGGCCCAGCGCTGCGGGGTCCCTGGCAAACTCTTCTGCGAGGAATTTCAGGGCTACCTTACGCCCCAGCTTGAGGTCCTCCGCCCGGTAGACCGAACCCATTCCGCCCGTATCGATGCCAGCCAATATCCGGTAATGCGAGATCGTCTCGCCCATCAGCGGAAATGCCACGGCGTCGAGGCCGCCGTGTACAGCGGCCTGCAAGTCATCGGCCGCGCCTTCCCCACTCGCCAGCAGCGCCTCAACTGTCCGGCGCAGCTCCAAGTCGTCGTCGCAGGCTTCCTCCAGCAGCCGAGTGCGCTGGCTCGGATCGCACTCGCAGACGCGATGAAACAATTCCTCAATTTGCGCCCAACGTTGTGGGTCCAAGAGCGACACCTACCCACTCTGCATTGCGTTGTGCAGCCAGGCTTCAGCCATGCGCAAGTCGCGACGCACGGTCTCCACCGACAGGTTCATGGCTTGCGCGATCTCGTCCATGCTGAGGCCGGCAAAATAACGCAACTCGATCGCCTGGCACTTGCGCGCGTCCAGCTTTTCCAGATCCGTGAGGCTGGTGTCGAGCGCTACGAGGTCGCCGCTCCGTTCGCCGTGAAAATCAACCGTCTGTTCCAGGGGCACCTGTTCCCCGGCTCGTTTTTTTGCCTGTTTCCGACGCGCGTGGTCCACCAGGATCTGCCGCATCACGCGGGCTGCGATTCCATAGAAGTGTGCGCGGCTTTGCCAGTCGGGGCCCGACTGGTCCACAAGACGCAGGTATGCCTCATGGACCAGAGCCGTGGGTTGCAGGGTATGGCTTGGTCGTTCGCCGCGCAGGTATGCAGCGGCAAGCTGGCGAAGCTCGCCATACACGAGCGGCATGAGTTCAGCTAAGGCTCGCTTGTCGCCACCCCGCCATTCCACCAGGAGCCGCGTCACTTCATGGGTAACTGAAGTTCTCATGGCACCGGCGGTCCCCTGCCGGAGCGGGATTTGGCGTTGACGCGAGTGCAATGCCCGAATTGCAGCGTGCTTTGCGCATGTTTAGGTGTGAATTCTCAGCGCAGAACTCGGTGCTCAACCAGTCTCAGATCAAGTCTGCTGCAGCAGGCTCGAGAATCCCCAATGGATACGTGGCTTAAGAATGCGCGGCGGGTGACGCCCTGTCGAGAATTGCCGGATCGAAGGCATGAGAGTGGTTGGCCCGGTGTGAAGCCTCCCGCTGGACTGCGTTTCCGGCGGGCCCCAATCGGCGCACGCATGGCCGCCGCAGTAGCGGCACTATGCTGCAAAGCAACAAATCAGGAGCGCCCGCAAGAAACGACCAAAAGGACAAATGGGTGGCGTCATGAAGAAAGAACTAGCGGCTTCTCTTACGTTGATCATCCTGGCTGGGGTGTCCGGGTTGGCTGTGCCATCCCCAGAACTCAAAGCGCAGGAGCCGGCACACCAACGATACAGGCTGGCTGATCTCGGCACGTTCGGTGGCCCGAACAGCTTCTTAACGGATTCGCCTGTGGTTCAAAGTGTAAACAGTCACGGAGTCGTTGTGGGTGGAGCGGAAACTCCGGCGCCCGATCCCCTCGCCCCAAACCGCCAAGACCCGAACTGCCTGATTCTTCATGCCTTCGAATGGCGTCACGGTCGCTTGTCCGCCGCCGGGAGGCTGCCATGACACCAATGTCCGGAATGTCGTTCCTGCGGTGCTCGCGACTCATCGCCGTTGGGCTGGGGCTCGCCTGGCCCGCCTGGGCGTGGCCGCAAAGCATCATCGCTACGCTTCCCGTCGCCGGAAGCCAGATGGCCGTGAATACGGTCACGCACCAGGTCTACGTCGCGAACAGCGCGGGGACCGTCACGGTCATCGATGGCGCTACGGAGTCGACCACAACACTGCAGGTAGGAGGATCGCCCTCGGCCGTGGCGGTGAACGAGGTGACCAATCAGATATACGTCGCCAATGCAACC
>Ga0187783_10004186_pt1 | contig 10682 bp, 11 predicted proteins | sample 1015_SJ02_MP02_2_FD_132471 | JGI IMG/M metagenome (GOLD analysis project Ga0187783, IMG submission 132471) | Tropical peat soil microbial communities from peatlands in Department of Meta, Colombia - 1015_SJ02_MP02_20_MG | ecosystem: Environmental > Terrestrial > Soil > Wetlands > Peat | place...
AATAGGCGCCGGTCATGATGGCCGAGAGCGTCAATCCGGCCAGAGCCATCCAACCGAGGAACGCGAACATGCTCGCCTTTCGGGCCCTCTCGCCTGTCCCTCGATTCGCGACCTCGGGGGGAAATACGGCGCAAGCGCCTGCAAGTTGCAAGCAGGCGTCGAATTTTGGACGGATCGGCTTGATTTCACGCGGCGAAGGATTGTTGAATGCGACTTTTGGGGCTGGCTGCATCCGACGCATTGTCTCCCTCGTATTGGCTTTCGAAGCGGGCGCGGCTTGGCCGGCTGCTTCCGGAGCGCGAAGATGTTTGTTGAATCGCGTCATTTCGGTCCCGGCGGGCGCCTCTCGATTGCCGTGGTGGGGTCCGGGATTTCAGGTCTTTCGGCGGCTTGGCTGTTGGCCAGCCGCCACCAAGTGACGGTCTTCGAGGCGGAAGCTCGCCCCGGCGGCCACTCATTGACGGTCGAGACCGGCGCGACCGCCCCAGCGCCCGTCGACATGGGCTTCATCGTCTATAACGAGGAGACCTATCCCAATCTGGCGGCGCTGTTCGCAGCGCTCCGCATCCCGACGGCGCCCTCCGAAATGAGCTTCGCCGTCTCGCTCGACGACGGCCGGTTGGAATATTCCGGGACCGATCTTGGCGGCCTCGTGGCGCAAAAGCGCAATCTTGTCTCGCCGAGATTTTGGGCGATGCTGGCTGACCTTATTCGGTTCTATCGCCAGGCGCCGCGCGAGACCGCCGGCCTCGGCCTCGTCAGCCTGAACGACTACCTCGATTCGCGCGGCTACGGACGCGCGTTTCGCGAGGACCATCTCTACCCGATGGCCGCGGCGATCTGGTCGGCGCCGCCCGGCAAAGTCGGGGACTATCCGGCCGCCGCCTTCGCCAGCTTCTGCGCCAATCACGGGCTGCTGAAGCTTTCGGGTCGGCCGCTATGGCGCACGGTCGTCGGCGGATCGAAGGTCTATGTCGGGGCGCTCTGCGAGAGGTTTCGCGAAGGCTTGCGGCTTCGCTCGCCCGTGCGTCGCATAAGGCGAGGCTTCAATTGCGCCTACCTCGTCGCCGGCGATGGCGAGGAGCGCTACGACGCAGTCGTCATCGCAACCCATGCCGACGAGGCTTTGCGCTTGCTCGCCGACCCGAGCGCGGAAGAGCGTCGCCTTCTCGGCGCGTTCAGCTATTCTCGCAACCTTGCGGTCTTGCACGCCGACGATCGACTGATGCCCCGACGACGTGAGGTCTGGTCAAGCTGGAACTATCTGGGCCGCCGCGGACGCGAAGGCGCGCCGGCCTCGGCGACCTATTGGATGAACCGGCTGCAAAGCCTACCCGAAGCGCCCCTTCGCTTTGTCACGCTCAATCCTTTCTGCGCGCCCCGACCCGAGCTGGTTATCGAACAGCGGGTGTTTCATCATCCGATCTTCGACGCGCCGGCCATCGCCGCCCAGGACGAACTTTGGTCGCTGCAGGGTCGTCGCGGGACGTGGTTCTGCGGCGCCTATTTCGGCGCGGGCTTCCACGAGGACGGATTGCAAGCCGGCTTGGCGGTTGCCGAGAGCGTCGGCGGCGTGCGCCGACCCTGGCGCGTGGGCGAGGAGTCCGGCAGGATCAAAATCCACGCCGACCATCGTCTCGGCGCGGTCGAGGTCGCGACATGACCGCATACGCCTCCGCGCTCTACGTCGGCGAGGTTTCCCATCGCCGGCTTCGCCCGAAGCGGCACGCGCTGCGGTATCGGACGTATGCAATGCTCATCGATCTCGACGAACTGCCGGCGCTGGGGCGTTCGTTACGCTTCTTTTCGCACAATCGCTTCAACATGTTCAGCTTTCATGATCGCGACTATGGCGCCGGCGAAGCCGCGCCTTTGCGCGCGCAAATCGAGCATTGCATGCGCGCAGCCGGGTTACGGCCCGACGGCGGCGCGATAAGGCTCCTCACCATGCCGCGCGTGCTCGGCTATGCGTTCAATCCGCTGAGCCTCTACTTCTGCCATGGCCGCGACGGCGTCCTGACGGCGATTCTCTACGAGGTCAACAATACGTTCGGCCAGCGCCACAGCTATTTTCTGCCGGTTGACGGAACGAACGCAGGCTTGGTTCGCCAAAGCTGCGCCAAGCAACTCTATGTCTCGCCTTTCATGGCCATGGACATGGCCTATGAATTCGTCGTCGCGCCGCCCGGCGAGAGCCTCTCCGTCGCGATCATCGAGCGCGACGGCGACGGCGTCATCCTGACCGCAACGCAAAAACAGAGGCGCATTCCGTTGACCGACGCGGCTTTGGCGCGCCTATTTTTCAGCCATCCCCTGCTGACCTTCAAAGTCATCGGCGGTATTCACTTCGAAGCCGCGCTTCTTTGGGCCAAGGGCTTGCGCGTCGAGTCCCGCCCGGCCGCGCCGCGTCAGCCGGTGACGATAAAATCGCCGAGCAGGCGCACTCCGCCGCCCAGCGCTCTTGGAGGGCGTTGAGATGTCGCTTTTGCGATCGAACGCCGCCGCCCCCGAGAGGGAAATGAAAGCAGCGCGCCGCCGGCCTCTGGCCGAATTCGCTTTGGGCCGGATCTTGAAGTACATCGAGCACGGCCGACTTGTCGTTGAATTGCCCTCCGGCGAGGCGATTGAGCGCGCCGGCCGGCTTCCGGGCCCGCGCGGCCACATCGCCATTCACCGCTGGCGCGCGCTGCGGCGGCTGGCGATCGAAGGCGACGTCGGCTTCGCCGAATCCTATATCGGCGGCGATTGGTCCAGCTCCGATCTCGCCGGATTGATCGAACTCGCCGCGGCCAACAGCCAGCGCTTCCTGAAGTCGATCGGCGGATCGGCGCCGTACCGAGCGCTCAATTGGCTCGCCCATCGCCGACGGCGGAACAGCACGGCGGGCGCGCGTCGAAATATCGAGGCGCATTATGATCTCGGCAATGATTTCTATCGCCTCTGGCTCGATTCGCAGATGATCTATTCCTCGGCGATCTACGAGGCGCCGCAGGCGACCCTCGAAGATGCGCAGGAGAAGAAACTCGAGCGCATCGTCGATCGCCTGGATGTCGCCGCCGGCGCGCGCGTGCTCGAGCTCGGCTGCGGCTGGGGCGCTCTCGCGGCCAAGATCGCCAAGCGCGGCGCCCATGTTGCCGGCGTCACCCTCTCGGCGGCGCAAATCGCGCGCGCACGCGCGCACGCACGCTCGCAGGACGTCGAGGACCGCCTTGATTTGCGGTTGGAGGATTACCGGCAGGTCAGCAGTCGCTATGATCGCATCGTCGCCATCGAGATGATCGAGGCCGTCGGTCGAGAATATCTGCCGACGTTCTTCGATCAGATCCGAGAGAGGCTCGCGCCTGGCGGACGATGCGTGCTGCAGGCCATCACCATCGCCGAGGAGCGTTTCGCCGACTATTGTCGCCGCCCCGATTTCATCCAGCGCCATATCTTCCCCGGCGGATTCTTGCCGACCAAGACGCTGATGCGCGAACAGCTCGAGCGCGCCGGACTTGCGCTCGTCTCGAGCGAGACTTTTGCGGAAAGCTACGCGCTGACCCTTCGCGAATGGAACCGGCGCTTTCTGGCCGCGTGGCCCGAAATCGAACGGCTCGGGTTTCCGCCATCATTCAAGCGAACATGGGAATATTACTTATGCTATTGCGAAGCGGGATTTCGGGCTCGGGCGATCGACGTCGGAATCTATTGCATCGCGCATGCCCGCCTGCCGCGATGAGGGCTGCGCGGCTGGCGCTTGCCGGCGCCGCCTTGCTGGCCGCAGCGCAGTCGGCTAAGGCGCAGAGCGCGTACGGCGTATGGGCGCGCGACGATGGCCTGGTGCGCTCGCGGATCGGCCCGTGCGGCGCGCAAATTTGCGCGACGAATATCTGGGTGAAGGATCCGCAAGGCCCTGAGAAGGTCGGCGATCGGCTCGAGATGGCGTTGAAGGAAGACAGCCCCGATCATTGGAGCGGCCCCGCTTTCGATCCGCAGCGTAATCGCAGCTATGCGATGTCGATGATCATCGATGATCAGCGAATGACGACGCGCGGCTGCGTTTTCGGCGGGCTACTCTGCCGATCCGGCACCTGGCGGTTGATTTCTCGCTAATCGGCCGCGGGCCGGTTGATCGGCGCTCGCGTCGGCGATCTCATCGATCGCCGCAAGCCATGCGGCGGGCGTTTTGGCCGGAGTGGGAAATGAGACCCGGGCGACTGCGGCGCCGGCGGCAAGGTCGAGACCCTCGGGATCGAGACCAATCGCTCGCCAATGCGTCCGCCGTCCCTGGCCCGGCGCCAGACGCGCGAGAAAATCGGGGCCGCGGCGGTTCAGGGCGCCGAGCAACGCGGGCTCTTCCGGCAATAGCCGATCGGCGCCGGCAAGATCGGTGAGAATCGCGGCCGGCGTGAGCGGCGCTGCTCGGCCGAATCCGCCATTAAAATGGACCGCGGTCGCCGCCAAGCGATAGATCGCGAAATCGCCGAAATCCGCATAGAGCGCCGCCTTCGGATTGCGGGCGAGGTAGCGCGCCTTGGCGCCAGGCTCGCGACAGGCCGCAAGTTCGCCGCTTAAGGTGAGGCGCGAACGATTGAGGGGATCGCCCCGAATCCTGGGCGCGACAAGGAGCAAAGAGGCGCGCGGGTCCGCCGCGATGTTCTTCGTATGACTGGAGAGCTGAGAGAGGAGCAACAGCGGCGCCCCGTCGTAATCATTGGCCACACCAACGAGCGTCACGAAGGGCGCAGCATCCGGCCGCGACAGCGTCGCAAGGCTCGCCTCGCGAGCAATTCGGATCAATCGCTTGGCCTCGCCGGGCGCGTCGAAAGGCGGTTTCATTTGGCCTTTTGCTTTCACGAAATTGATCTCGCTCAGGCAGCGCTCCGGTTCAACCCCGCCTCGAAGTCGGCGTCGCGGGGCCCACTGCGTCCAAATACGCGGTGGATATGGTAATTCTTCGGTCGCCAAGACGCGCGCGCCAGACTATAGTAACGCTATGGTCGATTTGAGGGAATCGGGCTGGCTGGCCGCCCGGCGCCTATCCCGGGAGGGGCAAGCGAGGCGATCGGGCGGCGCTTGCCACGTTCGGCTTTCGAGACAGATTTCCGCCGCGCACGGCTTGAATCGGCGTCGAGCGCGTCACATTTCGGCCTTCAAGGGTCTTAAAGTCCGCCGCAACCGCTGGCCGGCCGGTCGGAGCCGATCCTCCTGCGCGACGGGTCCAAGAGTCCTCTCATGAGGTTGCTGCCGTATGCCGACAATCGCCCTGGTCGATGACGACCGCAATATCTTGACTTCGGTCTCGCTATCCCTGGAGGCCGAAGGCTATCGCGTCCAGTCCTACACGGACGGCGCCAGCGCGCTCGACGGGTTGAAAACCAGTCCGCCCGATTTGGCGATCTTCGACATCAAGATGCCGCGCATGGACGGGATGGAGCTGCTGCGGCGCTTGCGGCAGAAGTCGGACCTGCCGGTCATTTTTCTGACCTCGAAGGACGACGAGATCGACGAATTGTTCGGGCTCAAGATGGGCGCCGACGATTTCATTCGCAAACCGTTCTCGCAGCGCCTTTTGGTCGAGCGGGTCCGGGCGATCTTGCGACGCGCCAATCCCAAGGAGGCCGCCGCGCAGAAGGAAAGCGAAGCCAAGATCCTCGAGCGTGGCTTGCTCAAGATGGATCCTGAGCGCCACACCTGCACCTGGAACAATGAGCCGGTGACGCTGACCGTGACCGAGTTCCTGATTCTCCAAGCTCTGGCCACGCGGCCGGGCGTGGTGAAAAGCCGCAATGCGCTGATGGACGCCGCCTACGACGATCAGGTCTATGTCGATGATCGGACAATCGATAGCCACATCAAGCGTCTGCGAAAGAAATTCAAGGCCGTTGAGAACGAGTTCGAGATGATCGAAACGCTCTATGGCGTGGGCTACCGCTTCAAGGAGGCGTAGGCTCGAGGGCCGCTGGGGTTAAAAGGGGCGGGCGGCCGGCTGGACGAGGCCAGCAATGACGACGGAAGCGCAGCGCGATACGGCATCGCCCGCGCAGGCGCGCCTGGCGCGTTCGCGCGTGAAGGCCCGCGCGCGCGCGTTGTGGCGACGCGTCATAGCGCGCTTCTCCTCCTCGCTGACGCGTCGCATTCTTGTGCTCAACCTCGGCGGGCTCGTCCTGCTCGTCGTCGGCTTTCTCTATTTGAATCAGTTTCGCGCCGACATCATCGACGCGCGCGTTCAGAGCCTGCAGACGCAAGGGGAGATCATCGCCGCCGCCATCGCCGCCTCGGCGGCGGTCGAGACCGACTCGATCACGATCGATCCTGAAAAACTGCTGCAGCTCGCGCCGGGCGAGAGCGCGCCGCCAGCCGTCGGTGACGATGAGTCGATCGAGTTCTCGATCAATCCCGAGCGGGTTGGGCCCGTGCTTCGCCGCCTGGTCACCCCGACGCGAACCCGGGCTCGCGTTTATGACCGCGACGGTCTGCTGTTGCTTGATTCGCGCGCGCTGTTTTCCCGCGACATGGTCTTCCATTCCGACCTGCCAGGCTCTTCCTCCGAGGATTCGGCGATTTTCGAGCGCGCTTGGAATGCGGTGAAAAAGCGCTTCGGACCGGTAGAGTCGCCGCCGCGCGGCGAGGAAAGCCGGATCGGCGAGGTCAAGACGCCGCCGGAGGTGGCCAGCGCGCTGGCGGGGCTCAGCCAGTCGATCGTCCGGCTGAACTCCAACGGCGAGACGATCGTTTCGGTCGCCGTTCCGATCCAGCGCTTGCGGGCGGTGCGCGGCGCGCTGCTCCTTTCGACGCAAGGGGGCGACATCGACGCCATTATCGCCTCGGAGAGATGGGCGATCTTGCGCTTCTTCCTGGTCTTGGCCGCGGTCATGTTCGTACTGTCTCTATCCTTGGCCGGCACTATCGCCGAGCCGGTGCGGCGGCTCGCCGAGGCGGCCGAGCGGGTTCGCCGAGGCATAAAGTCGCGCCAGGAGATACCCGATTTCACCAACCGGTCGGACGAGATCGGGCATCTGTCGCGCGCGATCCGCGACATGACCTTGGCCCTCTACAATCGCATCGAAGCGATCGAGACCTTCGCGGCCGACGTCGCCCATGAGCTGAAAAACCCGCTGACCTCGCTGCGCAGCGCGGTTGAAACCTTGCCGCGGGTTCGAGAAGGCGCTTCCAGGGAGCGCCTTCTCGAGGTGATCCAGCACGACGTGCGTCGGCTCGACCGTCTGATCAGCGACATATCGGACGCCTCGCGTCTCGACGCGGAGCTGGCGCGCTCCGATGCGACGCGCGTCGATCTCGGCGCATTGCTTCGGGCGGTCGTCGCCCTCGCGCAGGATTCACCGCGCTGGCGCGACATCGCCGTGCGCCTGAAAATCGGGGAGGCGAGAGGCGCGGGGCGCCGATTCTTCGTGATTGGGCATGATTCGCGTCTTGCCCAGGTCATGACAAATCTCATCGACAACGCGCGATCGTTTTCCCCGCCGGGCGGCGAAGTTCGGGTGTCGATGAGTCGTGCTCGCGGCGAAGAGGGGGAAGAGCGCATCGAGATCGCGGTCGAAGACGACGGGCCGGGCATACCTCCCCACGCCCTCGAGCGCGTGTTCGAGCGATTTTACACTGATCGGCCCGAACAAGGCTTCGGCCAAAATTCCGGTCTTGGCCTTTCAATCTCCCGGCAAATCATCGAGGCCCACGGCGGGAGCATTTGGGCCGAAAACCGACCTCTGAATGCGGGCGAAGCGAACCCCGGCGGCCAGGGGGTCTTCCGATACGGCGCTGGCGCCCGCTTCGTCGTGTCGCTGCCCGCCGCGCCGTGACCGAGATCCCCGGCCCCGGCCAGCCGCTCAGTATCCACGCAAGCGCCGTGGTATTCGCGGAAAGCGGCGTTCTTATTCGCGGCGAATCTGGCGCCGGCAAGAGCGCGCTGGCCTTGGCCTTGATCGAGCTGGCCGTCGGGATCGGCCGGTTCGCCAGACTGGTTGGAGACGATCGCGTTCAGATCCACGCGGAAGGGGGAAGGCTCGTCATGCGCGGCGCTCCAAATGTGCTCGGACTGATTGAACGACGGGGCGTCGGATTAGCCAACATCGCCGCCGAGCCGGCAGCCGTGGCCCATCTCGTCGTCGATCTTCTCCCCGCCGGGGAGAAGCTGGACCGACTGCCCGAGGCGGCGAGAGAAACTTGCGAACTTGCAGGCGTGCGCTTGCAGCGGCTCGCTTTTGACGACGCAAGCGCTCTAGATGAGCGCGCGCGAGCGATTATGTTCACGATCTCAGAATCTTCGGCCTTCGCATGACGGTTATTGATCATTTTGCTTGAATAATACGCCGCAGTGCACAAATATGCCGCGCTTTCGAAGAGCGGACACGGACGTCTGGGCGGGACGAACGGAGTTCTAATCAGCGGGTTGTTGATGATTGGAATGGTCCTGGTGGCCCACGGCCAACTGGCGAATGGATTTCGAGCCGCGTTGGAGCATGTGGTCGGGCCACAGTCGCAAATCGAAACCGTCGCTATTGGCCCGGAAGACGATATGGAGCAGCGGCGCGGCGATATTTTGAGCGCAGTGTCCCGCGTTCAAGATGGCTGCGGCGTGGTCTTGCTGACCGATATGTTCGGCGGCACGCCGTCAAATCTGGCCATCTCAGTCATGGATGGAGGCCGTGTCGAGGTGATCTGCGGCATCAACTTGCCCATGCTCATCAAGCTCGCGTCGGTGCGCGAAAGCGCGGACCTCGAGCACGCGGTTGGCGAGGCGCGCGACGCCGGGCGGAAGTACATCACCGTCGCCAGCAAGGTCCTTGCCGGCAAATGACCCCGGCCGAGGGCGCCGGCCCCGCAGATGAGGATTGTCCGCCCGCCCCGAGTTTCGCCGGCGCGCGCGTTCGCGACTTCGTCATCATCAATCGCAAAGGCCTGCATGCGCGCGCAACCGCCAAGCTCGTCCAATGCGTCGATCGCTTCGAAGCCGAAATCAAGGTCACGCGGTGCGGCGAGACGGTCGGCGGCGACTCGATTATGGGCATTTTGACGCTCGGCGCGGCCATGGGCTCGACCATCACCATCTCGGCGATTGGGGCCGACGCCGACGCCGCTCTCGAAGCTATCGCCGAGCTGGTCGCCAGCCGCTTCGGCGAGGACGAATAGGCCAGCACGGCAGGCGACGCCGGTCGCGCCTCACATGCGAAAATCTTCGCCGAGATAGAAGCGGCGCACGTCACGGTGAGCGATAATCTCGTCCGGCCCCCCTTCGGTCAGAACCTGGCCGCTGTGGATGATGTAGGCGCGGTCGATGAGGCCGAGGGTCTCGCGCACGTTGTGGTCGGTGATAAGGACGCCGATGCCGCGACCCTTGAGGTGGCGGACGAGGTCCTGGATGTCGCCGACGGCGATCGGGTCGATGCCCGCGAAGGGTTCGTCGAGCAGCATGAACGACGGCTTGCCCGCCAAGGCGCGGGCGATTTCGCAGCGTCGGCGCTCACCGCCCGACAGCGATATCGAGGGCGCCTTGCGCAGCCGCGCGATGTCGAATTCCTCGAGCAGGGAATCGAGCGTCGCCTCGCGCGCTTTGCGATCCTTCTCGGTCACCTCGAGCACCGCCCGGATGTTGTCTTCGACGTTCAGGCCACGAAAGATCGAGGCCTCCTGCGGCAGATAGCCTATCCCGAGGCGCGCGCGTTGGTACATCGGCAACCCGGTGACATTGTGCCCGTCGAGCTCGATCACGCCTTTGTCGGGCCGCACCAGCCCGGTGATCATGTAAAACACCGTCGTCTTGCCGGCGCCGTTCGGGCCAAGGAGCCCCACCGCCTCGCCGCGTCTGACGGAAATGCTGACGTCATGAACGACGGCGCGGCCGCTGTAGCTCTTGCCGAGGCTGTACACGGCGAGCGTGCCTTCCTCGGCGGGATGTTGCTCGTCGAGGGGCGCCGGCGGCGCCATGGCGGCTGGCGGCTCCGTCGGCGCAAACAGATGGACGCCTTCCTGGAGGTCGGCGTCATCGACGCCCCACCCGGTCAGTCGCCGATGTCCGGGCCGCCCGCGGCCGGCGCTACCGTACGTCGGATCGTCCTTCAATCCGAAACATCCTCCGCCGGCCGGATCATCGACGCTTCCCAAGATTGCAGAATTCGCTTGCCCAAGGCCGCGCGCTCACGGCGTCTTCTTGGCCGGCGCCGCCGCCGACTTGTCGCCAGAGCCGTTATCGCTCGAATTGGGGATGAACTGGCCGTGGACGCGTTGCGCGCCCGGATTGACCTCGACGACCGCCTCCCCGGTCGTCATATCATAGGTGAGCTTGTCGCCCTTGGTGACGTTGGAGCCGTCGCTCATGGCGACTTTGCCGAAGAGCCAAGCCTTGTTCTCGGTTTTGTCGTAGACGGCGCGATCGCCGGTGGCGACCTGGGTCTTGGAGACGATCGTCACCGGCCCCATCGCATCCATGTGCCTGACTTGGCTCGTCGAACTGCTCGGCGGCTGGGCGGTCGCATCGGCCGGGGGCGGCGCGGCGGACGCTGTGGCGGTTTGGTCGCCCTGCGCCTGGTTTCTCGCGAGATATATCGTCAGCACCGAGCACGTCAACTTGCTGTCGCCCTGGATGGCCACGACATTGCCGGTGTAGATCGCTTTCTGCTCCTTGTCGAAATAAACCAATTTGTCGGCGTCGATGGTGATCGGCTCCTTGGAGTTGCTGCCGGGCA
>Ga0187783_10004187_pt1 | contig 10681 bp, 14 predicted proteins | sample 1015_SJ02_MP02_2_FD_132471 | JGI IMG/M metagenome (GOLD analysis project Ga0187783, IMG submission 132471) | Tropical peat soil microbial communities from peatlands in Department of Meta, Colombia - 1015_SJ02_MP02_20_MG | ecosystem: Environmental > Terrestrial > Soil > Wetlands > Peat | place...
CACGTAGTCGTGCTCGGCCAAAGTGTCGACCGGTCCCGGCGCGAAGTCGCTCGAGGTGGGCGGCGGGGCCCCAGCGAGCGCCCGTTCGACGGCCGACTCGGCGTCAAGGTCGAGCTTGGCGCCGCCCACGCCCAGGACCTTGAGGCCGTTGTCGTAGTAGGGGTTGTGCGAGGCCGACACCACCACCCCGGCGCCGCCGCGCTGCTGGGCGATCACCGCGACGCCGGGCGTCGTGAAGAAGCCCAGGTTCACGCCGTGGGCGCCGCCGTCACGCAGCCCCGCGAGCACCGCCGCGGCCAGCGTTGGCGAGCTCTCACGGGTGTCGTGCCCGACGAACACGGGAACGGTGAAGACCGACGCCACCGCGCGTCCCAGCTGGTAGGCGAGTTCGACGGTGATCTCGTCGTCGGCGCGCCCGCGGATGCCGTCCGTGCCGAAACGCACGGGGTTGGACATCAACGCTTCGAGTACTGAGGAGCCTTGCGCGCTTTCTTCAAGCCGTACTTCTTGGTCTCCTTCTTGCGCGCGTCGCGAGTCAGCAGGCCGGCCTTCTTCAGCGCCGGGCGCACGCCCTCGTCCACTTCGAGCAGCGAGCGCGCGATGCCCAGGCGCAGCGCGCCGGCCTGGCCCGCGACGCCGCCACCCTCGATGGTCACGTCGATGTCGTAGGTCTGCTGCGCGTCGACGAGGCGCAACGGCTCCATCACCATCTGACGGTGCGTCGCCGAGGTGAAGTAGTCGTCGAAGGCGCGCGAATTGATCGTGATGGTGCCGGTTCCCGGACGGAGCCGCACCCGAGCGACCGCTTCCTTGCGTCGTCCCGTCGTCTGGGTCAGGGGTGTGGTCACGTTGCTCCTTAGCCGCGGCGGATCGCCGCGGTGTCAAAACTCTTGGGCTGCTGGGCCGCGTGCGGGTGGTCGGGCCCGGCGTAGACGAAGAGCTTGCCCAGCTGCGCCCGACCGAGCCGGTTCTTGGGCACCATGCCGCGCACGGCGTCCGTGACCAGCTGCACCGGGTCGGTGTCGAGCAGGGTCTGCCACGAGGTCTGGCGAAGCCCGCCCGGGTAGCCCGAGTGGCGGTAGCGGACGTTCTGGGTGGCCTTGTTCGCGGTCACGACGACCTTGTCGGCGTTCACGATGATGACGTAGTCGCCGGTGTCGACGTGGGGTGCGTAGAACGTCCGGTGCTTGCCGCGCAGCAGTGACGCGGCCACGGTCGCGAGACGCCCGAGCACCAGGCCCTCGGCGTCGATCACCAGCCAGTCGCGAGCCAGCTCACTGGTTTTTGGCGAAAACGTCTTCACGGATCATCCTTTGGCGGAGCTTGCGGACGCCCTAGGCGTAAGAAGCAACTCTCCATCTTAGGAACTTTTCGGGCCCGACGGCAAGTTCGGGCCCGGCCGGGACCGGGCGCTGGCCCGGCTCTACCAAATCGTGACGCGCTCGGCGGGCTCGAGCCAGAGCTGGTCGCTGGCCGTCACGGCGAAGGCGTCGTAGAACTCGTCGAGGTTGCGCACGATCTGGTTGCAGCGAAACTCGGGCGGCGAGTGCTGGTCCACGGCCAGCAGCAGCTCGACCAACTCCTTTCGAGCCTTGTCCTGCCACGACTGGGCCCAGGCGAAGAAGAAGCGCTGGGCCCCGGTCAGGCCGTCAATCACCGGCGCCGGCTCGCCGGCGAGCGCGTGGAGGTAGGCCTTCCACGCGATGCCGAGTCCGCCGAGGTCGCCAATGTTCTCGCCGATCGTCAAGGCGCCGTTCACGTGCCGGTCCGGGGCCTCGCGCGGCGCGAGCGCGTTGAACTGGTCGATCAGCGAGTGCGTCCGCTCCTCGAAAGCGGCGCGGTCTTGCGGTGTCCACCAGTCGACGAGTCGGCCCGCGCCGTCGAACTTGGAACCCTGGTCGTCGAAGCCGTGGCCGATCTCGTGCCCGATGATCGCCCCGATCGCGCCGTAGTTGGCCGCGTCGTCGCTGCGCACGTCGAAGAACGGCGGCTGGAGAATCGCCGCGGGAAAGACGATCTCGTTGTACTCGGGGTTGTAGTACGCGTTCACCGTCTGGGGGGTCATGAACCACTCGTCGCGATCGATGGGCTGACCGATCTTGGCGAGCTGTCGATGGAACTCGAAGGCCGCCGCGGCCCTCACGTTGGCCAGGAGGTCCGTCGGGTCGATCGTCAGGCTCGAGTAGTCGCGCCACTTGCTGGGGTAACCCACCTTGGGCGTGAAGGCCGCCAGCTTCTCGAGCGCCCGCGCCCGGGTCGACTGGCTCATCCAGTCGAGCGACGTGATGCTCTCGCGGTATGCCTCGACCAGGTTGGCCACCAGCGCGTCGACGCGAGCCTTGGCCGAGGCCGGGAAGTGGCGCTCGACGTAGATCCGCCCGGCGGCCTCGCCCATCGCGCCCTCGACGAGCGAGACGCCCCGCTTCCAGCGCTCGCGCAGCTCCTTCGCGCCGGTGAGGGTGCGCCCGTAGAAGTCGAAGTGCTCCTCGACGAAGTCCTTGGAGAGGTAGGGCGCGTGGCTCAAGATGACGCGCCACGCCAGCCAGTCGCGCCAGGCGTCGAGCCGCTCGTCGGTGAAGAGCTCGGCGAGGTCGTGGGTGAAGCTCGGCTGGCGCAGCACCACTTGACTGAAGGCGTGCTCGGGCGCGCCGAAGCCCGCGGCCCACGCGTCGAGGCTCGGGCGCCGCGCCGTTGCGCCCGCGCCATCGTCGAAGAGCTCGGCGGCCGCGCCCCAGGCCATCAGGTTGTAGGTCTTCTCACTGTCGCGCGAGGCCACGTTGTCCCAGTGGCGCTTGGCCACGTCCGTTTCGAGGTCCAGCACGCGTCGGGCGCGGGCCCCGGCGTCGGTCAGCCCGGCCAGCTCGAACATCCTGGCCACGTGGACCGCGAAGGCGTCGCGCACCGGAGCGAACTGGTCCTCGCGGTAGTAGCTCTCGTCGGGCAGCGAGATCCCGCCCTGCTCGAAGAACACGACGTACCGCTCGGGATTGCCCGGGTCGGGGTTGACGAACACCTCGTAGAAGCCCGAGAGCCCCCCGCGCTGTAGCGCGCCGACGGCGCCCAGCAGTTCATCCACCGTGGCCACTCGGGCCGCGAGCTCGAGCCGACCGGCCAGTGGGTCGGCCCCGAGGCCTTCGACGCGGGCCTCGTCCATGAAGCTGTGGTAGAGGTCGGCGAACTTGCGCGCCTCGCTGCCCTCAGGCGCGGAGGCCGCCTCTTCGACGATGTCGCGGACGGCGCGCTCCGAAGCCTCGGCGAGGATCCAGAACGTGCCGTAGCTCGACTTGTCGGCCGGGATGGGCGTGCGCTCGATCCAGCGCTCGTTGACGTGGCGGAACAGGTCGTCCTGGGGGCGGATGTCGCCGCTCAGGTCCTCGACGACGATCCCTGACGCCAGCGGGGGGTTGGGCATGGCGTCAGCCTACCGACGGGCTGCGGCGCTCGGCCGAGGCCCACCGGGCCAAGCCGTCGCCGTAGCCGACGTCGATGAGGGCGAGTCCGGCTGCTGGCGCCGGCGCCGGCAGCCGGTGCCGATCGAAGCTCTCGAGGCGAGCCCCTACCTCGCCTTCGGGCAAGCGGCCCTGGCCGATCGCCACCATCGTCGACACGAGGCAGCGCACCATGTTGTGGCAGAACGACTCGGCCCGGATCGTCAGGCGAGCGACCGGCGCGCGTCGAGGGCTCACGACCCACGCGTCACCCAGCCGCTCCCAGTACGCCTCGAGCACGTGGCGTCGCAGCGGCTCGTCCTTCGCCGCCCGGGGCGGGCGCTGGCAGAAGGCACGAAAGTCGTGGGTGCCCACGATCGACGTCGCGACCCGGTTCATCGCGGCCAGGTCGAGCGGCCCTTGGACCGACCACGACCAGGCCTCCGTCGACTCAAGGCCGGGCGGGGCGGACTCGAGGACCAGGTAACGGTACTCGCGCCAGAGCGCGGAGAACCGGGCATGGAAGTCGTGGTCCACCGGCTCGGCCCGCAAAACTTGGATCCGCCCGCGCAGCTGCCTGTTCAGCGAGCGCACGAGCGCCTCACCCTCGAGGGCGAGTCGCGCCCCGGCGGGCAAGTCGACGTGGACCACCTGCTTGAAGGCGTGCACCCCGGCGTCGGTGCGGCCGGCACCCACGACGATCGGCTCGTGGTCGAGGCGCAGCGTCGTGGCGAGCGTCTGGCGCAGCAGACCCGCGACGGTGTCGCGCTGGGGCTGGTAAGCGAAGCCGCTGAAGGCCCGTCCGTCGTAGGCGAGGTCGAGGCGCCAGCGTTGCGTGGCGCCGTCTGGCTCAGACGAATTCAATGCGCGCCATCGGGGCGTTGTCGCCCTGACGCGGTCCGAGCTTCAAGATCCTGGTGTAGCCACCCGGCCGATCGCGGTAGCGCGGCGCGATCTCGCTGAAGAGCTTGTGGGCCATGTCCTTATCGCGGATCAGCGCGACGACCCGGCGCTGGGCGCTGACCGAGTCCGCGGGCGAGTTCTTCGCCGTCGTGACGACCTTCTCTATGACCGGGCGCAGCGCCTTGGCCTTGGCCTCGGTCGTCACGATGGACTCCGCGGCGATCAACGAGGCGATGAGGTTGCCCATCATCGCCTTCTGATGGGCGGCGTCGCCGCCGAGGCGCTGGCCCTTGGTCGGGGTGCCCCGCACGGTCAGTCCTCGGACCGGAGCGACAGGCCGCGCTCCTCGAGCCGGTCGGTCACGTCCTTCAGCGAGGTGGCCCCGAAGTTGGTGATCGAGGTCAGGTCGCGCTCGGTGGCGTTCACCAACTGGGCGACCGTGTTGATGCCCGCGCGCTTGAGGCAGTTGCGCGATCGCTCCGTGAGGCCGAGCTCCTCGATGCGGATGTCGAGCTCGCTCGCGGCGGCCTGGGCGCTGCCCACGTCACCGAGCTCGAGGGCCGGTGCCTCCTCGTCGAAGCTGGCGATCAGGTCAACGAGCGAGCCGAGGGTCTTGCCGGCCGAGGCCAGCGCCTCGCGCGGCGAGATCGACCCGTCCGTCTCGATGTCGATCACCAGTCGGTCGAAGTCCTTGGACTGCTCGACGCGCACCGGCTCGATCTCGAAGCTCACCCGGCGAACCGGCGAAAAGATCGCGTCCAGCGGGATGACCCCAATGGTCGACGAGCCTTTGTTGCCCTCGGCGCCGACGTAGCCCTTACCGCGCTCGACGGTGAGCTCGAAGGTCAGCGCGCTGCGCGGCGTCGTCAGGTACGCGAGGTGCAGGTCCCCGTTGAGGATCTCGACGTCGGCCGTCGTGGAGAGGTCCGAGGCGAGCACCGGGCCCTCCCCGCGCTTGTCCATCCGCAGGGTCACCGGCTCGTCGGAGTGCACGCGCAGCAGCAGGTCCTTCAGGTTCAAGGTGATGTCCTGGACGTCCTCCTTGACGCCGTCGATCACGCCGAACTCGTGCAGCACGGCGTCGAACTTGACGCGCGTGGCCGCGGCCCCGGGGATCGACGACAGCAGCGTGCGCCGCAGCGAGTTGCCCAGCGTGTGCCCGAAGCCGGGGTCGAGCGGCCCGATGCCAAATGACTGGCGGTGGTTGACCTCGTCGCCGAGGGCTTCGATGGTCGGTCGTTGGATGATCAGCATGGGCACTCCTTGGGCGGTGGGGGTAGTTCGGTTACTTGGAGTACAGCTCGACGATGAGCTGCTCCTGGATCGACTCGTCGATCTGTTCGCGCTGGGGCACGACGCGCACGGTGACGCTGAAGCCGTTCTCGCCCTTCTCGAGCCAGCCCGGCACGGTGCGGTCCAGCACGTCGAGGTTGCGCTTGACGTTGAAGTTGTCGCGGGTGCCCGGCTTCAGCGCGACGACCTCGCCGGGGCGCACCCGGTAGCTCGGGATGTCGACGCGCCGGCCGTTGACCGTGACGTGGCCGTGGCGGACAAGCTGTCGGGCTTGGGCCCTCGAGGCGCCCCAGCCGGCCCGGTACGCCACGTTGTCCAGGCGCGTCTCGAGGAACTGCAGCAGGTTGGTCCCGGTCATGCCGGGCCGACGGCTGGCCTCCTCGTAGAGATTGCGGAACTGGCGCTCGAGGACGCCGTAGATGCGCCGAGCCTTCTGCTTCTCGCGCAGCTGGTTCAGGTACTCCGAGCCCTGGCGCTGGCGCTCGCGACCGTGCATCCCCGGGGGAAAGGCCCGGATGCGCCGGTCCGAGTTCTCGGCCACGGGGCACTTGAGCGAGAAGCAGCGCTCGCCCTTGAGATAGAGCTTCGTGCGCTCGCGCCGGCAGAGCCGGCAGACGGGTCCGGTGTAGCGCGCCACGCCTAGCCCCGCCTTCGCTTCTTGGGCCGGCAGCCGTTGTGGGGCAGCGGAGTGACGTCCTTGATCGCGACGACCTCGATGCCCGTCGCGGCGATCGAGCGGATCGCCGTCTCGCGGCCCGAACCCGGACCACGGACCAGCACGTCGACCTTCTTCACTCCGTGCTCCATGGCCGCGCGCGCACACTTCTCGGCGGCCAGCTGGGCGGCGTAGGGCGTCGACTTGCGCGAGCCCTTGAAGCCGACTTGGCCCGACGAGGCCCACGAGAGCACGTTGCCCTCGGGGTCGGTGATCGAGACGATGGTGTTGTTGAACGAGCTCTTGATGTGCGCCACCCCGAAGGCGACGTTCTTGCGCTCCTTCTTGCGGGCCTTGCGCACGGCGGCGGGCTTGGGCATTACTTGGTGACCTTCTTCTTGCCGGCGACGGTGCGCTTGGGCCCCTTGCGGGTGCGGGCGTTGGTGCGCGTGCGCTGGCCGCGCACGGGGAGTCCCTTGCGGTGGCGGATCCCCTGTAGGGAGTTGATCTCCATCTTGCGCTTGATGTCCTGGGCCACGTCGCGGCGCAGGTCACCCTCGACGGTGAGCTGCTGGTCGATGTAGGTGCGCAGCGCGTTGACCTCGGAGTCGGTGAGGTCCTTCACGCGAGTGGACTCGTTGATCCCCGTTGCGGCGCAGATCTTCTGCGCGATGGTCGGTCCGACGCCGAAGATGTAGGTGAGCGCGATCACCACGCGCTTCTCGCGCGGAATGTCGACACCGGCAATGCGGGCCATCGTCCTCCTAACCCTGGCGCTGCTTGTGGCGAGGGTTCGACTCGCAGATGACGCGCACGACCCCGGCCCGACGAATGACCTTGCACTTCTCGCAGATCGGCTTGACGCTCGTGCGCACTTTCATTGCGTATCCTTCTCGACCAGAGCCCGGCTAGCGGTACCGGTAGGTGATGCGTCCGCGGGTCATGTCGTAGGGCGTGATCTCCACCTGCACCTTGTCGCCAGGCAGGATCCGTATGCGGTGCATGCGCATCTTGCCGGAGCTGTGGGCGAGGACGGTGTACCCGTTCTCCAGCTCAACGCGGAACATGGCGTTGGGTAGAGGCTCGACGACGGTTCCCTCCACGGTGAACGCGTCTTCCTTCGGCTTGCTCAGGTTCTCTCCTTGTTCGACTGCTACGGGACGCGCGGGAGCCAGGCTCCTGCACGGTGGACCTCAAAGCGCTCCGAGGCCGGCTGTACATTCTACCGGAAATTCTTAGAAACGCAAAAAGAGTCCCCCGGTTTCCCAGGACTTTGACAGGTCCCACGGTCACCCGGGCCAGTGGCCAGTGTACTCCTCGCGCGGCGATCGCCGTCCGGCGCCCTCAGCGGGGCAGGAGGTACTTCCAGATGTCGCTCGCGACGTCGGTCAGCGTCGAGATCCCGTAGCCCTCGTCGGGATTGTCCGCGCACATGATCGTCGCCAGGTAGAAGCGCCCCTGGTACATCACGAAGCCCGACGAATTGAGCTGCCAGCCGGTGGTCGGCTCGGGGTAGTAGCCGTCCTTCAGCCCGACGGTGGCCCCGGGCGGCGACCCCCAGCCGAGCCCGAAGGACTCGCTCGAGATGACGTGCTCCATGAGGTTCATCTCGAACTGGCGCGAGGCCGCGTCCAGGATCCGGTTCGGCAGGGCGATGACCTTCAAGAGCTGGAGCTGGTCGAGCGGCGTCGTTTCGATCTCGCCCCAGTCCCAGCTGGGCACCGTCGCCTTGAAGCCGATCATCGCGTTGAAGGCGTCGATGGCGTCGCGCCCGCCGATGGCCGCCCACAGCACGTTCGCCGCCTGGTTGTCGGAGACCTCGATCATCTCGGCGGCCGTGGACTGCTCTTCGGGCGTGAGGGCCCGGCCATCCTGCTGTGACTCGTAGAGCAGGTCGGCCAGGATGTCGATCTTCACCATCGAGGCCGTTACCTCGCGGATCCCGTTGTGGTAGGTGTACGTGTCGCCGTCTTGCACGTTGTAGACCGCCGCCGTCACCAGGTCCGTCCGGCTCTTCAGGAATGCCGCCATCGCCCGGTTGGTGAAGGGGTTGTCGCGGTTGGGCGAGGGAACCGTCGTGGTGGTCGTGGACGTGGAAGTCGTAGACGTGGAAGTCGTCGACGTGGAGGTCGTCGACGAGGTGGACGTGGTGGGAGGACCCTGTGAGCCGGCCCCGGTGCCCAGCGCCAAGAGCGCCACGGTGGGCACTAGCACGACTGCAACGCGCGCGACGCGAGAAACTCTCACCCGTCCCCCTCTTTGGATGGTACGGGACCACGCCCGCCGCGGACGGTTCTTGGCCCGCCCGCAACGGCCCTAGGCGAGGGTGAGGACCTCGGGCCCGTTCTCGGTGACGGCGACGGTGTGCTCGAAGTGAGCCGAAAGCTGGCCGTCCTCGGTCATCACGCTCCATTCGTCCTCGAGCACGTAGGTCTCGTAGGTGCCCACGTTGACCATGGGCTCGATGGCGTAGACCATGCCCGCCTTCAGGGTCGGGCCGGGCGTGCCGGGCCAGTAGTTGGGCACCTGGGGGCTCTCGTGCATCTCAGTGCCGATCGCGTGGCCGACGTACTCGCGCACGACGGAGAAGCCGGCCTTCTCGGCGACACGCTGGACGGACCGGCCGACCTCGTGGAGGCGATGGCCGACGACGAGCTGGTCGATGCCGGCCCACAGGGCGCGCTCGGTGACCTCCAACAGCCGAGTCGCCAGGGCGCTCACCTCGCCGACCGGCGCGGTGTAGGCGGCGTCGCCGTGGTAGCCCTCGACGATCGCGCCGGCGTCGATGGAGATGATGTCGCCCTCTTCGAGCACGTAGTCGCCGGGGATGCCGTGTACGACCATGTCGTTCGGGCTAGTGCAGATCACCGCCGGGAAGCCGTGGTAGTTGAGGAAGTTGGAGCGGGCGTTGCGCTTCTTCAGCACGTCGGCGGCGAGGTTGTTCAGCGCCATCGTGGTGACCCCGGGGCGGATCGCGGCGCGGGTCACCGCGTGGATCTCGGCGACCACGAGCCCGGCGCGGCGCATCTTGGCGAGCTCGTCCTTCGATCGGATCACGCGACACCCCGGCGGCGCAGGAGCTCGTCGATCGCGACGGCGACCTGGTCGACGCCCTGGTCGCCATCCACCTTGGCCAGCAGCCCCCGCTCGTCGTAGAAGGCGAGCAGCGGGAAGGTGTCGCGTTCGAACGTGTCGAGCCGCCGGCGAATCGCCTCGGGCTTGTCGTCGCTGCGCTGGATGACGTCGCCGCCGCAGACCTCGCACGTGCCCGAGATCGCCGCGACGTCGGTGTCCTTGTAGATGGTGCCGCACTCCTGGCAGACTCGGCGCGACGAGAGCCGCGCCAGTACCAGCTCGTCGGACAGTTCCAGGTAGATGCAGAGCTTGATCCCGCTCGGCCCGAGGAACGACTCGAGCGCCTCGGCCTGGACGAGGTTGCGCGGGAAGCCGTCGAGCACCGCGCCCCTCGCCGCGTCCGCTTCGCCGAAGCGGTCGCGCACCAGCTGGTTAACCACCTCGTCGGAGACGAGCTGGCCCGCGTCGAGGGTGGACTTCACCTCGCGCCCGAGCGGCGTGTCGGCGGCGACGGCCGCGCGCAGGATGTCGCCGGTGGAGATGTGCGCGAGCCCGTACGCGTCGCAGAGGCGCTGGCTCTGGGTGCCCTTGCCGGCGCCCTGCTTGCCCAGGACGACGAGATTGAGTTGGCCGGTCATCGAGCTAGCGCTTCAAGAAGCCCTCGTAGTTGCGCATCATCAGCTGGGAGTCGATCTGGCGCATCGTCTCCAGCGAGACGCCCACCGCGATCAGCAGCGTGGTGCCGTAGTAGGGGAAGCGGTTGATGCTCCACAGCGCCATCAGGATGCTCGGGGTCACGGCGACCGAGGCGAGAAAGAGCGCGCCGACGACGGTGATGCGGCTGAGCATCCGCGCGAAGTACTTCTCGGTCGGCAGCCCCGGGCGGATCCCCGGGACAAAGCCCCCCTGCTGGCGCAGCAGCTCGGCCTGCTGGTGGGGCTCGAAGGCGATGTACACGTAGAAGAAGGTGAACGCCATGATCAGAATGAAGTCCGACAGGATGTAGAAGAGGTTCAGCGGCGTGAGCGAGTTGCGCACGAAGTTCTGGAAGCTGGCCCAGGGCACGATGTTCGAGAGCAGCACCGGGATGTAGAGCACCGAGGAGGCAAAGATGATCGGAATCACGCCGGACTGGTTGACCTTCAGGGGTATGTAGGTCGAGTTGCCGCCCATCTCGCGTCGGCCCACGACGCGCCGGGCGAAGGTAACCGGGATGCGCCGCTGTCCGTTGTCCACGAAGACAATGAGAAAGAGCAGCCCGATGGAGACGGCGAAGATCACGAGGAACTTGAAGGGTCCGCCCTCCGCCCAGACGGCCTTGCCTCCC
>Ga0187783_10004188_pt1 | contig 10680 bp, 12 predicted proteins | sample 1015_SJ02_MP02_2_FD_132471 | JGI IMG/M metagenome (GOLD analysis project Ga0187783, IMG submission 132471) | Tropical peat soil microbial communities from peatlands in Department of Meta, Colombia - 1015_SJ02_MP02_20_MG | ecosystem: Environmental > Terrestrial > Soil > Wetlands > Peat | place...
ACCCAATCGCGCCACGCCCACATGTCGCGCAGAGAGTCAATGTGGTAGCCGTGGGTGTCTGCATACCGCGCCAAATCAAGCCAGGGCATCGCCATGCGCTCGCCGTAATGGGGGGAAGCCAAAAGCTGGTCCACGCGCTTCTCATAGGCGTCGGGGGAATGGTCGGCAAGAAACGCGTCAATTTCCGCGGGCGTCGGAGGCAAGCCAGTGAGGTCAAAGTAAACCCGGCGCAGAAGCGTTGCTTTATCCGCTTCGGGAGAAGGTTTCAGCCCTTCCGACTCGAGGCGGGCCAGAACAAAGTTGTCAAGGGGATTGCGCGGCCAATCTTTGCCATTCACCTCCGGCACGGGGGGACGCTTGGGAGGGACAAACGACCACAGCATTTCCCACTTTGCTCCCTGGTCAATCCACTCCTTGATCAGCTCAATCTGCTTTGCCGTTATGCTCCGTCCGGAGTAGGTCGGTGGCATGCGGAAGGATTCATCCGTGGAACTGATCTTTTGATAGAGCTTGCTCTGGGCGGCGTTGCCAGGAACGATGATGCGGTAGCCACCTCGGTCGGTGAACAGGCCTTCCGTGTCGTCCAAACGCAGGTTCGCCATACGCTGCTTTTCATCCGGGCCGTGACACTTGAAGCAGGTGTCCGACAAGATCGGACGAATGTCGCGGTTGAAATCCAACCGCTTCACCGCCGCTTGTGGCGGGGTTACCGATGCAGTTTGGGTAGAGTGGAAGAGCCAAAGAAAGGAAGCGAAGATACCAAGCGTAAGAAGCAGCCGAGTTCGCAAGCTGATTTCCCCCCAACCTTATTGGAACGTGCGCCCTATAACTAAAGTGTACCCAAAAGGCTTGGGTAAATCCACTGCAACTTTCCCCCGGCTTCCCCCGGCGATCGGCCCAAGGTTACCGCCCATTTCGTGGTTACTCTTCCCCGCCAGCGCGAGGCCGGTAAACGGAGGTCACACGGAGGTCATAGAGACGCTACGCAGCGGGCTGCGTTCTGTTACAATGCCGCCCATCTGTCGGAAACATTGGGCCGGGATATCGCACAGAGGCAGCAAAATCTTCCTCCCGGCTGAGGTGCGGCGTAGTGGACCAGGACCTGGAGTTACTTCAGCGGTGCCTTTCCGGCGAAAACTCCGCATGGGAAAGCCTGCTCAGGGTCTACACCCGAAAAATCTATAACCTATGCTACCGTTTCACGGGCAGGGTTGAGGAAGCCGAGGACCTGACGCAGGAAGTCTTCATAAAGGTCTTCCAAACCCTGCGGACCTTTGACGCCGCGCAGGGGTCGTTTTCCACCTGGTTGCACCGAGTGGCCCGCAACCACTTGGTAGATCATTACCGGCGCACCAAAAAGGACCGGATAACGGCGTCCATCGAAGATGACTTAGAGACAATCCAGGAAAAACCCAGCCCCGGAACGGGACCCGCCGGCCACCTGGAAGCCCGGGAAAGGGAAGAACAGCTCCAGCGGGGTTTAGACCGGCTCTCGCCGGATTTGCGGGAGGCAGTAGTGCTGCGTGATCTGCACGACCTGGACTACCTGGAAATCTCCCAGGTGTTGGGAGTTCCCCAGGGTACTGTCAAGTCACGAATAAATCGCGGCCGATTGGAACTTGCGCGGGTCCTAAAGCGTATGGAAGGAATGTAGGGCCGAACAGACTTCGGCCTACTGAGAGGCCCCGCCGAGGCGGGAAGCGAGTCATGACGCACCTGGAAATTGAAAACCTGGCGAGCGATTATCTGGAAGGGCTCCTGGAACCCTCCCAGCAGGCGGCGGTGGAAGCGCATTTAACCGAGTGCGCCGCCTGCCGCGAATTGCTGGTGGACGTCAGCCACGTGTTGGAGATCTGCCGGGCAGCGCAAGATGCCGAACCCAAGCCCTGGCTGGTTTCCAAGATTATGCTGGCTACCGTCGGTGAGCGCAAGCCCACCTGGCGGGAACAGATCGCCGCGTATCTTCGGCCGCTGCTCCAACCCCGGGTGGCCTACCCCATCGCGATGACGGTTTTCACTTTCTCGGTCATCGTCAACGCCGCTGGCCTGAACCTGAGGAGTCTGCGTTTTGAAGATCTAAATCCCCGCACTTGGGTGGGACGGGCCAACCGGCAGGGACATCTGCTGGCGGCCCGCGCGGAGAAGTTCTATTACGACCTGCGCGTCGTGTACGAGATTGAGTCGCGCTTCCGGCAACTCGGTGGTCAGCCGCAGAACCGGGAGGAAGAAACTCCCCAACCTGCGGTGCCGGGAGGCGGCTCCTCGCAAGGTACGCCGCCTAGCCACACGATGGCCTTCAATGGAGACGCATGGGTCGTGGTGGCTGCCGAGAGCGAACAGGCTCTCCCATCGGTTGGGAACCACACCGGCTTCACTGGAGCGGCAAGGAGTCCAATTCCATGAAATGCGCCAATCACCCAATTAATGACGCCAATGCCTATTGCGGGCAATGCGGGCGCGCACTCTGTACCGACTGTAAACGCGAGGTGGGCGGAATGGTCTATTGTGAGAGCTGCCTAACGGCACGCTTACACAATCCTATTCCACCCTGGGGGGGAGTCGGGACCGGGCCGAGCCCCGGCGTGGCCTTGGCCCTGGGATTCATTCCCGGGGTTGGGGCCATTTATAACGGTCAAATAACCAAGGCCATCATGCAGGTTCTGATTTTTGGATCCCTCATTGCCCTCAGTGACCGAGCCCACAGCCCCATGGACACCATCTTCGGGCTGGGCGCTTCGGCGTTCTACTGTTATATGGTGATTGACTCCTTCCAGACTGCAAGGGCGAAGGTGAGCGGCAAGCCAGTGCCGGAGTGGTTTGGCTTCGGCGAAATGAAAGTAAATGCCCCGATTGGGGCGGCCTTGCTGATCGGATTGGGCATTCTTTTCCTTCTGGACAACCTGGGCGTGCCGGTCATCAGCCAAATCAGCAAGTTCTGGCCCGTCCTGCTGATCGCGGCCGGCTTCCTGCTATTGCAGAGGCGGCTTGGTGGTAGACCCACTCCCCCGGCTTCCGTCAATCCACCCCAGCCCGAGAAGCCACCGGACGGACCGAGCAATATTCCGGGGCCCAAGGGGCTGTAAATGCAGGTGTCAGGTTTGAGGTGCCAGGTGTCAGATGCTGGAAAAAACCGGAACTGCGCGGATACCCGCTAACTCCCGACATCTGCACTAACCGGTACTACGGAGGAGAGCAACATGACAGCATTCGGCATTATCTTGGGGCTTTTCGGCGCGGCACTAGGCATCTTGGTTGGTGCAGTGGCTGTTTTAGCGGGGATGGTTTTGGGGCTATTGGGAGGCTCCCTTTGCCTGCTGCCCCACGTGCTCCCTGTCCTTCTGATTACGATCGGAATCATCTGGTTGGTGAAGGGATCGAGATCGAGAACTGCGGTGGGAGTAAAGACGGACCGTGGCGGTTTCGCTTCGCCGCACAGCCCCGGCAACCCGCGGTGAGGTATCGGCAAGCCCAATCGTGAAGTTCGAACTACCTGGAGGAGAATCATGCATCTGAGTCCCTTTATGATCCCCCTTGGAGCTTTTGTGATGGTCGTGCTGATCGTGGCCATCACGTCTATGAGCAAAATGCGCGAGAAGGAACTAGCCGCGCATCAGCAGCTTCGCACACAGGAAATGGAACACGAGCGCAAGATGAAAGAACTGGAAATTGAGAAAGCCAAGTTGGAACTGGAAAAGGCTCGTACGACAAAGAACAACTGAAAATGGTGCGTGGCGCTGCCCACGCGTGGTTGGTAACTCTGAGGAGGCATGGCCACATGAACTTTAGTCCGTTTTTGATTCCGATCGTTTTGTTCATTTGCATCACGCTGATGGTGATAGCCATCGTAGGAATCGTCCAGTGGTCCAAGGCGCGCGACAAAGAACTGCAATACCACCAGGATCTGCGCGTACGGGAGATGGAGCACCAGCTCAAAATGAAGCAACTCGAAATCGAGCTGGAAAAAGCGAGGCAGAAAAATACGTAGGGCCCCCCCAGTCGAGGCAGCCTGGGATGAGGAGTGAACATGCACGATCTTGTGACTTTGTTGGGTGGAAACGGTCTTTGGATCATGATCATCGCAGTGGTGGGCATCAGCGCTTGGTTCCGATTTCGCGAAAAGGAATTGCGCACCCACGAAGAACTGCGCGTCAAGGAAATGCAACATCTTCAAAAGATGAAGGAGCTCGAAATCGAACTGGAAAAGGCCAAAGCGCAAGGTTTTTCGGGGCCAGCCGCCTGAACGGCACGGGCCTTTTCGGTTTGCGACCGTTCGGGAACGGAGGATCAGATGGACGTGCGGGAAGGGTCATAACCCATGTCATCGTTTCTAATTCCTGTGGCGGTGTTCGTCATGGTCGTGCTGATTGTGGCCATCGCCCATATCGATAGGGTTCGCTCACTGGAATTGGAAGTTCACCAGAAGCTGCACATGCAGGAGATGGAGCACCAGCGCAAGATGCAGGAACTGGATTTGAAACTCCAGCGTATAAAGCAAGGGACCTAGGGAAAGGACCATGGGAGCAACACCTCCATCCCCGGCGCGTCATCGAGGCGGACTCACGATTCCGGTCCTCCTGATTGTGCTGGGAATAATGTTTCTGCTGGATCAACTCGTGCCTGGTTGGGGGATCGATAAAACCTGGCCGGCGCTGTTGATCGTGATTGGGCTACTAAAACTGGTGGACATAACTCGGCCACCGCGCCCTCCCCAGGGGCCTCGGACCTAAGTGAAGAGTAGGCAGTAAGAAGTAGGCAAAAGGCACTTGGCAGTAAGCAAATCGGTTGCGGGCAGGAGAGCAGATGGCAGAGGCGAAAATGGAAATGCGAAACTCGAAAGTCAAGGCGTAGCTCGCGAGTTTCGAATTTCGATTTTCGAGCTTCGGCCTTTCCGGGCGCGAGGTAAACATGAGCGTCTATATTCATCGTCGTGGATCAATTTTCTGGGCGCTGACCCTGATTGGCGTGGGCGCCATTTTTCTTTGGCAGAATTTCAATCCTTCCGTCCATCCCTGGCAATTGATTGCCAAGTTCTGGCCTATCCTCATCATCTTCTGGGGACTTTCGAAGCTCATCGATTACGTTCAGGCGCAAGCCCATCCGGACACCAGCCCGCCCCCTCTCTTTTCCGGCAGTGAAGTGGTGATGCTGGTCCTGATTCTGGCGCTGGGCACGATCGTCTCCAAGGCGGTCCTGCACTCCGGGCCACCGTGGGCGTGGCATGTTGACGACGATGAGATCGCCAACATGTTTATGAATTCCTACACGTACACGAAGACTCTTTCTCAGCCGGTGCAAGGATCGCCGCACCTGGTGTTGGAGAACCAGCACGGCGATGTGGAAATCCGCGGCGTTGACCATGCGGAGATCGACGTGATGGCCAAGGAATCGATCCGCGCCGAGGACGAAAACGCAGCCAAGAAGATGTCAGACAATCTGAAGCTCGAGGTCGTGGAAGAAGCCGGGCATTACCTCCTGCGCTCCAACCGGGGTTCCCTGGGGGATGAAGGGCATCGCATCACGATTGACATGAGCCTGCGCGTTCCTAATGCGACGAGCAACGATGTCACTTCAGAGCACGGCGACATTGTGGTAGACGGAGTGAATGGTGACCAGACGCTCGCCACGCAGAAAGGTGATGTACGCGCCAACAATTGTCAGGGCCTCGTGAAAATCCACAAAAGCGGGGGCTCCACGGAAGTTCGCAATTTGAAAGGCAACTTGGAACTTGACGGTCATGGCGATGATATCGAGGTCGCGGACGTTTCTGACACGGCTACCGTTCACGGGGAGTTCACGGGCGCCCTCCAATTCCGCAATGTCGGCCAAATATTGCGCTACGAATCAATGCGGACCCGCATGACGGCCCAAAAGCTCTCCGGGCGCCTGGAGATGGAGGTCGGGTCGATGGAAGTGAATGGCATCGACGGCCCCCTCGAAATTACCACCCGCGAGAAGGACGTTACCGTCAACAATTTCAAACACAGCTTGCAAATCACTGACAGCGATGGCCAAATCACCCTGGAAACCTCCACGCTGCCCATCCATGACATTCAGGTGGAATCGAAGAAAGGCGAAGTCGAATTGACCCTTCCAGAAGGCTCGAGTTTTCAAATTGAGGCCCATTCGCACCATGGCGAAGTGGAGTGCGATTTTTCGGGACCCAGTTTGAAAGTGGTGAAGGAAGGCGACACACCCTCCGTATCCGGGAGTTACGGCAAAGGCGGGGCCATGATCCGCATTAATACTGACTATGGCGCCATCCGTATTTTGCGTGCCGGTTCGCACCCCGCTGCCCCGGCGCCGCTGCCAGAGCCCTCCGGCAAGTCTCAGACTACTTGGAACCATCCACCTCACCCCGCCACGCGCTGGAGCGTCTCGAAGAAATCCGGAAAGGAAATGTCCACGCAGGAACTGTCTTTGATGATGGTCGTGCCTTCCGCCACCAGGGCGGCGATGGCGAAGGCCATGGCAATGCGGTGATCGGCATGCGGGTCGATTTCCGCGCCGCGCAGTTTCTGACGACCGGACACGCGCAACCCGTCGGGAAATTCCTCCACCTCGGCCCTCATACGGCGCAGGTTTTCCGCCACTGCCGCCAGGCGGTCGCTTTCTTTCACGCGCAGTTCTGCGGCGCCCCGGAACGTTAATCCCTTTTCAGTTTGCGTGCCCAGGATGGAAAGTACCGGCAGCTCGTCAATCAGGCCCGGCACCAGTTCTTCCGGAATCTCGCCGCCCGCGAGTTGGCTGTAATCGACGTGCAGGTCGCCAAGCAGTTCCCCATTGAGCATTTCGAGGTTCACCACCTTGGCGCGTCCTCCCATGGGAACCAGCAGGTCGAGCAACGCCGTGCGTGTGGGATTGAGGCCGACGTTGTGCAGGATCAGGTTGGAATCCGGCACCAGAAGCCCGGCCACGATGAAAAACGCCGCGGAAGAAATATCGCCGGGAACGTAGAGTTTTTTCCCTTCCAGGTGCGCGCGGCCACGCACGGCGATGGTGTGCACGTGGCGGCCGATGTCCGCGCCCATCAGTTCCAGGGCGATTTCCGTGTGGTCGCGTGTGGGAAGCTTTTCCACCACTTCGGTCTCGCCCTCGGCAAACAAGCCCGCCAGCAGGATGGCGGATTTCACCTGGGCGCTAGCCACCGGCATTTCATAGCGAATGGGAGTAAGGTGGCCGCCCTCAATTTCGATCGGCGGGCAGCCTCGGTCGGCGGTCTTGATCCGCGCCCCCATAAGGGTGAGAGGATCGGCCACACGCTTCATCGGGCGGCGGGAGAGTGAATCGTCACCCACCAGCACGGAGCGGAATGGCTGCCCGGCGAGAATCCCGGAAAGCATACGGATGGTGGAGCCGGAATTCCCCGCGGCGAGCGGCCCCGCAGGCGCCCGCAGACCGTCCAGGCCCACGCCCTCGATCTTCACCACATTGTCCTGGCGCTCAATCTTGACACCCACCGCCTTGAGGCAGTTGAGCGTGGATTGGCAATCGGCGCTCGAGGAATAGAAATGGATTTCGCTCTTCCCCGTGGCAATGGCTGCCAGCATCGCATAGCGATGTGAAATGGACTTATCCCCGGGAAATTGCACCGCACCTTCCAGCTTCTTCGCGGCGCTTATTCTCTTCGACTTCGATCCAAACAAACCCATGCTCTTGGTCTTACTCCACGGTTACGCTCTTGGCGAGGTTGCGGGGCTTATCGACGTCCCGGCCGAGCAGCACCCCGCAGTAATAGGCAAGGAGTTGGAGAGGCACGACCGTCAGCAGCGGAGCCACCGCCTCGTGAGTTTGCGGAATATAAATGATGTCATCCACCAGATTGCCAAGCTTGGTATTACCCTCCGTCGTTACGGCAATGATCTTTCCTTCGCGAGCGCGAATCTCCTGGACGTTGGAGACCACGCGCTCATACGAGCCGTCTTCCAGCGCCAGGGCCAGGGTGGGAAACTTGGGGTCGATCAGCGCGATGGGACCGTGCTTCATCTCGCCCGCGGCATAGCCCTCCGAGTGGATATAAGCGATTTCCTTGAGCTTCAGCGCGCCTTCCAGGGCAATGGGATACTGGAACTTTCGTCCGATGAAAAGAAAATGCTCCGAGTGGCAGTACTTTTCCGCGAGCGCGCGGACATTCCCCGCCTGCTTCAGGATCTCGCGGATCTGGTCCGGCACCTTTTCCAGCGCGCGGATGATTTCATAGCCTTCTTCGTAGGAAAGATCGCGGCTGCGCCCGATGAGCAGCGCCATGAGGGTAAGGATGGTGACCTGCGAGGTGAAGGACTTGGTGGAAGCGACGCCCACCTCGATGCCCGCGTGGGAATAAATCCCGGCATGGGTTTCGCGGGCGATGGTGCTGCCCACCACATTCACCAACCCCAATACCAGCGCGCCTTTGCGCTTGGCCTCCCGCAGGGCGGCAAGCGTATCCGCCGTTTCTCCGGACTGGCTGATGGCCAGCACCACCGTTCCCTCCCGGATATTCAGCTTGCGGTAGCGGAACTCCGACGCCAATTCGGTTTCCACGGTCAGGTCCGTGAGGGTCTCGATAACATAGCGTCCGAACAACCCCGCGTAGTAACTTGTGCCGCAGCTCACGATAATCAAGTGGCGGGCATGCAGCAGGCGTTCCAGGACGGATTCGAGTCCGCCCAGCTTGGCGACGGCTTCCGAGTGATTCACCCGGCCGCGCAGAGCGTTCTCCACAGCTTCCGGCTGCTCGAAGATTTCTTTCAGCATGTAATGCGGGAATGAGCCGCGGTCCATGGATTCGATATTCCAATCCAGGTTGGTGGTGCCGCGGCTGACGGAGCGGTTGTCGAGGGTGGTGATGGTGAACTTTCCCCGCTCCAGGAACGCCACCTCGTTGTCTTCGAGGAAAACCACCTTATCGGTGTGCTGGGCAAGGGCGGAGGCGTCAGACGCTGCCAGCGCGGCGTTCTCGCTGATGCCGAGAATGATGGGGCTGCCGCGCCGCGCCACGACAATCGAGTCCGGATGATCGACGTGCATCACGGCGATGCCGAATGTGCCCTGCACTTGCAGCAGGGCCTTTTGCGCGGCCGCCTGGAGATCACCCTGGTAATTGGCTTCGACAAGATGGGCGAGCACTTCCGTATCGGTCTCGGACTTGAATTGGTGGCCGGCCTCCACCAGGCGTTTTTTCAGCAGCAAGTAGTTTTCAATAATTCCATTGTGAACCAGGAAGAGCCTGCCGCCACAATCCGCGTGCGGATGAGCATTTAGAACACTGGGCTTGCCATGGGTGGCCCAGCGTGTGTGGGCGATTCCCGCGATGCCGTCCGGAGCGGAATCCCATACCTGGCGTTCGAGTTCGGCCACCTTGCCGACCGCACGGGCAAGAAAGGGGGAGCCGTTCACAATGAAAATGCCGCTCGAGTCGTAGCCGCGGTACTCGAGGCGCTTAAGCCCCTCAATCAGAATTCCCTTGGCCGGTTGATCTCCCGTGTACGCCACAATTCCACACATTAGGTTGCTCCTTCCTATTGAAACCCCGAGCCCCCAAACTCCATTGGGGAAGATGATTGCGCTGAATCATTAGACCGCGGGACACAAGTCTTATACACCCCATTCTACCCGCAAAACGGCGTCATCGGGCAAGTCTCGAAACACCCGAAAGGATCTGCTGGGACACGAGTTTGCATTTTGAAGCGCCCGGGTTCGTTCATTAACGCTCGAAATGTGGCAAAAGCTCGTCGGTTTCTGCAAAATACGTGTATTTTTGTGTAAAATAGCGTGCGACCAGGCACAAAAGCCCGAGATACTATCGGTCATTGTGTCATTCGGTCCTTTGTTTTCATACACATTTCCGGATCGACCTTCATTTTTAACATCTTTCGGGGTTGGCGGACCCCCCGCGCGATTTTTTGCCCTCACCATCCACGATAGAAACTCCCTGCGTCGGGCGATCTGTCCTGCGTTTTTCGTGTTGATCTGGGCATGCGTCATATCCCACGGCGAGACGCGGTGGCGCAGACCCGCTCCGCGCCAGTGACTAGCCCCCAAGTTTAAGCTAGATGGTGGTGTCTTGTCAAGAGGAATCTTGCCCACTTTCCTACCGGCAGGAAAAGATTTTACAATTCCCGCCCGAAATTTCCTACGCTGGCAGAGCCAGAACCAAACAGGGAAAAACAAAGACATTGTGTCGGGCCCGTTGATTTTCTATGATGCGCCCCGCAGGGTTCTGTGGGAGCTGGCGCATGCAACTACTTACCGAGCGGCATTCCGACCAGATCGCGGGGATACTGTCGTGTGATGACCGCATTTTAGTGCAAGGAACACTACCCACCTTCTGTTACGCCCAAGGCATTGACGGCCTATCTGTACGCGCAAGGCATCCGCGTTTTCGATTATCCTCGCTTCGCTCAGCCGCTACGGGACCAACTGCAGGCCAACGCCCAGCGCTTGGCCCGCGAGAACGGGTTGAGCATCGAGTACCTCCGCAAAGTGAACTTCCGTAAAGAAGACCGCGTGCGCGCCAGGCGGCGGGAGAGGGGCACGCACCACGGTCTGATCTGCATCTTCTCCGCCCTGGAGCGCTGTTGCACCTATCAGCCTGGGCACGACAAGCAAACGGGCAAGACCTTTCTGCGTCCGCACGACGGGAAGTGCCTCCCTTACTACTTCTGCTTCCTGGACGAAGACCTGGTCCTGGTCTTTGTCCGC
>Ga0187783_10004189_pt1 | contig 10679 bp, 9 predicted proteins | sample 1015_SJ02_MP02_2_FD_132471 | JGI IMG/M metagenome (GOLD analysis project Ga0187783, IMG submission 132471) | Tropical peat soil microbial communities from peatlands in Department of Meta, Colombia - 1015_SJ02_MP02_20_MG | ecosystem: Environmental > Terrestrial > Soil > Wetlands > Peat | place...
GGCAGAGTGCGGCTGGCAGCGGGCGGGGGCGGGGAGGCGGGCGGGCGGACAATCAATTTCAGGTGCATATGTGGCTTGTGGCGCTTGTGGCGCATTTGTCCACAGGGGGAGAGCGGGTATTTGCCTGATGCAACGATGCGCCACAAGCGCCACTCGGGCCATATGCACCAAAAACTAAGTACCGACGCTCCTCTGCCTTCGACCCACGAGTGCGACCCGTGACCGTTCAGGTCCCAACGGCACAGGCCGATAACGTGACGATGATGGAGAGTGCGCCCGTTCGCGTGCACACGGGTGCTTCCCCCCAACTCCCAGCAAGGACCCAACAGGCGATCTGGTTGGGTCGGGCACTGCTCGACAACTTGAACAAGGTGCTCCTGGGCGCTCCAGGAGCCGTGACTGCTGTTGTCGCAGCCGCTCTTTCGGGTGGTCACGTCCTCGTCGAGGACGTTCCCGGCGTGGGAAAGACCACCTTGGCGAGAGCCTTGGCCGTCTCGCTCGGGGCCGAGCTCTCGAGGATCCAGGGGCATCCGGACCTGCTTCCCTCCGACGTCACCGGCGTTTCCGTGTACTCGCCGGACACCGGCGCATGGGAGTTTCGCCGGGGACCCGTCTTCGCCCACGTAGTTCTGATGGACGAGCTGAACAGGACCCCGCCTCGTACTCAATCCGCCCTTCTCGAGTCGATGGAGGAGCAACAGGTGAGCGTTGACGGAGTGACCTTCGCTCTGCCTGTGCCACACCTCGTCATAGCGACTCAGAACCCCCTGTCCCAGTTAGGGACCTACCCGCTCGTCGAGAGCCAGCTGGACAGGTTCGCATTGGCGACGGCCGTCGGTTACCCGGACGCACGCGCCGAGGCAGACCTTGTCCTGCACCAGGGCGGGCGCTTCGCCTTGGAAATGCTCTCACCCGTGTGCACGCCCCAGTCTTGGCTGGCAGCTCAACAAGCCACGCAGACGGTCACGGTTCTCCAGCCCGTGGCGGAGTACGCAGTGCAACTGGTACGGGCAAGTCGCAGCGCTCCCGGCGTCCGACTGGGGGCGAGTCCTCGGGCTGCGATCTGGCTGATTCGAGCCGCCCAGGCGCACTCCGTTCTCTCGGGCCGAGAATACGTCACGCCCGGCGACGTGAAAGCAATGGCCATACCTTGCTTGGCCCACCGGTTGTTGACCGACGACGGGTTCGATCAAGCGGTCGTCGCCGTGGCAGGCATCTTGGAGGCGACACCGACTCCGAGGCCGTGACGCCATGACGACCTCAGGCGATCCGAGGGTGCGCCGACCTGAGGTCGCCACCCTGGGTGTAAAAGGCATCCGGCCGCGTCGCGCGACCGGACCTGTCCTCGGCACGGTCCTCTCGCTCTTCGCCTGGGAACTCGTCGCCCGAAACAGCGGATCGGGTTGGGTACAGGCGCTCGGCACGATCCTTGCCGGCGTGCTCATAACCGGTCTCGCCGGTGGAGCGGTCGCACTTGCGCGTGTTCGTGTCCGATGCACCGCGGCGCCCGCGGACGCGACAGCAGGAAAGGTCGCCAAGCTCGAGGTCGAGACGTCTCAACGGGTGAAGATGAGGCCGGTCCTTTTTGAGGGGGGTGACCGCTTCTTCGGAGCGGGAAATGGAACCCTCGACGTCGTCCCTCCAGGGCGCGGTGTCTACAAAGCGGTGCTGGTGGAAATTTCGAGCGCCGCGCCGTTCGGGATCATGTGGTGGACCCGTCGAACTCTTCTCACCCTCCCGAGCGAAATGACAGTCGGTCCTCGCATGGGAGTCGCCACCGTGATTCCTCCAGCACACGACGATCGAGACGGTCAAGAGCTCAAACGCGCGCGCGCCCTCGTCGGTGAACCACACGGCGTGCGTCCCTACCGCGCAGGTGATTCGCGACGTCTGGTGCACTGGCCGGCAACGGCACACACCGCGAACACCGGACAACTCATGATCCGCGAGACCGAGCGTCCCGGCAACGCCGAAACCACGCTCACGATCCGGCTTCCCGACGATAGGGACGCCGCCGAGCGAATGGCCGAGAACGCGTTAGCCACCGTCGACGCCCTTCTCCGATGTGGTTCCGTGGTGCAGCTCGCAACCATCGAGGCCGACGGAGAACGAGTAGCGCTCGTTCCGACGACGCGTTCAGCCGCGAGACGCCTCGCTCGCTCTGTGACTCAAGGCGGACCGGGTTTCTTGACCCTCGAAACGCGAACGAGGCAGAGATAACCGTGGGCATCGTCGACGTGGTGCGCAGGGCGAATCGACCGGGCCCTGCAGAGCACTCACTGTCTCTCCGCATCGCTGCGGCCGGATCGGTCCTCGTCGGGATAGCAGCATGCCGAGCAGAGGGCGAGCTTTCGACTTCCTTCACCCTGCTGTCAATCTTGCTCGTAGCCACCGGAATGGCCTTTTCCTACGCGACAAGAGAGCCGCCCCTGCCGATGGTCAAACCGGTATTGGCAGTTGCAGTCGTCATCGCCTTCACTTGGTTCTTCATCCGAATAAGCCGTGGCGGGGGCATCGCCGATATCGGCGAAGTCGAAGGGCCCTTGGCGGTGCTGTTCATCTGGGTGCAGGTGACTCACGCCTTCGATGTCCCGGCGCGGAGAGACCTCGCGTTCTCTCTCGCGGGTTCTGCGAGCTTGATGGCTGTCGCGGCTGCACAAGCCATCGACCTTTCGTTCGCCTGGTATGTCGCGCTCTGGTTGGCATTCGGTCTCTGGGGTCTCATCGCCACGTGGGGGTCAGCGAGCGGTGGCGGGCAAATGAGGGCCGGCGGGAGATTTGCGGCGGTGGCCTCGACCTTGCTCGTTGCGGCGCTCATACTTCTGCTTCTCCCCGCGCCTCACGTGTCGGGAAGCATCTCGTTTCCTTCGAGCGCGGCAGCGGACTCCGTGCTGCCACAGCCATCCTCGCTCGCGGGGGACGGCTCCAACCCGGCAGAGCCGGCACGTCCGGGCAGCCCGACCGGTCGCACTCGCATCGGGGGTTATCTGGGCTTCGCAAACAAACTGGACACGTCCCTTCGCCCGGTGCTGGGCAACGAGCTCGTGATGCGGGTACGCGCACAAGTCCCGTCGTACTGGATTGGCGAGACCTACGACACGTGGAACGGCGAAGCGTGGAGCACGGCCCACAGGCATTTCGAGGACGAGGGAGGAGGATCGCCCTTCACGGTCCCAGCACCTTCGGGTGCCTCGCAAGACCTTCAGACTTTCTACATAGCGCAACCCGGACCGAACATGATCTTCCATGCAGCGGAGCCAACCGAGATCTGGTTCCCGGCCGGCCATATCTACGTGAGCTCGGATTACAGCACCGCGGTGTCTCCGCTCGCTATGGGTGCCGGCACGATCTACACGGTCTCCTCGAGCCTCACTCAAGCTCCAGCCGCACAACTGGCGGCTGATCGGGCTCCCCCACCCTCGACCGTGCCGGGATCACAACCTCGCCAGTACCTCCAACTTCCGCATCCGTATCCACGTGCCGAGTCGCTCGCAGAACAGGTGACGTCCAAGAGCCCGACGATCTATGCGAAGGTCGAGGCTCTCATTGCGTGGATCGGGGCTCACACCCACTACTCGACCAACATCCCACCGCTCGCCCCCGGCGCAGACACTGTCGACGACTTCCTATTCGGTAGCCGCACAGGATTCTGCGAACAGATCTCTACTTCGCTCGCTGTGATGCTTCGATCGATCGGAATTCCTGCGCGTGAGGCGGTGGGTTACGTACCCGACCAGTTCGATCCGATCACCGATCTCTACGAGGTGCGTGCGAAGGACGCCCACGCCTGGGTTCAAGTCTGGTTTCCGGGCTATGGCTGGCAGAGCTTCGACCCCACGGCCGTTGTCCCGGCAGCAAATCCTTCGCCGGGCTCGATATTGCTCGTAGACGCGGGCCGCGATCTCGCTGCGATCCCCGTCTACTCCGTCTTCATTCCTCTGGGAATCGTGCTTGTGATGGGGCTTTCCAGTGTCGTTCTCGTTCGGTCACGCAGACGCCGACCGGGCTCGTGGGCGGAGCGCGTAGCGCGGAACATCGAGCGTGAAGGAGCCCGTTCCGGTAGACGCCGACGCCCGGACGAGACTCTCGCCGAGTACGGAGCCGAGCTCGACCGCCGAGCCGGCGACGCTTCAGGCACTTACAGGTCGCTCGCGTGGTTGGTCGAGATGGCCGCGTACGGTGGCGTCGACCTGGACGAAGAGCAGAGGACCGAAGCAACGGTTCTCTCCCGGAAAAAAGTGACCGCTGTTTCGGGAACGGCAATCAAACGTTAGGCGGTCGGCCCGCGCTCGCCAACGCAGCCACTGGGCACGATTCGCACGAAGGGCATGACGGGCACTACTGCTTCAACGCCTCGTCGAACGACGCTCGGTCCTCGAGAAGCCGCCTGTATCCCATCATTTGACGCGGCCTGCTGAATCCGAGCGCCGCGCCGAGCATTCCGTCACGCCCGTACAAAGCGACAAACTTCCGCTCGGCGACAGATCCGTCAACCACGACCACCTCGTCGTCAGGATGTGGATGGCCTATGACTTGGATCTTCGTGTCGTACTGATCGGACCAGAAGTAAGGCACCGGCTCGAAAGGCATCGCGCTCTCGCGACCAGCCAACAGGTTTCTCGCCGCTGACATCCCCTGCTCGGCTGCGTTCGTCCAGTGTTCGATGCGGATCTCCGAGCCGATTCGGCGGTCGGCCCATCTGCAGACGTCGCCGGCCACCACCACGTCCTGCGCGGCGAAGAGCATCGAATCGGCTACGAGGCCGTCGCGCACCTCGAGTCCTGAGCCCTCGAGCCATCCGGTAGTGGGTGTCACACCGATACCCACTACGACCACGTCGGCGGGCAGTGTGGTCCCGTCCTCCAAGACCACCTCCGTGAGGTCGGCGACCTCGTTGCCTGAGGCTTCGATCCGTGCGACACCCAACCCGGTCCGCAGCTCGACTCCCTGGTCTTCATGCAGAAGCGCGCACGCTTCACCCATCTCAACGCCCAGTACGCCGCTCAACGGAGTCGGAAGCGCTTCGACTACGACCACGCTCGCCCCTAGACCGTGGCAAGTCGCCGCGACCTCGGACCCGATGAATCCAGCCCCAACGACGACCACTCGCGTCCCGGGTCCGACCGCGCGCGCGATCGCATCGGAATCCTCGATCGTTCGGAGCACGCAGACGTTGTCCATCCCTTCGGTACCAGCCATGCGCTTCGGGTGTGCTCCCGTCGCTATGAGCGCGCCGTCGTACGCGATCTGTTCTCCGTCGTCGAGCTCGACACGATGAGACACGGGATCGATCGCTGTGGCCGTGTGCCCGAGTCTCAGATCGAGCTCGAGTGCTTCGATGCGATCGTCTGCTCGCAAACGCACCCGATCGAGCCCCCACTTACCCGCCATGTATTGCTTGGAAAGAGGTGGCCTGTCGTAAGGGAGATGGGGCTCTTCGCCCACGAGCACGATGCGTCCTGCAAAACCGCTGTCCCGAAGCGTTTCTGCTCCACGTAGTCCAGCGAGAGACGCGCCGACGACGACTGCCGTGGAGGTTCTGTCGTTAATCACTCGTCGGGTCTGGTCGTCAGGAGCCGAACACCGTCATCCACTGTTCGGGTGTGCGCAGCCGGAGCACATAGTTGCGCTCGCGAGTCTCCCCCATCGTGGCGGACGGCTCGGGTGAGTACATGTGGCCCGGATAAAGGATGACATCGTCGGGGAAACGAGCGAGACGTTTCGTGAGCGACTCGTACATCTGCTCGGGATCGCTACCGGGAAGATCGGTCCGCCCGCATCCGTCGAGGAACAACGTGTCTCCCGAGACGAGTCTGTCCGCGACGTAGAAACACTGGCTTCCAGGGGTGTGGCCCGGAGTGTGTACGAGCTCCACATCGAGATCTCCCACCCTCACCACGTCTCCGCTCGAGTGGGGTACGAGCTCCGATTCGCCTACTCCCGCCGCACGCACGATCCACGGAACTTCCTCGCGCTGCACGTGCACGGGGACCGACTCTCTTTCGAGAAGGTTCGTGACCCCTTCGATCCGGTAACCCATCAAGTCCCCACCGACGTGGTCGGGGTGGTAGTGAGTTGCGAGGACGCCGACACAGCGCATGTCGTCGGCGCTCAGAAGGTCCAAGAGATCGCTCACCCCGTACGCGGGATCGACCACGACGGCCTCACCGGTTTGGCGGTCGCCGATGAGGTAGACGAAGTTGACCATCTGAGGTGCGAGCGGGTCCCTCACGGCAAAATCACGCCCCGACAGGAGCTGGCGGAAGTAGAGCCTTTCGTCGTTCATCGGAGGCCAGGGTACAGGCGATCATCGGTACACCCGTCTTGGAAAGACCGCGTGGGGGCCGATCACGCGGTCGAGGAACACGAGGCCGAGCAGGTGGTCGATCTCGTGGGCGACCGCCCTGGCCTCGAATGCGTCGAACTCCATGAGGATCTTCTCGCCCTGGAGGTTGAGCCCGCTCACCGCCAGGCGCCAGGAACGCTCGACGTCGCCCGTGAGGTCGGGAACCGACATGCACCCCTCTCGTTCGGTGCGTGGGTCGTCCGCCGTCACTACCACCGGGTCGAACAAGGCAAAAGGTCCGTGACACGACCGCGCTTTTCGGTGACCCGTCACGTCGACAACAAGGGCTTGGAGCCCGACCCCGATCTGGGGAGCCGCCAAGCCGACACAAGCCGGGGACACGCGCATCGTCTCGAACAGATCCTCTGCGAGCGCTCTCGCGTGGTCGTCGACCAGCGACACCGGAGCCGCCGGTTCTGACAAGACCGAGTCTGGGATGCTCAAGACTTTTCGTACGGCCACGGCGTGATCGTCGTGCGGGTCAAATGACTTCCGACTCGTCGCGGTGCAACGTGCAGTGCACTCCCATTCGAGCGGCGGCTGAGCGAACCGCCGAGGCCGTCTGTTCGCCGGGTTCGCCGGCAGGCAACATCGCGCGGAGCGTCATCACATAAACGGGAGACTGAGCTGAGCCCACTAGATGCGTCGACAGATCGACGATGTTCCCGCCAGCATCAGCCAAAGCTTTTGTGATGCCGTGTACCAGGCCGGGACGATCAGCCCCGTGTATCGAGATCGTCCAAGGGTCCCCCGAAGCGGTGACATGGAGCCCCGGGTCCTCTCCCAGCCGTCTCACCGAGACGACCAGATCGAAACGCCGTGCCGCGCTCGAGAGCTCGGACTCGAGCTCCTCCAGCGACAATCGGTCAGGAGCGGACACGACGAGCAGGATCGCGAACCATCCCTGGAGGATGGTCATGGCCGAGTCCTCGAGGTTGCAACCCTTGTCGACGAGTACTCCGCTCACCGCGGAGACGATGCCGGGTTGGTCCACACCGACAGCGCTCAAAGAGAAGCGGGCCACCAGCGGCGACCATAGCGAAGACGTACAGTGACCGGCGGTTTCCGGGGGAGGAGTAGAAGTGCAAGAGCGGTATACGGTGGCCGGGGTCCTGCGGTCGCATGCAGAAGAGCGCGCCGAGGCACCGATGCTTACCCTTGGCGAGACGACCGTCACCTGGTCGGAAGAGCACAAGCGCGCGGCGACGGTTGCACAAGCCTTTCGCGCCGAGGGGGTCGCGGCCGGGGACCGCGTCGCTTTCCTCGATCGCAACGGGATCCCCTATTTCGACACGCTCTTCGGCGCCACGATGCTCGGAGCGGTCCATGTAGCTGTGAACTGGCGCCTCTCTCCTGAGGAAATGGCGGCGATCATCGACGATTCGAGAGCAAGCGTCCTCGTCGTATCGCCGGAGTTCCTCGATTGTCTGGACCAAATTGAGAGCGGGCTCACCGACGTGAAGCGCGTGGTCGTGCTCGGCGACGACTCGGGGATGCGAGGGGTCGGCGCTTCCTTAGGGTCGCGTCTCGTACCGGAGACCGACTGGACGAGCGACCACGACGCGAGGGACCCGGGCTTCGTCGGCGGCCCCGGACACGTTTGCATGCAGCTCTACACGTCCGGAACGACCGGACTCCCGAAAGGGGTCATGCTGACCAACGCCAACATGGCTCATGCGATGGGAGAGGCGACAGAGACCTTCTCGATAGATAAAGACGTGGTGAGCCTGGTTGCCATGCCGCTCTTCCACATCGGAGGATCTGGGTGGGCGCTCTGCGCCATGTCGCGCGGCGGAAGGTCAGTGATCCTGAGAGAGGTGGATCCTTGCGAGTTGCTGAGGCTCGTCGAATACCACCGGATAACCGACGCCTTTCTCGTTCCGGCCGTTCTCATGTTCCTCCTCGCCACCCCCGACATCGCGAAGCGTGATCTGTCGAGCCTTCGAAACATCTTTTACGGCGCCTCTCCCATAGCAGAGGACGTGCTCGTCCGGTGCATGGAAGTATTCGGCTGTGATTTCACCCAGGTATACGGCATGACAGAGACCACGGGTGCGATCACGGCGTTGCGCTCCGATGACCACGACCCTGACGGGCCGAGACGGCATCTGCTTCGATCCGCCGGCCGGCCACTCGCGGGGGTCGAGCTGCGCGTCGTCGATCCGGACACCAAAAATGACGTCTCGATCGGCGATGTCGGGGAGCTTTGGACGAGGTCTCCGTACAACATGCTCGGTTACTGGGAAAAACCCGAAGAGACGAGGAAGACCATCGACGAAAACGGCTGGTTGGCGACAGGCGACGCTTGTTACATGGACGACGACGGTTACGTGTACCTACACGACCGGATAAAGGACATGATCATCTCGGGTGGCGAGAACATCTATCCGGCGGAAGTGGAGAACGTATTGCTCGCAAAAGAAGGGGTCTCTGATGCTGCCGTCATCGGTGTGCCTCACGAGCTCTGGGGTGAGACCGTGAAAGCAATCGTCGTAATCTCGTTCGATGCAAAGCCCGACGAAATAAACGAGGCTGCGATAGTCGATTTCTGCCGCGAGCGACTCGCCCACTACAAATGCCCGACTTCAGTGGACTTCGCATCGTCCCTGCCGAGGAATCCTTCGGGGAAGTTGCTCAAACGGGAGCTGAGAGCGCCGTACTGGGAAGGAAACGAACGCCTGGTCCATTGACCGCGTTCTCAGGCCGTCGCGCCTTGGACGTCGACGTGCAGATTTTTCAGAAGAGCTGGTCGTCTTCGTCGATGTCTTCGCGCCGTGCAGCCGACTCAGTCCCGCTCTCGTCTTCGAACTCGTCGGAATCTTGGTCTTGGAAGTCGTCGCCGCCCTCGCCACGCTCCGTCACCGCTTCGAGGCGAGGCACCAGCTCCTCGACCTGGGCGCGCGTACGTCTGATCCGCTTGTCGAGCTCGTCGACGATGGCAGATGCGCGCTCGAGTCGTGAGACGAGTTGGTCGACGTCCACGTCACGTTGCTCGAAGAATTGCACGATCTCATCGAGCTCTCTGCTCGCGTCGGTGTAGGAGAGGTCGGCGACAGGGACTCCGGTCTTGGCACCGGTCTTCTCAGGAGACTTGTCCGGACTCTTCTGCGGCGTCTTGTCCTGGGTCATCGGCCCTTCTCCACCTCGACGTCGTCGACGACCGATCGCGTCCGTCCCGCAGCGAACCGCGTGAGGAGAACGTCTCCGCTGTGCAGATCTCGAGTTGTACGAACGAGCGATCCCTCTTCGTCGTAGGTGAGGGTGTATCCCCGTTCGAGCTGACGCTCCACGTCGTAAGCGGAGATCAGCCGTCGCCAAGCATCGAGGCGGTCGAGCTCACGATCGAGGATCGATGCGCACAAGGAACCGGGACGACCGCTTCGTTGCGCGAGCCGCAGATGCGCTTCCTCCGCGCAACGGGGAGCGATACCGGCGATGCGCGAAGACCGATGATGAAGGCGCTCGGCGTGGCGTTGTACCTGGCTTCGGGTACAAGCTACGAGCCGGGCCCTGGCGTGTTCGTCGCGGCGCGAAGCTTCGTCGATCACCGCCGAGGATCCGTGAACAATGTGCACGGCGCGGGCGAGCACCGAACCCCACCAAGCTTCGAGGGTACGCACAAGCTCCTGCCCGCACTCGGTCGGCGTGACAAAGCTCTTGTTGGCGACCACATCCGCGACCGACTGATCCCCGGTGTGCCCGATACCCGTCCAAACCGCCACGCGAGAGCGTGCGACAGCGCGAGCGACAACTTCGGTGTCGAAGGCGGCTAGATCTGCCTTAGACCCACCTCCTCGGACGATGATGATCAAATCGCAATCCGCGTTCTGGGCGGCGCGCAAGCCGCGCGCAATTGCCATTGGCGCACCCGCTCCCTGAACGGGGACCGACAAGGCTAAAAGGTCGAACGCGAAACCCGAGCCGTCGAGCTGGCCGATGAAGTCGCGGTAGCCCTCGGTTCCGGGACTCGCCACGAGTCCGATGCGCAAGGGAACTTCGGCGACAGTGAGCTTTCTGTTGAGCTCGACCAGTCCTTCGTCGGTCAGCGCCTTGATCAAGGCGGCCCGCTTGGCTGCGATCCGACCGAGAAGAGCGCTTACGTCCACCTCGGACACGACGAACCCGACCTCTGCTCGGGCCCTGTAGAAGTCGAGTCGTCCCCGCAGCGTCACTACGGTCCCGGTCTCGAGAAGTATCCCTTGGTTGGCAAGAAGCCTCTTAACCGGTTCCCACGTACTTCTCCAGCACTTCACCTTCAAGACAGGATCGTCCCGCTGTCGGGGAGCATCCGGGTCCACCAAGTCGATGTAACAATGTCCGGTGCGGTCCGAGA
>Ga0187783_10004190_pt1 | contig 10675 bp, 9 predicted proteins | sample 1015_SJ02_MP02_2_FD_132471 | JGI IMG/M metagenome (GOLD analysis project Ga0187783, IMG submission 132471) | Tropical peat soil microbial communities from peatlands in Department of Meta, Colombia - 1015_SJ02_MP02_20_MG | ecosystem: Environmental > Terrestrial > Soil > Wetlands > Peat | place...
CCGTGTCCGCAGAATGAAAATTGGAGCGTTCCGCAGGCCATACGCGGCCCCTCGTAGGTTATGGAAAAATCTCCGGGGCTCTCTCGCGTCGAACTTCGAATCAACTCAGACCCCTCCTTGATGCTCGCATATATGCGAATAAGATCGTCTTACTCGCAGGAGCCAACGACGCCGCACCTTGAGATCTTCGCAAGGGAACACCGTGTTTGGCAAGGACCTCGCGCCAGCGGTCAGAGCCCCGCGATGGCGCGTCCGGGGCGAAGGCGACCCGGGGCAATAAAGAAGGCCCCGTCCTCAGACGATGTGACGACCCGCTGTCCGGTCGGACCACTCCCGCTCACGCATTGGCAGGCTGCTCCGCTAAACCACCGTGAGCCTGGTCACGTCTGTTCTGTACCAAGGTCGTTGACTTTTTGATGTCCCCGACGGGCAATGCGACCGAGTGATGCGGCACTGAACCGGCGGGTTGACCGCTTGACGCAGCCTCGATGGCTCCCTCCAGCCGGACGAACCCAAGCACCTATCCGTCGCGGCAACGAATTAGCGGAGTCTGAGCGTTGCCGTCCGCCGACGCACACACAGCACGACTATCTGAGGTGCTCTCAGCCGCCGGTTACCCGCAGCCTACCGATGGATCTCACCCACGGTTTCCGTCATGCAACAGTCTGTACACTCGCTCATCGTACAGCGCGCCTTCCATGGGCGCCAGGTTCTGACGAAATTCCCGCGTGTGCATCGCGGTTTGGTGGGCGTCGAGCGCCTTCCTGTCCTTCCACGCTTCTGCAACGGTGAAGTGGTTCGGCCGACTCTGCTGCTGCTGCACCTCATACCGGAGATTGCCGCCGTCCTTGCGAGTGTTATCGGCCATCGTCTTGAGCAAAGACACGCAGTCGTCCTTGCGCGGCGGGACGACGTCGACATGAGTCACCACAAAGATCGCTTTTCGTGCAGATGCTCCGACCCCGGATGCCACATCGAGCCCACTATTGATGCGTTCATCGCTGGGGCTATCCTGGACCTCTTTCATCTTGTCGCGAAATTGCGTCGTATGTGTCGCTTTTTGGTGCACCTCGAGCGCATGCTGGTCTTTCCAGGTCTCCAAGATCACGAACCGATTTGGCCGACCGATCTCCTCCAATAGCTCGGCTCGCTGATTGCCATCTTCCTTGCGTGTTTCGCTGACGTATTGCTTCAATAGGGTATCGGCAGATTTGGTTGAGGCCGGCCCAACCTCGAAGTAGGCGGCGACGTAGACCGCGTCTTGAGCCCGCGCGGACGTGACCCCCAAAACCACAGGGCAGGAGAAAAGCAGGTTTGTTACAAGCCAAATTGTCGAACGCATGTGATCCCCGGGATTGCTGACTGCGAGATCGCAAGCTTAGTCCCACCATTTTGGGCCTGCAAGCACTCGTGCAGCTTGCAACCGCGGATAAAGTGCGCCACGGTCGACGGCTTCTCGCCGGCTGCCTTGACGCTGGTCCCGCGCTGCTTCCTGCCATCGGGCGGCCGACAGTTGCACCGCGTCACTGTCGAGACCCGCCTTGGCTCGAGCGCCTCAAGTAATCACGTCCGTATAGTGATAATTATTTGTCAAAGCCGATCCCCCACACAGACGACCTCTCTATCTTCGGCGAAATGGCCTGACGAATCTGGCCGTATCTCTCTTGCTCATCGACCATAAAAAAACTTTTCATAGTTCTTTTCAATATTGAAATCATTGTGTTTCATTCTTTGCTCCCCGATGTTTGCAACAGCTTTTTGGCATGCTAGAGTACGTTTTTGTTGATGTAGCGGATTAGCCGAGAGTGCGGCTATACCAAGTCGGCAGCTGTCTGGCCAGCAGCGGCGAGCGCTATGATGGAATGAGCCGCGATAGTCGGCTGGTGGCACGTGATGAAACGCATTGTAGTCTTGATTGACGGTACTTGGGACCAGGAAAACATCGGCGCTGATACCAATATTGCCAAACTCGATCCATCCAACAAAAAGATCATCGCAGCGCTGATCAAGCCCGCCTCGTCGAATGGTACTGAGCAGAAGGTGTTCTACCATAACGGGGTGGGGGCCAATGGAAGCGTCATTGATCGGATGCTTGGTGGGGCCATCGGCCTTGGTCTCAAACAGATCGTTCTCGATGGTTACAAGTTCGTGGTCAGCGAGTATGCTCAGGGGGACGAAATATATTTTTTTGGCTTCTCACGAGGGGCCTATGCGGTCCGTGCGCTGGCCGGACTGATCGGCGCGTCAGGCATTCTGCGCGGTTCCGATGCCAAAGACTTGGAGGCCGCCTGGGCGTATTATCGCCTCAATCCCGCAACCCGTGGCGGTGATAAGGGGGAAGATTATCGGGCCCTGGCTGCGCAGGACGCAATCCATCATGACCGCTCAATCAAATGCGTCGCTGTTTGGGACACGGTTGGTTCCTACGGCGTGCCGGCGGGATTCGGCCTGGCACCCCTCGCAAGGTACATTACGCTCGTGTCCCTTGGATTCCACGACACCCACCTCGGCGATCATGTCGACGTCGGGTTGCACGCCGTTGGTATAGACGAACGGCGCAGGCCCTTCGTGCCGACACTGTGGACAATACCCAAAGGCCAACGACCACGGGGGCATGTCGAGCAAACCTGGTTTGCCGGCGTGCATTGCAACGTTGGCGGAAGCTATCCGGATTCCGGGCTGTCCGATCTCGCGCTAATCTGGATGATCGCTCGCGCCCAGCGATTAACAAGTCTCGAATTCGACCCCGCTTCAATCAAGGCAATTACCAAGCCCAACATAGACGGAGAGATTGTGGATTCCGCCAAGGGTTGGCCGGTCAGTCAACTGTTGCCGCATTATCGGCGGGTTTTATCTCCGGTTGCCATCAAACACGGATGGTTTTTTAACACCAGGAATCCCAAGGAGGAGCATATAAACGAACGCGTTCATTGGAGTGTCATCGCCAAACGCGGCAGACCCTGTACAGTTTTCGGGGTCGCCCGCACCCCATATGATCCACCAAATCTGCCACAGGATCCGCCAACGGAGAGGATCGCTGCGGCTACTCCCGAGGAGCAGTCCCTCCTTACGCGACCGTGAAAGCCGGCTGGCGCCCGCCACCGCTTGTGTCATCGCCGCAGCATCCGGGGCCAAATCAATCAGCGGAGCGCCTTGGCGCGTTGCGGCTCGACCGCCGCGACGACGAGCGGACAAAAGACACCTGACAGGACGATCCGGTTGGTCTTTGCGCGATTGAGCTCAGGCACCACGTTAAGGCCGCCTGCTGCGGTTAAGCTCGATTTCCAATCGCTGGCTGTAGCGCGACATCGCGAAGCAGAAGATGAAATAGATAAAACCAACGGCCACATAAACCTCGACGCCAAATGCCTGCCAAGCTGGCTCGGTAATGGCTGTCTTGGCGGCGGTCAACAGATCGAAGATACCAATGATCAGCACCAAGCTGGTGTCCTTGAAGAATCCGATGAACGTATTGACGAGAGGCGGGATGACCAGCCGCAGGGCCTGAGGTAGAATTACAAGGATCGTCTTCTGCCAGTAGGACAGGCCGAGCGCGTCAGCGCCCTCTTGCTGCCCCTTTGGCAAGGCCTGCAGCCCACCACGCACCACTTCGGCCAGATAGGCTCCGGCGAACAGGATGATTGCTATCTGTGCGCGCAGGAGCTTGTCGATATTAATGCCGTCCGGCAGAAACAGTGGGAACATTACGCTTGCCATGAATAGGAGGCTCACCAGCGGCACACCACGGATCAACTCGACGTATACGATGCAGATTGCCTGAATCGCCGGCAAGCCCGAGCGGCGGCCGAGTGCTACCATCACTCCGAGCGGGAAACCGAACGCGAGCCCAAAGGTCGCGAGAATGAGCGTCACTGCGAGGCCGCCCCAGCGCTCCTGTGGCACATAAGGCAACCCCGCTACCCCACCCCACATTAATACGCCGATGGCGATCAACGCCGCGACCCAGATCAACGCCAATTCCTTGCGCCAGAATCGCCGCGTGGCCGACACCACGTAGAGCGCCACAAAAATCGTGATGGCAAGCGCCGGTCGCCATTGCTGCTCGAACGGATAGGTGCCGAACAGGATGAACCGATGCTTTTCGGTCACGACCGCCCAGCATGCTCCGATCCCGCGCAGGGCCCTGCAGGGCTGGGACTGGCCATCCGGTACCCACCAAACAGCATTGACGATGCCCCACTGCACGGCGCTCACGAGCGCGCGCCCGACCAGGTAGATGAGCGCCAGCGTGACGCCGCAGGAGACCCAGGACGAGAACAGATTTGCACGCAACCAGCCAAACGAATTCCGAATGAACGGCTTTGGTTGTTCGAGCGCCGCTTCCGGTACCCCCGCCGCTGTCCCAATGGCGATCTTCGCGGTGTCGCTCATCCTTAGCGCTCCACCAAGGCCATACGCGTGTTGTACCAGTTCATGGCAAGGCTGATACTGAGGCTGATGATCAGAAACACCAGCATGATCAACGCGATGCCTTCGATGGCTTGGCCAGTCTGATTGAGGGTCGTATTGGCTATCGATACGATATCCTGATAACCAATCGCCACCGCAAGAGACGAATTTTTGGTGAGATTCAGATATTGGCTGGTCAGTGGGGGAATTATGACACGCAGTGCTTGTGGCAAAACGATCAGGCGGAGCGCGATGCCTCGGCGCAGCCCGAGCGCCTGCGCCGCCTCCCATTGTCCGTGTGAGATGGCCAGGATGCCGGCCCGTACGATTTCGGCGATGAACGCTGCCGTATAGGTCGTCAGCGCTGTGAGCAACGCGACAAATTCCGGCGTCAGCACCGTCCCGCCGCTGAAGTTGAAGCCACGCAATTCCGGCCAATTCACCACCCAGGGTGCCCCGGTAATGATGCTGACGCCGATCGGCAGACCCACGATAAGCAGCAGTGCGATGGGCCACACCGGTCGGGGCCGCCCATCCCGCATTTGCCACCTCAGCGCAATCTTGCGATAGACCCAACTCGCCACGACGCCGGCTCCGATCGCCAGCACGGTAAAACCGTGGGCCGGGAGCCAGGCGATCGTCGGCAAATTTAGACCGCGATTAGAAAGATAGACGCCAGCGACCGGGTGTAATGCTTGACGCGCCGGAGGGAGCAGCTGCAGCAGGACGTACCAAAAAAGGATCTGAAGCAGCAATGGGAGGTCGCGGAGCGTCTCCACATACACGGCCGCGAGCTTTGCCAGCAGCCAGTTCGCCGATAGCCGCGCAATGCCGATGAGGGTGCCGAGCACCGTGGCTAGAGCGATGCCAGTCACGGCAACCCGTGCCGTATTGAGCACCCCAACGACGAGCGCGCGCAGGTAAGTGTCGCTCGGTCGATATGGGATGAGCGAGTCGGCAATTGGCATACCGGCTTCGCGCCACAGAAAGCCGAAGCCAGTCGCGATACGGCGGGCGTCGAGATTATGGACGGTATTGCGCCAGAGCCAGAACACGACCCCCGCGACGAGACCCAGAACGACCACTTGCCAAACGATACCGCGAAAACGCTGGTCCGACCATGACAAACGCATGGATTGCCTGGGTCGGCTCGCTCGGATCGGGGCGATCATGTCCATATGAGCTCACCGCTGCGCTGGGTTGCAGGGGCCGGTACACCGGTGCCCATTATAAGTCAATTGTTGCATTACTGACCCCATTATGCAACGTTTGTTGCATGCACCGAGAACCTCTGGCTTCTCCGCTCGAACACCTGCGGCTGGCGCTGCCGGATCTGCCCACACGTCTGCGGGAAGCCGGTCGATTTATTGCCCGCAATGAATTCGATGCGACGACACGCTCGATGCGTGATCTGGCGGCGGTGGCGGGGCTGCAGCCGGCATGCTTCACGCGGCTGGCTCAGGCGCTTGGCCACCCCGGCTGGGACGCGTTTCGAGAGGCCCTCATCGAAACACGGCGGCCAAGGCCGGCGCCCAGTTCGGATCGAGCCAGCGGAATTGCTGCGACGATAATTGCCGCGGACGTCGATGACTTGGCATCGCTGGTGCCGGTTCAGATTACCGCCGCGGCGAAACTCCTGCACGCAGCTCGATGCATATGGATAGCGGGTTTCCGCGAATGCGATGGCGTCGCACGACTCTTGCACTACCAGCTCCGCCTTTTTCGTCCAGACAGCGTTCGACTGGTTGGAGGATCAGGTGCTGAGGACGTTGACTACGGGGCCTTTCAGCACAGCGATGCCGTGGTGGTCATTGCGTTCGCTCCTTTTTCCGGCTCGGCCGCGCGGACCAGTCGCGCGGCACGCGAAGCAGGATGCACGGTCATTGCGCTTGCCGATGCGCCAGCCGTGGATGCCGATCATCTTCTGCTGTGCAGCGCCACCTCGACGCCAGGATTCTTTCAGAGCCTGACAGCTGCGGTGGCGGCCGCACAGGCCCTCGCCGCAACCACATTTGAGCTCGGGGGCAGAGCTGCGGAAATTCGCCTGCGCCAGACCAAATCACGGTTCGCGGCGCTATCTGAGTACGACCCCGATGAAGGCTTGGAACCATGAGCGCAGAAAGCTCCTCCGCTTCGGCGCGGCGGACGCGCAGTCGCGTCCTGCACCGCAGCCTGCACGAGGACCCGCCGATCGCCGTGGGCGGCCGCGGCGTCTGGCTTTTTGATGCGGCTGGTCGCGAGGTGCTGGATGGATCGGGTGGTGCTGCCGTGTCCTGCCTCGGCCATCAGCATCCCCGCGTCCTCGAGGCACTGAAGCATCAGGCCGAGCAACTCGCCTACGCGCATTCCAGCTTTTTTTCTTCCGAGCCAGCCGAAGCGCTGGCCGAAGAATTGGTGGGGCATGAGCCGGGCGGCCTTGCCTATGTCTACCTGGTAAGTGGTGGGTCGGAAGCCATCGAGGCCGCCCTGAAGATGGCGCGACAGTATTTTATCGAAATCGGCCAACCGCAAAGGGCACGGTTCATCGCCCGGCGACAGAGTTATCACGGCAACACGCTTGGAGCATTGGCGGCCGGCGGCAATGCATGGCGGCGCGAACCCTATGCGCCGCTTCTGTCAAACGCCTTCAGCCATGTAACCCCCGCTTTCGCCTATCGTGAGAAATGGCCACACGAAACCGAAGAGGCCTTCGTTGAGCGATTGATCGGCGAACTTGAAGCGGAGTTCTTGCGTCACGGCCCAGATACCGTCGCGGCCTTCATCGCCGAGCCGGTCGTGGGTGCCACGGCAGGCTGCGTCCCTCCGCCGACCGGCTATTTCCGCGCGGTTCGCCAGCTGTGCGATCGACACGGCGCGCTCCTCATTCTTGACGAGGTGATGTGCGGCATGGGTCGTACCGGGACGCTACACGCGTGGGAACAGGAGGGCATCGTTCCGGATATCCAGGCCGTTGCCAAGGGACTCGGTGGCGGATACCAACCGATCGGCGCCACCTTGGCGTCGGGCCGCGTGGTCGACGCGCTGCGCGACGGCTCCGGCGTGTTCCAGCATGGCCACACTTATCTGGCTCACCCAATGGCATGTGCGGCGGCGCTCGCGGTACAGTGTGTCATCCGCGAGGAAGGATTGCTCGAGCAAATTCGGGTGATGGGGGATCTGTTGGAGGAGCGTTTGGTCGAGCGCTTTGGCAACCATCATCATGTCGGCGACATCCGCGGGCGCGGTCTGCTTCGGGGCGTCGAGATTGTGGCCGACCGGACGAGCAAAACGCCTTTTGATCCGGCATTGAAACTGCACGCGCGGGTCAAACGTGAGGCATTCGAGCGCGGTCTGGCCTGCTACCCGGCCGGCGGTACCGCAGACGGCCGACGGGGCGACCACGTACTGCTCGCCCCACCCTACATCTCCAACCGGCAAGATATCGAAATGATTGTCGATCGGCTTGGCGTCGCCATTGATGCCGCCATCGATGCTATCAGCCACCGACCAGGAGGACATTGACAATGAGACGCATGCTTATTGCAGTCGGTTTTGTCATCGCCGGTGCTGCGGTTTGTTCGGCCGCAACCCTCGATACCGTAAAGCAGCGCGGCACTCTGGTCTGCGGGGTCAGCACGGGCTTTGCCGGGTTCTCCGTACCGGATTCCCAAGGCAACTTCCGCGGGCTCGATGCCGACTATTGTCGGGCCATTGCGGCGGCAATTTTTGGCGATCCGAACAAGGTCCGCTTCGTGGCACTCACCGCGCAAAACCGTTTCACCGCCCTGCAGTCGGGCGAAATCGACGTGCTGTTACGCAACTCCACCCAAACCTATCTGCGCGCGGTCAGCATTGGCCTGCGCATCGGTCCAGTGAACTTTTATGACGGCCAGGGTTTCGTTGTGAAGCGCGACAGCGGGGTTCAGAAGATTCAGGGGCTCAATGGTGCGACTGTCTGTGTTGCGCAGGGTACGACCCATGAGGTGACCCTCGGCGATTATGCCCGCGCCCACAATCTGAATTGGCAGCCGGTGGTATTCGAGCGTGTGGACACCATGTACCAGGCGTTCTTTTCCGGTCGCTGCGATGCAATGACCCAGGACGCCTCCGCGTTGGCCGGCGCGGTAGTGACGGCGGCACCAAATCCGGCGGACTATCTGGTGCTGCCAGAGACGATCAGTAAGGAACCACTCGGTCCCTTTACGTGCAACGGAGACGAGGTTTGGTCCAACATCGTCGACTGGGTCCATTATGGCCTGGTCGAAGCCGAGGAACTTGGCGTGACGGCTGCGACGGCCGAGGAACAGTCGCATTCCAGCGAGAATCCGGCCGTACAGCGGCTGCTTGGCACGACCGGCGAGTTGGGCTCGCGGCTCAGCCTCGACAATCACTGGATGCTTAACGCGCTGAAGGCCGTTGGCAACTACGGCGAGGTATTCGACCGCAATGTCGGTACGGCCAGCCAGCTCAAGCTCAGTCGCGGTCTCAATGCTCTGTGGACTCAAGGGGGTCTGATGTACGCGATCCCCTTCAAGTGATCCAGGATCCAGCGATGCCGGCGCCGACCATAGGTCCGACGCGCCGCAGATCGATCAGCGGGAGAACTGCGGCAGCGCCTGCTGCTATGGGGAGCGGGGTGGTGCCGCCGAGAGCTCAAATGGACGGTCGGCATGCATACGAAAGGCAAGCATCGCGCCAATCAGCAATAATCCCACCGACGCGCCAAATGGCAGAGTCCAACTTCCAGTTTGGTCGACCAGAGATCCGAACATGACCGGAGAGACAATCCCGGCCACTCCGAACCCAAAATTCATCATGCCACTCGCCGACCCAGAATAATCGGGTGCGATGTCCATCGGCACCGACCAAATCGGGGCGACGATCAGCTCCAGAAAGAAAAATGCGAGCGACAAAGAAACCGCTGCGATCGTGACGTCATGGATGGCCATGACCGGCAGAAGGAACAAAAGTCCCCCCAGCATTTCGGCGACGATTACATCTCGTCGTGCCGCACGCTTGTTGCCCGAACGGCGCAGAATAAAGTCGCTTATCAGGCCGCCAACGGTGTCACCAATCACCCCGACAATGAAAACACCTGAAGCATAAAGGGCGGAACGCTGTAGATTTTGGTGGTAATTCTCATAAAAGAACGATGGGATCCAGCTCAAGAACAGCCACAATGTCCAGCCGTAGCAAAAATCGACTGCGGTTACTGGAAGCATCCGGCGGAACAGCCGGAGCCACGGCACTGAGGCAGCCGTCGGACGCTGGCCATGGTTGGACAGTGCAGCCAGTTCCTCGCGCGAAAGCCACCGATGATCCGAGGGTCGTCGCGAAAGAACCAGATCCACGCCAGGACCCATACAAAGCTGACTAAACCAAGGACGATAAAAGAACCGCGCCACGAGCTGATGGCCACGATCGCCGCGATCAATGGCGGGGTAATGGCGTTGCCGATCCGCGCGAACGAATGAGTGATGCCTTGGGCGAATCCCCAATACCGCTCCGGCGTCCGGACCGCCATCGCACGCGTCGCGGTCGGAAAGGCGGCACCCTCACCGACTCCCAAAGCCAGCCGCGCGGCGACGAGCGAGGTGAATCCTCCGACCAAGCCCGTCGCGGCGGTGGCCACGCACACGACCGTCCCACAGATACCCAGCGTCGCCCGAGCGCCCAGCCGATCGCCGAGCCAAACGCCCAGCAACTGGAACACGGCATAGGGATACGCGAAGGCCGAAAAGGCGAAGCCCACCTCCGTGTTGGAGAGATTGAGGTCTGACCTAACAAGGGGAGCTGCAGTCGAGATATTGACCCGGTCGACATAAAGGATGAAGTACATCACAGTCTGTCCGAGAACTTTGCGTTAATTCACGGACGTTTGTAGCTTCGGGGACCGTACACGCCCGAGTGCCGCATGGGTCTGTGTCGAGACGTTTCGAGCGCCGACGATGTCGGCGTCGCCCGTGTGATCGCAAGCGACACATCGAAACACCTCTCCCGTGCGGTTGCGCCGATCGTCCTTACCACAGACGGGACATGTTCGGGAGGTGCCCCGCGGATCGACGGCAAATGGCAAAACACGGTTCTCCGCCGCCAGACACTCGATCCGCTGCCTCACCCGCCGATATGTCCAAGGGGCGGCGGCTTTGCGAAAAGTCTTACCTCTGGTCTTGGACCTCCCTCGTTTGAGTCCATTCAGATTCTCATAGCCGATGGCGCAAAGGCGATGCCATGGCAGCTGCTTGACGGCCCGATTGATATACTCGTTGCGGGCAATTCGCGCCCG
>Ga0187783_10004191_pt1 | contig 10675 bp, 5 predicted proteins | sample 1015_SJ02_MP02_2_FD_132471 | JGI IMG/M metagenome (GOLD analysis project Ga0187783, IMG submission 132471) | Tropical peat soil microbial communities from peatlands in Department of Meta, Colombia - 1015_SJ02_MP02_20_MG | ecosystem: Environmental > Terrestrial > Soil > Wetlands > Peat | place...
AGCGCCCGCTCGAGCCATCGTCGCAGCGTCGGCGACGGAACGGCGGGGACGTGGGGCGGGGCGTAATGATGCGACGTTCCTTCGTCGCGCACGGCCGAGTCGCACACCACGACCGCGCCCGGAACGAGGTCGGTCGCCAGCCCGCCGGCGGCGCCGATGCCAACGAACTCGCGTGTCCCGGCGGCCGCCAGCTCCTCGCACTGCGAGACCGTGCCCGGCGCGCCGATGCCCCGAGGGTAGACGATCCCGACACGGGCCGGGCCGGGCACCGTGAAGATCGGAGCGTTCGGGGACACGCGGCGTCCGCCGAATCGCCGAGCGAGGGTCGCGGCGAGGCGGGGATTCCAGACCACCACGCAACGTTCCGGGGCCCGGAACCCCGGATTGTACCGTCGCATGAAGTCGGCGGGGGTCACCAAGGACGGATGGCGCCACTTGTTCCGGAAGCGCGGGATCGAACGGGGGGGCGCCATGCGCCGCGGCGAGCCGCCGCGGCCCGTCAAGCTTTCCGAGGGGGATGCCGGGCGGTTTACCAGCGTCGATGGGTCGGCCGTCGGGGGTGGCCCGGCGTCCCCCGATGGGAGCCGTACGCGGCCGGCGCCCGGGTCGGCGGAGCTCGCGACCACGAGCGGGCCGGCGCGGGTTCGGCGGCGCGCACGGACCGCGCGAGGTCGTCGGGAAGTTCTCCCGCGAGGTCACGATCGACGGAAAATCCGAGCAGCTGCTCGATCCGGGCGAAATCCCGGGCCTCATCGGGTGCGATCAGCGTCAGGGCATCCCCCCGACGTTGCGCTCGAGCGGTGCGGCCCACCCGATGGACGTACGTCTCCGGTTCGTGCGGTACGTCGTAGTTGACCACGTCGCTGACTCCCTCTACGTCCACACCCCGAGCGGCGATGTCGGTTGCGACGAGCACGCGCGAGCGGCCTTGACGGAACCCTTCCAACGCGCGCACCCGCTGGGCCTGGCTCCGGTTCCCGTGGATGACGGCGACCTTGATCCCGGCCCGCTCGAGCTGATGCGCGACCCGGTCGGCCCGGTGCTTCGTCCGGACGAAGACCAGCACGCTCGAACGCTCCGGACGTCGCAGCAGGGCCACGAGCGCGTCCGTCTTGCGCTCGGAGGAGACGGAGACCGCGTGGTGCGCGACTCCGACCGCCGCGACGGTCGGCGCGTCCGCGCGGATGATGTGCGGGTCGCGCAGAAACTCCTGGGCGAGGCGCACGACCTCGGACGGCATCGTGGCGGAGAAGAGCATGGTCTGTCGGTTCCGAGGGAGACGACTGAGGATGCGTCGCACGTCGGGCAGGAATCCCATGTCGAGCATCCGATCCGCTTCGTCCAGCACGAGCACTTCGAGCGAGCGGAAGTCGACGTACCCTCGCTCCATGTGGTCGAGTAGGCGTCCCGGGGTCGCGACGATGATCTCGGCGCCGCCGCGCAGGGCGTGCTCCTGATCGGCCATCCCGACGCCGCCGTAGACGGCCGCGCCGCGCAGTCGGGTGTGACGTCCGAGACGTCGGAGGAACCCTTCCGCCTGCAGCGCGAGCTCGCGCGTCGGCGTCAGGACGAGGGCGTAGGTTCGACCGCGAGGGCGGGGGAGCAGACGCTCGAGGATCGGCAGGAGGAACGCCGCCGTCTTCCCGGTCCCGGTCTGGGCCGTCCCGATCAGGTCCCGGCCCTGGACCGCGTGCGGGATCGTGCCCTCCTGGATCGGAGTCGGCTCGGTGTACCCCATCTCGGCGACGCCGCGGCGCAGCGTCGGGTCGAGAGGTAGGTCGGCGAAGGACGGTCGTCGCTTGGCGGCTACAGTGGTGTTGGGGTCGCTCATGGAAACGTCGGGCGCCCCAATCGGCGAACGCAAACGGGGGGTTCCGGTCTCGGGATTTCCATCCGGCCGTCGCTTAAGAGCGTTCTCCCGCCGTGCCGAAGCGTAGCTCGGTCCGGGGGTCGATGACGGCGGGGCGAGCTCCCCGGCTCAGGCCGCCGGTGACTCGTCGGGGGGCGACGCCGGCGGCGTTTCGATGGGGGCCTCCGGCGGAGTTGGTGCGGGCTCTTGGGGCGGGGGTGGTGGGGGCGGCGGCGCGGACGGAGGCTCGGGAGCGGGCGCCCCGGGTTCCCCGGATGCCGTGCTCGCGGGACCGGCCGAACCGGCGGCCGGCGCCGCATACGGAGTGATCCCCTCGGGCGGACTCCGGCGTCGACCCGCGAAGATCAACGTCATCGCGAGGAACAGGACGGCCAGCAGCGCGAGGAACCCGATCAACGCCCACCCGATGTCGCTGATCCCCGCCGCGCCGGACGTGGCCGGCGCCGACAGGCTGACGAGGGCGACCGAGAGGGTCGTCGTCTCGGAGGCGGTGACGGTGACGTTGTTGAAGTACGTCGCGTAGCCGGGCGCCGTGACCTCGACGGCGTGAAGTCCGGCCGGGAGGCTCAGCGAGAACGTTCCACCCGGAGCGACCGAAGTGAGTACCTGGTCGATGTAGAGGGACGCCCCCGCCGGAGCGATCCGGCCGCTCAAGGTCCCGCTGGGGGGAGCGAACGTCACGTTCACCCAGGCGGGAACCGTGCCCACCGGGATATCGCCGGCCGGAGGGGTCGCGAGGAACCCGGGGGACGTTACGACGTACTGGTACGCACCGGTTGGAACGGCGAAAACGATCGAGCTGCCGGCGGCGGCCGACTCGTTCTCCGTGATGTCGCCCAACGCGCTGCCGTTCACGGCGGCCGACCAGGTTGCGGACGACGGTAGGCCGTCCTCATGGAAGGTCAGGTCGACCGTCGGAACGAACGTCAGGTTGACCGTGATGTTGGCACCGTCGATCGCGAACTCGCCGCCCGATGCGTAGTATCCGGACGGGCTCTCGACAAGATAGGCGTACGTCCCATTCGGCACCGAGACATTCAGGCTCGACGCGTTCGTCGCCTGCGTCACCTCGACGGTCACGCCCCACGTCGCCCCGCGGGGCAGCCCGCTCTCGGCGAACGTCGCCGTGTAGAGCGTGTACAGTGTGAGGGGAACGTAATCGCCGCCGGCGAAGATCGCACCGGAATCGTTGTACGGCAGCACGCCGTACGGATTCGACTGGTTCCCATAGTTCGACCAGTAATTGCCCCCTTGGTACCAGGTCCCCAGGATGCTGCCCGTGAGCGCCTCCCCGAGGACCGTTTCCACCGCGGACGCCGGCTCGAAGCTGACGTTCCACGCGTCGGTGTAGACCACCGGAGTGCACACGAACTGGCAGGAGAGCGGGTCGACGGTCGGGGTGATGGCCGGTACCGGGACGTCGAAGTAATTGTTGTAGATCAGGTCGCCGTCCTCGGACTCGTTGACGCCGGTGGTATTCGCGCCGTAGTTCAGGACGTCCGCGGGGACCGTCGCGCCGACGGCCGCCGGGAAGAAGTAGTTCCCCCAGATCGTGTTACCGGTGCCGCCGTAGAGAGTGACCGCGTCGCCCTGGTCGAGGAACGTCACGCCGTCGACCAGGTCGTCGGACGAGTTCCACATCAGCACCGACCCCTCGGGGAACGCCGCCGCGCTCGACGGGAGCCACCCCGAGATCGTGCCCCCGACGATCCGGACGTTCGACGCGTTCCAGAGCTGGATCTGAAGGTGGTTCGTCGAAGGCAACCCAAAGAAGTCCAGCTCCGGGAGGACCCACGACGGATAGTCGATGGCGAGCGATGGGGGAGTGATCGAGACGTAGTCGGTCGTCCCGATGAGCAGAATGCCGGGAAAGACTGGGAACGCCCAGACATTCACCGCGGCGAACTCGGGGTCGATCGACCCGACCTGATTGTCGAACAGAGTGTAGGGTCGGGCTTCGGTGCCGGTGCCGCCGGTCGATACCGAAGCGAGCTCGCCGTTCCCGAATACGATGATCGGGGCGTAGATTCCGAGCGCCATGTTGACGGCTCCCGCAAACATCCGGGGCGTCGTCGAGTTCGCGGCGGTGGCCAAGAGGAATCCGCCGGGGGTGTGATCGGCGAGGAAGTATTCGATCCAATAGTCGCCGCCGTTAGGAACGGTGAACGTCGTGACCCCGGTCGGTGACGACGGGACCCACTGGGACGCGCTCGCGTTCAGGGCAGTCCCCGGATTGACGAGGATCAGGGTGGCGGCCGGGTTCAAGGTCTGGACAACGGTCCGAGATCCCGAGTCGGCGCTCCATCCCCACAGCCCATGGAGGAACGACGGCCCGAGCGAGAGCGTGGCGACGCCGGCTGCCCCCCCGAACGACACGGCGACACCGTCGCTCGTCTCGCCGGTCTCGGAGCCGGCATCGAACGCGGACGGAACGGGCTCGTACGCGCCGACGGTCGAGTTCCAGGTCGCGATCGAGATCGTCGCGTCCATCTCGTAGAACGAAGTCGTGTCGCCGGAACTCGTGCCGACCACGTCGAGTTCAAGGTCGTTGGGGAGGCCGACCGGGTCCAGCTGCTCCCCGCTGATCTGGAACTCGCCCGCGGGGTACGGTGAGGTCGGGGTGCCGGCCGTCGCGTTGAAAACGAGGTAATCGAACGAACCGGAGGTCGTCATCGTGGCGTTGGAGATCGTGTAATTGAGGAACAGGGCCGGGCGGTCGAGCAGCACGGTCGAGTTCTCGTACATCGTCAGCGTGAAAGGGTAGTGGATCGTGAACGTGGGACCGCTTTCGAAGTAGAGGATCGGCGCGTCGTCGACCCCGTTCGGACCGTACGCGTAGAGAGAGTTCGCGGTGAAGGTCGTCGCGTAGTTCGAAAAATTCCAGACGTTGTCGCCGAATTCAAGTTCCCCGGACGAAGGAGTGTACCCGACGAACGCCTGAGTCCAGAATTGATTCGAAGCGTTCCCGAAGATCGTGACGTTGTCGAGCACCGCGTTCAGCTGGATACCGAACTGGTCGGGCCCGTCGCCGTCCAAGTATTCTGAGAGCGCGTTGGTGAAATCGAGCGTCCCTTCCACGCTGGTAGTGTACAGGACGCTGCGTTCGATGACGCCGGAGACGTTGGTGAGCCCGAGGTCCGAGATGCCCATCGGGGCCGGCGCTTGGCTGTACGTAGGTTCCACCTCCTGGCCTTGGCGAGGCGGGGCGACCGAAAGGTCCGGCGGACGGATCGCGGTGGATCCGCCCGAGTGACGGATCTCGCTCAGAATGCGCTCGGCCCGGGCGGGGCCCGCGTCGAGAATGCCGGTCGCCGGACCGGCGCTGGATGGCCGGGAAGCGGCGAGCGCCGTCGCGACGGGCTCGGGGTGCCCGTTCCCGCGGTACGGCGTCGCCGACCCGCTCGCACCGCCGACAAGGGCGGCGAGAACCAACACCGCGACGACCCCTAGCGCCGCTCCAACATTGACCGACCGGCGCGGCATCGGAATCGGCCGCCAGCACGGAGGGTCCGATATAGGCTTTCGGGGCCCGCCCGGGCGGGGGTGAACGGTGCCGGTCGGTCGGGCGGGCCCATCAATGTCTTGGAGACCGCTTGTAGTGTCGGCTCGGCGCCGGAGGAACGCACGATGCACGGGGACGCGGGGGAACGGCCCCCCCGGGGACGGACGCACCGCAGGGGCGGGCGTCGGCGAGCGCCGCGACCGTTCGCGGCGGCATTCTCGGTGGCCGCCCTCGTCCTCGTACTTTTGTCCGGCGTGATCGACCTCGCGGCCGGGAGCGCCCGCGACGCCGGGACCGGCGAGCGGCAGATCGATATCGCCGCGCCGTCCGCGACGCCGTCGAGTCCGTTGGTCCCGGCGTCCGGCATGCTCGAGTACAGCATGGACTGGGTCGCCTGGACACCGCCTCCGGCGAGCCTGTCGGGTGCCGGATTCGCGGCGAACGCGAGCGCGGGATCGGGGGTCCTCTTCGGCGGGTCGGGAACGTCCGGCCTGTCGAATGCGACCTACCTCTACTCGGAAGCGACGAACGGCTGGAGCCGTGCCAATCCGACGGAAAGCCCCTCCGCGCGGAGCAATTTCGGGTTCGCCGACGACCCTGCGACCGATACCGCGGTCCTCTTCGGCGGTGCGGTGAACGGTACCACCCTCGCGGTCTCGAACGCTACCTGGCTCTTCGACCTCGGCGACCAGCAGTGGACGAACATCTCGGAACCGACCGGCCCGGCCGCGCGTCAGGATCCCGCGTTCGCTGTGGGAGACGGCGTCGCGTTGCTCTACGGTGGTTGGGCCCAGAACCTCAGCGGGATCGGCGAGCTGACGTACGCCGACACCTGGCTGCTGAATCTGACGACCGACCACTGGTCCCAGATTCGGGTCGCCGGACCTACTCCCGGCCCGATCCACGGGGCGTCCCTCGCCTGGCAGCCTACCCTCGGGGAGTTCCTTCTCTACGGGGGTTGCTACCCCTGCTCGACGCGGGTGTGGGCCTTCGCTCCGGCGAATGAGACTTGGCAGGTCGTGGCCTCGGGTGGGGCCGTGCCGCCCCCGCGCATGGACGCGATGTGGATCTGGGACCCCGCCTCCGGAGTCGATGTCCTCTTCGGGGGCACGAACGGGACCATGATCTACGGTACGACCTACTACTATCAACCCACGGTCGCGTCGTGGACGCTCGCGTCCGTCTCGACCGCTCCGCCGGCCCGATACGGCGCCGCCGCGGACTTCCTCGACCTCCCGGACAACGCCACGGTGCTGATGGTCGGAGGGACGACCTCCGCGGGGCCGATCGGAGACGCCTGGCGGCTCTCGCTGCCGGCGAACCTGACCGTGAAGGTCGCGAATGCGGCGTCCGGACTCGGGATCGCGAACGCCACGGTGCAAGCCGGCTCTTTCTCCGGTCTCGTGACGAACGAGACCGGATTCACTTCCGCCGAGGGAATCCCGGCCACGGAGACGAACGTGACCGCGACGCAGGCCGGATTCCTGCCGCGGACCGAGGCCGTCTGGTTGCCGCCGGGCGGCAGCGTCGAGATCCTCCTGACCCTGACTCCGCTCGCCCCAGCGACCGTCGATGTCTTCGTGGACAACCTGTCGGCCCTTCCGGTGGCCGGGGCCGCCGTGAGCCTGACATACGGGACGCGACCGCTCCCCGATTCACCGATGTTCACGGACGCGACGGGGGAGGCCTTGTACACGGACGTCCCGTCCGCGAACTACACGCTACGGGTCGACTTCGCGGGATACCATGCTTCGACGACGGAGATCGACGCGGCCGCCGGAAAGACGCTGACGGTGAACGTCACCCTCTCCCCGCTCTTCGTGCTTGTCGTCGAAACGAGAGCGCGGCTACCGAACGGGACCCTGGTGCCGCTCCTCGGGGTCGCCATCTTCGTCAACAATGCGCTGGTCGGATCGTCGGGCGCCGGAGGAGCGTTCACGACCACGTTGAGCGGCGCGGGGTCGCTCCCGGTGAAGGGCTCCCTCTACGGTTTCGTCAACGCCACCGAAGCGGTCAACGTGACGTTCACCGGCACCGGCTTCGCGAACCTCACGTTGCCGGCGGACCCGTATCCCACGATCACGATCGAGGTCCTCGGGCAGCGCGGCACGGGGCCGGGATTCCAGGTCGCGGGCGCGAACGTGAGCATCGCCAACGTCTCCTCGGACCCGATCGGTCCGTACGACCGGACGTTCAAGACCAACCTGGAAGGCACCGTGACGTTCTCGCCGCCGACCGGCAACTATTCGGTCCGCCTCTCCGCTCCGGGGTACTTTTCGAACGACTCGGTCCCCGACATCATCGCACCGCCCGGCGCGGACTTGAGCCGGACGTGCTTTCTCAGCCTGATCGGCTTCTCGAACATTGTCGTGCTGGTCCTGAGCACCGGGACCGGGAACCCTCCGATCCCCGGAGCGACGGTCGACCTCCGGTTCATCGGAACGAACCTCAGCACGGGCCTGCCGTTCCCCAATGCGACGCGGGTCTCGGATGCGGGGGGCTACTCGAACTTCTCCGGCGTTCCGCAGGCGAAGACGATCTGGGCCGCGTTCGCGGCCGGCTACGTGCCCGGCAACGGCACCTTCTCGGTCGTCTACGGCAGCCCCTCGAACCGGTTCACGCTGTATCTCGTCCCGATTCCGCCGCCGAAGTACGCGGGCCTCCGCCTTTTCCCCGTCGCCGCCGACTCGGTCTGGGTCTTAGGACTGGTACCGGTCGTGGGCTTGCTCGCGGCGCTCGTCTATCTCACGATGCTGCGCAATCCCACCTCCCGCGCGCGCGAGGTACGGGAGGAAGCGGAGGCGGATCGCGCGGGTCGGGGCCGGTCGGGCCGTCCGCCGTAATCCTCGTTACTCGGGCGAGGCCACGGGGCCGTGGTCGGCCGTCGGCCCGGTCCCTTCGTCCACTACCGAGTCGGCCGACGGGGCCGATTCCGGCGGGGCGATCGTCTCGTCGGACGGCGGGGGGAGACGCGGTCGCGGTAGCGGCATCGGCCGCTCCGTCGTCCGCACGAGCCACAGCGCGGCCACGCCCACCCCGGCGACTCCCGCGGGGACCGCCCACAGTGGGACCAGGAACGCGGCAAGCAACACCGTGCCGGCCGCAGCGGCGCCGAAGAACACCGGTTCGAGTCCCGGCGGCCACGTCGCGAGCGGGACGTCGCCCGTTGAGCGTTCGCGGAAGACGGCCTGTTGGGCCGCGGAGAATCCGTACGACCCGGTCAGCTCGCGCTCGGCCTCCGGAGCATGGTAGCCCCGCACCGCGACCGGCAGCGGCGAACGGGCGCCCGTTTGCGGCCGTATCGTGACGAGGAGCAGGCCTCCGATCGCGACCGCGACCAGGAACGCGTACGTGGGGTCGAAGAACTGGTTCACCGGCAGCGGCGGGATCGCCGCCCCGGGGAGCAGTCCTCCGAACACCCGGAACTGGTCGACGAACGTCGCGGCGAGCTGGGACAGGTACGAGCTCGCCACCGCCGAGCCTCCGGTACCGATGGCCCCTGGCGCAGCGGCGAGCAGGAGCAGCCCCCAGCTGACGGCGAGCCCGAACGTCACGAACCGGGCGCCGACGTGCGACGCGCTCCGCGCCACGAAACCGACGAGCATCCACGGGACGCCGACGAGGAGACCGACGAAGATCGCGGGTCCGTACGGCCCGAGCGCGCCGGGCGCCGCGGTCGCGGCGGCCGCGACCAACACGAGCCCCGCGGCGACGCCCACGTTCGGAATGCCGATCGCTTCCGGTTGCAGCAAAGTGAGGATCCCGACCGCGAGCCCCACCGAGGCGGCGACCACGACCGCGGCCGCGGCGCCGGGCAGATGCGGGACGAGCTCCACCACGACCCAGACGAACGGCGCGCTCAACGCGGCGAACGCGACGGGACGTTCGATCATGCGCCTCCGGGAAGGCGAGGGTCAGGGGTGAAGAGCCGAGCGACCGTGTCGGCGGCCCCGTCGCGGCCGAACAACGCGACGGAAGCGCCTCCCTGGGCGAGCGCCCCGGTCAGCGCCCGGGCGCGGCGGATCCCGGGCTGCACGATCGCGCGGAACGCGTCCTGCTGGCTGACGTCGGGGAGCTCCGGGTACATCGCGGCGACGTCCGGGACCAGCGCGTACAGACGGTGCCCCGCATACCGGAGCGCGGCCGCCTCGGGCGTGAGCTTCGCCGGTTCATCGCCCGGCGCCGTGAACAGGAGGAGGCTCGTCGGGCGTCGCAACTGGGCGCGGAGGAACCGGAGTGCCGTCGCCAGGGACGACGGCTTCGCCTCGACCTCCGCGTCCGTCAGGGCGCGGAGCGTCTCGAACTCGTGGTCGGACCCCCGCCCGGCGGGTACGAACCGACGCACATCCTCGCCGAAGAGGACCACGCCGCCCCGGCCCCCTTCGTCGAAGGTGGTGCGGAGCGCGCGGGCCGCGGCCGCGATGGCGTCCTCGAGCGCGTTCTCGTACCCCGTGCCGGTCGCCATGCCGCGGCCGACATCGATCAGGACGAGCAGGTCCTGCTGGCTTTCGCGGTCGTACTCCCGCACGTAGAGCTGGCTCTGGGTCGAACGCGACCAGGCGATGTGCCGGAACTCGTCGGTTGCTTCGTACGCGCGGAGCGCGTGGAACTCCGAGCCGGCCCCGCGCGCGGGGAGCGACGTCTGGCCGACGACGTTGCTCGGGAGACGGACCGGGTGTCCGATCGGGACGGACGGAGGTTGCACGAGCGCCTCGATCGACCAGGGGTCGTCGAAGGTCACGGACTTGAACGCGAGGCCGAGCGTGTCGTGGGCGATGAGGACGGTCGGGCCCACGTCGAGCAAACCCCGAAGGTCGGGCGAGACGACGTAGGCGAGCTGCAGGCTCTCTTCGGGAGCCCACCAGGTCAGGAGCCGGTCGCTGCCTTCGAGCCGGCGGAGCCGGTCGGAGTGGGGGTCCCGCACTTCGGCGTAGAATCCTCGCGGCAGTTCCGAGGTGAGACGTACCGAGACCAGACCGGTACCGCCGACCTTGACGAGCGAGCTGCATTCGACCCGTCCGACCTGGAACGCCTCGGCGGCGAATCCCCGGGTCGCGGAGACGAAGGTCAGGAGCGAGGAGAGCACGAGTCCGATGAGGAAGAAGGCGACGAGGAACAGCAGGACGTTCGTCGTGTAGAACGCGAGGACCAGGACGAGCAGCGCCCCGGTCAGCGCGCCGGACCCTCGGACGGTCAGACGGAGGGGTGCGAGCGCCATGGTCGGTCTCCCCCCACGCCGGTCATCGCGGCACGTCGACCGCGTCGAGGTCCTGGGCGAGCAGCCCGGCGAGCGTCCCGGCGGA